>Ga0209023_10003833_pt1 | contig 17622 bp, 17 predicted proteins | sample LakOneMetagenome_FD_187468 | JGI IMG/M metagenome (GOLD analysis project Ga0209023, IMG submission 187468) | Freshwater and sediment microbial communities from Lake Erie, Canada (SPAdes) (version 2) | ecosystem: Environmental > Aquatic > Freshwater > Lentic | place: Lake Erie, Canada... | reverse complement strand
GTTCGGACGAGGTGAAGCGCCCGTTGAACTCGAGATGGATGCAGCGGGCGGAAGCGTCGAAGCAGAACTCGCCGTAGGCGCCGTCGTTGTTTTCCCAACCGCAATGCGTATCGGAGAGGAAGTCGTAGGCGAGCTGCTCGACGACATCTTCCAGCGACAGGCTGCGCATCTCGACTTCGGGGTCATCCCAGGTCAATGCGGCATAGGGGATTTCGGTCGCGGGGAAGTCGACGGCGTTCTCGCCCGACCAGGCGCCAATGCTTTCGATCTGGCCACTGTCACCGGCACCGTCGAAGGTCACAGTGACATGGGTTATCCCGGCGGCCATCAGGCTGTCGAACAAGCGATCCTTGTTGCCGGGGCGCAGGGCGTGGGTCCGGGCCTCGCGTTCGGCATGCGCGGCGAAGATTGAGCCCATATCGACGGTGGAGGGCGGCATCGGCGCTGCGAGCGTGGGTTCAGTTTGGTTCATTGGGAAACTCCGGTAAGGGGAAAGGGTTGGAGTCAAGCCGGGCGATCTCTCTCACCCGGCAAAACTCCCGAAACCCCTGCCCTCCTTTGTCTCTCGGGCGTCACGCCGCGACCTGCAGCGCCCGGGCAGCGAAACCGCGCCAGAGCGGATCGACGAGACGCCCGTCCAGAAGATCGGCGCGGTGGCGCAGCCGCTGCGCGAGATCGGGCTCACCCCAGGCAGCCGCGCGGCCCGCCTGTGCGCGCAGCTGGCTTGCCTCGGTCACCACGCCCCTCGCCTCGACAGCGCTCGTTACCGGGTGGCACCATGCGACGGCGTGGTCGCTGGCGGCCCCAGCCAGAACAAGGCGCTCGTCGTGGTCGAGGATCGCAAGAAGCTGGGGCGCGGCATCCGGAGCGATGCCCTCGGCATGGTCGATCGCGCCATGCATGGCCTCGGCCAGCGTCGGGAAGCGGGCGAGCACTGCGGGCGCGGCGCGGCCCGACATCAGATCGGCCGGCGCGCGGCGCGACAGGGTCAGGGCGAAGGGGTGATTGGGGTCGACATCACCAGCTGAAAAGTGCGGTGGGACGACTCGCGCGCAAGTGGTCAGGTGGATGGGCAATGGCAAGTCGAACATGGGGGAGATCTCCGACGGCGCGGGAAGCCTCTCGCCCCGCCTCATCCGTCAAAGACCAAACCGCCGCCCTCTTCCTCGAAGGGGTCGGCGGCGATGGGTCCGACAGGCCCTCAAAGCTTGCCCAAAGCTCGCAGGCTCAGCTCCGTCCCGGCGCCGACGATGATGTGGTCGTGCAGCGTCAGACCGAGGTACCTGCACCCCTTCTGGATCTCCTTGGTCATGCTGAGATCGGCATCGGACGGCGTCGGATCGCCCGAAGGGTGGTTGTGGATCAGGATCAGGGCGCTGGCGTTCAGCATCAGCGCCCGCTTGATCACCTCGCGCGGATAGACCGGGACGTGATCGACCGTGCCGGTCGAGAGAAGCTCATCGGAGATGATGCGGTTCTTGCGGTCGAGGTAGAGCACGTGGAACCGCTCGATGGGGCCGCGAACGGTGAGCGCACAATAGTCCATCAGGGCCTGCCAGCTGCCGATGACCGGCTTCTGGCTGAGGTAGCGGCCGAGGATGTCGCGGGCCTCGAGGATGACGGTTTCTTCCTGGGGGGTCATGAAGGTTCTCGCTGAATTGCGCAGGCCGAAGCCCCCCGCCCTCTCGGGGCGGGGCCAGTGGCGTGCATGTGGAAGGAGAAAGCGCGACCGCCGCGCGCGAGGGCGGTCGCGTTGTCGGGCCCGGCGTCAGCCGACCCGGTCGAGGAGCTTCTTCGCGCGCCCTTCCATGTCGAGGCGAGCATCCTGCTGGGTCTTGTCGCGCGCAAGCCGCGTGATGCCCTGCACGAAGTCGAAGATGCTTTCCGGCGGTCGGCCTTCCTCCATCAGCACCTTCTCGATGATCTTGCCGGATTCGGCCTTCGAGAAGCCGCGCTTGCGCAGGAAGTCATCCCGGTCCTCATCCGTCCGCGCCACGATCTGCTGCCGCGCCGCCTTGATGCCGTTCACGAAGCCCTGCGGTGAGGAATCGGCGAACCGCGTCAGCGCCGGGGCCGCTTCATGGGCAAAGCGGGATGCGGCATACTTCGAGTGGCGGATCGTGATCTCCTGGAAATCCTCGACGCCCCAGAGGTTCCGGTTCTGGCACACGGCACGGAGGTAGAAGCTCGCCATGCCGAGGGTTTTCGCGCCCACCTCGGAATTCCAGCAGTAGAAGCCCCGGAAGTAGAGATCGGGGGAGCCGTCGGGCAGCCGTCCCGCCTCGATCGGGTTGTGATCGTCGACAAGGAACAGGAAGACGTCGCGGTCCGAGGCATAGAGCGTGGTCGTGTCGCGGCTGATCTCGACATCGGGGTTGTAGACCCCGGTCGACCAGTCGAGCACGCCCGGGACCTTCCAGCGCGTGTCGCCGGTGCCATTGCCCGCGATGCGCTGCACCGCCTCGACCAGTTCATGGTCGTGGATGCGGCCGTAGTCCGGCCCGGTCACAGCGCGCAGTTCGGTGCGGCCGTCTTCCGTCTCGAATGTCTTGACCTGCTCGGCGCGGTGATTAGTCAGGCCGTATTGCAGGTTGATCCCGGCAAGCGGCGCAGGCAACTGCCGCAGGTAGGAGGCCGGAGCGCCGACGATGCTGGCAAGCTGGCCGAACGCCCAATGCGTGGGCGCGACCGGCTCATGCGCTTTCGGCAGCATCAGGTGCAGCCGCTCAGGGTTATCGCGCGCCGCCTCGACACGGATATCCGCCGTCTGCACCACACGGCTGCGGCTGCGCTCGGAGCGGCCCTTCACATTGGCCCAAAGATCGTCGAGCGACAGATACCGTTCATCATCGGGCCGGTTGAACCATTCGGACGACACTCGCCCGTTCCGCTCACCCCGGCTCACATCCACTTTCCAGCCACCCGCCCGCGCCGGTGCGACCGGATCCAGAACTTCTACAACGCCCATCGGCTATCTCCCGCGACGGGCGCCGGGAGCCACTCTCCCAGCCCTCAACCCGTCACCGGGAAACCGGCACTCCTCTGACTCTGGCTGATGTGAAGGGCGGAATGCGGACAGTCAGCCCCCTTCCCGCAGCCGTGCCTGCCGCGCCCTCAGTTCAGGCTGGCAAGATAGGCCGCGACGTCCTCGCCGCCCTTGGCAAGTTTGAATGTCATCTTCGACTTCGCCGCCGGATCGCCCGACGCCTCTTTCGCCCATGCCGCGGGGTCAGCGACGAACGTGGTGAGCGCAGCTTCGTCCCAGACACGTCCGGCCGCGCCGATCATCTTCAGGGCATCGCCATAGGCCGCGAAGTCAGGCTCCGTGCCAACGGTCCGGCCGATGACGCCGAACAGGTTCGGGCCGGTCTTTCCGCCCTTCACGATTTCGGTTCCGTCCGTCGCCACGATGGCGTGACAGGCCTTGCATTTCTTGAACTCTACTTCGCCTTTGGCCGCATCGCCCGCCATAACGGGGGCTGCGGTCACAAAGGCAAGTATCAGGGGCAGGATCAGGTGTTTCATCTTCTTCTCCAATGTCAGCCCATTCCAGGGCGGAATGCGTGGCAGACTGCGGGGTCCGTCTCGATGCGTGCCGCGCCGATCAGGTCGAGGCAGTAGGGCACGGCCGGAAAGACGGCAGTCAGGCAGGTGCCGATGGCTGAGGGCTTTCCGGGCAGGGTGATGATCAGCGTCCGGCCGCGTATCCCCGCATCCTGCCGCGACAGGATGGCGGTGGGCACCTCTGACAGGCTGGCCTGTCGCATCGCCTCGCCAAAGCCGGGTAGGCGCTTATCGATCACATCGTCGAATGCTTCAGGTGTCTGATCCCGTGGTGCGGGGCCTGTGCCGCCCGTCACGAGGACGAGGTCGGCCCCCTGCCTGTCGCAAAGATCGCGCAGGGTGGCGGCCACCGTCTCGCGCCCATCCGGCACGATGGTGCGGGTGATGCGCGCGGCAGAGGCAAGCGCGGCGCGCAGCCATGCCTCGGCGGCGGGGCCGCCCTTGTCGTCGTATTCCCCGCGGGCGGCGCGATCCGACACGACCAGCACGGCGATATGGGCAATCCTGTCAGGCATGGTTCGCAACCCCCTGAAGGCACCAGTCGGCAGCGGTGGCTTCCACGGCCGGCAGGGCTTCAGATAGCCCGCCTGAGAAGTCCAGATAGAGCGGCAGGTTCAGCCCGTTCACCCCGACCAGAACGGTCATGCCCCGCTCCAAAGCCTCGGATATCACCGGGACCAGCCCGCGTCCTTCGGCTTCGGCCTTGCCGAACTTGTTGACGATTAGGACCTCGGCCCCGTCGAGCCGACGCGCCACCTCGGCCACCGTCTGCTCCAGCGCGCCGTGGTCCAGCATGCATCCACGCGCCGCGGCACCGCGATCCTCGCTGATGCGCAGGACAGGACCGTCGGGCAGAACCCGCAGGTCCATGTCGCAACGCGTCCTGTCGGCGCGGGCGATGTTGGTCTGCACCGTTCCCGCAAGCCGGACCCCCGCCCTTTCGAGCCGTGCTGCCACGGCAGCAAGGAAGCGGTCCGTCTCTCCGCGTCCGGTGATCGAGATATGCGCGAGCCTCATGCGTCGCCCCCTTCCGCGTCGTAGCGCCCGGACTTGCCACCATCCTTGACCAAGAGCCGCACCCCGCCGATGACCATGCCCTTCTCGACGGCCTTCAGCATGTCATAGACCGTTAACGCCGCGACCGAAGCGGCGGTCAACGCCTCCATCTCTACCCCCGTCACGCCGGTCGTCCGGACGGTGGCGCGGATGCGTATACCGGGCAGCGACGCATCGGGCGACAGGTCCAGTGCCGCGCGGGTCAACGGCAGCGGATGGCAGAGAGGGATGAGGTCGGCCGTGCGCTTGGCCGCCATGATGCCCGCAAGCCGCGCGACGCCCAGCACATCGCCCTTCCGTGCGCGGCCTTCGGTCACGAGGGCCAGCGTTTCGGACTGCATCGTGACCGTTGCCTCGGCCACGGCGATGCGGTCAGTCGCGGGCTTGTCGGAGACGTCCACCATATGGGCGCGGCCTTCGGCGTCGAAATGGGTCAGGGTCATGCAGTCTCCTCTTCGATGGCGGCGCAAACGGGGCAGTCGGGGCGGCGGCGGACGGCGATCTCGCGGCCTTCGCCCCAGAGGATGTCCTGCATCAGAAGCCGACCCCGCAGACTTCTACCCGCGCCGGTGAGCAGCTTGATCGCCTCGGCGGCCATCATCGAACCGACGATGCCGGGCAGCGCGCCCATGACGCCCGCAGCGGCGCAGCTTGGCACCAGATCGTCGGGCGGGATCGTCGGGAAGACGCAGGACAGGCAGGGCGCGCCACGGGCCGGGTCATAGACCGTCACCTGTCCTTCCCACTGGCTGATCGCGCCGGAAAGCAGCGGCACCCGCGCCTCCACGCAGGCGGCATTCAACAGATGGCGCGTGGGCAGGTTGTCGGTCGCATCAATCGCAAGATCGTGGCCCGCGACGGTTGCGGGGGCGGTTCCGGCATCCAGCCGCGCCCTGACGGGCGTCACCGCGACGAAGGGGTTTATCCCCGCAAGCGAGATGCTGGCGGAGGTTACCTTGTCCATCCCCAGCCGGTCCTGCGCATGGATCACCTGACGTTGCAGGTTGGACAGCGATACGGTGTCGTCGTCGATGACGGTGATGCGCCCCACTCCCGCCGCCGCAAGGTACATTAGAACGGGCGCACCCAGACCGCCCGCCCCGACGACCAGAACCGAGGCACGCTTCATCCGCGCCTGACCCGGGCCTCCGATCTCGCGCAGCGCGATGTGGCGGGCATAGCGGGGCAGTTCCCCTTCGGCATAAAGCGGTCGCGCCATCTCCATCGCCTCAGCCCCCCGTCATCGGCGGGAAGAAGGCGACCTCGGCCACGCCCGCAAGGGGGGCGGCAAAATCGACCAGTTCCTGATCGAGCGCCACGCGAACCGAGGCGGGATCGGCGAAGGCCGCCGCGTGACGGTCGCTGCGGGCGACGAGTTCCGCCACCAGATCGCCCACGGTCGTGGCCGAGGTCTCGATCCGTTCGCGCGGGGTGTCGATGCGCTCGCGCAGCCATGCGAAGTAAAGGACGTTCACGCTTGCCATAACTCACCCGCCCGTATGGTTCATGCCGCGCGGCATTACGCCTTGCGGAACACCGCGCGAATAGTCGAAGTCATGCCCGCGCGGCTTCAGCGCGATGGCGGCGCGGATCGCGCTCTCCAGCGCGGTCGCGTCCGGCGTGTCGCGCAAGGCCGACCGCAGGTCGGATGCGCCTTCCTGTCCCAGACAGGTGTAAAGCTCGCCCGTGCAGGTCAGCCGCACGCGATTGCAGCTTTCGCAGAAATTGTGGCTGAGCGGGGTGATGAAGCCGATCTTCTGCCCCGTCTCGGCCAGCCTAACATAGCGCGCGGGTCCGCCCGTCGTTTCGGTCAGGGGCTCAAGCGTGAACCGCTCGGCCAGCCGCGCGCGCAGGTCCGACAGCGGCAGGAACTGCCCGATCCGCGCCTCGGCCCCCTCTTCGCCCATGGGCATCAGTTCGATCAACGTCAGGTCATGCCCTTCGCTGGCGCACCAGTCGACCAGCGGAAAAAGCTCGTCCTCGGTGAAGCCGTGCAGGGCCACCGTGTTGATCTTGACGCGCAGGCCCGCCGCCCGTGCGGCGGCGATGCCCTCCAGCACGGGGGCAAGCTGGCCCCGCCGCGTCAACGTCGCGAAGCGGCCCGCATCCAGCGTGTCGAGCGAGACATTGACCCGCCGCACCCCACAGGCGGCAAGGTCGGCCGCATGACGGGACAGCTGGCTGCCGTTGGTGGTCAGGGTCAGCTCCCGCAGCGCCCCGCTGGCCAGATGCCGCGACATGGCACGGAAAAATCCCATGATGTCGCGCCGCACCAACGGCTCGCCCCCCGTGACGCGCAGTTTCGTGACGCCCATCCCGATGAAGGCGGAACAGAGACGGTCGAGTTCTTCCAAGGACAGAAGGTCCTTGCGCGGCAGGAACTGCACGCGGTCGGCCATGCAGTAGCTGCAGCGGAAATCGCAGCGGTCGGTGACCGACACCCGCAGGTAGCAGACGGATCGACAAAAGCCGTCCCGAAGCGGCGCGCGGACGGGACTTGCATCGGCGTCGAAGGCGGACGGGGATTGCAGCATGGGCTCAGCCTCCCATGCCGAAGGGTTGCCATTCGATCAGGTCGCCTTCGGTCACGCCTTCGGACAGGGCGGCAACCGTGGCAAGGCCATCCGCCTGCGACAGCGGAAAGAGCGTTGCCGACACACCGTTGCCCAGCCGTTCCAAGAGGGGAAGGCCCGTCCCGTCCGTTCCGAGGCAACGGACGGGAAAGACCTCTTGACGGCCGGGACGGTGCCGCCAGGAAAAGGCCGCGCGCGCCTTGCGGGCGGCGAAGGGGTCGGGGGACCTGCCGGAGAGGCGGTCGATCTGCTGCTTAACGAAAAGGTGGAAACCCACGAAGGCCGCCATCGGATTGCCCGGCAGGCCGGTGAAGGCGGTATCCCCGATGCGGCCGAACATCACGGGCTTTCCCGGTTTCACCGCCACGCGCCAGCCCGCAATTTCGCCGCCCGCCATTGCGAAAGCGGGCCGGATCGGATCGCGCCCGCCCAACGACACCCCGCCCGAGGAAAGCACAAGATCGGCGGTCCCCGCCAAATCGGCCAGCCGGTGCGCCAGTGGCACCACCGCATCGGGCATGGTGCCGCCATCGACGGCCTCACATCCGGCCAATTGGGCGAGGGCAAGAAGCATCGGCCGGTTGGCGTCGAAGATCTGCCCTGCTCCGCGCTGCCCGCCCTGGGCCAGTTCGTCGCCGGTCGACAGCACCACGACTCGCGGTCTGCGGATCACCGGAACGCGCCCGATTCCGTTGGCGGCCAGAAGGCCGACATGCTGCGGCGCGATACGCGTACCCCGCGGCAGCAGGACCGCGCCAAGGGGTTGGTCGCTACCCCTCATGCGGATGTTCGCACCAGTCTGCGGCAGGAAATCCAGATGGATGCGCCCGTTTGCCTCGGTCACCTCTTCCAGCGCGACGACGCAATCTGCCCCTTCAGGCAAGGGCGCGCCGGTATAGATGCGAAGCGCGGCCCCGTCGGGCAGGGTGTCAGGATAACCGACGCCGGCCGCGACGGTCCCTGCAACGGGCAGGACATGGGGTGTTTCGGCAAGGTCGGCCAGCCGCAGGGCAAAGCCATCCACGGCGGAATTCGTGAAGAAGGGCATCGCGCTGGTCGCAAGGATGTCACGCGCGCAGACATGGCCCAAAGCGGCCGCCAGCGGCAGGTCGCGCAGCGTTCTGATCCCCTCAACCTGTGCGATGGCAATCTCGCACGCTGTGGCGAGATCGATCAGGGACGGAACATCGAGGGCGGCAGTCATGGTCAGGGAACTTTCGGAAGAAGGGTCCGCGGCCGGCTTGATGCGGCCGCGGACAGGTTAGGTCAGTTTGCCGCGTCGGAGGCATTTTCCATCAGGAAGTCCATGATGAGCGCGGCCTCCGCGTCATCCAGACCGGCGCGCGGGAACATGGACGGCGTGATCGCCTTCCATTGCAACTTCGTGAAGGCCCCCACGTCGCGCGGCCCGTGGCAGACGGTGCAGCGTTCGTAGAACATCTTTTCGCCCGGGCTCATGTCGGCGTAGAGGGCCTCGATCACTGCATCCAGCCGGTCCAGCGCCAGATCGGCATCGTCGATCGCCGCCAGTTCCATGCCCTCGATGATCGCCGGCTTCTCATAGGCCATGTTCGGGCCTTCCGGGTCCTCGCACTTGCGGATCGAGGCAAGGCAGGTGTTCGCCGTCGTCGCCTGGCTCAGGCCCGAGGATTTCTGCGTCGAGGTCAGGAAGTTCACCAGACCCGAGTTGCAGCGGCCCTTGCTGTCCAGGCTGGGCCAGCAGCCTTCGTAGATCGAGATGACGCCCGGCATGATCTCGTCCGACACGACAGCCCCGGCGATGACGGTGCCACGGTCGTTGTAGATTTCCACCAGATCGCCATCGGCGATGCCACGGGCGGCGGCGTCCTCGGCGCTGATCCGCACCGGTTCGCGGCCCTGCACCTTGTAAAGGTCGCGCAGGCGGGCCGACTGGTCCATCTGGCTGTGCAGACGGTGCCAGGGGTGCGGGCTGACGACGTGCAGCTGGCCTTCCTTGGCATTGCCCAGGTACTCGGCGGGCTCCAGCCACATCGGCATGCCGGGGCAGTCCTCAAGGTTCATGCCGGCGATGGTCTCGCAGAACATCTCGATCTTGCCCGACTTGGTGTGCAAGGGATGGGCCTCGGGATCGGCGTAGAAGTCGCCGTGACGCACCCAGGACCGGGCCTCTTTCGGCGCCGGTTGCAGGGCATAGCCGCGCTCCCAGAACTCTTCGAACGGCGTGGTTTCTGCCGCTGCGGTCTTGGCGTAGGCGAACTTCATGATGTCGATCAGCTCGGGGAACTGCTGGTCCTCGACATAGGGCGACATCTTGTAGAAGAGATCGGCCAGGCCCGCGAAGATTTCAAAGTCGCTGCGGCTTTCGCCGATCGGCTCGATCACCTTCTTCATCGCGTAGATCTTGTCGTTCGAATAGGTGCCGCCGACCGAGATGTCATCGCGTTCCAGCGGAGACGACGCGGGCAGCACGATATCGGCCCAGCGCGTCGCCGCCGTCCACCAGACGTCCTGGCTGACGATGGTCTTGACCTTCTGCAGCGCCTTGATCAGCCGGTTGGTGTCCTGCTGGTGCGACATGAAGTTGTTGCCGGCGTTGTAGATCATGTGAACGTCCGGGTATTTGCGGACGTTGCCGTTGTAGACCACCTCGGCGCCCGGGTTTTCCAGCGCTTCGGTCAGGCGCGAGGCCGGAACGATGTAGTCGGTGACAAAGTTCTTGCCCTGGCTCAGTCCCGAAGGCGTGCCCTTTCCCGATTGCGGCATGCCGCCGTTGCCATAGTGCCAGCTGAAACCGACACCTTCACCCGGCTTGCCGATCTTGCCGGTCAGGGCGGCGAAGTTGATGATGGCCCAGTGCGTCATCTCGCCATGGTGGGCGCGCTGCAGCGACCAGGAACCGGCAATCTCGGTCCTGGACCTGGCCAGCAGTTCGGCCAGCTCGCGGATCTTCGCGGCGTCGATACCGGTGATGGCGGCAGCCCATTCCGGCGTCTTTGCCGTCTTGTCATCGCCTTCGCCCTTGACGTAGGCGATCCACTTGTCCGACCCGACGGTATACTTCGCCAGATAGTCCTTGTCCTCCAGCCCGTTCTCGAGAACGTGGTAGGCCATGGCCAGTAACAGCGCGACGTCGGTGTTCGGGATGATCTTGACCCAGTCGGCATTCAGCACCGTGTCCGATGCCGTCTTCTGCGGGTTGATCGAGATGAACGTGCAGCCGTTGTCGCGGATCTGTTCCCAGGGTCCGTACATGCCATGGTCGGCCACGGTGTATTCGATCCGGTTGTTCTTGATCGGGTCGCAGCCGACGAAGACAAAGACCTCGGTGTTGTCGCGGATGACTTCCCACGCGGTCTGGGCCGAATAGACCTCCATGTCGCCGATCACATGCGGCAGGGAAATCTGGCTTGCGCCGGCGGACCAGTCGCCCACCGTGTTGGTGCAGCCGCCGATCATGTTGAAGAACTTGCCCTGCAGCACGTTCGGCCGCATGATCCCGGCGTGGCTCCAGCCGCCGTACGAGGTGGAGAGGATGGCCTGGTTGCCGTACTCCACGATCGTGTCGGTGATGGCCTTGGCGGTCAGCTTCAGCGCGGTATCCCAGTCGACGCGGACATATTCTTCCTTCCCGCGCAGTTCCGGCTTCACGTCGCCCGATTTCCAGCCTGCCAGATAGGACTTGCGGACCATCGGGTAATCGATGCGCGACTTGTCATAGACGCGGTCCAGCACGCCATACATCAGCATCTCGGTCGGGCGCTGGTCCAGTTCGATCATCGGCGAGATGCCGACGATCTGGCCATCGCGCACCACGGCCTCGAACGGCCCGTAGTGGCTGGCGCTGAAGATGCGGCCCGAGAACGAGTTGGGATCGACAGCCGCGAGCGCCGTCGAGTTCATGAGCCAGCCGGACCCGAGAAGGGCCGCGCCGCCCCCGAGGAAGCTGCGTCTGGTTGGGTTGATCAGTGTCATGGCGGACCTCCATCCGATGTGCGATCCGGACACTCGGGGAAATCCCGGTTTCCGGCCTTGACGGCCATCAACCCAGGCGGTGAAGACGTGTGAAGGGATGTGAAGACGCCGACATGACAGCGCATATTCTGATTGTCGAAGATGATCGTGTGACGCGCATGCGCCTTGCAGGGTATCTGCGCGGCCTTGGCTACCGCATCTCCGAGGTGGACGACGCCGAGGCGATGCAGGAGGTGATCGACACCGATCCGCCGGAAATCCTGCTGTTGGACATAGGGCTTGACGGCAAGGACGGCCTGACCATCACCCGCGAGCAACGCGCAAGATCGCGCGTGGGGATCATCCTGCTGACGGCGCGGGACGAACTGGTGGATCGCGTCATCGGACTCGAGATGGGCGCGGATGACTATGTCACCAAACCCTTCGACCGTCGCGAGCTGGCGGCGCGCATCAAGAACCTTCTGTTCCGCATCACCGAAATCGGCCGCAGCGCGCCGGTCGCCGAAGCCGTCGAGGATTTCGGTCCCTGGCATTTCGACCGCATCCGCCGCCGTCTGGTCTCGGCCGCGCGGGTAGAGACGCTCAGCGCGCAGGAATTCGATCTGCTCGACACGCTGACCCGCAATCCCGGCGTCACCTTCGGCCGCGCGAGGCTGAGCGAGATTGTCGGACGCGGCGAACTGCGGCCCGGCGACCGGACCATAGACGTTCTGATCGGGCGGCTGCGCAAGAAGATCGAGGCGGACCCGGCCCAGCCGGAATTCCTGTTGACGCGAATGGGCGAGGGCTATGTCTTCGCGGGCTTTGCGAAGGGCTGAAGATCAAGGCCTGCGCGGCGCGCGGCAGAGGCCAGTTCATTGATCGCGTTGGAAGCCACGCTGTTCAACGTCTCAAGCGCGGAAGGCTCGCCCGCCTCGATGCGCTGCATCAGGTTGCAGAACGGCTCGAGCCGGAAGTTCGACGCGGCCCCCTTCAGCCGGTGCGCCAGCTTGCGCCTCGTTTCCGGATCGGGAAAGTCCCGCAATAGAGGAACCGCAGCCGAAATGTCGGCCATCAGGGCCGCCACGATCTCGGCCGTCTGCTCGGCACCCAACCCAGCGATGTCGTCGCGCAGGGCGACATCGACAACCGATCCAGGCGCGGTTTCCGCCGCGGGCAGTGGCTCGCCCCCTTCCAGGAACGATGCCAGCGCACGGGGCGAGATCGGTTTGGTCAGCACCCGGTCCACGCCGAACCTCTCCCGCGTTTCGGCATCATCCCGCACGAGGTCGGCGGTCAGGACTGCCACCCGCGCCCCCTTGCGCACGATCTGCGATACGACGGCATCGCCGCTAAGGTCCGGCAGGTTCAGGTCGACGAGCATCGCGTCGAAATCCCCATCCCGCGCCGCCGCAAGCGCCGCCTGTCCAGTCGCGGCCTCGGTCACTCTGCATCCCATGCGTTCCAGATAGCCGCGCGCCACCAGCCGGTTGACGGGGTGGTCATCCACCACAAGCACTCGCCGGCCTGCCCATGCTGCCGGCTCGGGCGGCAGGGCGGAGATTGCGTCAGGGTCGGCCTCAGGCAGGCTCAGGACCAGCGTGAAACTGCTGCCGCGTCCCGGCAGGGTGGAGATCCGCAGTTCCGCCCCCATCGCATCGGTCAATTGCCTGACGATGGCCAGACCTAGCCCCACGCCCTTGACCCCGCTCTGACGGGCCGAGCGGCTGCGCCCGTAGATGTCGAAGGCCTGCCGCGTCTCGTCCGCTGTCATGCCGGGCCCCGTGTCGCGCACGCAGAGGCTGAGCTCCTGCCTGCCCGGTGGTATGGGCCTTGCACCAACGCTCAGTGTCACACTACCCCGCGCGGTGTATTTGACGGCGTTGGACAGCAGGTTCATCATCACTTGCCGGATCTTGGTAGGCTCGCCCACAAGCGCTGGGGGCAAATCCGGATCGATCCTGACTACGGCTTGCAGCCCCTTTGCCGCCGCGATCACGTCCAGATGCGCAGCAAGACCCTGCGCGACCACGGTCGGGTCGAACGCTGCAAGGCGCTTCTGGTCCTGCCCGTCCTCGCCAACCGAGAAGGTCAGGATTTCCTCGGTCAACTCCTGCAGGTCGCGCGCCGACGTCAGCGCCACCTCCAGCCGCGCGCGCCGCCCCGCGTCTGCTTCATCGGCGCCCAGCAAGTCCAGAAGCCCGATCAGCCCATTCAGGGGCGTGCGGATCTCGTGGCTCATGCGGGCCATGAAGTGGGTCTTGGCTCGGCTCTGCTCTTCGGCATCGGCGCGGACCGCATTGGCAGACTGCATTTCGGCCACCACTTCGGCAGTGCGATCGAGTACTGCCGCTTCCAGCCGTCCACGCAGGGTCATGGCCTCTTCGGCGCGGTCCCGCAGGATGTTCAGCGCCGCTTCCAGTCGCCCGATCTCGTCCGCGCCGCTGATCGTGAGCGCCTGACCCAGATCCCCGTCCGCCATGGCCACCATACGGTCGGCCACGCCTTCCAGTCGCAGGACGACCCGGCGTCGGATGCGCGTCCAGACCATATAGCCTGCAAACAGCGCCAGAAGGATCACACCCGCAAGCGCAGCGGACAAGAGCGTCGCCTGCCAGCCCGAGGCAGCAACCGCGGTTTGCATTCGTTCCCGCGTCTCGACACGTCCTTGCAGCGCCTCTGCGATCAGCAGGTCGAGCTGGCGGCCAAGCTCCAACGACAGCGCATCGAGTGCCTCTTTTGCCTGCAGCGCCGAACGGCGCTGCGCGATCACTCCGTCCACCGTCAGGCCCTGTGCGAGTTCGGCCACAATGTCGGAGGCCATCGCCCGTGACCGGGCCGAAAGCATGAAGGTCACGCGGTCCTGCATCAGCGCCACCTCCGCCTGGTAATCACGCTCCAGAGCGTCCAGTTCGGCATTGCGGCCCGCCATTCCGACCCGCGCCAGCAACTGGCCAAAGGTCGAAACCGCCTCGGCCATCTCGGCCAAACGCTCATAGGCAAAGAAGTTCGCATCGGCCAGACGGTCGAGTTTCGGCCGCGTATCCGCCCCCGATGGCAGGGAGTAGAGTTCCCAGATTCCCGACGTAACACGCAGGCGCGCCAGATCGGCCTCGGTCGAGATAAGGGCCGAAAGCACCGCGCCCGCTTCCGAAAGCGACGCACGCTCGGTGAGCTCCAGCTCCGTCGCCTCGATCAGCACGGCAACGGTGCTCTCCATCTCGGTCACCACACCGCGCACCGGAGTGGCCGATTCTGGCTCTGGCGCACGTCCGAGAAAGGCGCGCGTAACCTCCAGATCGGCGGCGATGCGGTCGATCCGCAGCTGCAACGCCCGCGCCAGGTCTTCGAACTGACGCAACTCCCGCGCTGCGGCCAGTTGACCCGCCAGAGCCGCCGCGAAATCAGCATCCTGCGCCACCCGCTCGGTTCTTTCGATGATCGCGATGCTTTCCGACAGGACGCGCTGCAGGGTTTGGGCAAGGAAGCGGTTGACGCCGAACGATGCCAGACCGACAACGACCATCAGCCCGAAAAGGACCATGAAGAAGGACTTCAGCTGCGTGTCGAACCGTGTGGAGCGCATCAGGAAGGATTACCGCCGGATCATCGGCGCAGCAATCTTCGCCCTCTGCGGCCTTTTCGGCGGCACGGCATGGGCGGACGGACGCACGCTTTGCGTGCTTGTCCCGCATTTCAAGGATGAATACTGGCTCAGCGTCGCCTACGGTGTCGAACAACGGTCCGAAGACCTTGGTTTCTCGGTGCATTTCTTCGAAGCGGGCGGATACGACGCCCTTGAGAACCAGCTTCGGCAGATCGACGCATGCAGGGCGCTTCAGCCCGTGGCAATCCTGATCGGCGCAGTTTCTTCGGACGCACCGGGCCTGCTTACGGCGGTAGAGGTGGCATCCCGAAGCCTTCCGGTGATCGGGCTAGTGAACGAACTGCATTCCGACGCACTTGCCACACAGGTCGGCGTGGATTGGGCGAACATGGGCCGCGCGTTGGGCAGCCATCTTGCCGACCGCTACCCAGGTCGGGGCGCACCGGTCGAGGCTGTCTTGCTGTCCGGGCCGCCAAAGGCCGGATGGGTCGCACCGCTTGAACGGGGACTGATGGAAGGTCTAGTCGGATCGTCGGTGACTATCGTTGCCACCTATGGCGCCGATACGGGCACCGCTGAACAGCTTCGCCTGGTTGAAAAAGCCCGCGCAGAGCATCCTCAGGCCGGTCTGGTGATCGGGACCGCCCCCGCCATAGAGGCCGCGATGGCCCTCGAAACGGGCGACGACGGACCGGCGCTCGCGGCCACCTATTCAAGCCACAGCATCGCGCGCGGACTTGTCGGACGACAGGTCCTCGCAGCCCCCTTCGATGATCCTGTGCAGCAGGGTAGGCTCGCAGTCGATGCCGCCGAAGCCATCCTGGGCGGCGCAGCAATCGACAAAGATATCCGCACGGAAATCAGGGTGCTGACCGGAGGACTGGACCCAAGCGACATCGCCCTGTCACCCGCAGATTATTTCCCGCATCTGGACTGAGCCGCTCAACATTTCGCGGGGGGACACGGCGAGCAGGCTCGCGAATGCTCCGCCTCAGAGTCCGCTAATGGGATGTGTCGGCTGCTTCCCCAGCGTTGGGTTATCCTGAAGCAGGATGCCCCCTCATCTGCAGGAGAAGCAGCGATGCATGCGAAGAAGAAAGGAAGCACTGAAGAACTCGCCGTGGTCGGGATCGACATCGGCAAGGAGACTTTCCATCTGGTTGGGTTTGACCGATCCGGTCAGCTGGTCATGCGCAAGCAGATCAAGCGGCTAGCCCTGTCCGCGACGTTCGAAAATCTCCCTCGTTGCTTTGTCGGAATGGAGGCGTGCCTCAGCGCCCATTTCGTCAGCCGGACGCTCCGCGGCATGGGCTTCGAACCGCGGATTATTCCGGCGATCTACGTGAAGCCTTTCAACAAGGGCCAGAAGAATGACTACAACGATGCCGAGGCCATCGCAGAAGCAGCACTTCGGCCCAACTTGCGGACCGTTTGCCGAGAAGGATCAGGACCAGCTCGATCTGCAAGCCCTGCATCGGGTGTGGGCGCGACTGGTCTCGCGGCGCACAGCGACAATCAACCAGATCCGCGCCTTCCTGATCGAGCAAGGGATTACTGTCCGCTCCGGCCTCCGCGCATTGAAGAACTCCTTCGAAGCGATCCTCGATCAGCGTCGCGAGGAGATTTCGCCACGGATGCGCGGCATCCTGATGGGCCTCTATGGAGACTGGCTCTGGCTGGACCGACGGATCGAAGACGTGATGACCGAGATCGAAGAGATCAGCCGTACCGAAGAGAACTGCGCAAACATCATGAGCATTCCGGGGATCGGCCCGATGATCTCGACCGCGATGGTGGCAGCGATCGGCAAAGGCGAAGCCTTCGACAGAGGGCGCGACTTCGCAGCTTGGGTGGGGTTGGTGCCCACACAATACAGCACCGGTGGGCGCACGATCCTCGGACGGATCACGAAACGCGGCAGTAGCTACCTGCGCATGCTGTTCGTGCAGGCGGCGAAGGTGATCATGATGCGCCAGCACAGGTGGGCCGACTTCAGCTTCGGTCCATGGCTGACGGGGGCAGTCGCACGAATGCCGCGCAACAAGGCCGCCATCGCCTTGGCCAACAAGCTCGCCCGAACCGCCTGGAGCGTTCTCCACCACGGCACTCGGTTCGATGCAAAACAAGATCCGGCTCTGGAAGCGATCTGAAGCAACCAAGGCCGAAACGGAGTTCGCGACGGAGAAGACAGCATGGAACGGAGAAGATACGCCCCCAGAGTCTGACGGCCCAAAAGGTCATCATCGACCTTTCCGCTAATGAGACCACGGCGCGTGCGTAACCCCATCAAGGCCACGGCCCGCGAGCCGATCAACAGGCCGGATACATATAAGCGATTTCCGAAGCCGCGCAGAAAACTCAGTTGCGAACAGCAGCCGACACATACATTGGGCCGAAAACGACGGAGCCCGGCGGGTTTCCCCACCGGGCCCTTTTCGGGGGAGACCCCGTTCTTTTCAGAACGGGATCTCGTCGTCGCGGTCGACCAGCTCGGGGTTTTCGTTCTCGGCCGACTTCGGGCGGCTCAGGAAGTCGACCTTCTCGGCGATGATCTCGCAGCCGTAGCGGTCAGTGCCGGTGGCGTCGGTCCACTTGGTGTAGTGGATCCGGCCGTGGACGAGGACCTTCATACCCTTTTCGCAGTGCTCTGCGACGGTCTTGCCGAGACCGTTGAAGCAGGTGATGCGGTGCCATTCGGTGTCCATGACCCGGTAGCCGTTCTCGTCGCGCATCACGCGACCTTCCGAGAGGCGCGGCCGCGAGGTGGCCAGGGTGAAGTTGGTGATCTTCGTGCCGCTTTGGGTCGAGCGCACTTCGGGCTTCTGACCGATGTTGCCGGCGAGGATGACGATGTTCTGCATGCTAAGCTCCTGTGTTTCCTGTCCCTGG
>Ga0209023_10003832_pt1 | contig 17623 bp, 17 predicted proteins | sample LakOneMetagenome_FD_187468 | JGI IMG/M metagenome (GOLD analysis project Ga0209023, IMG submission 187468) | Freshwater and sediment microbial communities from Lake Erie, Canada (SPAdes) (version 2) | ecosystem: Environmental > Aquatic > Freshwater > Lentic | place: Lake Erie, Canada... | reverse complement strand
GAAGAACATGAAGAACAGCTTCAGCGCGAACCATACTGCACCCGGGATCCAGGTGAACGGCGGCAGCGCGATCGGCGGCAGCCAGCCGCCGAGGAACAGGATCGTCGCCATCGCGCACATCGTGGTGATCGCGACGTATTCGCCGAGCATGAACAGCAGATACGGCGTCGAGCCGTATTCGACCATGAAGCCCGCGACCAGTTCGGATTCCGCTTCCACGAGGTCGAAGGGCGGACGGTTGGTCTCGGCGAGCGCCGAGACGTAGAACACCACGAACATCGGAAACAGCGGCCAGACGTACCAGTTCAGGATCGTGAGCTGCGGCAGCCCGATCAGGCTCGCGAGCCCGCGGGTGTGCTGCGCCTCGACCACGGCCGAAAGGTTCAGCGAACCGACGCACAACAACACCGTGATGATGACGAAACCAATCGAGACTTCGTAGGACACCATCTGCGCCGCCGAGCGCAGCGCCGCCAGGAACGGATATTTCGAGTTCGACGACCAGCCGGCCATGATGATGCCGTAGATCGACAGCGACGAAATCGCGAAAATATAGAGCACGCCGACATTGATGTCGGAGATCACCCAGCCGAGATCCATCGGGATCACGGCCCAGGCGGCCAGCGCCAGCACGCAGGAAACCAGCGGCGCCAGCAGGAACACGCCCTTGTTGGAGCCCGACGGGATGATCGGCTCCTTCAGCACGAACTTGAGCAGGTCGGCGAAGGATTGAAACAGACCGAACGGGCCGACCACGTTAGGGCCGCGGCGGATCTGCACCGCCGCCCAGATCTTGCGGTCGGCGAGCAGGATGTAGGCGATCGCGATCAGGAGCACGACCAGCAGCAATACGCTCTCCGCGATCATGATGATCAGCGGCCAGAGGAAGCCGGTCCAGAACGCGCTTGCGAAGAATTCAGCCATCAGGTCACGCTCACTCCGCTGCCGTCAGCATTCGCCCGGACGCCAGGCGGGAACATTCCGCCATGACGGCGGACGCCCGCGCGATCGGGTTGGTCAGGTAAAAGTCCTCGACCGAGGTCTTGAACGGGGTCTTGTCGACGCTGCCGCCCTTGGCGCCCAGGGCCTTCACGTCGCTGGCCTGCCCGGGCTCGATCTGGTCGAGCCGCATCAAATGCGGTGCGGCCTTGAACATGGCCTGGCGCAGCGCCTGCAACGAGTCATAGGGCAGCTTCTTGCCGAGCACGTCGGACAGCGCGCGGATCACCGCCCAGTCCTCGCGGGCTTCGCCGGGCGGGAACGCGGCGCGGTTGGCAATCTGCGCCCTGCCCTCGGTGTTGACGTAGATGCCGGACTTCTCGGTATAGGCCGCACCCGGCAGGATGACGTCGGCGCGATGGGCGCCGCGGTCGCCATGGGTGCCGATGTAGACGACGAAGGTACCGTCCGGCACCCTGACCTCGTCGGCGCCGAGCAAAAACAGCACGTCGAGCGTGCCGAAGGTGGTCATCTGCGCAAGGCTGAGGCCGCCGCTGCCGGCCACAAAGCCGATGTCGAGCGCGCCGGCGCGTGATGCCGTATCCTGCAACACGCCAAAGCCGTTCCAGCCGTCCTTGAGCGCACCGAAGTCGGACGCGATCTTGGCGGCCAGCGACAGCACCGCGGCACCGTCATGACGGGCCAGCGAACCCGCGCCGACCAGAACGATCGGCTTCTTGGCACCCTTCAGCACGTCGGCGAAGGCGTTCTTGCCGGCGGCGAGTTCGCTTAGCGAATCCGTGCCCGCGCCGAGATAATCATAATCGTAGGTGAGATCGGCCTTGGCGCCGATCACGGCAACCTTGAGCTGGCCCGAACGCCAGCGCTTGCGGATCCGCGCGTTGAGAACGGCGGCTTCCTTGCGCGGGTTGGAGCCGATGATCAGCAGCGCATCGGCCTGCTCGATGCCGGCAATGGTCGGATTGAAGATGTAGGATGCACGGCCGAGGCCGGCGAAGGCGTCGCCGCCCTGCACTGCCAGATTGGACGAGCCGCATTTCGCCAGCAGCTCCTTCAGCGCGAACATCTCTTCGACCGCGGCAACGTCGCCGGCGACCGCGCCGATGCGCTTGCCGTCGATCCGACCCGCCTTGGCGGCGATCGCGGCGAAAGCTTCCTGCCAGGTCGCGGCACGGAGCTGGCCGTTCTCACGGATATACGGCCGGTCGAGCCGCTGGGTGCGCAAGCCGTCGACAATGTGGCGGGTCTTGTCGGAAATCCACTCCTCGTTCACGGCCTCGTTGATGCGCGGCAGGATGCGCATCACTTCGCGGCCGCGAGTGTCGACGCGAATGGCAGAACCAACACCGTCCATGACGTCGACCGACTGGGTCTTGCCGAGCTCCCACGGGCGGGCCGCAAACGCATACGGCTTCGAGGTCAGCGCGCCGACCGGGCAGATGTCGACGAGGTTGCCCTGCAATTCGGAGGTCAGCGCCGATTCCAGATAGGTCGTGATCTCCATGTCCTCGCCGCGGCCGGTCGCGCCCATTTCCGGCGCGCCGCAGACTTCGGCGGAGAAGCGGACGCAGCGCGTGCACTGGATGCAGCGGTTCATCGAGGTCTTGACCAGTGCGCCGAGATACTTGTCCTCGACCGCACGCTTGTTTTCGGCAAAGCGCGAAGTGTCGACGCCGTAGCCCATCGCCTGGTCCTGCAGGTCGCACTCGCCGCCCTGGTCGCAGATCGGGCAATCCAGCGGATGGTTGATCAAGAGGAATTCCATCACGCCTTCGCGCGCCTTCTTGACCATCGGCGAACGGGTCGAGATTTCCGGCGGCTCGCCCTTCGGGCCCGGACGGCAGTCGCGCACGCCCCAGGCGCAGCTCGCGACCGGCTTCGGGCCGCCCTTCACCTCGACGAGGCACATCCGGCAATTGCCGGCGATCGACAGCCGCTCGTGGTAGCAGAATCGCGGAATCTCGGCGCCGGCGGCCTCGCACGCCTGCAGCAGCGTGTATTCCGCGGGGACATCGATCTCTTTGCCATCGACGATGAGTTTGGTCATTGCGATCTCAGGTCTTTCCCAGCTTGCAGTCTGGCGGTGTAACGCTGGCGGTCTTCAGGGACGCCTTGACCCATTGCTGGATCTCGGCGCCGTAGGTGGCGAGATATTCCGGCCGCGCCGCGTTCTTCTCGCAGAGGAACGGCAGATGCGGCTTCAAATCGTAATCGCAGGAGGCCTGCCATTCGCGCTTGTCGGCGAAAGCCGAGATCGTCTCCTCGCAGGCGTAGAGGAAGTAGGAGACGAAGCTCTCATACTGCGTGCGCAGGTCGAGCGGGCCGGCCTTGATGACGTCGTAGTCGGGATACGAAAATTTCGGATTCTTGAACGCCAGATCGGTGTAGCCGAGAAACGCCGCCCGCGCGCTTGCAGCGCGGTTGTTGGTGCGGATCTCGTTGATCTGGAACAGGATCGCAACAAAGCCGAGCAGCGCTACGCCCGCCTGCGCCATCTGCGCCAGCGTTCCGTATCTCTGCCACCAGAAGCTTGGTTGCGACATGACCATTACTCGGCCGCTACCATGTTGACGGGATCGCGCACGCCGGCGTCGTCGATGTCGGCCTTGTGCGAATACTGGTCGATACGTTCCTCGATCTCGTGACGGAAATGCGTGATCAGGCCCTGGATCGGCCAGGCCGCGGCGTCGCCGAGCGCACAAATGGTATGGCCTTCGACCTGCTTCGTCACTTCCAGCAACATGTCGATCTCGCGCTTGTGGGCGCGGCCTTCGGCCATGCGCGTGAGTACGCGCCACATCCAGCCGGTGCCTTCGCGGCACGGCGTGCACTGGCCGCAGCTCTCGTGCTTGTAGAAATAGGAAATCCGCGCGATCGCCCGGATCAGGTCGGTCGACTTGTCCATCACGATCACAGCCGCGGTGCCGAGGCCGGAGCGCAGCTTGCCGAGACTGTCGAAATCCATCGGGGTGTCGATGATCAGCTCGGCCGGCACCATGCGCACCGACGAACCGCCGGGAATGACGGCCTTGAGATTGTCCCAGCCGCCGCGAATGCCGCCGCAATGGCGTTCGATCAACTCGCGGAACGTCAACCCCATCGCCTCTTCGACGTTGCAGGGGCGTTCGACATGGCCGGACACGCAAAACAGCTTGGTGCCGACATTGTTGGGGCGTCCGATGCCGGCAAACCACGCTGCACCGCGACGCAGGATATCGGGCGCGACCGCGAGGGATTCGACGTTGTTGACGGTAGTCGGGCAACCATAGAGGCCGACGTTGGCGGGGAACGGCGGCTTCAGCCGCGGCTGGCCCTTCTTGCCTTCGAGGCTCTCCAGCAGCGCGGTCTCTTCGCCGCAGATGTAGGCGCCGGCGCCGTGCGCGACATAGATGTCGAACGGCCAGCCGTTGGTGTTGTCCTTGCCGACCAGCTTGGCCTCATAGGCCTGGTCGATCGCGGCCTGCAGATGCTCGCGCTCGCGGATGAATTCGCCGCGGACGTAGATGTAGCAGGCATGCGCGCCCATCGCGAAGCTCGCGATCAGACAGCCCTCGACGAGAAGATGCGGATCGTGCCGCATGATCTCGCGGTCCTTGCAGGTACCGGGCTCGGACTCGTCGGCGTTGACCACGAGGTAGCTCGGCCGCCCATCGGTGGATTCCTTGGGCATGAACGACCACTTCAGGCCGGTCGGGAAGCCCGCGCCGCCGCGGCCGCGCAGGCCGGACGCCTTCATCTCGCTGATGATCCAGTCGCGGCCCTTGTCGATGATCGCCTTGGTGCCGTCCCACGCGCCACGGCGGCGCGCGCCCTCGAGGCCCCAGTCGTGGAGGCCGTAGAGGTTCTTGAAGATGCGATCCTTGTCGTCGAGCATGACTGGGAACTTCCTGGGATCAACGATTGGATTGGGCGTAAGCGAGGCCTGCGGCGCATCCGCCGAAGGTGATCGCCCACAACAGGCTGGATTCCAGCGTCGCGCTCAAGGCGTAACGCTGCAGCAGAAAGATGAACGCGGCGGCCGCAACGGTGTGCAGGCCGATATAGCGCCAGTTCTTCATCGCGCCGCCCTCCCCCGCCACGATGGCGATCGCTTTAGCTTTCCGCGTCATGTGGATTCCTTCAGCGTGGTCGGACCACCCACCGGCGCCGAGAACTGACGGTCGATCTGCGGACCGGGCTTGGGCGGATTGCCGGAGGCGAACCCGTCCAGCACCTTGCCGAAGTTTTCCTTGGTCAGGTCCTCGTAAGTGTCCTTCCAGATCAGCACCATCGGCGCGTTCACGCAGGCGCCGAGACACTCGACCTCTTCCCAGGAGAAGTTGCCGTCCTTCGACAGGTGGAAGGGCTCGTGATGGATGCGGCTCTGGCAGACTTCGATGATGTCGGAGGCCCCCCGCAGGCGGCAAGGCGTGGTGCCGCAGACCTGCACATGGGCCTTCTTGCCGACCGGCTGAAGCTGGAACATGGTGTAGAAGGTCGCCACTTCCAGCACACGAATATAAGGCATCTCCAGCAGGTCGGCGACGGCGCGGATCGCGGCTTCCGAGACCCAGCCTTCGTGCTGCTCCTGCACCCGCCACAGGATCGCGATCACGGCCGAGGCCTGGCGGCCGGCCGGATATTTCGTGATCTGCGCCTTCGCCCAGGCGAGATTCTCGTCCGTGAACGTGAAGCTCGCGGGCTGCAATTCCTTCGGTGCAAGACGGCGGACGGACATCGTTCAGACTCTCATTGCGCGCGGCGTCCGGCCTTCGCATTGAGCGCATTGATCCGGTCGAGCCAGAATGCGCTTGCGGTGCCGAACACGTTGTAGCCGACGTGGGTTGAAACCTTGATGCGATCGAGAATTGAGAGGTCGGTCAGGGTTTCAAGGCGATTGCTGCGCGGATCGTAGACGATCAGCTTCAGCGGAGTTTGTTCGAGGATGTAGCGCGAAACAGTGTGCTGGGGGTCGTTGCCATGCTCCTCGCACAACAACACGCTATCCGCCTGCATCAGCCGTGTGCCGCCCTTCATCGCCTCGATCTCGACGCCCTCGACGTCGAGCTTGATCAGGAACTTGCCGTTGGCTGCGACCTTGCCGTCATCGAGCAGGTTGTCGAGCGCGAGCACCGGCACTTCCTCGCCGTCCGACTGGTCGCCGGCGATCGAGAACGCCTCGTGCTTGGTGCCGGACAGGCGCGCGGTGCCGCGCGCGGCGCCGATCGCGCATTTCATGGTCTCGAAGCGATCGCCGTTGACCCTGGCGTTGTTGGCAAGCTTCGGAAAATTCTGCCCGGACGGTTCGATCGCGATCGCCTTGTGCGAACCGAACGGCTTGCTCGAGACCAGCACCGACCAGTAGCCGTAATTGGCGCCGCAATCGAGCAGCGTGTAGTCGACGTCGGCGGAGTCCTTGAACAGCAGCTCCAGCTCGTCCTCGTAGTGATAGGTGCGGTTGAGCAGCTTGCTCCAGTAGCCGTCGCCATAGGGAAATTCGAACACCGCGTCGGGATTGAGCCGGACCTGGATTCCGCGTTCCGGCAGCGTGGTGCGCAGCAGGTTGGCGCACATGTTGTAGCCGCGATGCGAGAAATTCGCGCCAATCTTGGAGCCGACCGTCAACGCCACCGCGGCCAAACGCTCCCAGGCGTTCGCGCCTTCGAGCACGCCCGACGTCCGGTCAAACTGGATGGGCGCCTGCGCCGTCACCGATCGACCTCTCCGAACACGATATCGAGCGAACCGAGAATGGCCGACACGTCGGCCAAGAGATGGCCCTTGCAGATGAAGTCCATCGCCTGCAGGTGGGCAAAGCCCGGCGCGCGGATCTTGCACTTGTAGGGCTTGTTGGTGCCGTCGGCGACAAGATAGACGCCGAACTCGCCCTTCGGCGCCTCGACCGCGGCATAGACCTCGCCGGCCGGTACGTGGACGCCTTCGGTGTAGAGCTTGAAGTGATGGATCAGCGCTTCCATCGAGCGTTTCATCTCGCCACGGCGCGGCGGCGCAATCTTGTTGTCGTCGACGACAACCGGCCCCTGCCCTTCGGGCGCGCGCAGCTTCGCGATACACTGCTTCATGATGCGCACCGACTGCCGCATTTCCTCCATGCGGATGCAGTAGCGGTCGTAACAGTCGCCGTTCTTGCCGATCGGAATGTCGAAATCCATCTCGGCGTAGCATTCGTAGGGCTGCGACTTGCGCAGGTCCCAGGCCGCGCCCGAACCGCGCACCATCACGCCGGAGAAGCCCCACTCCCACGCCTGCTTCAGGCTGACCACGCCGATGTCGACGTTTCGCTGCTTGAAGATCCGGTTGCCGGTCAGGAGCGTTTCGAGGTCGGCAACGACCTGCAGGAACGGATCGCACCAGGCATCGATATCGTCGATCAGCTTGGGCGGCAGGTCCTGATGCACGCCGCCGATGCGGAAGTAGGCCGCATGCATGCGTGAGCCGGAGGCGCGCTCGTAGAACACCATCAGCTTTTCGCGCTCTTCGAAACCCCACAGCGGCGGGGTCAGCGCGCCGACGTCCATCGCCTGCGTGGTGACGTTGAGCAGATGAGAGAGGATGCGGCCGATTTCGCAATAGAGCACGCGGATCAACTGGCCGCGGCGCGGCACCGTGATGCCGAGCAGCTTTTCCGCCGCCAGACAGAACGCGTGCTCCTGGTTCATCGGCGCGACGTAGTCGAGCCGGTCAAAATACGGGATCGCCTGCAGATAGGTCTTCTGCTCGATCAGCTTTTCAGTGCCGCGATGCAAAAGACCAATATGCGGGTCGACGCGGGCGACGACTTCGCCGTCGAGCTCCAGCACCAGACGCAGCACGCCGTGCGCCGCCGGATGCTGCGGACCGAAGTTGATGGTGAAATTGCGCAGGTTCTGTTCGTTCATGGTCAGGCCTTCGGCTCAGCCTTCTCGTCGCCCGGCAGCGGATAGTCCGCGCCTTCCCATGGCGAGAGGAAATCGAATTTGCGGAATTCCTGGTTCAGCCGCACCGGCTCGTAGATCACCCGCTTCTCCTGGTCGTCGTAGCGAACCTCGACGAAACCGGTGAGCGGAAAGTCCTTGCGCAGCGGATGGCCGTCGAAGCCGTAATCGGTCAAGAGCCGGCGCATGTCGGGGTGGCCGGTGAAGATCACGCCATAGAGGTCGTAGCACTCGCGCTCGAACCAGTCGGCACCCGGAAAAACGTCGATGATCGACGGCACCTGGGTGTTCTCGTCGGCTTCGGCGCGGACGCGAATGCGCGTGTTCAACGTCGGCGACAGCAGATGATAGACGACGTCAAAACGCTTTTCGCGGCCGGGATAGTCGACCGCGGTGACATCGGTGAAGTTGACGAAGCGGCAGGCCGCATCGTCACGCAGGTACTTCATGACGTCGACGATCCTGGCCGGGTCCACCGCGATGGTGAGCTGGCCGAACGCGACCGAATGGGCGCTGGCCGCGCCCGCCAACGCGCTAACAATCGTCTGCCCCAGGGCGTCGAGCTTGCCGTCGTCCATTACCTAAACCTTAGCGTTCGATGGTTCCGATGCGCCGGATCTTCTTCTGCAGCAGCAGCACGCCGTAGAGCAGCGCTTCCGCCGTGGGCGGGCAGCCGGGCACGTAGATGTCGATCGGCACGATGCGATCGCAGCCGCGCACGACCGAGTAGGAATAGTGATAGTAGCCGCCGCCGTTGGCGCACGACCCCATCGAGATCACGTAGCGCGGCTCGGGCATCTGGTCGTAGACCTTGCGCAATGCCGGCGCCATCTTGTTGGTCAGCGTGCCCGCGACGATCATGACGTCGGACTGCCGCGGCGAAGCGCGCGGCGCAAAACCAAAACGCTCGACGTCGTAGCGCGGCATCGACACCTGCATCATCTCGACCGCGCAGCAGGCCAGGCCGAAGGTCATCCACATCAAGGAGCCGGTGCGCGCCCAGGTAATCAGGTCGTCCGCGGCCGCGACGAAGAAGCCCTTGTCGGACAGTTCGTGATTGACCTCGAGGAAATACGGATCGTTGGCGCCGACCGGACGACCGGTGGCGGGATCGAGAATGCCCTTCGGGGCCGGCGCGATCGCCGGCGAAGACGCAACAGTAGCAGTCGGGCTCAATCCCATTCGAGCGCGCCTTTCTTCCATTCATAGGCAAAGCCGACCGTCAGCACGGCCAGGAACACCATCATCGACCAGAACCCGGTGACGCCGAGCTTGCCGAACGCCACCGCCCACGGGAACAGGAACGCGACTTCGAGATCGAAGATGATGAAAAGAATCGCGACCAGGTAGAAGCGGACGTCGAACTTCATGCGGGCGTCGTCAAAAGCGTTGAATCCGCATTCATAGGCGGAGAGCTTTTCCGGATCCGGCTGCTGGAACGCGACCAGGAACGGCGCGATCAGCAGCACCAGACCGATCAGGCCTGCGACGGCGATAAACACCACAAGTGGAAGGTAATTCTGGAGGATGCCGTTCATCGGCGGGGCCTTTTCCTGCGGTTCGGACAGCCGCAGATTCGCTGATTGGAATTGTTCTTGAGGCTTAGCGCAGCGCAACAGGGGGCGCAAGACAAGGTCTCTTGACGGTCCCCCGCCCGTTCTTTCGTCGCCGGAACAGCCCGAAAAAGTGGCGAGCCGTCGGTGCTGCCAACCTGCGGTAACCGGACATTCCGTGCCCGACGAAATTCCCGCCACAAGCGTCAGCCCACATCCTTTTCGGCAGCGAGCATGTCGGCGGCGGTCTCGGTCAGGCGATCGATCTGCCCGAGCAGAGCCCCAAATTCTTCCCTGCTCAACGCTTCCAGGAGCCTTCGGTTGCGCTCCTGCGCGCCCGCCACAATTGCATCATGGGCGGCAAGGCCCGCCTTGGTCAGGCAAACCAGCGTTTCACGGTTGTCCCTGGGATTGCCGGCCTTGGTGACGAGCTTGCGCGACACCAGCCCGGCCAAGGCGCGGCTGATCTGGCCCTTGTCCATGCCGACCGCCTCGGCGAGGCTGATCACGCTCATCGGCGGATTGCGCCCCAGCGACGCCACCAGGCCGAACTCGACGGAAGAAAGCCCGGTCAGCCGCTTGTAACGCAGGATCGCGCCGCGCTTGAGCAGGTTGGCGAGTACCATCAGCCGCGACGACATCATCACGGTGATCGGCGCCAACTCCCCGGCGGACGCAGTCGCCGGTGGCGGCATCTGTTTCGTGGCTTTCTGGCTCATGACCAAACCTCTGCCAACAAAGCGCGTCGTTGCCAAGCAAACCTAGGCTTAGCACGAGATCGTTGACAATGTCATCGATTTCGATTTGACTTGGATCAAACGCGTGCAGCGCCAAAGCTGCGGCAGGAGGAAACGGCCATGAATGTGACCCAGCGGGATCGCGATCTCGGCACCGGCTACGCCATGAAACCGTCCACCACCCGGTCTGAGCTGACCTCGGTCGGCCGCGGCACGCCGATGGGCGAACTGCTGCGGCGCTACTGGCACCCGGTAGGCCTCGTCAGCGACGCCACCGATATCCCCAGAAAAGTGCGCGTGCTGGGCGAGGATCTGGTGCTGTTCCGCGACAAGCACGCCCGGGTCGGGCTGCTGCACGCCCGCTGCTGCCACCGCGGCACCACGCTCTATTACGGCAAGGTCGAGGAAGACGGCATCCGCTGCTGCTACCACGGCTGGAAGTTCGACACCGAAGGCCACTGCCTCGAACAGCCCTGCGAGCCCGACGGCGGCCTGTTCAAGGACAAGGTGCGTCAGCCCTGGTACCCGGTCGAGGAACGCTACGGCCTGATCTTCGCCTATCTCGGCCCCGCCGAGAAAAAGCCGGTGCTGCCGCGCTACGAGTGCCTGGAGAAAATGGACGACGGCGAATTCGTCGAGGCCGATGACTCTTCGATCGGCGGCGGCGGTCCGGCCGTGATCCCCTGCAACTGGCTGCAGCATTTCGAGAACGTAGTCGATCCCTACCACGTGCCCGTCCTCCACGGCTCGTTCTCCGGTCCGCAGTTCACCAACATGATGGCCTCGATGCCGGAGGTGAAGTTCGAGACCTCGCCGCGCGGCATCACCGTGCGCTCGATCCGGCAGCAGGATGACGGCAAGGTGTTCTACCGCGTGACGGAAGCCGCCCTCCCCACTTTGCGCGTGGTGCCGAACCCGCGCGTGGCGCAATTTGCCCGCGTCGAGTCGATCGGCTGGACGCTGCCGATCGACGACACCTCGTTTCGCATCTACGTCGCCGGCCGGGTCAAGAACTCCGGCGACATCGGACGGATGCGCTCGAAGTTCAACGGCAAGTTCTGGTGGGACATGAGCGAGGAAGAGCACCAGCGCTTCCCCGGCGATTACGAAGCTCAGGTCGGCCAGGGCCCGGTGACGCTGCATTCGGAAGAACATTTCGGCCAGACCGATCGCGGCATCCTGATGATCCGCCGCCTGCTGACCGAGCAGCTCGCAGCTCTCGAAGCCGGCCGCGATCCGATCGGGGTAACCTTCGATCCGGCGGCCGCCACGGTCGAATTCGAAGCCGGGAATTTCATTCGCGAGGCGTGAGTCAACCGGTTCGATACAGGGAATATTCGGGGGAAATCATGGTCGATCTCGCGCCGCAGCTCACCGCCGAAGCGAATGCCGCCGCCAAACCTTCGCTGCGGCGCTACTACGTGTTGGGCTTGCTGACCGCCGTCTACGCACTGAATTTTCTCGACCGCACCATCTTCAACGTCCTGATCGAGCCAATCAAAAAAGAATTCGCGCTTAGCGACACCATGATGGGCCTGCTGGCCGGCTTCGGCTTCGTGCTGTTCTACTCGCTGCTCGGGATTCCGATCGCGCGGATCGCCGACCGGCTCAACCGGCGCAACATCGTGGCGCTCGCGTTCGCCTTCTGGAGCGCGATGACGGCGCTGTGCGGCATGGCGACCAGCGTCACGGCACTGGCCTTCGCCCGGATCGGCGTCGGCATCGGTGAATCCGCCGGCACCCCTGCCTCGCAGTCGATCGTCGCCGATCTCTTCAACAAGAACGAACGGCCGCGCGCGCTCGGCATCTACGCCATCGGAACTTATCTGGGCGTCTTCCTCGGCTATTTCATCGGCGGTTATGTCAACCAGCACTACGGCTGGCGGATGGCATTCTTCTCGGCCGGCTTGCCCGGTATCGCGCTCGCCGCGGTGCTGTGGCTGACGATCACCGAACCGAAGCGCGGCGCCATGGCCGAGACCTTTACGCCGGAACCGCTCGGACCGACGCTGCGTTTCCTCGGCTCGCAGCAGACCTTCGTCATCGTGCTGATCGGCTTCTGTCTCACCACCTACACCAACTACGCCACCGCGGCCTGGATCCCGCCGTTCCTGGCGCGCGTGCATCATCTGTCGAGCGCCGAGATCGGCACCTATGCCGGCACCTTCAAGGGCCTCGCCGGCATGGCCGGCACGTTGGCCGGCGGCCTCGTTGTGGCGCGGATCAGCAAGCGCGACGACCGCTGGAAATTATGGGCACCGGCGATCACGTCGGGTCTCGCCGGACCGGTGTTCGCGCTGTGCCTGCTGACGCCTGATTTTGCGACCATGGTCGCGGCGCTGGCGCTGGCGTCGTTCCTGGTCGGCTTCCATCTCGGGCCGATCTTTGCGATCGCGCAGACCGTGGCGCGTCCGAGCATGCGCGCGCTGGCGTCGGCGCTGGTGCTCTTGACCGCGACCTGTTTCGGCCAGGGCGTCGGCCCCCTCGCCGTCGGCATCATCAACGACGCGCTGAAGAACGACTACGGCGTCAACGCGGTGCGTTACTCGCTGCTGTCGGCCGCGGTCACCACAACGCTCGGTGCGCTGCTGTTCGTCTGGGCGGCGCGGACAATCCGCGGGGATATCGCGCGGGCGAGCTGAGGGCGGAAGCCGGGCCGAGCAGGCCCCTGCGGCTAAGATCAGTTGTTTTCATTATTGTTTTTCTCCCGGCGCTGTTGCCGCGCGCGGAGATCCGTTTCGGCCGATCCGCCGTTTTCTGCAAGGCGGCAAGGAACGGGCCGAAAACCGGGGCCAAAAAGCCACACATGAAACCATTTTGAGGAATCGACGAAACCGTCCGGAAACAGGCGGGGCGTACACCTCTCAGCGTCAGAGGGCGGAACACACGCCCGGGAGGCTACCATGAACCACTCCATTCACTCGGCGGACCGTACCACCCACCTCAAGATCGTGGTCGTTGCGTTGGTTGCAGGCATCGCAGTGGCGGCGTTCGGTATCTCGGCCCGATCCGGTTCGGATTTCACCCAGACCGCCCATGTCATGAAGGCGGGCAAGCCGGTGGTTGTCACCAGCTCGGACACCTCGATGGTCCGCTAAGCGCTAACGACTTCATTGGAATGAAAACGGCCGCCTAACGGGCGGCCTTTTTGTTGGCGTGGAGCGTTGAGGATCGGTGCTAAGCCATTGATCCCAAGGATTTCTCAAGGATCGAAAATGGCGCGAGAGACGGGACTCGAACCCGCGGCCTCCGCCGTGACAGGGCGGCGCTCTAACCAACTGAGCTACTCCCGCGGATGCCGTAATCAACTTGTGATCCGCGCAGAACCGAGGGCATAAAGGCCTGCCCTAGGTTAGTCAAGCACGTTGCGAATCCGCTTGGTAAACCGGCATTTCTGCGACGCCGGTGCAAAAAACGGCTTGTTTTCAGCCGATTTCGCGCAGGCGTCCCCGATCCGAATCGTTTAAGGCCTGATACATCTGAGTTTCTTGCATCGGCCCGCGACCGCGGCAAACCGCAAGCTCAAGCCACACCCAACGAGGAGGGCCTACCATGGCTAAGAAAGCAGCGTCTCCAGCCACCATCACGCTCAAGCACCTGGCGGCGGATCTCGCGGAACAGCACGAATTGTCCAAGAAGGCCGCGGAGGCGATTCTGACCGACATGGTCGAGAAGATCGCCAAGCACCTCAAAAAGGGCGAGCGCATCCGCATCGTCGGCCTCGGCATCCTCCAGGTCCGCAAGCGCGCCGCCCGCATGGGCCGCAACCCCGCCACCGGCGAGGCGATCCAGATCAAGGCCAGCAAGAAGGTCGCGTTCCGCGCCGCCAAGGAACTCAAGGAAGCGGTCTAAGCCTTATGTTTTGACGCGTTTTCTTCACGCGAACCGGTATCCACTTCGCTCGAAAACGCTATAGGACGTTCCGACCACAGAAGCGTCATTCCGGCGGGGACCCGGAATGGCGCTTTTCTGTTATAGAGCCTGCTCAAAGCCCCTCTCGCGTCCAGGATGTCATGCCGGCTGCCCCCCTCGCCTTTACCCACACCGTCACCGAACGCTTCCTGCGCTATGTCGTGATTGATACCCAGTCCGATCCGCAATCGCCGACCTGCCCTTCGACCGAGAAGCAGAAGAGCCTGGGCCGGCTGCTGGCATCGGAATTGAAAGCGATGGGCCTGGCCGACGCCCATCTCGACGAACACGGCTACGTCTATGCGACGATCCCGGCCAACACCGCCAAGAACGTGCCGGTGATCTGTTTCTGCTCGCACATGGACACCTCGCCGGACTGCACCGGCGCCAACGTCAAGCCGCAGGTCGTGAAGAACTATCAGGGCGGCAACATCGTGCTGCCGGGCGATCCGAGCCAGGTGATCCGCGCGGCCGATCAACCGGCGCTGGCCGACCAGATCGGGCATGACATCATCACATCAGACGGCACCACACTCTTGGGCGCCGACAACAAGGCCGGCCTTGCGGAGATCATGGATGCCGCGCAGTTCCTGATCGCGAACCCGCAGGTGAAGCACGGCGCGATCAAGATCCTCTTCACCCCCGATGAAGAGATTGGTCGCGGCGTCGACAAGGCCGACCTGAAGAAGCTCGGCGCCGACTTCGCCTACACCATGGACGGCGAGACTGCGGGCAATATCGAGGACGAAACCTTCTCGGCCGACGGCGCCACCATCACCATCGAGGGCGTCTCGACCCATCCCGGCTTTGCCAAGGGCAAGATGGAGCACGCGATCAAGATCGCGGCCGCCATCGTCGACCGGCTGCCGAAGGATACCTGCTCGCCGGAGACCACCGAGGGCAAGGAAGGCTTCCTGCATCCGATCGGCATTTCAGGGGCGCTGGAGAAGGCCACCATCGGTTTCATCGTGCGCGACTTCAACGACGTGGGCCTGAAGCAGAAAGAGGATTTGCTCGAAGGCATCGTCAAGGACGTGATGAAGGCCTATCCACGCTCGACCTATCGGATGGACGTCAAGCCGCAATACCGCAACATGAAGCAAGTGATCGACCGCCACCCCGAGACCGTCGACTACGCGATCGAAGCGATCCGCCGCGCCGGGCTCACCCCGGTACGCAGCTCGATCCGCGGCGGCACCGATGGCTCACGGCTGTCGGCGATGGGCCTGCCCTGTCCCAACATCTTCGCCGGCGAACACGCCTTCCATTCGCGGCTGGAATGGGTCAGCCGCCAGGACATGGAAAAGGCGGCTGAGACCATCGTGCATCTGGCGATGATCTGGGAAGAGAAGGCGTAGCGACGCGGGTGCGGCTACACGTGCCCAACACAAAATCGCAAAAACAACCCCATGCAAAGTAGGATCAACCGGCCTTCGCCGTCACGATCCAGATCGACGCCGGCAGCGGCACCGTGTCGCCCTTGGCGAACGTCGCCAGCACCTCACGCACCGAATTGGTGGCCGCCGCGCGCGTCTCCGGCGGATGGCCCTCCAAGGCGCGGCTGGCCGGTCCGATCTCGAACGCGCTTGCGACCGCCGCTTCCAGTCCGCGGCCAAGTGCGACGTCGAGCGTGAGGTTGCACGGCTCCATCGCAACTCCGGTGAAGCCCGCCGCAGAGAGAATACGATTAACGCGCGCCTCCGAGGCGAACGCGAACGGACCGGGATCTTCCGGCCCCTGCGGCGGCAGCTTCGGCACGTGCTTGTAGACCGCCTGCAGCGGCGCCATGAAGAACGGGTTTTCCTTCGGCTCGCGCCAGCACGCGAACGTCAGCCGTCCCGTCGGCCGCAGCGCCTTGCGCAGGTTGGTGAAGGACAGCGCCGGATCGGCAAAGAACATCACGCCGAAGCGCGAGGCTAGCAGGTCGAAACTTTGCGGTTCGAACGGATACACCGTCGCATCGGCCAGCGCGAATTCAATGGGCAGATGCTTCGGCGCCGTCTGCCGCGCCCGCTCCAGCATCGGGCCTGACACGTCGATGCCGAACACATGGCCCGACGGCGCCACCTTTTCGCCGAACAGGATCGAGGTCGCGCCGCTGCCGCAGCCGACGTCGATGACGCGCTCGCCCGGTTTGGGCTTGGCGCGATCGATCAGGAGGTCGGCAATCGGCCGCAGCAGGATGTCCTGCGCCGCCTGACGGTCGGCCCAGCGCTGCCCGCCCGGCCCGTTCCAGTAGGCGATCTGGTCGGCGTTTTGCTCGTGGCCTTGGGGGGTATCCATTTCCGTGCTCCGTGGAACGGCAACCATGATCGCTTTCCCTAAACGAAAGCAATGGCCGTCCGTTAGAAGCCTTCGAGTTGCGATGAGGCGGGAACATATGACCAAGTTGCGCGTCGCGATGGTCAGAGTGACAACGGTCCGCCTTCGCTCTTCGAGCTACGGCGAGACAGCCTTCGCGCTGTGCGCCCGCTGGCATGCCCAGCCGTAGCGCAAAGCGCGAAGGCTGGTAGGCGGCGAGAGATTCGAACTCCCGACCCTCTCGGTGTAAACGAGATGCTCTAACCAGCTGAGCTAGCCGCCCTTATTCCGTCTGTTTAGCCCCGCCCCACCCTCCGGCGCAAGACGGCCAGAACAACAAACCGAGGCCATAAAAAAACGGCGTCCCGAAGGACGCCGCTTTCGTCACAATTGCATCACTCAGTGCGCGGTCAGGCCGCCACCGGCTTCTTCGGCGCCGTCGGACTTCACCGGCACCTTGGTGTCCTCTTCCCAGACGATCGCCACCGGGGGACGGACCAGCGCCCTGTTGACGACGTCGTCGAGCCGGGCGACCGGGATGATTTCCATCCCGCCCTTGATCGCATCGGAAATCTCCGTGAGATCCTTGGCGTTGTCCTCGGGGATGAAGACCGTCTTGATGCCGCCGCGGGCGGCCGCCAACAGCTTCTCCTTAAGGCCGCCGATCGGCAGAACCCTGCCGCGCAGCGTGATCTCGCCGGTCATGGCGACATCGTGCCGGACTGGAATGCCGGTCATGACCGAGATGATGGCGGTCGCCATCGCAACACCCGCCGACGGTCCGTCCTTCGGGGTCGCCCCTTCCGGCACGTGGACGTGGATGTCGCGGCGGTCGAACAGCGGCGGCTCGATGCCGTAGTTGATCGACCGCGAGCGGACGAACGATGCCGCCGCCGAGATCGACTCCTTCATCACGTCGCGCAGGTTGCCCGTCACCGTCATCCTGCCCTTGCCGGGCATCATGACGCCTTCGATGGTGAGCAGCTCGCCACCGACATCGGTCCAGGCCAGGCCCGTCACGATACCGACCTGAGGCTCGCTCTCGATCTCGCCGTAGCGGTACTTCGGCACGCCGAGGAACTCTTCCAGAGTCTTCTCGGTGACCTTGACCGACTTCTTCTTGGAGATCATCAGCTCCTTCACCGCCTTGCGGGCGAGTGTCGACAGCTCACGCTCCAGGTTACGCACGCCGGCTTCGCGGGTGTAACGGCGGATCATCAGCAACAGCGCATCGTCGTCGATCGAC
>Ga0209023_10003831_pt1 | contig 17623 bp, 18 predicted proteins | sample LakOneMetagenome_FD_187468 | JGI IMG/M metagenome (GOLD analysis project Ga0209023, IMG submission 187468) | Freshwater and sediment microbial communities from Lake Erie, Canada (SPAdes) (version 2) | ecosystem: Environmental > Aquatic > Freshwater > Lentic | place: Lake Erie, Canada... | reverse complement strand
TGCAAAAGTAATCATTCTTTTTTATCTGGCAAGCCTTTTGAAAATAATTTTTAAATTTATTTTCTCAACGCTAATTCCTCAATAAGTATATGAACAATCCCTCTTCTGCGGGGTGCAAATGTAAAACCTTTTTTTACTTTCTTCCAAAAAATTTTACCCTTTTTTGCATTTATTTTTTAACTCTCTGAATCCTTGTTCGTTGTACTTGCATTTTTATTTTAAAACCTCGCTTCGTACTGGGTTTAGCGATAAAGGAGGTTCTTTAATTGGCTTCATTCCCCGCAAAGACGCTAGTAGGGGCGTCTTTGAAAAATGTTGCTTTTGGTTTGTAAACAAGGTTTTTTGGATGTTTTAGTCAGGTTGGGGATTTTGGGGTACTACAACTATGGCGTTTGTATGACGTATGTATGACGTTGATGTGACGCATTAGTGACGCTAGAGCAAAGAAGCAACAGGCAAGCGTCCAGAAAATAGTGCTAGGATTCGCGGGTGCTAATGTGGCACAGGTGGCAACTGCTCTTGGATTCTCGATACCTTTTGCTTGGTTGCACTGCGCAAAATACTCGAAATGACGGAGAGGGAACTGTTTTGTTTGGTGACGAGGCCCTAGCCCCGATAAAAACGGAAATCCTTTGGTGCCGGGGTTTACTTCGTCAGTTCGCTCCGCTCGTGTGGCACAAAAGATTGCAGTGGATAGCGGGAAATGGCTTCTAGAACTCTAATCGAAACGGATGGCTTTGACTGGGGAAATTTTGGTAATAATGTAGGATGGAATTAGCAATACCAATAGGCAAACCAGCATGGTTCCTAGGTTTAGGGCTGCGATGTACATCCAATTCAAATAGACGGGCGCTTCGTTGACATAGTAATTTTCGGGATTCAGTTGGATGATTCCGAACTGTTTTTGGAGTAGTAGGAGTCCGATTCCGATGGCATTTCCCCAAAACAGTCCTCGCACAATTAAGTAAAAGGCATTGTAGAGAAATATTTTTCGGACGGTCCAATTGTTAGCGCCTAGTGCTTTTAGGATTCCGATCATTTGCGTTCTTTCTAATATCAGTACTAACAACGCCACGACCATATTGATGGTGGCCACGACAATCATCACTACTAAGATGACTATGATATTGAAATCGAACAAGTGCAACCACTCGAAAATGTAGGCGTATTTTTCGACAATGGTTTGGGTATCGAGTGTCGAGCTGGTTTGGTTGTAGACTTCTTCGCCTTTGGATTGGATGGTATTGAAGTCGTCTACGAAAACTTCGAAGGCACCTACATCGGTTGGACTCCATTTGTTAATACGTTGGACGTGGCGAATATCTCCAAGTACGTAGGCGGAATCGAAATCTTGGAATCCGGAATTGTAAATCCCCACTATTTTAAACACCCTGAGGTTGGGCAATTGGTTGTGGTCTTCCTTCATGAAGAAGGTGTTGAACTTGTCGCCTAGCTTTAAATTCAAGCGGTTGGCTAGGAACTGTGAAATCAGGACTTCTCCGTTTAAACCTTCCGCTACGTTGGGCGCTCTGCCTTCTATGATGTATTCTTTGATGTTGCTCCATTGGTACTCCTTACCCACTCCTTTGAAAATAATGCCTTCGAAAGCATTGGCGGTTCGGATGATTCCAGCTTTACTGGCCACGGCTTGAATGTGACTGATGCCGGAGACGGAATTGAATTTTGGATAAAACTCTTGGTGTGTTGAAATGGGCGTTACGCTTACTTGCGATTGATTGTCGTCGTAATTCGTAATAATGATATGACCGTTGAAGGCGGATACTTTTTGGCGAATTTTTTGTTGCAATCCGATACCTGTGGCGACGGAGACAATCATCATGATCATTCCAATAGCAATGGCTGCGATCGCAATTTTTATAATTGGTGCAGAAATACTACTTTTACGCCCTTTAGCCGTAATGAGTCGTTTGGCTATGAAATATTCTAAATTCAAGAAATGCTCTGTTTTTGTTGCCGCTTTGTTGCGTTCAAAAATACAGTTTTCGATAGTATTTTCAACCGATTTAGAGAATTTAATTCTTGACAGTACCTGACATATGATTTCCAGCAGCAGCCTTACCCTTTCTCGAAAACTTGTAGTAAAACCTTCCTATCTGCTAATGGTTTTGCTGACGCTTTTGGTGGTTTCTTGTAAGACCCCACAACCGATTAACTATTCGGTTCCGGCGCAAACTATGGTAAAAAGCCGCATTAAGTCGACCAAGTTTTTAACGGGTGCTGACAATGTGAAGAGTTACTTTTCACTATTGAAAAACAAAAAAGTAGGGATTGTTACCAATCAGACTGGGTTGGTTTATTATGACTCTCTCTATACGGTTTATGATACGGTATTGCAGTCGCATGTTGATGTTACGGTGCACAAGACCTTGCATATTGTGGATTATATTAAAGAAAAAACCAAGATTGACTTGGTGACGATTTATGCTCCGGAGCATGGGTTTAGAGGTACGGCGGATGCTGGCGAATTGGTGGTTGACGGTAAAGACTCTAAAACCGGGCTGCCGATTGTTTCCTTGTATGGCAACAATAAAAAACCTACCGCCGCTCAACTGGCTGGGATTGATGTTTTGGTTTTTGATTTGCAGGATGTGGGTGCTCGTTTCTACACTTATATATCTTCGTTGCACTATATTATGGAAGCTTGTGCGGAGAACAACAAACAACTAATTATTTTAGACCGTCCGAATCCGAATGGGAATATTGTTGACGGTCCGATTTTGGAAAAAGAGTATTCTAGTTTTGTAGGGATGCATCCTATTCCGGTGTTGCACGGCATGACGATTGGCGAATATGCTTTGATGATTAATGGTGAGAAATGGTTGAAAGACAGCATTCAGTGTCCTTTAAAAATTGTCCCTTGCGAGAATTACAAGCGCAGCCAAGCGTATAGTTTGCCTGTGAAACCTTCACCGAATTTACCTAACGATCAGGCGATTAATTTGTATGCTAGTTTGTGTTTTTTTGAGGGAACTAATGTAAGTGTGGGGCGCGGAACGGACAAACAATTCCAGATTTATGGTTCCCCTTATTTGACGCACAATCATTTTAGTTTTATCCCACTGCCGAATGTCGGCGCTAAAGATCCTCCTTATAATGGCAAGATCTGTTGTGGCGAAGACTTATCGGAGATTCCGAAAGTCACCCGATTGGAATTGAAATGGTTGATCAAGTCTTACAATGAAACAGAAGATCCTTCTAAATTCTTCAATTCCTTTTTTACCAAATTGGCGGGAACTAAGAAATTGCAGCAACAGATTGAAGCGGGTGTTTCTGAGGACGACATTCGCAAAAGTTGGGAGAACGGACTTTCGGACTTCAAAGAAATGCGTAAGAAGTATTTGATTTACGAGTAAGCGTTATACTTGTTAGGCTCTTTTTCTGAACATTCACGCTTTAGAATACTTTTCTACAACGGTAATCGTTTCTTCATTTCTTCTACAATATTGAAAGCTGCGGGGCAGATGGCCACATTTTTTAGCGTCAGATCCGCTATTTGTTGGAATTTTTTTCGATCGGTATGCGGAAATTCACGGCAGGCCTTTGGGCGCACTTCGTAAATCATACAATAATTCTCAGTATCTAAGAAGGTGCAAGGCACACTTTGCAATACGTAATCTTGATCCTCATCTATTCGCAAATATTGATCGATAAACTGTTGTGGTTTTTGGCGCAGGTGTTTTGAGATGCGTTCGATATCGGCAGCAGTAAAAAGTGGTCCGGTTGTTTTGCAGCAATTGCCGCAGCTGAGGCAATCGGTTTTTTTAAATTCGGCGTCGTGCACCTCTTGCATCACATAATCCAAATTTTTAGGCGTTTTCTTTTTCAGCTTGTCGAAATACTTTTTGTTTTCGATATGCTTATCTTTGGCGAGCTTTGGTAGTATGTTGAGTTGTGGATTCGTCACTTTACTTTTTTAAGAAGGTAAGGCAAAATTATACAAAAACAAAGCACCAAATCACTGAATAACCAAATAAACGATTATGAAAGACCTTTTTGGAAAAGCGATACTCGATTTTCAAACCCAAAATGCGCCGGAAGATTTGATTACGGAAACTTCCATCTCAGAAGAAGATGAGATGAGTGTGGCCTATTTGTTTCGTTCGTATTCTGAAATGCCGCCGTTGGAACAAAAAGCGTTGGAGTTGGCCAAAGGTAAAGTTCTAGATGTGGGATGTGGGGCTGGAAGTCACAGTTTGTATTTGCAAAACGAACGGCATTTGGAGGTTACGGCTATTGATATTTCGGCGAATGCCATTCAGGCTTGTACGCTTCGGGGTATTAAGAATGCTAGCGTTCAAGATGTGATGACTTTGGAAAACGAAAAATACGACACCATTTTGTTACTCATGAATGGTGCTGGTATGTGTGGCCGTTTGAAAAATGTAGCGGCTTTTCTTGTGAAATTAAAATCGCTTTTGAATGAAGGTGGGCAAATTTTACTGGACAGTTCGGACATAATTTATATGTTTGATGAAGATGAGGATGGCGGGAAAATTATTCCGTTGGATCAAGAATATTATGGTGAGGTGGTTTTTAATATTCGGTATAAAGGACAACAGGAAGCTCCTTTTAACTGGATGTATATTGATTATAATACGTTGCAAAATGCGGCTCATGCTAATGGAATGCAGTGTGAATTGCTATTAGAAGGAGCACATTTTGATTATTTGGCGCGGCTTTCCCATCGTTAGAAGAAAGAGGCAAGAAACAAGAATAAAAAGAGTAACCGTAACCTTATTTTTATGGAAGCATTGGATTTAGAAAAATTACGATTCCCTATTGGTGCATTTATCGCTCCTACCGCCTATGATGCCGCAGTTATTGCAGAGCAGATTAAAGTGATTGGCAGTTTTGCTATTCGATTGAAAAAAGAAGTGGAGTTGTTGACGGATTCCCAATTAGATACTCCTTATCGACCAGGAGGTTGGACGATTCGTCAAGTGGTGCATCATTGTGCTGACAGTCACATGAATTGTTTGATTCGTATTAAGTTGACTTTAACGGAAGATTTGCCCACCATTAAACCTTATAATGAAGGCCTTTGGTCGGAATTGAAAGACAATCGAACTATGGAGATTGCGCCGTCGCTTCAGTTGCTGGACGGATTGCATTTCCGATTGGAGGCTATACTTTCTAATTTAAGTGCTGGTGATTATGAAAGACGGTATGTTCATCCGCAATACGGAAAAGAATTTCCGCTTTACGAAGTGGTGGCTTTGTATGCTTGGCATGGCAACCATCATTTGGCCCACATTACGGAATTGAAGAAACGCAACCTATGGGCATAAAAAAATCCCGAAAGCCATTAGAAACTTTCGGGATTTTTTATGAGTTATACCTTCTTATTTTTTGATGACTTTATCCGATTTTAAGAATTGACCTTGATTGTAAATTCTTAAATAGTAGGTTCCCGATTCGAATTCTTCTACTGAAATTACATTGTTGGTTTGTGATAATTTTTGAGTTTTCACTAGTTGTCCTAAGGTATTGTAAATTTCCACTTCATCAATAGCTACTTGCGGAGAGGTAATCATGAAATATTTAGACACTGGGTTAGGGTATACGGCAATAGCTTTAATGGCTTCAAATTGATCTAGACCAAGAGCAGCACATCCGTTAGAACTTAACAAGCTCAATCTAGGTCCGGCCAATGTATTTTGCATGATGGTTTTTTGCCCTGCAGTAAAGAAGGCCATACAAGCATCGTCTACATAATCCATATAGTTCATAAACATGGAACCGTTGGTGGTTGAAGTACAAGCATTGGTGTTGTTTGGAAAAGATGGACAACCAAAATAAGGATTGTTAGTTGCTGGGGTATCCGCTACTCCATCGCTATTGGCAGTAGTGTTGCAGGCGCTTCCGTCATTTCCCCATGGATGATCCAATCCGAAGTAATGCCCGATTTCATGTGTTCCAGTTCTTCCTTTATTAAAGGGAGCCGTTGCCGTTCCTGTAGTTCCGAAATACTGATCTCCAATGCAAAGTCCGTCATTTGCATCTCCAGCAGAAGAAGGCAAATAAGCAAAACCAAGTAAAGTATTATCGGTAAATCTTCCGATCCAAATATTCAAATATTTAGTTGTATCCCATGCTGGTTCACCGGCCGCCAAAAAATAACTGTCTTCAAAAACAAAAGTACTTCCTACTGATTTTCTTGTAATTCCTGTGGAAGCTACACCTGCTGGTGTTCTGGTGGCTTTGCAAAAAACAATTTCCATATCGGCACCTAGAGGGCGAAATGCTGCTGGTACCACTGAATTAAAATCGGTATTTAACTTTCTATAGTCCTTGTTCAAAACATCCAATTGTGATGTAATTTGTGCATCGCTAATATTTTGCGTCGCATTTTTGTACAAAACGTGAAAAACTACTGGAATTGTAACTACGACTGCCGGAGAATTTGGTCCTTTCTGAAATAATGTTTGTGAATTGTTTGGATTTTGAATGAAGTCCATCACTTCTTGATGATGCGTAGCAAAATTAGGATCTGCAGTCATTTTTTCATGCAATTTATCCATGGTACCGCATGTTCTTTGCGCGAACATTGAAAACGAGATAGCGATTAGTAGTAGGGTAAGGTTTCTTTTCATAGTTTTTTTAATTATAGACTGCAATAATACAAACAAATACTTATTCTTTACTTTAATTTTATCTTAATTTAAATTAAATAATTGGTTTTAAGCGTATTACTTACTTTAATAAAGTCGTAGTTTTTTTGATATCGACTAAGGCATTTCGTAGCACTTCCAAATCCTGCTCTGAATTGTACCCATTGAAAGAAATTCGGATGTACGTTCCGTGGTTCAATTTCATAACTGGAATTTCAATTCGATATTTTTGAAATAAGAGTTCTTTTAGTTCTGTTGGATTATCGGTTGCAATGGGAATGCTGCACATTTGCCCTAAGAATTCTGACGATAGTGGACAAATTGGTTTAGACCCAACGAGATCGCAGAAGCTTTTGTAGTTTTCAAGTATGGTTATTTTAGATCGCTCTGCTACAGATTTCCAATTATTATCTTTTAGAAACTGAATGACTGCTGTCGTAGTTAAGAAGGCAGCAATATCCCTAGTTCCTTGGTATTCATGGTACTCTAGAAACTGATTTGACGTTGGCAATTCACTTTCATACCCCCAACTAACTACTAATGGTTCCATTTGATTTTGGAACGATTTCTTGACATAGAGAAATGAAGACCCTTTGGGTGCCAACATCCATTTGTGAAGGGTTCCTGTGTAAAAATCGGGATCTAGTTCGGATAAGTTTAGATCGATATGCCCGGGAACGTGAGCACCATCAATAATTGTAATTAACCCGAGTGCTTTGGCTTTTTGACAAATTTCTTTTACTGGAAAAATTAGTGCTGTTGCACTTGAGATTTGATTGATAAAAACAATTTTTGTTTTAGGGGAATATCCTTTCCAAAAATCTTCTAGAAGTTGTTCTTTAGATACGATGGGTAACGAAATGGGTTGTCGAACATACTTGGCTCCTGACTTTTTACAATAGAAGTTCCAAGTTCTATCCATGGCACCATATTCGTGGTTGGTAGTTAGGATTTCATCGTCAGGTTGCAACTTCAAACTCCGCATAATGGTATTTATTGCTACTTTTGATTGGGAGTGAAAAAGAAATCCTCGGAAGCGCAATGGATGAACTCAGCTAAGGAATCTTTAGCTGTTTTTAAATATCTAGCCGCATTCTTTTGCATGAATTGAACTGGATTTTTTTCCATTTCAAGTTGCCAATGCTGATGATTCTCTACAATTGATTTTGGGCAAGCCCCGAATGATCCATGATTTAGAAATGTGATTTCCGGATCTAAAAGAAAATTTGACTTCATATAAGCTGGTTTAATCGGTATGAATTCCGATGGGAAGGATATATTTTACTCGCACTACTTTCCCTGCCTTTCTTCCGGGAATCCATTTTGGTGAACTTTGGAGGACACGGGTAGCTTCTGTTCCTGTTCCGAAGCCAATGTCTTTTACAGTAGCTACATCCGTTATGCTTCCATCTTTTTCTACAATGAAGGAAATAAATAACTTCCCGATCAACTGAGGAACGTCGGGCTTTTTAAAATTTTTATCGAAATAAGTATAAAAAACGTCCAAGCCTCCAGGAAAATCCGGAATGACATCAATGTCTTTTGTTTCAAAGATTATATCTTCAGTCGTAGTCATTGACTCTTGTGCTTTACTAGTTTGAAAGCACAGCAGTACAATACTGAAAAACAAAATCATCTTCATACTATTGTCTTATGGAATGTTTAAATATTTATGGGTTTGTAACGAGACTCTCCATCTCGGATTGTTCATCACGTAATCTACAATCAAGGGTGTCATTTCTTCTTTCTTACTCCATTCTGGTTGGAGAAATAAAATGGCATTCTTATTTACTTTTTCTGCTTGTTCTTCAGCGAAAATAAAATCATGCTTGTTGTAGATGATTACTTTTAATTCGTGGGCCTTTTCGTAAACAGTATCTTTTGGAAGTTTATTTTTCTTAGGAGAAAGACATATCCAGTCCCAAGTTCCTGTTAATGGATAGGCACCTGAAGTTTCAATATGGACTTTTAGACCTGGCTCTTTCAATTTTTGCGTCAAAGCAGTCATATCCCAGGTTAATGGTTCGCCCCCTGTAATTACAACAGTATCTGCATATTTTTTTGCATTTGCAACGATTTGCTCTATCGCAGTTGGTGGGTGCAATTCGGCATTCCAACTTTCTTTTACGTCGCACCAATGGCATCCTACGTCACATCCTCCTATTCTAATGAAATAGGCGGCTGTTCCAGTGTGAAACCCTTCTCCTTGAATCGTATAAAACTCTTCCATTAGAGGAAGCATTGTTCCTTTTTCTACGGCTAATTGAACTTCTTTTGCTAGCATTTCTTTAATTAAAGCGCAAAGATAGGGAATTGGATTTATGATATTGGATTTACGATATTGGAATTGGGGTTTGAAACTTGTTTCTCATAAATTAGTCTGGTTAAAATTTGTCTTATGTAATGTTATGTTAATACTTGAAAGGCTTGCCTACTTCCTACAAACACTGCATAAAACAAAAAACCGACAAGTTGCCTTGTCGGTTTTAAATATAATTAGTGCTTTCTTATTTAAGCATTTTTAACGAATCTAGTGCGTATTGATTAGTTGGATCGAGCACTAAAGTTTTATTGAAAAATTCTTTCGCTTTAGTTTTATCAGAATTTGCATAACTAGCAGCAATATTGTTGTATGACTCTATAAATTTCGCTTTGTTTTTGGTGATTTCCTCATCTCCCTTTTCAGTAACAACTCTCAAATAATCTTCGTAATACTTGATAATCATTTCTTCATTCTCTAGCAATCTATTGGCTCTTGCTCTAAAAATATAGGCGTCTTGTGTTGTTGGTGATGCTTCAATAACTCTACCAAAAGCGGCATCGGCTTTTTGCAATTCTAGAGGATCCGGTTTAACAATATCCTTTCTTGTATTGTTGTAGTACAAAGAGTTTCCTAAATAAAAATTGTCTAACAAGTAGTTTTTCGAAGTTGCATTAGAAGTAGCGATTTCATAAATAGCCGCAGCTTGTTTGAATAATTTTTGTTCGTAGAACTTTTTGCCAACTTCACTTAAATCATTCGTCATCGACTGCTCCATTTCAACTGATTTTTTAATATCAGCTACACCCGAATCAAAAAGGACTTGATCTATCACTTTAGTTTCAATATTATTTGACTTCATAAGTTTTGCTAAACCTAAGTACATGTAATCTCTAGCTATTATCTTATTTGTTGGATTAGAGATAAAATCCTGCATCGACTTGATTGCAACATCAATATTTCCATTTTCATAGGCAGAATAACCTAAGTAACGAAGAATCCTTGGGTTAACTTTGTCCAATTCTTTCATCTTATTGGCTTCTACCTCAAGAGATTTATAGTCTTTAGCTAAGATTAAGAAGTCGGCGTGTCGCATGCGTGAGGTTAAGGAATAGTCTGTTAAGCTCATATACTTTTCATAGAACCCAAGTGCTTTTTGAATGTATTCAGCGTATTTTCTAGGCTCATTATTTCCCCAATAATAATAGGTCTCAGCCAACTCTCTGTATACTGGACCATAGTTTGCATCAATTGCAATTACGTCGTTATAAGCTTTAACAGCTTCGGTATAGGATTTAGCACCTTTCAATAGAACCCCTAATTGCATTTTAGCACGAATTAAAGAAGGATCCGTTTGATAGGCATTTCTGTAGGCTGCATAGGATTCATTTTGGTTTTTATCGCCGTAATACGCATCTCCAATAGCCATTTGAACATTGGCATCTAGAGGATTAACGGCTTTCGCTTTGTTTAAAACCAAAATTGCCGATTTATAATCTGGCTTTTCCGCATTCATAAAAGCTTTGGCGACATAAACATACTCTTCCGTATCTTTTTTCTTCATATCCTTAGTAGCCAAATCGAAATTAGATTGAGCTCCGGAAACATTTCCTTTGTTCAATTCAATTTGCCCTAAACCAATATAATTCCACTTTGCATTCTCGTTGCCAGTAATTCCTTTTTGAAAAGCAAACTTCGCTGAATCTTCTATATTTTGTTTTAAATAAATATTACCTAGATAAAACGTAGCTTTGCCATTTCCTGGTTTTGCTTGAATTAAAGACTTTAAAATTGATTTAGCTTTTTCATACTGTTCTGCATCGATGGCCTTTTTAGCTTGCTCAATTTCTTGCGCATTTCCTATTGTTACCATAGAAAGTAGAATATAGCTAAACATCTTTAGTGTGTTCATGGTCTTGAATTTAATTTGCTTTTTTATCATTATTGATTGTTTTTCTTATCCGAATTTGTCTTGATGGAAATAGTACAGGTACCAATCCCGATTTCAAAACTATTCGTTGTCCAACGTCTCCCTTCACAAAAGTGGAAAAACCCATTCCGAGTCCAGAGAATCCTTGTGCGTTCACGATAAACAAATCACGTGCCAAAGGATACTTCCCTTCGGCTATATTATTCTGTGTTGGCCCATAATATTTGGAATCGGTCACATTTTGAACGTTTAGTACATTAATTCTTTTAATGTCCTGTTTACTAATTTCAGTCGGTTCAAAGATATAATTAATTCCTATAATGCCAATCATTCCATCATTCTGCGCCACATAATGAATTACTTCATTACTAGATTTAAATGAGAATACACCATCTCCTGGCAAAGACTCAATATTTCCCAATTCCTTAAAATATCGTACTGTACTTGAATTTAAATCGTCAAAGACTAACCCTTTTATTTTTGAAGTTTTTTCTCCTTTCATGAAGTCTAATACTTCTTTTAACGTAATAAGCGTGTCTTTATTATTTGCATTTGAAATCAACGCTATCGCGTCTTTGGCAAAAGGCGTGATTTTAGGAAATAACTTTTTACTCTCAAAATAGTTGAGTTCCTTTTTGGTAAGCGTTCTTGTTAAGACTGCTAATCTTGAAGAATCTTTTACAAATGACTCGATGATTTCCGCTTCAGATTTTGCAATAATATTTATTTTGGCTGGATACTTACTTTCAAATATTTGAACTTGGTCTTCAATTATTGGCTTAAGCGTTTCGTCTACTAGAATAGTAGTTTCTCCTTCTAAGAAGGTTTCTTTTTCTTGTTTTACGTCATTTCTCTTACAGTTAATTACTAAGACAGTAAAGAAAGCAAAAACCAAGATGTGACTGTATTTTCTCATTATTATTGTTCGTCTTTGGTATTTAAGATTCTTATAAATCGTATGAATGAATAGACAATCAAAAGGATTCCAAAGGCTATTCTGTAACTAGGTTTCATTTGTAATGGAAATTGTTTTCCGAAAATAATAAACATTCCCAAAACAAAATAAGTTAGAAAAAGCAAAATTCCTATAACGAGAAGAAATCGCTCTTTTAGCGATTTCTTCTTAAATTGGAAACGTATTTTATTAAACATTAATTAGCCTTTTGAAGACTGATGGGCATCATAAACTGCATCCTTACTTTTTTGCCGTTTTGCTCTCCAGGGTTCCATTTAATATTACATGCTTTAACTACCCGGGCAGCTTCTTTGCCCGTTCCATAACCGGCATCTCTTAACACTTTAATATCAGTTAGAGAACCATCTTTTTCAACAACAAAAGTTACAAAAACCTTTCCTCCAGGAAAATCCTCGTCTTCTGGCATTGAGAAATTTCTACTAATATAATTTCTAAACTTATCAACACCTCCAGGAAAGTCAGCCGGAATTTGGATACCAGCAGAATTGTAAATGGTGTTATCTTCTTCTACTACATCTTTAGGACCATTTCCAACCGGCTCAACAGTTAGTTCAGCGTCTGGATCACCTTTGATTGTTTCAGCACCAATTTTTTTATCTACAATTTCTTTGATCTTTGGCGGTTCTTCCACAACCTCTTCCGCTTTAGCCACAACTGGTTTCACGAATTTCACCTGATCTACTTTTGGTGGTGGTGGTGGTGGTGGTGGTAAATTTTCTTTTGGTTTTTCCTTTGGAGGTAATTTTACTGTTGTTATTTTCTGATCTAAGACGGCTTCATCGTCTCCGCTTGGGATAAAATTGGCCAATACAGGAATACTAACTAAGAAAGTAAAAATAATACCGCCTATAATCAGCGACTTCATGGTAGTTTTACCATTTGAAGCTCTCAATTCGTATGCCCCATACAACTTATTTCGTCCTTCAAAAACGATATCCAGCCATTTATTTTTTAATAAATCTAATTTCATGTCTTTTCTTTTTTAATTAGATTAAGGATTCGTTGCTTTTGGTTCCGTTGACGCAGCTGGAGCACTATTCGAATCTCCAAGCAACTTTGCTTCTTCCGGCGTAAATTCATTTACAATTGCATACGTTGGAACGTTTACTATTGCCATCTCATCAAGTATATCCACAAGATTGCGATAATTTGACTTCTTGCTTGGTTTGATGATTACAATCATCCCTTTATCTTTGTTCCCAGTATATTGAAGTACTTTTTCTTTTCTGTTCAATAATTCTTGTCGGATACCATCTTTACCAAAAGCAAAATCTTTAGGTGCTCCGCCGGCAACAGGTGTAGCAAGCAATCCAACGTAACGGACCAATTTATTATTATCTCCTAACAAAATTGTCATTGTTCGATTTTCATCTACTTTAACATCTTTGTTTTTATCCTTATCTGGATCTTTATCTGGCAACCCCAAATTCATCGATTGTGGTTTAGACAAGGTGGTCGTTAGCATAAAGAAAGTGATTAACAAGAAAGCCAAATCCACCATTGCGGTTAAATCCACTTTTGAATTAGATTTTTTACTTCTTACTTTTTTACTGCCTTTTTTACCACCACCGTCGCCGGTATTTAATTCAGCCATTTAGTATATTTTTTAAAATTATTTTTCTTTTCCTCTCAAACCAGTAACCAAACTAAAGTTATTGATTTTCTGATCTTGCAAAATATCCATGACCTTTCTGATTGCAGGATACTCTTCTTTCGCATCACCTTTTATGGCGAGTTCCAATTCTTTATCATGCAACTCAATATTCGCAATCCGAGCATTCTGTACCCAGTCTGCCAACTGATTATCAAGAGAATCTTTAGGGATTCCTGGTTGCTGTACTTTTTTTCTATCAGCAGGTTTCAAGTCAAGAATTTGTTTAAGACTTCCCATTGGCACACCAAAACTTTCCATGATTGCAAAGTTTTTTTGATCGTCTTCAGAAAATTTAACCCCGTATTTATTGCCCATTAGCTCTAGGGTTCTTAAACGAACATCTTTTCCTTTGACATCAAAAAAAACTTTTCCGTTACCGACAGTCAAAGTAGCCAAATCTTTTTCTGGCAACTTAGTCTGTACCGTAGATGCCGGAGTATCAACTGGCATTACTTCAGGAACCTTAGCAGTAGCGGTCAAAATAAAGAACGTAAGCAAAAGGAATGCAACATCACACATCGCCGTCATATCGGTCGATGTTGACTTTTTTTTCATTTTTATTGCCATTGTTTATATATTAGTATTGATAATAAATATCAAAATTATTGTTTTAAGCTACCTCTAAAATGTCTGTAAGTATTAACGATTGTTGTACCTGCCTCATCGATTGCGTAAGTAAGACTGTCGATTTTTGAAGTAAAGAAGTTATAACAGATAATCGCCAATGCAGAAGTCGAAATACCAGTAGCGGTATTGATTAGCGCCTCAGAAATACCGTTTGCAAGTTCCGCAGAATCTGCTCCACCACCACCTGCTAATCCAGCAAATGCTTTAATCATACCTGTTACCGTTCCTAACAATCCTGCAAGAGTACCTAAAGAAACTAAAGTAGATAGGATAGTCATGTGTTGCTCTAACATTGGCATTTCTAATGAAGTAGCTTCTTCAATTTCTTTATGAATTGTTTCAGCTGCTTCCTCGCTATTGAATCCTTCTTTCTTAACTTCTTGGTATTTCACTAAAGCAGATCTGATAGCATTGGCAACTGAACCTTGTTGTTTGTCACAAGCCGCGATTGCTTCATCAATATGTCCCCCTTTAATGCTTGTTTGAATACCTTGCATAAATTGGTCTAAATTCCCTTTTCCAGTAGCTTTAGAAATTACAAAATATCTTTCAAATGAAAAAACAACAACCATCAACAATAATCCCATCAAAACAGGTACGATTGGACCTCCTTTATAAACCATTGCTAAATAATTTCCTTTAAGTGGTGCTCCAGTATTTACCCCACCTTCAAAATTTGATCCTGCACCCATGATAAAGTTCCACACAAGAATCCCCACTAAAATACATGCTACAATCACAATTCCAGAGAAAATACCTCCTAAGTTTGAACCGCCTTCTTTTTTAACGTTTGCCATTTTTTTAATTTTTAATAGTTTTAATTAATTTATTAGTTTTAGTTGTAAATAAACTTGAATAGGAGCAAATTTAATTTTTTAGTTGTAATAAAAAAACTTTTTTTAATTTAATTATAATTAATTTAAATAATGCACAAAACACATTGGATCTGCCATTATTCTTATCTTAAAAAAGAAGCAAAAAAAGCACGCAGTACAAGCAAAAACATACTATACCTATAACTAACGCAATAATTGTACAATATATTATTTAACCATCAGCAATGTTCTTTTTTCTTGTCCTTACAATCTATAATTTACTTCAAAATCCCTTCGCTTTTTAATTTCAAAAAATAATATCTTGCACTACATTTTATAAGTTGCATTTTTTAAACTTTCACTCTATGGCTTCAAAAACTAATTTCATTCAAATCATCAACGAAGGATATACTTTTAAAGGAGAAAGTATACTCATAGGGGGCGCCATGCTTGATGGACAGACCATTCCAGAAGCTATCGTCAAAATTCCGCTAAGAACACTGAACCGCCACGGCTTGATTGCCGGAGCTACTGGAACAGGAAAAACCAAGACGATTCAAGTACTTTCGGAACAACTATCCACTTTTGGCATACCAGTTTTAATGATGGATATCAAAGGTGATTTTAGCGGAATAGCTAAACAGGGAGAAGTGCTTCCTTTTATTACGGAACGGCATGAAAAAATAAACATTCCCTATTCAGTAGCCAACTTTCCTGTGGAATTGCTATCGTTATCGCAACAAAATGGCGTCCGACTTCGAGCAACTGTTTCCGAGTTTGGCCCAGTACTATTTTCTCGAATCCTAAACCTCAACGAGGTTCAAGAAGGTGTAGTTTCGGTAATTTTCAAATATTGCGATGACAACAAAATGCCGCTTTTAGACCTAAAAGACCTCAAAAAAGTCATCAATTACATCACTGAAGAAGGCAAAGAAGCCATCGAAACAAACTACGGTAAAATTTCTCCATCAACGACTGGAACCATTTTAAGAAAAATCATTGAACTCGAGCAACAAGGTGGTGATTTGTTCTTTGGCGAACTTTCATTCGACATCAGTGACCTATTGCGATTCGATGAAAATGGAAAAGGCTACGTAAACATTATTCGCCTTACCGATATTCAAGATAAACCGAAACTATTTTCGACCTTCATGTTGAGTTTGTTAGCTGAAATATACCAACAAATGCCCGAAAAAGGAGATGCAGAGCAACCCGAATTGGTTCTATTTATCGACGAGGCGCACTTGATTTTCAACGAAGCTAGCAAAACCTTGTTGGATCAAATTGAAACTATGGTAAAATTAATTCGTTCTAAGGGAATTGGGATCTTTTTTATAACTCAAAATCCGATGGACATTCCAAGTGGCGTTTTAGCGCAATTGGGATTAAAAATTCAACATGCCTTGCGAGCTTTTACTGCAAATGATCGAAAAACAATAAAACTAACTGCCGACAATTACCCCATTTCCGAATTTTATAAGACCGATGAGCTCCTCACTTCACTAGGTATTGGCGAGGCTTTGGTTACTGCCTTAAACGAGAAAGGGATCCCAACGCCACTAGCCGCTACGATGCTGCGTGCTCCTCAAAGCAGAATGGGCGTTTTAACAGAAGCTGAAATCACTGAAATCAATTCCAACTCCAAACTTGTTCGCAAATACTGTGAAACGATTGATCGCGAAAGTGCCTATGAAATCCTGACTAAAAAAATTGAATCGGCCTATGAGCAAGCCACAACAGTAGCGGAAGAAAAGGCCGAAAGTAAGGAACCAAGCACTGCAAGTGTGGTTGGGAAATCAGTTCTAAAAGTAGTGACCAGCGCTAGTTTTATCCGAGGTGCTTTTAGTATTCTCAGCAAAATTTTAAGGAAATAGTTGTTTGTTATGAGTTTCTAGTTTGACATCGCTATATATTTGGCTAAATTAAAAGTTTTGACATTATCAGATTTTTGATTTTGTCGAACGCCTTCAGGACTTTAGCTTGGTGCGGTTTTTTGAAGTTTAAAGAACTGAAATGGTTTAAAAACAGAACGTCATTTCTAATGTTTTATCGAATTCTAAATCAAATCCGTCGAATTCTAATTCGCCTTTGAAATCTGTAGAACAGAATTAAATTATTGCGATGGATTCGTTATCTTTAGAATCTAAATCCATCCTTATGAAAAAACACTATTCTTTTGTATTGTTGTTTTTACTTTCTTTCGTGACAAAAGCCCAAATCGTAAACATTCCGGATGATCATTTCAAAGATTTTTTAATTCACTACCAACAAACCGCCATTGATACGAATGGCGATGGTGAGATCCAAGTGAGCGAAGCTTTAGCAGTGACGACATTAACCCTAGGCTATCCCGCCAATTTAAGTGCCGACTTAACGGGCATCAATGCTTTTTCTAATCTTACGTCCTTAAGTTTTTCTTATTGTTACAGCTTGACTTCATTAGACTTAAGTGGATTATCGATGCTACAAAACTTAGATTGCTCTAACAATTACAATTTAGTCTCCCTTAATATTGCTGGATTAACACAACTGCAGACCTTTATTTGTGCTGGAAATACCAATTTGAGCGCGCTAAATCTTAGTACTTTGACGCAGCTTAAGAACTTAACCTGCTATGGTTGCTACCAATTATCTTCGTTGGATGTGAGTACTCTCACCCAATTAGAAAGCTTAGTTTTTGGAGGCAATTATATTCCCACTCTAAACTTAAGTGGGTTAACGAATTTACA
>Ga0209023_10003830_pt1 | contig 17627 bp, 17 predicted proteins | sample LakOneMetagenome_FD_187468 | JGI IMG/M metagenome (GOLD analysis project Ga0209023, IMG submission 187468) | Freshwater and sediment microbial communities from Lake Erie, Canada (SPAdes) (version 2) | ecosystem: Environmental > Aquatic > Freshwater > Lentic | place: Lake Erie, Canada... | reverse complement strand
TCTCGCTGGTCTACGTCGCCTGGTATGTGATCGGGCTCGTGGTGCTCCAACGCGCCCCGGGCGCCTTCAACGCGATGAACCGGTTCTACGGGAGCATCGGCGCCCGGGTGGTGCTCTGCGGGGTGCTGCTGGCGCTCCTGTTCCACCTGCTCGACGGCCTGCGCGTCACGGCGCAGGACGCGCTTCCCCGTCTGGCGGCGCACGAGCTGGGGCTGCGCGCAACCGTCCGCTTCGTGCTGCTCGCCGCCTGGATCCCCGCCGCCGCCGCGGTGCTCTGGCCCGCCATCCGCACGTGGTTCTCCCGATGAGCGGGCGGGCCGACCCGGAGCTCGCAGATGAGCCCGGATCCGACGTGCCGGGCGTCGACACGACCGACCGCGCCCGAGACGACGTGGCCGAGCGCGGGACCAAGCGGGTCGGCGCGACGGACGACCTGGGGGTCGAGGGCCCGGACACCCCGCCGCCGCCGGCACAACCGTGGGCGTGGCACGCCGTCCGGGTCTCGGGCCTGTTCCTGGCGGTGCTGATCGTCGGTCACTTCACGGCCAACTTCGTGCTGAACGACGTGGGCCAGACCAACGCCGTGACGGTGTCGCACCACTGGCGCGATGCGACATGGCGGGCGCTCGAGTGGGTCACCCTCGTACTGGCGCTCGCGCACGGCGGCTTCGGGATCGACACGGTGCTGCGCCGGCGCCCGGTGGGCACCAGCACCACGATCACGCGGGTCGCGAGTGCGGTCGTGATCGGCGGGCTGGCGGTCGCGGCGACCGTGGTGGTGCTGACGTACCGATGAGCGCCCGCGGCCAGGACCCGATCACGATGCTCGAGGTCGTGGATCCGGCGACGACGGAACGGCCACCGGGCGCGGGGCCCGACCACCCCATGCGACGGGTGACGCGCCAGGTCGCCCTCGAGCCCGGCGCCTGGGATGCCGAGCGTCGTCACAAGGTGCGTGACCTGTTCGACTCCTTGGCCCCGGGGTGGAACGCGCGTGACGGCATGGATCGCCACGAGGCGCTCGGCGACGCGCTCGACCGGGGGCTGGCCGCCTCCGGGCTCGAGGATCTCCGCGCGCGCCGCGCCGTGGAGGTCGGCTCGGGCACGGGCCTGATCACCCCCGACCTGGCGCGCCGGTTCGGCGGCGTGGTCGCCCTCGATCTCTCGTTCGAGATGCTGGACCGGGCTCCGGCCGCAGTCGCTCCCCGCCTGCAGGCCGACTCGTCGCAGCTGCCGCTGCGCGATGCCTCGGTCGAGGTGCTCGTCCTCGCCAACATGCTCCTGTTCCCCCACGAGGTGGACCGGGTCCTCGCGCCCGACGGAGCCCTGGTCTGGGTCAGCTCGCTCGGCGACCGCACGCCGATCTACCTGTCGGTGCACGACGTGCTCGCCGCGCTGCCGGGTTCGTGGTCGGCGACCGCATCGGCCGCGGGGTGGGGCACGTGGTGCGTGGTGCGGCGCGACCGGCGCTGAACGACACGCCACCGGCAGGGACGCAGGTCAGTGCCCCGCCGGGTCCGGGTCGGTGCCGTCCCCGATCTCGTGGTCCTTCGGGCGGCGGGACCGGTGCTGGCGGATCGTGACGTCGTCATCGATCTCGGTCATGCCCTTGGGCACGCCGATGCGCTGGCTGCCGTAGATGCTGCGATGGGCGGACAGGACGTAGCTGACCACGCAGCCGACGGCGACAGGCACGATCATGCCGGCGCCGAAGAGCTCGACCCCCATGATCGTGCACGCGAGCGGCGTGTTCGCCGCGCCGGCGAACACCGCGACGTACCCGACCGCAGCGAGCACCTCGACCGGCACGCCGAGGACGTGCGCCAGCGCGGCGCCGAGGGTCGCGCCGATCGCGAACAGCGGTGTCACCTCACCGCCCTGGAAGCCAGTGCCCAGCGTGACGGACGTGAACAGCAACTTCAGGAGGAAGACCTCGAAGCCCACGTCGTGGCCGGCCAACGCGTCGGAGGCCAGCGGCAACGACAGCCCGAGGTACTGCCGGCCGAACAGGAGCGCCATCGCGATGATGACGAGACCGCCCAGCACGGGGCGGGCCGGCGGCCACTTGATCGCCGCGCCCATGACGGTGGAGATGGCGTGGGTGAGCTCGATGAACAGGGCACCGGCCAGCGAGAAGGCCACCCCGGCCACGATGACCTTGAGGATGAGCGCGGCGTCCACGTTCGGCGTGAGCGGGGCGATGTGCTCGTGCGTCCCACCCAGCGCCCGCACGACCTGGTCGCCGACGATCGACGCGGCCATGGCCGGCACCAGCGCCTCGTAGCGCACGCGACCCACCGACTGGACCTCGAGCCCGAACACACACCCGGCCAGGGGGACCCCGAACATCGCGCCGAAGCCACCGCTGAGGGCCGCGATGAGCATGACCCGACGGTCACGGTCGTCGAGACCGATCAGATCGGAGAACCAGTCCGTCAGGCTGCCGGACATCTGCAGGGCGGTGCCCTCGCGCCCGGCGGATCCGCCGAAGAGCTGCGTCACCACGGTCGCGCCGTAGATGAGGAACGCCATGCGCCGGGGGATCCACTCGGTCGGGGTGTGGATCTCGTCGAGCAAGAGGTTGTTGCCGGCGATCGATCGCCCGGCGAGACGGAAGTACCCGAAGCCCACGACGCCGCCCGCCACCGGCAGCAGGAAGAGGAGCCACGGGTTGTCGAGCCGCGTCTGCGTCGCCCACTCGAGGGTCTTGAGCAGCGCCCACGAGGAGACCCCGGCCAGCACGCCGATCACGCCGCCCAGCGCAACCCACCGCACGAGGTGCACGACCAGCCGACCCTGTTCGCGCACATCGAGGCGAGGCAGGCCGAGGATGGCCGTCCTGACCCGCGAGACCAGCCCGGCGTCGGGTGCCGGCGCCGCGTCCGGCGCGTGCCGCGGTGGGGTTCCGCTGCCATCGTCCACGGGTTCGGTCACGGGTGCTCCAAGCCGCCGGTTCGATCCGCCCCTTGGACGCCACCGCCCGGCACTGCGCGCGACGCCTACCTCACAGGACGATTCACTGGTTCGGTAGGGGCCATCGGCTCGAAGGCGGTTCCACCGATCGACGTGGTGACGTTGATGGGTGCGGCGGGCTCCATCGCCGTGATGAAGGGTACCCGCGCGGCGCGCCGCCGCGCCCCTCCACACGGTCGCGGCCTCCTGGACGCGTCGCCCAGCACCCGTCGCGCGCCGCGCCGGGCTTGGCATGCCGGGCGCGCAGCGACTTCACTCTCGGCATGGACCCCGACCCCCTGGCCCCGGTGCGGCGCTCGCTCGAGGCGGACGGGCTCGCCCGGCGGATGCTCGACGACGACCCCATCGCGCAGTTCCGCTCGTGGTTCGCCCACGCGCAGGAGGTGGGCGTCCACCAGCCCGAGGCCGTCGCGCTGGCGACGGTGGACCCCGCGGGGCAACCGAGCGTGCGCCTCGTGCTGCTGCGGGGGGTCGATGACCGCGGCTTCGTCTTCTTCACGAACTACGACAGCCGCAAGGGTGCCGATCTCGCCAACGGCGCGCGGGCCGCACTCGACTTCCCCTGGCACCAGATCTCCCGACAGGTGCGGGTCGAAGGTGGGGTGCAGCGGGTGACCCCGGCGGAGTCCGACGCCTACTTCGCCACTCGGCCGCGCAGCAGTCAGATCGGGGCCTGGGCGTCACCGCAGAGCCAGCCGATCACCGATCGTGACGAGCTGCTCGTGCGGGTGCAGGAACAGGAGGCGCGGTGGGCTGACCGTTCGGTCGAGCGGCCCCCGCACTGGGGCGGGTTCCGGCTGCAACCGGAAGCCTTCGAGTTCTGGCAGGGCCGGGACAGCCGGCTGCACGACCGCTTCCGGTACGAACGCCCTGCGCCGCCGACCGCGGCGCCGTGGCAGATCCAGCGCCTCGCCCCATGACCTCCGGCTCCTCCGACGCCTGACGCCCGGACGTCCCGCGCGCTTGACGCCGTGAGGTTCCGCCCCCCTTCAGGCCATGGGCCCGTGGCGCCGCGGCGTCGCGAACCGTGGCGCCGGCCCGGCCGTACACCCTGCCGATGGCCCCACCCCCAGCGCTGCTCATGGCGGCTGATGTCCGCGCCCCGGATCCCTTCGGTGTCCGGCTCGCGGCCCCACGCGACCGGGCGAACGGCCGGAAACGAAGGCAGGAGCGCACGGCCCGACCAGGGGCTGGCAGTAGCCTCACCACGATGGATGGCCCGCCGGGTGCAGACCTCTCGCTGACGGCCCGCTTCCGCGACCGAGATCCCGATGCCATCCGCGAGGTCTACCGCCGGCACGGCAAGACCGTCTACGGCATCGCCTACCGCACGTTGGGCAACCGGGTGCTCGCCGAAGAGGCGACCCAGCACGCGTTCCTGCAGGCGTGGCGGGCGTCCGCCACCGTCGATCCGGCCCGCGACCTCGGGCCCTGGCTCTTCACGATCGCCAAGCGCGCCGCGATCGACACGTACCGGCGCGAAGCTCGCCGCGTCCATCAGGACGTCGACGAGGTGGCGCCTGGCAACCCAGCGGTGGTGAGCCTGCCACCGAACATCGAGGGCATCACCGAGAGCTGGGAGGTGCGCGCGGCGGTGGAGGATCTGCCCCCCGACGAGCGCGAGGTCGTGCGCCTGCACCACTTCGAAGGCTTGACCCATCCCGAGATCGCCGAACGCGTCGGCGTTCCCCTCGGCACGGTGAAGTCGCGTTCGTTCCGTGCCCATCGCCGGTTGGCCACCCGACTCGGCCACCTGCAGGAGGTGACCCCATGAGCGACGACGCCCGCTTCGACGATCTGGTGGTCGGCTACCTCGAATCGGGTGCCGCGGATGCTGATGCCTTGGCGGCGCTGGACCCGGCCGCCCGGGCGGTCTTCGCCGAGATCGTGGCGGATCTCGACGGACTCCGTCACGAGTTGGATGCGCCTGCCACGTGGGAGGACCCGGCGGGCTCGCTGGAGGATCGTGTCGTGGCGACGATCCTTGCCGCGCCGGTGCTGCCCGCGACGCCCGATGAGCTGTCGTCGAGCGCGCCGAGCACCGCTGCGCAGGGCCTCACCGCTGACGACGCGGTTGGAGCCGGCGCCGAGCTTCACGACCCGGCGCCGGCCGCCGGCCCGACCGTCGTGGCGCTCGCCGACGCGCGGGCGCGGCGCTCTCGCTCGGTCGCGCTCGCCGCATCGATCGTCGCGGCGGCCGCCGTCGTGGTCGCGATCGTCGGCTTCGCCACCCGACCGGCGAGCACCGGTGAGACAGCCGGGGGTCCCACAACGACTCCCTCGAGCGCCCCGCCGACGTCGGCGCGGGTGACGATCGGCCCCGGCGTCGACGTCCCGCTCGAGCCCACCGATCTCCTCCCCGGTGCCTCTGGCCGCGTGCGGCTCGACGAGACCGAGTCCGGGGTCTGGATCCGGCTGGATGCCGCCGGCCTGCCGCGCCGTGACGACGGAGCGTTCTACCAGGCGTGGGTGCGGACGCCTCAGGGACTGGTCCCCATCGGCACCTTCCACACCGGCGACGACGTGGTGCTTTGGTCGGGCGTCGGCATCGCTGACACCAACGCCGTGACCGTCACGTTGGAGGAGGACGACGGCAACCAGGAGTCCTCGGGGCAGCGCGTCCTCGTCGCGACCATCCCGCACGCGGGCAGCACAGTCCCCTCGACGTCGACCTCCAGCCCACCCGCCACCACTCCTCGCTGATCCCCCTGGCTGATCCACCCTTCACTGATCCCCCCTCACTGATCCCCCCTCACGGAAGGTTGTGCTCGGGCCGGGGTTCGTCGCCGGTCGGTGGCTACCGTCGCGAGGATGTTTGCGGAGCTGTTGGCCCACCCCGGCGTGGAGGAGACCGTCACGCTCGGCACGAGCGTCGGGTTCCTGGCGTTCCACGGCGGTTCGCTGGAGCAGGGCACCGACGTGATCGCCACGGAGGCCGCGCACCGTTCGGGTGCGTCGCTCTACACGGTCGTGCAGCCACCCGGCTTCCGCTGGCACATCCCTTCCAAGCTGGTCGATCCGGCGGCGTCACCGGCGCTGGCCTCGTTCCTCGACCACGTCGACGTCGCCATCGCGATCCACGGCTTCGGGCGGCCGACGATGTTCACGACGTTGCTCGCCGGCGGTGGCAACCGGCTGCTGGCCACGCACGTCGCGGATCATGTGCGCCGGCACCTGCCCGACTACGAGGTCCTCGACGCGCTCGACGCGATCCCCGTGGAGCTGCGGGGCCAGCACCCGGACAACCCGGTCAACCGGCCCCGCCACGGTGGGGTGCAGTTGGAGCTGCCGCCGCGCGTCCGGGGCCTCGGCCCGTTCTGGGCCGACCACGACTGGCAGGCCGAGCCGCGCACCCCGCACACCGAGGCGCTGGTGACGGCACTGGCTGCGGCCGCGGCCACCTGGTCCTCCACCGCCGCGGGCCCGACCACGGGCTGACGGGTCGCGCGAGACTCCCGCCATGGACCTCCGCATCTTCATCGAGCCGCAGCAGGGTGCCACCTACGAGCAGCAGGCCGACATGGCGAAGGCGGCAGAGGCCGGTGGGTTCGACGGCTTCTTCCGCTCGGACCACTACCTGAAGATGGGGAGCGTGACCGGCCTGCCCGGCCCCACCGACACGTGGATCACGCTCGGGGCCATCGCACGCGAGACGTCGACCATCCGCCTCGGCACGCTGGTCACCTCCGCGACGTTCCGTCTCCCCGGGCCCCTGGCGGTGGCCGTCGCGCAGGTCGACCAGATGAGCGGCGGTCGCGTCGAGCTCGGGCTCGGGGCGGGCTGGTACTCCGATGAGCACACCGCCTACGGCATCCCGTTCCCGACCCTCGGTGAGCGCTTCGACGTGCTCGAGGAGCAGCTCCAGATCATCACGGGACTCTGGCGGACGCCGCCCGACTCGCAGTACTCCTTCGAAGGCGAGCACTACACCGTGGTGGGCTCGCCGGCGTTGCCGAAGCCGTTCCAGCCGGGTGGTCCGCCTGTGATCATCGGCGGCGGTGGACCGAAGAAGACGCCGCGCCTCGCCGCGCAGTACGCCGCCGAGTTCAACGTGGCGTTCGTCCCGCTCGACTTCTACGCGAAGCAGGTCCAGCGCGTGAACGCCGCATGTGAGGCCATCGCCCGCGACCCGGAGGACCTGACGCACTCGGTTGGTCTCGTGGTGTGCTGTGGCGAGACCGAGGAGGAGCTGCAGCTCCGGGCCGGCGCCATCGGCCGTACCACCGAGGATCTCCGGGAGAACGGCGCGGCCGGCTCCCCGGCCGAGGTCATCGACAAGCTCGCGTCCTTCGCCGAGGCCGGCGCCGAGCGTGCGTACCTGCAGGTCCTCGATCTCGACGACCTCGAGCACATCCACCTGCTCAGCGAGCGGGTCCTCAAGGTCCTTCCCTGACCGGTCGGCGGGTGGTGCCCGTCAGCGCGACCGGGTGCGGGGGCGACGGCTCGTCGCTGTCGCTCCGGCTTTCGAGGAGCGGCCCGATCGCCATGACGTCGACACCAGGACCACGAGCACGAGGATCCCGACGAGCACGATGCCGATGCGCGTCGCTCCGGTGCGGTTGACCCAGTTCGACAGGTCGCTGTTCCACTGGAAGACCAGGGATGCGGGGCCGCCAGGATCACCCCCGTCATCGAGGACCTGCCGCTCGTACCACCCGAAGTACGTCAGGTAGACGCCGGCGATCATCAACAGGACGCCCGAGATCTGGTTCACGTGGGGCATCACGCGGCGCAGCTTCTGGACCAGTCCCTGACGGGCCAGCGCGAGCGCCAGGGTGAGCACCATGAGCACGAGCGCCATGCCGAACGCGTAGGCCAGGAACACGATGAACCCCGACACGAAGTTCGTCGTGGCGAAGGTGTTGGCGACGTTGAGGAGGAACACCGGGATCGTGCACGACAGGGACGACACCGCATACGACAGGCCGAACAGGAACATCGACGAGAGCTGACGGCCCGACGTGCCCTTGTTCATCTTGGGGAGGAAGCTCACCGTGGGCTCGAACCCGCGCAGCATCGCGACGCCGAGCGCGACGAGACCGACGCCGATCACCATCGTGACGTAGGGCAGCTTCGGTTGGACCACCACGGAGAACTTGACGATCAGCACGCCCATGACGGCGAACACGACCATGAACCCCGCCGAGACGGCGAGCCCGACCTTGAACGCCCGGAAGACCCCCGCCTGCGCGTCCCGGGAACCGTCCTCGAGCCCGAGGAAGTAGGACAGGTAGGCCGGCAGCATGGCGAAGCCACAGGGGTTGATCGTGGCCAGCATCCCGGCCGCGAACGCCACGGCGATCTGGGTGTCGATCACGAGAGCAGCTTCTCGTTGATCTGCTTCGTCAGCTCCTCCTCGGTGATCTCTCCGAGGTGCAGGTAGACGATGGTGCCGTTGCGATCGATGAGCGCCGTCGTCGGGAACCCGATGATGCCGAAGCCGGTGCCGATCTGGCCGTTCGGATCGAGCCCGAGCGCGTAGTCGACCCCGGTGCGATCGACGAGGCGCTGCGCGGCGCCATGATCCGTCTCGAGCGTGTCGAGCCCGACGAACGCCACCTTGTCGCCCATCGCCTGGTGCACCCGTTGCAATGCCGGCATCTCGGTGATGCACGGCGCGCAGTTCGACTGCCAGAAGTTCACGACGACGGGGCGACCGGCCAGCGCCGGCAGGCTCCCGGTGCCGCCCGCGAAGCCCTCCCACGTCGCGGTCGGTGCCGGCTGGCCGAGCTTCGCCCCACCGTCGCCGCCCACGAGCGTCGCGTTGGCCCCGCCGAGGCGGACGACGCCGTCGGATCCGCCGGCCGGCGCGGCCTGGGGCGTGCCGCTGTTCGAGAGCGCCACCCAACTGGCGATGACGAGTACGACCACGAACAGCGCGAGGGCCCAGAGGAGCCCACGGGGCAGGTGGAACGCTTCGATCTCGTCGGGCAGGTCGTCGGGATGCCGCTCCGGGATCGTGGTCACCGGGTCGCCGTCAGCCACCCGAGCGGGGTCGTCGTCGCCGGATCTCGCGTCCGATGCGGGGGGCGGGCGATCGTCCATGGGTCCTCCGACGGTACTGCGCCGGTCCCCCCGAACCACATCGCGCCGGCCGAGCGCCTCGCCGCCGACCCCCGGCGCGCACGGGCCCCGCTCATGGGGGGATGAGCGGGGCCCAGTGGCAGGCCGGTCACGTGGTTCCCGTGGGGGGACGGGGACGACGCCGGCGGGGGTTGGCCCTTCGGGAGCCGTTGGGGCTACGCGGTGCGCAGGTAGCCCTGGAGGTGCAGCGGCACCGGGATCTCCGGCAGCTGGTCCTCGGGACGGGGGGTCTTCGGAGGCCGACCCCGACGACGCTTGGTCGCCAGGATCTTGCCGTTGAGGAACATCTGCCCACCCCACACACCCCACGGCTCACGCCGTGCGATGGCGCCCTCGAGGCAGGTCAACATGGCCGGGCACTCGGCACAGATGTTCTTGGCCCGAGCGATGTCCTGGAGCTCTTCGGAGAAGAACACCTTCGTGAGGCCGCCTTCACCGTCGCGGCACAAGGCCTCGTCCCACCACTCCGGGCTGAACTCCTCTTCGCTCAGCGGAGCCAACATGGTTGTTCCCTTTCCCTTCGTTCCCGGCTCTTCCGAGCTCGGGGTTGTCGTGACTGTCCTGCGCTCGAGATCTTCTTGCGTCTTCATCTCATCGATTTCGGTGTCGTGTTCCGCCGGGGCGGCCCGTGCGATCTGTTGGCGAAGTGGCCCTGGAAAGCAGAAAGGCCACCGGTTTCCCGGTGGCCTTTCGGAGAGTGCGCTTCGTCCCATTTGGTTAGGGCGAAGTCTCCTGAGGCCACCGTGTGCGGAGCTTGGTCGTGTCGGTCGTGATCACCATGGAGGTCGGGTTCACATGACCCGCACGGGAGGTGCCGACGACCGCGTGCCACGGGTAGGCGCAGAACCCACGACCGGAGAACTGACCGGCATGCAGGCGCGAGCCGTCGGCGTGGGCTGCAAAGCCTGCCTGTGCGCTCATGCCGTTCTTCATGGCCGGGTCTCCGAAAGGTCGGGGTTTGGGTCGGTTCGTACGTTGCTGCGTGCGTTCGAGAATCGCGTTCGAGCGGAATTTCGCTTGCGTTTCCCCCACCAGCACGTTGGCTGGCTTGCGCTCATCGGATCACGCGATCCTGAGAGCGTCAATTCATTTTCGGTGTTCTTTCTGTGCAGGGCCCGCTTCTTTGTGGAGTCTTGACGCGGACGGCCCATCGGGCGCCCGAGCCACGGTCGCCGGCGGCGCCAGTGCGGTGCGTCAGCTCGGGTTCACGACGCGGCCGATCAGCAGGACCACGCCGCTCTCCCGGTCCCGGACGAAGAAGACGAACGGGCGGTCCACCGTCACCGTCTTCACGCCGGCGATGTTCGTCGTGTTGGTGGGCCGCGCCGTGGTCGCGTCCACCGACTCGGTCCCCTCTTCGTTGACCCCGTAGAACCCCTTGTACAGGACCTGCGACAGCGCCAGCGTCTCGTCCGAGGTGATGGCCGAGAAGTCGGCGCTCTGGTCGAAGGCGGCCGGCAGCAGCGGCTTGATGGCCTCGTTCAGGTTGGCGGCGGTCGTGAACTGGAACTGTGGGAGGCGCAGGTCGATGGGTTGGGGCTGGAGCGAGGTCATGATCTCGCGGATGCGGTCGTCGTTCAGCCCCTGCTCGAACGCCTCGAACTGACCGGCGGTCGGCATCACCGCGACGAGGCTCAACTGCTCACCGAGGTACGGGATCTCGACCGCGGTCCAGTCGGGCTTCTCCGCGTACCGCAGGCCCTGCGGCGCGGTCAGCTGCATCATGCGGACATCGACCGGCTGGTCGTCGACCCGCTGGAAGACCCCGCGCTTGGTGTTGGTGGCGTCGAAGGGCAGCAGCCAGGGCGCTTGCAGGTAGCTCTCCGACGCGACGACGAAGCGCGTGTACTGGGTGACGTCGCCGCGCGGGGCGAGCTCGTCGAACTTGCCGCGGGTCGCCTCGTTGCCCCAGCGGTTGATCGACTGACGGGCGGACTCCGCGTCGGTGCGGAAGTCGACGACGTGGAAACCCGTGTCGTACGCACCGGCGAGGAGGTCGAGGTAGTCCTCCTTGAAGTGCGTCCCGCGTTGGCCCCACAGAGAGGCCGAGAGCTCGAGTGAGATGCGGCCCTTGCGCACCGTGCTGCGCGTCTCGCCGGAGCGCGCGCTCAGGCCCTGTTGCAGCGTGCTGAGGCCGGTGTCGAGATCGGGGGTGAGGTTCGCGTGCAGGAACGTGTCGAACTCGGCCCGGGTGTCGCTGGGGCTGCCCGATCCGGCGCGGGCCATGCTCAACGCGGTCAGGAGCGCCAGCGGCGAGTAGGCGAAGTTGCCGCGGTTCGGCGCGACGGCCCGGTACAGGTCGGCCGCGAACGCGTTGTTCGCCGCGACGGTGCCGCCGACGAACTCGCGGTTGGGGGCGCGGCGATCGGCCTTGCCCCGGACCTCCTGCCCGCTGGGTGACGTGCCGACGCAGGAGGCGGTGAGCACCACGACCGCCAGGGCGATCGGCGCCAACCATCGGGGACGGTGGCTGTCGTGCCCCCGGGCGCGCCGGCCCGACACCACCACCGGGGAGCGGTGACGGCGCCTGCGTCGCGATCGGGTGCTGGCATCAACGGTCACCGTTGTCAGCCTGACAGAGCCAGTGGGCAGGGACCAGGCACCCCCGGTCGCCGTGGGCCGCATCGGCGACGGTCGGGCCCGCCGGAACGGGGTCGCTGTCGCCGCCCCCGGTCCGGGCCGTAGGCTGGCGCGATGCGAGTCACCGCAACCGAGCGCGCGGCGGCCATCGTCGAAGAGGTGAGAGCGACCCGGGCCGGCGCGCTGACGATCACGATCGGCACCGGCTGCTGCGAATCCACCGCACCCTTCCTCTACGAGGACTTCTGGCCCGGACCGGACCAGGAGATCGTGGGGGAGGTGGCCGATGTGCCGGTGTACGCCCCGGCGTACCTGCGGGCCAGCTACCCGGATGACGACGGTGTCGTGATCGACGTGCTCGAGAACCAGATGGCCGAGTCGCTGTCGATCGAGACGGCGCTCGACTGCCGATTGATCCTGCGGGGTCTCGGGGTCGACCTCGGTCGAGACGACTTGATCTGTGAGGTACCGAACACGGGCCATACGGCCACCGTGCCCACCATCGCCACAGGCGGCCCCTCCCGTGTGGTCGGCGAGCTTCCCGAAGCCCTCCGGCACATGAAGCTGCGCTGAGCCGAACCTGCATCCATCGCTGTCCCGTTGCGTGCGTTGACCCGGCGCGGCGCGTGACCCCTGACCGACCTCGAGCATCCCCATGACCCAGCCCAGGGAGACCACCTCATGACGACCCCGATCCTGTCTGCGAAGCGGGTCCGCAAGATCTACCGAACGGGCACGCAGGAGGTCGAGGCGCTCCACGACATCGACCTCGACATCATGGCGGGCGAGATGGTGATGGTGATGGGCCCGTCGGGCAACGGGAAGACCACCATGCTCAACTGCCTGTCGGGCCTCGACGACATCGATGAGGGCGAGGTGTACGTCGACGGCGAGGAGATCCACTCGATGCCGGATGCCCGGCGCACCGAGCACCGGGCCCAGCGCATGGGCTTCGTCTTCCAGAGCTTCAACCTGATCCCGGTGTTCACCGCCGTCGAGAACGTCGAGCTCCCGCTGCTCGTGACGGGCGTGAAGGCCAAGGAGGCCCGGGAGCGGGCGCGGGCGATCATGGAGCGGGTCGAGCTGGGCGATCGCACGGGCCACCGCCCGACCGAGCTGTCCGGTGGTGAGCAGCAGCGGGTGGCCATCGCCCGGGCGCTCGTCAGCAACCCGGCGATCGTGTGGGCGGACGAACCCACCGGCAACCTCGACAGCCACACGGCCGACGCGGTGCTCTCGCTGCTCCACGAGGTGCACGATGCCGGGCAGACCCTGGTCGTCGTCACCCATGACTCCGGCATCGGCGCGTCCGGCACGCGTCTCGTGCAGGTGCGCGACGGAGGGATCACCTTCGACGGCCCGCCGGAGGACTTCGTCGGTGACGCGTCCGTCGCCGGCGCAGGCGCGCACTGATGCGTCCCATCGTGGCGGTGTTGGGTCTCGTCGCGGGCCTGGCCGTCCTCGCGATGGTCGTGGTGCCACCGATCGACATGATCATCCGGCCGACCTTCCGGCGGCTCGCCTTCCGCAACATCAGCCGGCGTCGGGGCGAGGCCACGCTCATCATCGTCGGCTCGTTGCTCGGCGCCGCGATCATCACGGCCTCCTACATCGTCGGCGACACGATCGAGGGATCGATCCGCGACGCGGCGCGCACCGACCAGGGGCCGATAGACGAGAGCGTGCGCCTCACGGACGCAACCAAGATCGACCAGGCGAAGGCCGCCATCACGACACCGCCCATCGCCGGGGTCGACGGCATCCTCCAGATCACGTCTGCGGGTGCGGTCGTGGCGAACAAGGTGCCGGACCGCGTCGCCGTGCCGACCGCGGGCATCGTCGAGCTGGATTTCGACCAGGGCCGGGCGTTCGGGGCTGACCCCAAGATCACCGGGCTGGCAGACGCCGGGCCGACGCCGACCGGTGACGAGGCGGTGATCGGCGCCAACCTCGCGAAGCGGTTGAGCGTGAACGCCGGTGACCCCATCGAGGTGTTCGCCTACGGCGGGTCGAAGACGCTGAAGGTGCGCCAGGTCGTCGAGGACCTCGGCCTGGTGGGGTACGTGCCCGTGCGTTCGGGAGGCGGTGCGGGCGGCTTCACCAGACCTCTCGGGGTCCTGGTGCCGAAGGGGACGATCGACCAGCTCTTCAAGGGCTCCAAGGTCGCCGCCGCCCAGCCGCCCACCACGGAGATCGTGGTGTCGAACGTCGGTGGGGTGTTCGACAGCGTGGGCTCCGTCGGCGCCATCAGCGATGAGCTGACGGCGCGGACGAAGGACATCGGCGGCACCCAGGTGCTGCGATTGAAGGCCGACCTGCTCGACAACGCCAAAGCGGCCGGCGAGTCGTTCTCCCAGTTGTTCTCGAGCATCGGGTACTTCAGTGTGATCGCCGGCATCCTGCTGCTGGTCAACCTCTTCGTGATGCTCTCCGAGGAGCGCAAGTCCGAGCTCGGGATGTTGCGTGCGCTCGGCTTCAAACGCAACCACCTCATCCGCACGTTCGCGATCGAGGGTGCGGTCTACTCGCTCGTGGCGTCCGTCGCCGGCGCGATCGTCAGCATCGGCGTGAGCTGGCTGATCATCCTGTTCGCGTCGAGCATCTTCTCGCGAGGCAACTCGGAGCTGGGCTTCCCCTTGGTGGTCAAGCCGGCGGCGCTCGTCACGGGCGCAGTGATCGGGCTCGTCATCTCGATGAGCACGGTGTGGGGCACGAGCTTGCGGATCGCCCGCCTCAACATCATCCGGGCCATCCGCGACCTGCCCGAGCCGAAGCAGTCGAAGCAGCGCTTGCGCTCGCTGATCCTCGGTGCCGTCGGCGCCGCCTGGTTCTCGCTCATGTTCGCGCTCGGCTGGAGCCAGTCGAACGCCGTGACCGTCGTGGCGGCGCCGGCCATCGTGCTGTTCTGCCTGATCCCGGTGCTCGATCGGGTGCTGCCCCGCAAGCTCGTGATCGTGGGTTCCTCCATCGGTGCCCTCGTGTGGGGCATCGGCGTCTTCACCTTCGCGAGCGGCAAGGTCGGTCGCGCCGGCATCCAGGTGTTCGTGGTGCAGGGCGTCGTGCTCGTCGCCGCGGGCGTTGTGCTCCTCGCCCAGGCCGATCGGGTCTGGGCTGCGCTCTCGAAGGCGATCTCCGCGAGCGGCGGCGGGCTCGCCACCCGGCTCGGGCTGGCCTATCCGCTCGCCCGCAAGTTCCGCACGTCGATGCTGCTGGCGATGTTCTCGATCGTGATCTTCACGATGGCGTTCATCTCGGTGCTGTCGGGCATCTTCGGCAACCAGGCGCCGACGTTCACCGAGGAGGTGCGTGCGGGCTACGACCTCTACGTCGAGTCGAACCAGGGCAACCCGGTCACGACAGCGCAGCTCGAGGCCCAGCCCGGCGTCGAGGCCGTCGCGCCGCTCACGCGGTCACTGGCCCAGCTCATCAACGAGAAGAACCCGGACGGCACCAACGTCCCGCTCACCGGGTTCGACGAGAGCTTCGTCCGGTTCGGGCAGCCCAAGCTCGACAAGAAGCTCCCCGAGTACGCCACCGATGCCGACGTGTACCAGGCGATCCTGAAGGATCCGAGCCTCGTCGTCGTGAACCAGAACTTCGGGGCGCGCAACCAGGGCGGGGGGCCGCCGCAGGGAACGTTCGAGCCGGGTGCCGAGATGACGGTGCGCAACACCGCTACGAACCAGGAGAGGAAGCTGAAGGTCGCGGGGATCCTCGCGAGCGACTTCGTCGGCAACGGGGCGCTGGCGTCCGAGTCGATGGTCCGTGACTTCCTCGCACCGCGGGTCGTGCAGAACCGGCACTACGTCAAGGTCAAGGCCGGCGAGAACCCCGACACGGTCGCGGCGCGGATCTCGGGCTCGCTCATCCAGAACGGCGCGAACGCCCGGACGTTCTCCGCCGTGGTCAACGAGCTGCTCGCCACGCAGTTGGCGTTCTTCTCGCTGCTCCGCGCCTACCTGGGTCTCGGTCTGCTCATCGGCATCGCCGGTCTCGGTGTCGTCATGGTGCGGGCGGTGCGGGAGCGCCGTCGCCAGATCGGCATGCTGCGCGCCATGGGCTTCTCGTCGCGCATCGTCCGTCGTGCGTTCGTGCTCGAGGCGGCGTTCGTCGCCCTGCAGGGCATCGTGCTCGGCATCGTCCTCGGCATGGTCACCTCGTACAACCTGCTCGTGAACTCGGACGCCTTCGGGGGCCAGAAGCTCGACTTCTCCTGGCCGTGGGCCGTGCTCGCCGGCATCGCGGTGGTCCCGTTGGTGGCCTCGCTCCTCGCGACGGCGTGGCCTGCGACGCAGGCGTCACGCATCAAGCCGGCGGTGGCGCTGCGGATCGCCGACTGACCGGTCACCGGTACCCCGGGTCACCCGTTCGCCTGGCTCGACCCGCGCGTCCCGTGGGCCCGACGCGTCCCGGCGCGCCTCGTTAGCCTTCCGGTTCATGAAGTTCGTTGAGGTCGACGGGGTCAAGGTGTCGTCCATCGGGGTCGGCTGCTGGCAGTTCGGGTCGAGCGACTGGGGCTACGGGCGCGAGTACGAGGCGGTGGCGGTCGAGATCGTCAACCGGGCGCTCGACCGCGGCGTCAACCTGATCGACACGGCGGAGATCTATGCCCGCGGCGTCTCCGAGGCGATCGTCGGGCGGGCGCTCGACGGCCGGCGCGACGACGCGTTCGTGGCGACGAAGATCTGGCCCGTGCTGCCCACCGCCGACAAGACCTACGAGCACGGCCGCCTGTCGTCGATGCGGATCGGCATCGACACGATCGACCTGTACCAGGTGCACTGGCCCAACCCGGCGGTCCCGGTCGCGCAGACGATGGCCGGGATGCGCCGCCTCCAGGACGACGGCATCGTCCGCCACGTCGGTGTCAGCAACTTCAGCGCCGGGAAGTGGGCCGAGGCCGAGGGGGCGCTGGGGCGCACCGTGCTCTCGAACCAGGTGCAGTTCAGCCTCGTGCAGCGCAAGCCCGAGAGCGGGGTGCTGCCGTACGCGCAGGCCCACGACCGGATGGTCATCGCGTACAGCCCGTTGGGACAGGGCGTGCTCGGCGGCCGCTACGACGCCACGAACCGACCGTCGAGCCCGGCCCGCCTGAACAACCCGCTGTTCGTGCCCGAGAACCTGCGGCGCGTCACGCCGCTGGTCGAGACGCTTCGCTCGGTGGCCCAGCGCCATGGCGCCACGCCGGCGCAGGTCGCGCTCGCCTGGCTCATCCGCAAGCCGAACGTCGTCGCGATCCCTGGAGCGAGCAGCATCGCCCAACTGGACCACAACATCGAGGCCGCCGATCTCGAGCTGACCGACGACGAGAACGCCGAGCTGACGGCCATGAGCGATGCGTTCGATCCGTTGCGGGGCCCGAAGGTCGTGCCGGCGCTGATCGCCGCCCGCCGCGGACGGTCGTGAACGGTCCCGCCGACGAGCCGAGGACACCCGAAGGCGGGCCGGACGCGAGGACGCGCCGCGGGAACGACGCCGACGTCGACAGCGACAGCGACAGCGACGCCGGCACCGGGATCGAGGCCGAAACCGGCGCCGCGACCGAAGGCTGGGAGCCGGCGCTCGAGGCGGCGATCACGATCCCGGACTTCGCGGCGTTCGCCGAGATCGACGAGCGGCAGCGCCGCACGATCGAGGTTGCGGCGCAGGCCGAGGTCGAGCGCTTCGGCCCGACCTCAGAGGACGCCCACCCGGTCATCCGCCACGACGCGCTGGACCGGTTGCGGTCCTTCTGCCTCATGCTGCCCGAGACCACCGAGGTGAACCCGTTCGGTCACCCGACGTTCCGCGTGGCGGCCAAGGCCTATGCCGCGTTCGAGCTCGTCGACGAGCGACGGTGCGTGCGCTTCAAGGTCGAGCCCGATGCCCAGGCCGCACTCGTCGAGCGAGGGTTCCTGCCGGACCCGGACACCGGCCACCGTGGCTGGACGCTCGTGCCCGTCGAGGGCGAGGTCGACTGGGACGAGGTCGACGAGCTCATCATCGCGAGC
>Ga0209023_10003829_pt1 | contig 17631 bp, 7 predicted proteins | sample LakOneMetagenome_FD_187468 | JGI IMG/M metagenome (GOLD analysis project Ga0209023, IMG submission 187468) | Freshwater and sediment microbial communities from Lake Erie, Canada (SPAdes) (version 2) | ecosystem: Environmental > Aquatic > Freshwater > Lentic | place: Lake Erie, Canada | collected... | reverse complement strand
GCAGGCGCCCTCCGATAATCGCCGCATGCTGTTCCTGATCTCCCCTGCCAAATCGCTCGACTACGACACCCGCACGCCCGCCGCGACCCAGGCGATGGCGACCGAGCCGCTGTTCATGCAGCGCTCCGCGGAACTGATCGGCTTGCTGCGCCGGCGCAGCGTGGCCGATGTGTCGGCGTTGATGGACTTGTCCGAATCGCTCGCGAGCTTGAACGTCGAACGCTATGCGGCATGGTCGCCGCAGAGGAGCGAGGCCAACAGCAAGCCCGCGGTGCTCGCGTTCGACGGCGATGTCTACGGCGGCCTCGATGCGAAGCACCTGAGCCGTGCCGATCTCGCCTGGGCGCAGCAGCATCTGGTGATCCTCAGCGGGCTGCACGGAGCGTTGCGGCCGCTCGACCGACTGCAGCCCTATCGGCTCGAGATGGGCACGGCGCTGGCGAACCGTCACGGACGCGATCTCTACGCGTACTGGGGCGACGCGATCGCCCGGCATCTGAACGAACGTGCCGCGCTCGACCCGACGCCGGTGATCGTCAACCTCGCGTCGCAGGAGTACTACCGCGTGGCCGATCGCCCCGCGGTGCTGCGCCCGCGGGTGATCGACTGCGCATTCGAGGACTGGAAGGGCGGCGAGTACAAGGTCATCAGCTTCTTCGCGAAACGCGCGCGCGGCCTGATGGCGCGCCACGCGATCAAGAAGCGCGTGCGCACGCCGGCCGGCTTGAAGTCCTTCGACGCCGAAGGCTATGCCTACGACGCCGACGCTTCCGCGCCGGATCGCTATGTCTTCCGCCGTCGCGAGCCGGTGCCGCGCGGAGTGGCCGCGGCGGCCCGGGCTCGATGAGCGAAAATTTCCCGATGACATCGGAATCGACGCCCCTGCAGCACCAGCCGGTGACGCCCGAGCTGCGCGCCTGGATCATCGAACAGGCCACCGCCGGCCATGCGCCGGACGCGGTGCTGAAGTCGATGATCGCCAGCGGCTGGAACGAGGACTCCGCGATCGCTGCACTCGAGGCGACGCTGACGAACTATCTCGGCGAGAAGCAGGCCGAGCGCGCCAACGTCCCGGCGCCGACCGCGGTGCCGGAGCCGCTGGCGCAGGGCGCGCGCACTGCGCTGTGGGCGGGCGATCGCGAGGTCGGCATCGTGATGAGCATGTTCAACCCGCGCGTGATCGTGTTCTCCAATCTGCTGTCCGACGCCGAGTGTGACGACATGATCGCGCTCGCCCGGGCGCGGCTCGCGCGCTCCGAGACGGTCCAGACCGAGACCGGCTCGAGCGAGGTCAACGAGGCGCGCACCAGCCAGGGCATGTTCTTCGAGCGCGGCGAGAACCCGGTCTGCGCGCGGCTCGAGGCCCGCATCGCGGCGCTGACGGCGTGGCCGCTCGAGAACGGCGAGGGGCTGCAGGTGCTGCGCTACCTGCCGGGCGCGGAATACAAGCCGCACTACGACTACTTCGACCCGGCGCAGGCCGGCACGCCGACGATCCTCAAGCGCGGCGGGCAGCGGGTCGCCTCGCTGGTGTGCTATCTGAACACGCCGGCGCGGGGCGGGCAGACGATCTTCCCCGATGTCCAGCTCGACGTCGCACCGGTCAAGGGCAACGCGGTCTTCTTCAGCTACGACCGGCCGCACCCGATCACCCGCTCGCTGCATGGCGGTGCGCCGGTGATCGAAGGCGAGAAGTGGGTCGCGACCAAATGGCTGCGCGAAGGGCGCTTCGTTTGAGTCGGAGCGGTCAACCTGACTTGAGCCTGACCAGAGAAAACTTCGGACACCTTGTCAACCAAGCCCCTGCAGCCAACGTTGTGACCGCCGAGCACCCGCTCTTTGTGTCTTCGGACTTTTCAAATTCCCTGCAGGAAGAAAGCACTACCACCATGAACAAGATCCTCGCCGCCCTGATCGCTGCCACCGTGTCGATGGGCGCTTTCGCTCAAGCTTCGGCTCCCGCCGCTGCCGCGCCGGCCCCGGCCGCTGCGCCGATGGCCAAGGAAATGAAGAAGGAAGCCCCGGCCAAGAAGCATGCCAAGAAGCACGCCAAGAAGGCCAAGGCTGCTGCTGCCAAGCCGGCTGCCTGAGTACGCCTCGAGCGTCACTTCGGTGAACCGCAAACCCCGCCTCGGCGGGGTTTGTTCGTTCAGGGGGCCGGCAAGTTGGCGATCGGCACCGGCCCGATCGCGTCCGCCGGCTCGAAGCCGAACACCCGGCCGTAGAAGTACAACTCGGCCTCCAGCGCGCGCTTGATCGTCGCCGCGCGTCGAAAGCCGTGCTGCTCGCCTTCGAACAGCAGATAGGCCACCGGCAGGCCCTTCGCGCGCACCGCCTCGTACATCGTCGCGGCCTGCTGCGGCGGCACCGCCTTGTCCTGCGCCCCCTGCAACAAGATCATCGGGCTGGCGAGCCGCTCGGTGTGATGGATCGGCGAACGCTCGCGATACACCGGCGACGGATACGGTCCGATCAGCGAATCGAGGTAGCGCGACTCGAACTTGTGCGTGTCGCGCACCAGCGCTTCGAGATCGCCGATGCCGAACAGGCTCGCCCCGGCCTTGAAGAAGCCCCGGAACGTCAGCGCCGCCAGCGTCGTGTAGCCGCCCGCACTCGCGCCGCGGATCAGCACGCGTTCGCCGTCCACATCGCCCCGCGCGATCAGGAAGCGCGCGGCGTTGACCGCATCATCGACATCCACCACGCCCCATCGGCCGACCAGACGGTCGCGGTAAGCACGCCCGTAGCCGCTGCTGCCGCCGTAGTTCACGTCGACGACGGCGAAGCCGCGGCTGGTCCAGAACTGGAACATCAGCTTGAATGACGGGTCGGTGCATCCGGTCGGCCCGCCGTGGTTCACGACCATCAGCGGCGGCCGCTCGCCCGCGGGGCCGCGCCGGTCGGCGTGGGTCGGCGCGTAGAAGAACGCGTGTGCCGCGAGGCCGCCTTCGGTCGGGAAGTTGATCGCCTCGGGCGTCGAAACGAACGCGGCATCGATCACCGTGCGCGTCGCGCTGCGCAGCACCTCGTGCCGGCCGTTCGCCAGATCGAGCCGGATCACGGCCTGCGGCGCCGTCTCGGTCGCACCGAGAAACACCGCGATGTCGCCTTCGACGTGCAGCTCGTCGATCGAACAGTAAGGCGTGTTCAGCGGGGCGTACGTGCCGTCGCCATCGATCACCGCGAGCGCGTCGCGCCCCTGCTGCGCGACCACGCAGACGATGCGCCCACCCGCATCGAACCCGTAGGTGCTCATCCCGAACGCCCACTGCGGACGCCCGAACTCGGCCGCCATCGGGTGCAGTGCCCGGACGGCGCCGTCGCGCAGGCGATAGAGGTTCCACCAGCCGGTCCGGTCCGACACGAAGTGCAGCTCGCCGCTCGGGGACCAGCGGGGTTGAAAGATCGACTCGGTCGCGCCGCCGGCCACCGCCTGCGGCGAGGCGAGCGAACCGTCGGCGTGCAGTTGCGCGAGCCACAGCGTCGTGCCGTCCCATGGCATCGCGGGGTGGTCCCAGGTCAGCCAGGCCAATCGCGTGCCGTCCGGGCTGATGCACGGGGACGCGCAGAAGTCGTGACCGCCCGCGATCACGCGCGCCGCGCCGTCGGCCAGCGAGACCGCGACCATCGCATTGACCGCCTCGCCCGTGCCGGTGTGGTCTTCGCGCACGCAGACCAGGCGATCGCGCCGCGTGTCGACGACGACGTCGGCATGACGCATGCCGGTCGCCGCCGTCAACGCGCGCGCGGCGCCACCGCCGGTCGGCATCTGCCAGATCTGTTGATCGTCGTCGTGGATGAAATAGATGGCCTCGTGCGCGAGCGTGAACGCGCCGCCGCCATATTCATGCACGCGACTGCGCACGTTCAGCGGCGGCGGCGTGAGGTCGACGATGCGGCCGCTCGCACGGTCGCGGCGCACGAGCACGTTGCGCCCCTGTTCCTGCGGACGTCCCTCGGTCCAGCAGATGTCGCCACCGAGCACGCGCGGCGGGCCCAGGCGGATGCTGTCGCCGACGATCGTGTCGGCGGTGATCGGTGACGGCCAGGTGCCGTACGGCGCGACCGAGGGCATCGTCAGTACATCACCACCGAGCGGATCGATTCGCCGCTCTTCATCAACTCGAAGCCCTGGTTGATGTCCGCGAGATCGAGCTTGTGCGTGATCAGATCGTCGATGTTGATCTTGCCGTCCATGTACCAGTCGACGATCTTCGGCACGTCGGTTCGGCCGCGCGCGCCGCCGAAGGCCGAACCTTCCCACTTGCGGCCGGTGACGAGCTGGAACGGCCGCGTGCTGATCTCCGCGCCCGCTTCGGCGACGCCGATGATGATGCTGCGTCCCCAGCCCTTGTGGGTGCATTCGAGCGCCTGGCGCATCAGCGTCGTGTTGCCGACGCACTCGAAGCTGTAGTCAGCGCCGCCGTCGGTGAGCTGCACGATGGCATCGACGACGTTGTCGACGCTCTTCGGGTTGATGAAGTGCGTCATCCCGAACTGCCGCGCCATCGCTTCGCGCGCCGGGTTGACGTCCACACCGATGATCTTGCCGGCGCCGACCATCTTCGCGCCCTGGATCACGTTCAAGCCGATGCCGCCGAGACCGAACACGACCACGTTCGCGCCGGCTTCGACCTTGGCGGTGAACAGCACCGCGCCGATCCCGGTCGTCACGCCGCAGCCGATGTAGCAGATCTTGTCGAACGGCGCATCGCTGCGCACCTTGGCCACCGCGATCTCCGGCACGACGATGTAGTTGCTGAACGTGCTCGTGCCCATGTAGTGCAGGATCGGTCGGCCGTCGATCGAGAAGCGCGAGGTCGCGTCCGGCATCAGGCCCTTGCCCTGGGTGCCGCGGATCAGCTGGCACAGGTTCGTCTTGCGCGACAGGCAGAACTTGCACTGCCGGCATTCGGGCGTGTAGAGCGGGATCACGTGGTCGTCCTTCACGAGCGTCGTGACGCCGGGCCCGACATCGACCACCACGCCCGCACCTTCGTGGCCGAGGATCGCGGGGAACAGCCCTTCCGGATCGGCGCCCGACAGCGTGTAGTAGTCGGTGTGGCAGATGCCGGTGGCCTTGACTTCGATCAGCACTTCGCCGGCGCGCGGTCCGTCGAGGTCGACCGTTTCGATCGAAAGCGGGGCGCCGGACTTCCAGGCGACGGCGGCTCGGGTCTTCATGCTTAGGGCTCCTGACGAGAGGTGGGGTGTGCTCGCCCCATTCTCACCGAACCCGCCCAACCCGCCGAACCAACGACTGCCAGGGTCAGGCCGCGGCCTTGATCATGTCCGCGGCCTTCTCGGCGATCGCGATCACCGGCGCGTTGGTGTTGCCGCCGATGATGTTCGGCATGATCGAGGCGTCGACGACACGCAGGCCCTGCATGCCGTGCACGCGCAATTGCGCGTCGACCACGTCGTTCACGCTGCTGCCCATGCGGCAACTGCCCACCGGGTGGTAGATCGTGTCGGCATAGCCGCGGATGAACTGCTCGATCTGCGCATCGCTCTGCGCGGCGGCCGACGCTGCGAGTTCGCGGCCGCCGTGGGCCGTCAACGCGGGCTGGTTCAGGATGTGGCGCATGACCCGGAAGCCGCGCACCAGGCGCACGACATCGTCGCGCTCGCCGAGGAAGTTCGGATCGATCAACGGCGCCGCGAGCGGGTCCGCGCTGGCGAGCTGCACGCTGCCGCGGCTCTTCGGACGCAGCAGGCAGACATGACACGAATAGCCATGCCCGAACGTCGGCTTGCGCCCGTGGTCGACGAGCTTGCCGATCACGAAGTGCAGTTGCAGATCGGGCAAGGGTTCGCTCGGCTGGCTCTTGATGAAGCCGCCAGCTTCGGCGAAGTTGGTCGTCAGCATGCCGCTGCGCGCGCGCCGCCACTCGAAGATGCCGCGGATCGCATTGAGGCCGCCGCGCAGCGAGAGACCGAAGAGTTCGGTCAGTTGCGGTGCATCGACGACCTGCACGACGTCGACGTGGTCGTGCAGGTTTGCGCCGACGCCGCGCAGATCCTGCGCCACCGCGATGCCATGACGCTGCAGGTGGGCGCCCGGCCCGATCCCGGAGAGCATCAGGATCTGCGGCGACTGCAACGCTCCGGCGCAGACCAGCACCTCGCGCTGCGCACGCAGCTGCATCACCACGCCGTTCACGCGCGCCTCCACACCGACCGCGCGGCGCCCTTCGAGCAGCAGCCGGGTCGCGTGCGCATTCGTCATCACGGTCAGGTTCGGCCGCGCGAGGTGGGGCGTCAGGTAGGCCTTCGCCGCGCTGCAGCGCTCGCCGTTGCGGTGCGTGACTTGGTACATGCCGACGCCTTCCTGCGTCGGCCCGTTGAAGTCGGCGTTGCGCACGAAGCCGGCCTGGGCAGCCGCGTCGACGAACACCGGCCCGAAGCGGTTCGGGCTGCGCAGGTCCATCACGTTCAAGGGCCCGCCGCTGCCGTGCAGCGCATCGGCGCCGCGCTCGTTGTGCTCGGCGCGCTTGAAGTACGGCAGCAGGTCGTCGAAGCCCCAGCCGGCGTTGCCTTCGGCCGCCCACGCGTCGTAGTCGTCGCGCGGGCCGCGGATGTAGATCATCGCGTTGATCGAGCTCGACCCGCCGAGCACCTTGCCGCGCGGCTGATAGCCGCGCCGGCCGTTGAGCCCGGGTTGCGGCACGGTCTCGAAGGCCCAGTTCGCCTGGCCGGTCTGCGCGAGCAACGCCAGACCGGCGGGGCAGTGGATCAGCACGCTCTTGTCGACCGGCCCCGCTTCGAGCAGGCACACGCGCACGGTCGGGTCCTCGCTCAACCGCGCGGCGAGCACACAACCGGCCGATCCCGCGCCGATCACGATGTAGTCATACATGGGGCGTCGTCTCCTACAGGGTCGCCGATCATATCGACGGCCTCCGTGCGCAGACTAGGGTGAGGTCCCCAGCGAAAGCGACGCAGCAGGCGCGCTATCGCATCGCGAGCGGCGAGAAGTCCGGCAAGCCCTTGCCAAAGGTCGCGTAGTCGTTCGTGTAGCCGTCGCGAGCGATGTGCTGATAGCCCTTGGTCCACTCCCACAGCTGGGTCGCATAGGACTGGTGCGCGTTGTCCATCCCGACCGGGTTCCAGTCGCGTGCTTGCTGGGTCGCGTCGCCCATCGCGACGCCGGGCCAGTCGTAGCGCGTCACACCGAGGTAGCCGCGTTGCTTCTCCGAAAAGCTCAGTGTGGAGACCAAGGCCGGGCCTTGCATCGTCGCGTTCATGCGTGCGAGCGATCGTTTCAGTTCGGCGATCGGCGGGGTCGCGGCGGTCAGCGGGCTCGCGTCGTAGGCCAGCGCCGCGCATTCGTCGCGCCAGCCGCTGGTTTGAGGGCGCGCGCTTTGGAGCGACATCGTGCCCGAGCGGTCGCAGTTGTCGACCGCTGACCACGCGACTGACGGCGACTTATGTGATGAGAATCTGAACTGCATCAACGAGGCGAGCCGGCCATCGACAAAGCGGCCGAACATCACGGTGGCCAACACGACACGGGACGTTCCCACCATCGACGTCGTCGCCCAAGGCATCTCGACCGGCTCGTCCTGCGCCGCCAGCGCGATCCACTGCCCGTTGGGCAACACGACCTGCTTCTTCGCGCCGGCCCACCCCACGGTGTGCGCGATCGGGCCATTAGACGTCTCGCCGAGATTGAACATGACCGCGCCGCTGTCCGCGGTCTGGAAGAACGGCGTGAGCTTCGATGCGGTTTCTGCACGCGGCTGGGCTGGCGCGGGTGAGGCGGCCGCAACGGCCGAACCAGTCGACCCGCTGCCCTTGTTCAATGCCGCGGTCGCCAGCGGTGCGAAGAACCCGCTTGGATAGCGCGACAGGTAGGCACGGTAGGCGTCAGTGGTCGCGACGCGTTCGGTGGATTGCCAGAACAGCGACTCGGTCGCGTCGGGGCCGACATCGGCCGCGGCATTTCGACTCGCCTGCGCCGAGGCTTCGGCACACAGCATGACCGCGCAGGCGAGCGCGGAGAGGAGGACAGGAATGGACTTCAAGGTAACTCCCTGGGGTTCATTGGCCCGGCTCGTTCGGCCGGTGCGCGACTCTACTGCCCTGCGTGCGCCGCTTGTGCCACACGGCCGGCGTGACAACGCGCGCGAGTGCGTTTCCTCACATGTGCGTCGAACCTAGGGATGGAAGCGCCGTTCCCTCGGTCGAAGAATCGCGCGTCGTTTGGGAAGTCCCCGCAGCGGCGCAGGAGGAGCCTTGAATCCACTCGCTGAGACGGCGTCGACCTCGGGGCTCGGCTGCTAGGGCCATGTCCGACGTCGTCGCCCCGGAGTACGAGCGCTTCATTGCGGCGGAACGCCGCGCGCAGCGATGGGCCGCGGTCGAGCCGCACGCGATGCGCGAAGGGGCGACCGCGCAGCCCGTCTTCATCAAGGACGAGCAAGCGTCGACACTGATGCGCGTGGCGGCGCGCCGCGCGGCGGGCCTGTTTTACGCGACGCAGCGCAACGAAGTCGTCTGGGTCGACGGCGACAGCGAACTCGCGGTCAGTCTCGCGACGCTGCACGTCAAACTCGCCGACGGCCTGATAGGCGTGATCATTCCGGTGCGTTGCGATCAGGTCGGAAGCGCCGAGATCGAGGTGATCTTCGCGGTCGGCAGCGCGGCGTCGCCATCCGGCCTGTACGCGTCGAGCCTGCGTCGGCCGCGCGGGCCGGCGTTGATCGTCGAGCCGTGGGGCGAGGCCCTGGTGGCGTTCGGCTGGCAATGCGTCGTCGGCCTCGTCAGCGGCATAGCCGGAGCGACGGGCAAGGACCAGCGCGGCAACCTGCTCGTGCCGGCCGAGATGGTTGCGGCGCGCGGCGGCATCCAGATCCTGCCGATGGCGCGCCATCGGTTCGCAGGCTCGAGTGGATTGAAGTTGGCGACGACCACCCGCAAGGGCGCACCGCGATGACGCTCGCGACGCACGACCTCGGTGTGCTCGGCAACCTCGCGGTCGCGCTCGGCATCTTCACGCCCGAAGGCGAACCGAATCCGAGCTGGTTCGACCACCCCGAAGCGTCGCTGAAGGAGATGCTCGCGAAGGCCGAGCAGCGCGCCGCGTTGATCGCCTTCGTGGACGAGGCCATGGGCGGCGCCGACCGCAGCAGCGATCCGCGCGGCGTGATCTGGCTGCCGCTCGTGCACCTCGAGGACCCCGACCTGACGTTGGCGATCACGGTCGACGAAAGCCCGGCCGACGGCCTGCACATCGGCCTGGGCTTGTCGGTGCGCACGACCGATCCGGTCTCGGAGTCGTCACTCGCGGTGCCGCTGTTTCGCGCGAAGAAGGACGGCGGGCCGGATGTCACCGCGCCGCTGCTGCTCGGCTCGAACGGCGGTCGCATCCGTCTCGCGACCGAGATCACGATCGATGACAGCGCGCCGGTGCCCGGGACCGCGCGGCTCGGCGCGGTCGGGCTCGAGGTCGACCTGCCGACCGCGCCGGGCGACCCGGTTGCGCCGGTGTTCGGCCTCAGTCTGCGCGGCTTCCAGCTGCCGGGCGCGAGCGCGCCACGCGACATCCGCGTGGCCGCCGACGGGCTCGATCAGCTCGACGACACCCTGCTCGATCTCGTGCTCGCACTCGTCAAGTCGCAGGCCGACGCGGCGGCGCCGGGTTCGCCGATCGCGGTGATCGGCGGCCTGCTCGGTCTGCGCAACGGCGACGGCATTGCCGACTTTCCGATTGCCGCGCTGAAGAGCCAGGGCGTGCACGCGATCGCCGCGTGGCTGCACGAGCTGATCACGACCGCTGCGAGCCGCAACGACTGGCTCGGCTACCTGGCGAGCCTGCTCGGCGGCACACGCAACGGCGACGTGGTTCAGTTCGCGCTCGGCGGCGGTGCGCAGCTGAGCATCGGCCTGCGCGTCGACACCGGCCCGACCGACAACACGCTGCTCACGCCGACGCTCGCGATCGAACTCGGCGGAGATGCGGCGCGGGTCGAGGCGAGCGCGGAGCTGTTCCGCATCGACCTCGTCAGCGGCGCGGCGGTGGCGTTGCCGCGATTCGGCGTGTGGGCCGCGGCGGGTCGCGCGGTCGACGGCAAGCGCGTGCTCGAGCTGGCCAACCCGACGGTGGTGCGCGCGGGCGTGCTGCGCGTGGGCTTCGGGCTGGATGCGCAGCGCAAGCTGACCTTCGTGCTCGCCGCCGACGGTGTGCTGCTGGGCACGCATCCGTACGCGACCCTCGACCTGACCTCACCCGACGCGGTGATGGATGCGCTGGACCACACCGTCGACGATGTCGCGAACTTGCTGCTCGGCCAACTCGGCGGCGCGCTGCCGGTCGTGCGCACGCTGATCGGCCTCGATCCGCCGGCGGGCGTGACGGCGGTCCGGCTCACCGATCTGATGGGCGATCCGGTCGCGGCCCTCGGGGGTTACTGGCGCGCGCTGCTGGCCGCCGCGCCGAGCGCCGTCCCGGCGGTGCTCGCGTCGTTGAAGGGCGCACTCGTCGATGCGAGCGAGGCGCTCTCGGTGGTCAGCGGCACCGGAGGGGTGCTCGATCCGTGGCGCGTGTCGCTCGTCAGTTCGGCCAGCAGCCAGCTCGCGCTCGAGTTCACGGTGGAGGGCGCGACACTCGCGGCGCACGTGGCGGCCTCGACCAGCGTGGACACGCTCGGCCAGCGCTGCACCGTGCTCGACACGCGCATCGCCGCGACGCTGGCGCGCATCGATCTGAGCGCGATGAGTGCGAGCCTGCTGCCCGGCGTCGAGGGGGCGCTCTCGGCGCGCGAGCGTGGCGTGAATCCACCGCGCGTCACGCTTGCGCTGGACGAGCTTGCGACGCTGCGCGCGAGCGGCGTCGGCCTGCGCCTGGCCTGGACGCCGGTGGGCGGGATGTCGGCCCAGGTCACCGCGCCCGATCTGCGGCTCGACACCGGCGCGCTGACGCTGCCGATCGCCTTGCCGGTGATCGCGGCCGACGGCAGCGTCACGTTGCCGGCCGAGGCGTGGGACGCGGTCCAGCGGCTGATCGGCTACCTCGGCCAGCTCGGCGGCGGCTTTCTCGGCGACCTGGCGAGCGCGCTCGGCTGGGTCAGCGAGGTGCCGCGCCCCGGTGGCCTCGCGACGACCACCGCGACGTTGCGACTGGCCGACCTGATCGCGACGCCGACGACGGCGCTTTCGAAGTGGCTCGCGCAGCTTGCGCTCAGCGACCTCGGCCCGCGCGCGCTCGAACTGGTCGCCGACCTGTTCTCGGGCCGCGGTGGGGACCGCGGCCTGCTGATCGGCAGCGGCCACCCCGACGACCCGTATCGCTTCGCGCTCGACGGCGCGCTGCCGAACCTCGCGATCTGGTTCCCGCCGGCCGGCCTGGAGCCGCGTCTCGTCGCTGCACCTGCGGGCCTGCGACGCTGGCGGCCCGGTGACCCGGGGCTTGCACCGCAGGCGCTCGCCGCGGGCCTGCAGGCCGAGGCGGGCGTTGCGAGTGACGTGCGAGAGCTCATCGACGGGCGCGATCTCGTGGGCGGGTTGACCGCGCTCGCGGAGCGCTGGGTCGGTGGCGACGGCCGCGTCGTGCCCCCTGCCGGCGCACCGCCCGGCGTGGCGGTGCGACGCGCGGGCCTGGCGATCGGGCAACTGCTGGCCGAGCTCGATCTCGAGGACATCACCGGCCGCGTGCCCACGACCACGGTCCACGTCGCGCTCGGTGCGAGCGCGTGGCCCGATGCGCCCGCCGATCGGCGCATCGACCTGTCGGCGCCCGGCCTGAGCGCGGCGATGTTCGCACCCCCGGCGGCGGCCATTGGCGACTGGTACGTCGCGCTTGGCACTCGGGCCGATTGCCTGCTCGCCGGCAGCACGACCGATGGCACACCGGAGCAGGCCGCGCGCCTGGCGCGCGTGCTGGACGCGCTCGCCGGCGTCAGCAGCGACATCGTGCTCGTCGGTGTCGCCGGTGCCGGCCACGCGGCGCGGCTCGCCGCGCAGGCTCAGCCCGCGGTGACCGATCTGGTCACGCTCGGCACGCCGCTGGGCGTGATCTCGCTCACCGCGCTGAGTACGCAGCCGACCGCCGACGCGCTGCGCCTGTTGCATCGGCTGCTCCCGGCCGCGCCGGATCTCGCGGACCCGTCGGCCGCTGCCGAGGACGATGATCTCGCGCTCGGTCGCGCGCTGGTCGGGGCGATGATGGAGCTCGCCGATCGCGCCGACCCGAGCGCCGACCTGCGCCTGCCCGCGGTGCCGCCGGACGTGCCGCGCGCGGGGCTCGACGTCACCGCGGTGATCGGTGCGGTCGACGCCGAGCAGGTCGGGCGCGCGATGACGGCGATCGTCGCCGCGGGCCTGGCGGCGCGTGCGCGCGAGCGTGCGCAGACACCGCTGCCTCCGGCCACCGGCGTGCACGCGGGCCTGCGCTTCGTGCTGGCGCCATCGAGCACCGGCGCGGTCGGCATCGGCGGCAGCGCGCTGGTGAGGCTGTTCGCCTACGACAACGCGACCGGCATCGACACCACCCGCGAGCTGCGCGCGCAGTTGCAGATCGGCGACCGTCTCGGCTGGCTGTGCGCCACGCCCGAGCTCGAACTGCGTCGCATCAGCGCCGACGTTCGCGTGCCGCTGGACGGCAGCGCCCACGGCACCGCGACGCTCACGCTGCACGACGCGCGGGTCGGCGCTCAATCGTGGGAGCGGCTCGTGCTCGGCACCGGCGAGGGTGCGGTGCCCGTGTTGCCCGAGGCGCGCATCCTGCTCGCGGCGGCGATCCAGCGTGTCGGCGCCGATGCGGCCGGCACCGCGTCGGTCGCGCTCGCGCAACTGCTGTCGGCGCTCGGCATCGTGGCGTCGGGCGGGGGCGTGGTCGCCGATGCGGTCGATCAGTTGATCCACGATCCGGGCGGTCTGATCCGCCAGCGTCTCGCAACCGCGCAAGGCGCGATCGCCAACGCGATCACCGCGCTGCTCGGGGCGCAGGGCGCGTCGATCGATCTGGCATCGCAGCGGCTGCACCTGCAGGGGGGCGACGACGGCAGCGGCCGCTTCGGCTGGCACGCCGACCTGCTCGCTTCACCGAGCGGGCTCGGCGGGCAGTTGCGCGTCGGGCCGTCGGCGCCGATCGCGCCGGCGGGAGCGTTGAACCTCGTGCTGCAACTCTCGCCGTTCAGCGCGGCACTGCAATGGCACCAGAGCGCCGGCACGACCGACACGATCGCGCTCTGGCCGGCGCCCGACCCGATGGCGATCGCGCGTGCGCTGGCGAAGGCCGCGCCGAGCCTGGGTGGCCACGCCGCGCTCGAACTGCTGCGCCGCGCCGACGATGCCGCGCGCCCGGTCATCGATGCGCTGCTCGATGCGCTCGGCCTGCTGCGCGGCGCGGCCGGCGACGCCGAACGCGCGATCCGCCCGCTCGCCGGGTTGATTGCCGACCCTGCCGGCTGGCTGCGCAGCAACGCCTCGCTCGCCGCGAGCCCGGCGCGGATCCAGGCGCTGTTCGATGCGCTGCGTCCGATGCTCGGCGTGGGCGGTGTCGCCGGATCGCCGATCGCGATCGCCAGCGGCGTGACGCTGGCCGTGACCGGTGCGAGCGGCGGCGCGCGCCTGGCGCTCGCGGTCGATCCGACGCTGTGGGTCGCACCGGGCGGTGCGGCGGCACGTTTGTCCGCGGGACTCGCCGCGACACTCGATGTCGGACTGTCCGGCCCGCCGCGGCTCGGGCTCGACCTGAACCTCGGCCTGACCGGCGCGGCCGCGGGTCGACGCGCGCTGCACGCGCGCATCGGCGACGGCGGCCTCGAGCTCTTCCTGCGGCCCGCGGCCGGTGCCGACATCTCGCTGGTCCCGTTCGCGGGGCTGGGTTCGCTGAGCGATGCGGCCGAAGCGGCGCTCCCGTTCCTGCTCGACAAGCTCGCGACGATCCCCGGCACCGCCGGCACCCTGGTCGGCACGGTCGGCGATGCGCTCGGTCTGCGCCGCGGCGATCCGAAGGCCTTCGATGGCGATGCGCTGCACGCGTGGGCGATCGACCCGGCCGGCGCGCTCGCCGGCGCGATCCCGACGATCACGGCGACCGGCCTGAATGCGCTCCAGCCATTGCTCTCCGGCTTCGTGCCCGCGGGCGTCACGGTCAGTGCGACGAGCAACACGCTGACGATCGCGATCGGTGCCGTCTCGCTCGGCTGGAGCCCGGCCACCGGCGTCGTGCATCTGACTGGCGACAACGTCGCGGTGCCGGGCATCGAGCGCCTGAGCTTCGCGCTCGCGTTGGCCGCATCGGGGCTCGACGCGCTCCGCGCCACGGTCGGCCCGGCGGCGATCGACGCCGGCGGCGTGATCCTGCGGCCGCTGGTGACGGTCGCGGCGGGTCGCGATCCGCCCGGTGGCCGGCGCATCGCGGTCGGCATGGCGGTCGACGACGATCACCGCTTCGCGGCGCGCTGGCTCTTCGACACGCAGCAGTTCGCGTTGACCGCAAGCGACGGGCCGCTCGTCAGCGCGATCGAGACGATCGACCCGGTGCAGGTCGCGCTGCGCGTCGTCGAGGTCGTCGCCGATCTGGTGGCCGGCGTGGCGATGGCGCAGCAGTCTGTGATCGACCTGCTCGACACCGCGGTCGGTGCCAGCGGCAGCGTGCGCAAGCTGATGCGCGGCGTGGTGCTGGAGGCGGCCGATCCGCCCACCGCGCTGATCGCCGGCCTGTTCGATCCGTCGACCTTGCTCGATCGACTGCTCGTGCTGTTCAACAACATCGCCGATGCCGACATCTCGATCCCGGTCGACGGCTTCAGCGTCGGCTTCGACAAGAGCAGCGGCACGATCGGCCTGAAGGCCGGATTGACCGGACGCTTGCCGCTGCTGAGCGGCGACGTGATGCTCTGGCTCGAGAACGACGGCGCGTGGATCGACCCGCCGATCAGTGGCGGCCTGTTCGTCGGCTTCATGCGCGACACGGCGCCGATCACGTTCCAACCCAGCCTCACGGTCAACGGCCTCGGGTTGCGCGTCGGCAAGTCCTCGGGCCCGCTGCTCGACATCGGCCTGACGCTCGAATCGATCGCACTGCATGCGTATGCCGAGATCGGCGCCGGGCCGCCGAGCGGCGGCGTGCAACTGCAGTTCTCCAACCTGGCCGTGCCCACCGGCGGCGCGCAGGGCGACAACGGCATCGCGCAGGGCGTGATGCGCGACACCGGGCCGACGCCGCCACAACCGATGTTTTCGCCGGCGCTGGCGATCCAGAAGCACGGCAACAACGCGGTGCAGGTGAGTTTGCGCGCCGGCGAGGGCAACGGCCCGTGGTGGATCGCGATCCAGAAGGGCTTCGGGCCGCTCTACCTCGAGCAGGTCGGCTTCGGCGCGACCACGCCGCAGGGCAAGCTCGAACGCATCTCGCTGCTGATGGACGGTTCGGTGTCGATGTTCGGCCTGACCTGCGCCGTCGACGATCTGCAGATCACCTACTTCGTCAGCAAGGGCGACTTCTTCAAGGCCGAGAACTGGGCTGTCGATCTCGCCGGTCTCGCGGTCTCGGCCGACATGGCCGGTGTGTCGATCGCGGGCGGCCTGCTGAAGCAGACGACGGACCAGGGCATCGAGTACCTCGGCATGCTGCTCGGGCGCTTCGCGGTCTACGGCATCACGATCTACGGCGGCTATGGCGAAGGCGTCGACGGCACGCAGAAGTTCACCGCGTTCTTCGCGGTCGGCGCCGTCAACGGCCCGATCGGCGGACCACCGGCGTTCTTCCTCACCGGCATCGGCGGCGGCTTCGGCATCAACCGCCAGCTCGTCGTGCCGACCGACCTCTCGCGTTTCGGCGACTACCCGCTGATCCAGGCGCTGGACATCGCCGCAAGCCCGCAGGACCCGATGACGCAGTTGCGCGCGCTCGGCGCGTACTTCCCGATGCGCAGGGGCACGTTCTGGTTCGCGGCCGGCTTGTCGTTCAACAGCTTCGCGCTCGTCGACGGCATCGCGGTGGTGGCGGTCGAGATCGGCGACGGCCTGGACATCAACCTGCTCGGCCTGGCGCGCATGGCGCTGCCGCGGCCGCAGGTCGCGCTGGTGTCGATCGAACTCGCGCTGCTGGTGCGCTTCTCGAGCAGCGAAGGCGTGCTGTGGGTGCAGGGCCAGCTCACCGACAACTCCTGGCTGCTGTACCCCGACATCAAGCTCACCGGCGGCTTCGCCTACGTGCTGTGGTTCAAGGGCGAGCACAAGGGCGAGTTCGTGCTGACGCTCGGCGGCTACCACCCCGACTTCCATCGCGACGGCTACCCCGTCGTGCCGCGCCTGGGGATGCGCTGGAGCATCGGCGACTCGATCGTCATCAAGTCCGGCAGCTACTTCGCGCTGACCTCCGAGGCGCTCATGGCGGGCGGCGACTTCGAGGCGTCCGCGCACTTCGGGCCCGCGTGGGCCGAGGTGAAGTTCGGTGCGCACGGCATCGTCTTCTTCGACCCGTTCCACTACCACGTCTACGCGTACGCACGCATCGCCGCCGGCGTGACGATCGACACCTGGCTGTTCGGCGAGGTCACGTTCTCGATCAACATCGGCGCGCGCATCGACGTGACCGGGCCGGACTTCCACGGCAAGGCCGAGTTCGATGTCGGCCCGATCGGCCTCACGGTGGAGTTCGGCGGCTCCGACAAGTCGCAGATCCAGCCGATCAGCGCCGACGCCTTCATCACCAAGTACCTCGCGCCGGCCGATGGCGGCGGCGGGGCGCAGGCGCATGCGGTGATGACGGCCGCGGGCGCGCAACCGTCCAAGGCCAAGGACTCGACACCGGACGGCTCGTCGACGCGGCCGTTCGTCGTCGTCGTCGAGTTCGCGCTGACGTTCACGAGCACCGTGCCGGCGGTGACGGTGACGCGCGTGCAGGCCACCGCGACGCCGACCACGCAGCATGCCGCGAGCCGCTCGATCGGCGTGGCGCCGATGGGCGCCTCCGACGTGCTGCCGACGATCACGTTGAGCTGGCGGCGCGGCGGGGTCGTGCAGACGTTCCCGTTCGTCGCGACGCCGCGGCCGTATGGGGCCTTCCCGGCCGGCATCTGGGGTCTGCCGCAAGACCTGAACAACCCGAAGGTGCCGAAGGCCGAGATGATCGAGGCGCTCAACGAGCTCGATCTCGTCTCGCGCGCGGCCGAGTCGCCCGGCGGCCCGGAGATTCCGTACTACCAGGTCGAGATCGGCAAGCGCAAGCCGCTGCCGTTCTCGCGCACCGCGAGCGACGTCGCGACGCTGAAGACGCAGGCGAATGCGGTCACCGCGCTCGTGGCCGAACCGGTCAGCGTGAAGGCGGCGTTCCGCAATGCGACGACCTTCCTCGCTGGCGGTGCGTCGCCGACCGGCCTCGCGTCGCTGCGCGGCGAGCGCCAGTCGCCGCCGCTGCTCGGCACCTTGACCGAAGGGCTGGAGTCGCCGACCGCGACGATCGTTCCGGATGTCGGTGCGCCGCCGCCGGCCAAGGTCTACGACCACTTCATCGATGCGCCGATCGCGGTCGGGCTGACGTCGGGCGCGACCGTCGGCCTGCGCGTCGCGTCGCCTGCGCGCACCACGGTCAGGGACTCGGCGCGCGCGTGGCGCGTCGCACGCCCGACGCTGGCGAAGGTCGAGGCGACGCAGAGCCGTTCGATCGCGATGCGGCTC
>Ga0209023_10003827_pt1 | contig 17638 bp, 21 predicted proteins | sample LakOneMetagenome_FD_187468 | JGI IMG/M metagenome (GOLD analysis project Ga0209023, IMG submission 187468) | Freshwater and sediment microbial communities from Lake Erie, Canada (SPAdes) (version 2) | ecosystem: Environmental > Aquatic > Freshwater > Lentic | place: Lake Erie, Canada... | reverse complement strand
TTGCAAGTGCGAGCGGCTGTACTGAACCGCTTCACTCGACTGGGCACCCCGGTTACGGTCCCAGTGTTATAAAACATACTACAAACAGCGTCAGCTCGGCCTTTGCTCGGTTTGCTCAACAAAGCCGTTCAGGGGATCTCAGTGTGCCTGCCGTACCCCGTACGGCGATGTTCCGGGCCAGGCTTACTAGCAAAACCGTCCGACCTGCAACCACGCCCCTAGCATCTTCGTAGACTCTAGGAGCTGCCCGACCGGGCATTTGACATAGAGGATGCGATGAATTTATTTGGCTCACATGCGCACGGCGCAGAGCTTGCGAAGTTGCTTGCCGGCGTGCTGCGGCAAACTGGCCATCTCAAGGCCGAGCCGGCGGACCTGCAGGAACTGATCAAGGCTGCCAACGGCGTAATCACTGCTGGAGGCAATGCCCCTGTCCCGCCGGCGGCAGCCAAAAGCTACGTACAGACCGTCCCGGACCATTGCGATCGCATCATCTGGCGCGGCGATTACGTCGCTCTACCTGTGAATCGCTCGGCCCATACCGGAACGCCTGTGTTCGTAGTCGAGATGGACGGTGGCACCTTCCTGAAAACGAGCGGCACGCACGCTGCTCACCTCATTTTCATCGACACCGATACCGAGGGCAGCCAACACGACCAGGTGGTGCATGTGCTTGGCGAAGACCATCACGTTACCCATCACCAGGCTGAAGTCACCCCGGCGAGCGCCCTTCTGGTCGTCCAGGTCCTCACGGACATCACGGCAGCCGATGAGGCTGCAGAGGCTGCGCGGCCACTGCCGCGCTACGTCGTCGGCCTGAACTGGAAAGACTTCCTCTCCAGCATGGAGGACGAGCAGTGCATGCGCGTCGTGTACGACACCCAGGCGCAAAAGATTACAGCCTTGCACCTGGAGACGGAAGCCGGCTATGTGCTCGCTCCGGCCGCGGTCGTCGCTGAAGTGCTCGACGTCCTGCTCAAGTCCGATGACGCTTTCGCAAACCCGTATTCCTACGGGCTCGAATATGTCGATGAAATTCCGGAGTGGGCTCAGCCTGCTGCGGCGCTGGCGCTGCCCGATCCGGTCTACATCGCCCTGCCGAACTACAAAGGACCGTCGCTCTACAGCGCAACGAGCCTTCGGGATCACGCGATCGCATACGTCCTGGTAGATCGCCAGGCCGGCGGCCGCGAGCATGCGCACCCGCCATACATCGACGAACTGCCAGTCCTGGCCACACCAGATTATCTCGGAATGCCGGAGCGCGGCGTCAACGACTACTTCTCGCAACGCCAGCTGTTCGAATACCGCGAACTCGCGGCCGAAATGGATCGGCATGCCTATGCGAACGCCCAGATTGAGACCGTGGGCGAAGATGAGGAAAGCGAAGCCCCCCGCGGATGATAGTGAAGCCGGCCGGCGCCAGCTCGTGGCGCCGGCACTGCCCGGATGATGACCAAATGAAGTTCGACCCAGCCAGAACCACCCTCCCCGACACGAGCGCGCAGCCGGCGGATCGCGCCGTGATCGCCGCCATCCTCGCCGACAGCCAGGATGACCCCATGTGCAACAAGGCAGTGCGGATCGCGCACGAGGTCCTTCGCCAGGTGCCCGGCGCTGCCTTCGACGGAGAGCCCTTCATGCTCACCGGCCTGGCACGCGTCGGCGACACGGAATACGTCGCATGCACCTGTTTCTACCACACGGTACTGATCGTGGAGAACTCGGCTTTCGTCTTTACGACAGAAGAAGGAGGGATGGTGCCGTGGATGGACAGGCCAAGGCTATGCTTGCCGCGGATGGATTACTTCGATTGTCGAGTGGAGATCGACCCCAGCGTGCACCCGACACTCCTCCCCTACGTCAAAAACCTTATGCAGCAGGACCAGGATGCGCCGGGCGATCTGGTCGCAGAAGACGCCTCGCCGAGCGCGCCCCGCATGTAATCATGGCCGGCATGGCGCCGGCCAGACTTCTACATCGAAGGCGCTGGCGCATCCCCCTCGCCTTCGCCCTCACCTCTCTCCTCCTCTTCCCCCTGATGGGCTTGGCCGACCCGGTAGCCCCATCGGTGCAGCAACCGCGCCGCGTAGGAATCCAGCACAGCCTGTTCGGCGCCGGCGGCAAAGCGTTCGGTCAGGGTCCTGGCCGCCGCCGGCTCCGCATCCTTGGGAATCAAGATCCCGCGCGCGCTGAGCACGTTAGAGCCCTCGCTGTAGTACTCGCCCTGCAGCACGTAGTTGGTTTCGCTCGATCCGAAGTCGGCCAGGTACACATGCGCGTCCTTCGGCCCCACGGCGGTATCGTAGGTCTTGATGGCGATCGCGGTGCTTCGCTCGATCGCGGTCCATCCCGCGGCCACGAGCTGGGCAACGATGGCGGCGCGCAGCGCCTGGTCGGCTTCATTGGAACTGCTGGTCTGGTCTGGCATATGACGTCCTTCAACGGTCAGATGGTTGGAATAGCTGTGCCAGCATTTTCCAGTCACTGGCCGAGCGTGGTTGCAGCGGTGCGCTCTGATCGTTGGGAACTCTTGTTTTTTTTATCTCGATGTGTTTAACTGCGGCTGTTCGGTAGAGCCGCTGTCGAGGCCCGCAAGGGTGCGCCTCACCGCCGAACATCAAGTCACGCTCTCATAGACGTCACTTTCGCAGCAGTACAACAAGCTACTCGACAACCTTGATGAGCCGATCAGCACCTGCTGATTCCACACTGTTGTTTCGAAAGAGGACACCTATGAACATGCCCCGTCGCGCCCCTATTTCCCCCAAAGACCAAAACGTTTTCGAATCCCTGTCGAAGAATATTGGTCGCTACGCAGCAGCTGCAGCCCAGCTCCCCGACGATTTCCCGCCGTTCTTCCGCCATGCGGGCGAGTTCTGCGCCAAAAGCTTCGGCTCGACCAGCCGCCAGCGACTCTTTGCCGAGGTAGAGAGCCGCCCGCCCGTGTTCGAAAAAGGCTTGACCCGCCTGGCCGTGCAACGCCAGTTCGAATCCGCCATCAAAAATGGCGCCGGCAAGCTCGAGACCGATGGTGCGATCAACAGCGAGCAGGCTCGCGCTATCGCTAATGCAGCCCCAGCTATCGTTCGCGCGGTGGCGAAGGACCTGCAATACCTGGAGGTGGATCGCTATACCTTCGAGCGCACCGAACTGGATCCGCGCCTGCTCGCTGCGAAAGCTCCGAAATTCGAATACGCGGTAATGAAGGGCCATCCCGTTGTTTTCGATTTCGAAAAAGCTCGCCAGGGCTTGCGGGAGGCTGCAGGCGAAGAAAGCCGCGATGCTCTCAGTAAGGTCACTCTCGATCGCGTCCAGCAGATCGTCCGAAGCAGCGTACTGTCTCCTGTCGATGCTGTAAAGCAGGGCATCCTGCCGCTGACGCATATCCCGATCGTCCTCACCGACGAGGCCGGGCAGGTAGTGGGCGTGTCGCTGCAGCATCCGGTCCACCGCGGTGTCCTTCCAGTCTGCTGCGAGAACGAATCGCGCTTCTGGGCTGTCGCTGCAGCGCTGTACACCTCGGCCCCAGCGCAAAACCAGTACGGCGATAATTCTTCGATCAGCTTCGCTGACCCTACAAATATCCACCCGTACTTCCCCGCCGGACGGTTTCCGTCGATGTTCAACGCAACCAAAGATGATAGCGGCCCAGCTGTCTACTACGCGCAAGTCAGCTTGGAATCTGCCATCCGATACCTGGCGGATCTCAAAAACGCGGTGAACGGCCAGCGTGTGCAATGCAGGGAAACCAAACGGCACTTGCTGAAGAGCGCTTCGTTAAGCTCGATCTCTGCCGGCTCACCTGGTACCGGCACGACGCGCACGTTCTGGGGCCTGGTGAGCTATCAAAGCCAGCCCGGCCAAAGCAAGATCATGAGCGCCACCGGCACCACCAAGGGTATCGCCCACGATGGCGGTTGGGCGAATCAATGGTACCTGCGTCAAGACTACTGGCTCGACGAGGTGGATGTGCCGGAACTCGGCTTGCCAACCGATCACTTTATGGTCTCGCGTCCGTACGTTGACGTTACCAAGATCATTCCGGACGGCGTCGAAGATTTCACGCGCCGTGCGCTGGAGCATGCTGCTCGCTTGCCGAAGGAGCAACGTGGTGACAGCGCCATCGACGCCCTGGTCGCCAAACTGAAGGAGCAGAAGAAGCGCTTGCAGAAGGTCAAAGATGCGCTCGAAGAAGAGGCGGCTGCGACAGCCAAGGCCCGGCTCGCAGGCTTGGCGTCCGTTGGACCCGAGGTCCTTCTTCCGGTCTAACGCGGTCGTTGCACTGGCACCCGTGGTCACCTGGTAGTAGTCGGCGGTCGCGTCGAAAAGGAGCTTCGGCTCCTTTTTTTCGTGCCAACGACGCCGCTGACGTTGCAGCGCCTGTCAGCTGGGGCAATGGCTGGCCGCAGGTGCATCGAGAGACTCTTCGTCCACCGGCTGTGACAGCATCGATTCAGCGGTAGCGTGAGCGTCCGAGAAGTCGGCCGGATCGCGCAGCATCGCGTCGGCCAGGTCGTGCGACGCCGTCAGCGCCGCGTCTAACCAGGATGGCGCGAGGCTCTGGCTCTCCGCGCCGAAGAGGCTGGTCCGGATCCAGTCGGTAAAGCGCTGCCATAGGCTCTTGCCGTTGTATTGGCAGGATGCCAGATACTCCTGCAGCACAGGATCTGTCATCGTGCGCACGAAGAACTCGTCCGGACTCCGGCGCGCCTCGCTCACAGCCATCGCAAGTTCGGCGTCTTCGATCGACTCCCCATTCACAGTGCTGCAGAACTCGCGCCACAGCCGATGGAACTGGTCGATCGCGGCGGCCGCCGACGACAGCTTCCCCCCCCGTGCTGCTTCGAACGCCAACGACTTGTACCGCGCGGCGACGCCGACGTGCAGCGATTCGTGCAGCAGCGTCTCGTACGCAAGGCCGGTCCTTCCCTCAGCCGTATACAGGCGCATCTCGACCTGGGGCACCAGGTGCACAACACCGTTCACCGGCGCGAGGCTGGTATCGTCGATGACAAGCCGCATCGATCCCTCGCGCGGCAGCAGGCGCTCCACCTTCCTGGCCAGCGCCCGCAGCTCGCGCGGCCCGGCCAGTGCGACTTCCTGCAGGGCGCGCTGCAAGAGCAGCAAGCCATTCTCACCCGTCTCGCCGCTGGCGCTCCCGTCGCGCAAGATCCGCTCGATATGCGGCGCTACGCGCCTTCCCACCGTGGCCACCTGGAGCGGGCGTGCCCGGCCCAGGCGAGTACCGGCGCCAGCTGCGGCCATGTGCGCGGCCGCGCCGCCGGCCGCCAACAACACCGCGGAACGCCGCGGGCTGAACCGCGAGAACAGCGGTATCCCCTCCTCTACGCTGGAGCGCAGGGACGGGCTGATGTCGAAGCCAACATGTGCCTGGGACTGTGGCGCGTCCCAAACTAGTGAACCGCCCACCGCTTCGGCCGCACTGCTGCTGCCGTATTGCTCCATAGCCTTCGTGAACGACATCCCGTCCAGCATCTTGTTGCGAACGGTAGAAATGCGATATGAATCGCTCGAAGATAGGTCTTTATTCGTCTGCAGCAGGTCGGTCAATTCGTCGGCGGTCAGTTCCGATCCGGAATAGGTAGACCCCGCCTGAAGGTGCGTTTCGGTAACGAGGTGCACCTGTCCAGCCTTGCCGCCACCCAGCTTCTTGAGCACATCGCTGAGGGCCTGCGGCACGATGCGGTCGTAGAAGGTGTGCATGCCCTCCCCACCGACCCTGAGATCCTCGCCGGCGAGAACATACGCTTTGTCGCTGCTGCCCATGTAGCCGGGCCCCGGCGACTGCATGAGCCGTGCGGCCGCCTCTTGCCCGATAACGTCAGCGAGATCGCTGGGGCGGGCGTCTACTTTCGCCATGACCTGGCTGCCCGAGTGGTCGTATGCCGTCAACAAGCCGGTCCCCTCTTTCGGGCCTTCCGTGCGCTGCCGGTATTCGACCGACTCGACGACTTTGGACAGGTCATAGCGCTGCGCCGACTGCTGACCAGTGATGAAGGCGACGCGGTCGTAACCGTGCTCGACGGCATACTGGATGATCCTCTTCACGCTCAGCGACAGCCATGCCTTGGTATCGACCACGAAGGGTGCGGCAGGGATGCTGCGCATGCGCGACGCCACCTGCTCGGCGCGCTCCTTCGTGTCTTGCTGGTCGATCACGTGCCCGCGCTGGTTCTTGATGTTCCACCACTCGCCCGCCTGCTCGATGCTGGTGGTGCCGAAACCGTTCTTCAGGCCATCCTGCGCCCAGTCGGACTGCAGCTCCTCGATAAACAACACGCGGGCACCGGCCGCGTCGAGGCGCTCATTGAAACGGACATGGGCGACGATGTTTTTTTCTTTCCAGTGGCTGGATTTGTAGTTGCTGGCCTTTACGTCGCCGGCTTCGGCTGTAACAACTTTGTTGGCCTCATCGTCTTCAAGGTCAGAGAAACGCTTGCCATACATGGCTTGTGCAATTTCGTTTAAATCGCGCGGGTTTTTCTCTGGCAGCGTCAGCAGCAGCTCGCGGTAGTTCGCGCCGCCGGGCAGGGTGTACTTCCCATACTGTGTTTCAGCCGGAATAGGGTCAACCAAGGAGTGGCCGGCCGCACGCTGCGTGTAGCGGCGCTGGTCAGCGGCCGAAAGGCTGTCCCAGTCGTGCCCATGTGATTCAGCCAGCTGCTGCCCCTTCTTGGCAGGCTCGGGATCGGCGCCCTTGACCACCTCGTGGACCCGCACACCGTTGTCTCGCACGAAGCTGATGATGTCGGACAGGTGTACGCTCGCCTGCTGCGCCTTGAGCCAATCGTCGAGGCCGGACCACTGGAGCTCACTGAGTTTGAACCATCCGTCGCGCTGGCGCGCCGCGAGCCAGGTAAGTGCCTGGTCCGACCGGATAGTGCCGTCGGCGCCAGCGACCTTCCTGATGTGCCTGATCGTGCGCCCGAGCGCGGAGTAAAAGCCGTGCGCCGGCTTGTAATCGGCTGCGTCGCTATTTTCGGGCATTCGGGACAGATCGGACACGGGAGATCCTTCATCAATGACGTGGGCGGAAATGGTTGGGCTCGATTGTGCCGCGCCCTCGGCGACGTGGTTGCAATGCACCTGCGCGCGCTGCAACCACGCTTAGCCGAGCCGCCTACACTGCGATTTCCGCTCTCGCAAGGGCTCGAACACGAGGAATCCATGAAATACCCTGGTCTGACCGGGCGCGAGGCCCGCCTCGCCGAACTGCTGGCGCTGCTTCTCCAGCAGGATGGCCACGTAGCAGCTGCGCCGGAATCGGTAGAGGCGCTGCTTGAGGCCGCTGGCCGGGCGGTCGGCACCCATTCGGCGGCGCGCCAACAGCGCACGGTACAGGCCCCGGCCTGGCCGGCTCAACTCAGCACCGCTGCCGCGCGCCGCAAACTGGACGAGATGGGCTTCGACAAGGTCGACCCGAGCGAGGTGGAGATCGAGCTGGCGTGGGTGCTCGCGAACGGCATCCGGAAGCGGAACCGCTACTTCTTGTGGGCGCCGGAAGACCTGGGTAGCTGGCTCCCAGAGGGGCAGCGCAAGACGCTGACAGACCAGATCCTCGCGTATGTAGGGAACGCAGCGGATTCGGGCAGCCTCGACCTGGCAGATGCGTTGGGCGCCGTGCTGGGCGTCAGCATGCGCGGCCCGGCGCCTGGCGTTGCTGATGCGCTGGATACGACCACGGGTGCTTCCGACACGGACGACGGCGAAGCCGAGCCGGGGCCACGCGGTTGATCCGGCTCGCCCAACGGCCCACTTCGCGACTTGCAACCACGCGGTCATCTTCGGATAGTATCGTCCATAGATCCTTCAACCCCCACCGGTACCAATGAGCCGTTCGACTTATCACAACCGCGACCACATCGTCACGAGCGAAGCCTCGCTACGCGAGATCATGACGGCGCCGCCGACGTCGGCCGAGACGCATGCCGCCCAGCGCCAGCGCCAGATGCAAACCCGGCTGCGGCTCGAGGAAAAGCGCGAGGAGCGCGAGCTGGCGGCAGACAGGGGCTGGCACTGATGAACGGCATGACCACGAAACCGAGTGCCGCGTTTGCGGGCAGCGTGCTCGAAGCTCACGACCTGTCCGAGTTTGACGCCGTTGAGGTGCATGGCGTCCGCGCCGAGGGCGACGTCGTCATTATCGACAACGTCGCACCCGAGCGCTTCTCTACCTATTTTCACAGACCGGCCGCTGAGCCGGTCCGCTGCGGCGATTTTCGGGAGGAGTGGGCCGCCCAGGAGTACGCGGCCGAGCTCTCCGACCAGTACAACCTGCCAGTGGTCGACCACGTGCTGGCCGCCGCCCTCGGGCAAGAGCCCGCCGAGTCGACAGAGCACATGAGCTGCCCGCCGGGGATGTAACGCTGGTGTTCGAAAAAAAAGGAGCCGCGGCTCCTTTTTTTGCATTAACCGTTTTCCTCCACGATCCTGAGGTCGTCCAGCTTTCCGCCACCTTCCTGGAATTTCACCACCCAGCCCGGCTGACGGCCGCGACCGGTCCAGGTCTGCGAATCGTCGTCTGGATTTCGGAAAATCGCCGGTCCTTTCACGCCGGAGTTTGAAGCGCCTTTCGGCTTTTTCGACTTCTGATTGAGCAGGCCAGCTGCCTCCAGCAATTCCTGTACGCTCATATCGAGCGACTTGGCGATCTCTTCGATCTGCTGGCCTGCGCGTTTAATTTCCTGCTGCCGGGTAGCGTCAATTTGTTGGGCTACCTGGTCACGTAATTCCTTGAGCTGTGCGAAATCCAGTTTTGAGAGGTCAATCATTGCGATTAGATGATGGTTGGGTGGATCGGGCTTTCATTTTATCGGCAGGCCGCTCATTCTCGCCAGTATTAAAGTGAAGGAATCTGCGTTTCAGCCTCTCCCTCGGAATCTTCTTCCGCATCACTGGTAAAGACGGTCCACGGAATTGCACCAAGTGCGCCATCGGTTGGAATTGACGTGATCGCGCCAGGGCGCGCCGGCAGATCCCATCCATCGAAGTGATCGCGCCAGGCGATTTCGGCGTGTTCGCGCGAGACAGCGCGAACGATCAGATCAACATTGTCGCCAGTGTGGGGCGTCTTGGCGCTAACGTAGACGATCTGGCTTGCCTGCTTTTCGAGATCTGGATGGGTGAGCAGAAATAGGGCCATTTCTGTCGTATTCGGAAACGGCAGATCGAGGGCCGCGAATAAGGCCAGGGTGATCTGGCGCTGTCTCAGCGTGGTCCCGCCGATGCCGATGCACTCCTCCGGTTTTGCTTCGTATTCGCGTAACCATGCGGCCGCGAAGGTGCTGGGATCATTGCAGCGCGACTCCGCCGGGAATAAACGCTGGTATGCCGCAGCTAATGCTTCGGGCGCAACTGTTCTTACGAGCGCACTCGGCTCCGTAATTGGATGAATAGGTTGGACCATTTCTTCTTCCTTAAATAAGCGACAACAATTACCGCCTCTCGCCAAGGAATATACGGGCGGGCGTATTGCTCTCGCAAATTCCGCCCTTGCAACCACGCCTCGAATTGCTCCCTACACTAGCTCGCGTTAAACAACGTGATTCGGAGTACAAAAATGGCGGACCAACACTCTGCACCTACCCTCGCCGGCCAGCACCTGACCGCCCCCCTCGATAAAGCGCCGGCAGCTGGAGTCGGCCGATACATCGTCGGCAACTGGTCCCACATCTTCGCCAACGACGGCCCGGCCACGGACGTGCGCATCGTCTTCGATACCGCCTCGAAGCGCCTGGTGGCCATGCAGATGCACACGCACCGCGGCTATGTCGACGCCGGCCGCGCGCAGCTGGTCGATGTGCAGGACAGCCTGCTGACCGCAAACGCCCACGTGCTCGAGTCGCCTGTGGCCGAGGGCTTCCAGCTCGCGGCCGAGATGCCGGACTGGTCGGCGCCGGAAAGCCGCAATGTCGCCATCGTTCAGTTCGAGCGCGACATCGCCTTCTGCAAGGTGCAGCATGGCCAGCTGATCGAGACCCTCGTGTTCGAACTCGAGGCCGGCAGCGGCGATGCAGCGGACGAATTTCGGTGGGATGTGGTGGACAGCGCCAAGGGCAACCTCGGCACTGCAGCGGCAAATGCCTCGACGGACGACGCAGCCGACCAGGATGCTGCGATCGCCAATGCTGAGGCATGGATCGCAGACCGGATCGCGAATGGTTCGCTCGCCGACATCGTTGCGACCTCGATCGCACTGGGCAGCGCCAACGAAACCCAGGCGACCGTCTTCGAGTTGCTGGCTGCGCCCGCGCCGACGGCCGCCCCATGACGTTCAAGTCGCACAACCACCTTTTGGATCGAACATGACTAATAACTTTTCCAAGCCGTCGCTGCTCCAACGCGTTGGAGGGATCGTTTCCGCTGGAGGGCCAGGTGGCCATCCCGGAGCGCGTAGTTGGGGGCTGACGGCGATGTACCGCACCAGCTCGCGGGCTTTCTACTGGTGGACTGTTCGTACGATGATCGTCGGCTACCTCCTGGGCAAGCTGATCGAATGGGTTTTGGCGTGACGGCACCGGGGAGGCAAGTGATGGCGATGACCTCGACCAGCAGCCGACCGCGGCGCGACATCGAACGCGGCGAGAACCAGGCCCCCCTGGGCACGATCATGACCGCGCCACCCATGTCGGCCGCTACCCACGCGGCGATCGCACGTACGCGAACGGCCGCAAGGCGTTGTGCGGAAGACGCGCGTGATCGCCGCGCGCTGGCAACCGACGACTGGAGCAGCTGATGACGAGCCCTGCCCTCATTCGCGCCGGCGTGCCGCTGCCCGGTGGCCGCTTGGTCGAAATAGCCCGAGACGCAGGCCTGCCGGTCCTGTTCTCCGCCAACGCTTTTATGCGGCGCGATCGGTCGGGCGAGATCGCAAGCGTACGTATGGTTGACCGCGACCACTTCGGCGACCTCGACGCAGCGCTCGATAGTGCTGGCTTCGTAGCGGCGGCCAAATACCGTGGCTACCCGTGGTCAATCGAGCAGTACCTAAACCTCGTCGAATCGTACAACTGGTCCTGGTATGCTTCCATGGACCACTGCGTCGAGCCGGAAATCGCCGGCGATAAGTCCGGCGTCATGTTCCGGTTGGCCGAGACAATCCGGATGTATTCCGTTCTGCGACGTGCCGCAGATGACCGCGGCCTGGGCGCACCTATGCCGGTCCTGCAGGGTTGGACCCCATCACAGTACGTATGGTGCGCTGAGAATATGCCGATCTTCAAATGACCAGATCTGATCGGTATCGGGTCGATGTGTCGGCGTCACCTGCACGGCGAAGTCGGCATCTTTGCCGTGATCGATGCCCTCGACAAGATCCTGCCCGCGCATACCCGGTTCCATCTGTTCGGCGTCAAAGGAAAAAGTCTTGAGCACCTGGGCCAGCACCCTCGCATTTTGAGCATCGACTCCATGGGGTGGGACTTCGCTGCCCGAAAAGATCACCCGACCGGTCGCAACATGGAGCTGCGTGGCAAGTACATGCTCGATTGGGTCGAGAAAAACCGTGCGGCCGCTGCCGGTATCCAGGTGAGCCATACCCCATCCCTAATTCCTGTGGATGCGGAGCGCATCAACGACCGCATGTGTTCTTGGCTCGACCTGGTGGCTGGTGGCGAGATATTGGGGCCAGAAGCGCACATGCATGCGCTCCAGGATTTCGGGCAGTTCGATTCCTTCGATGAAGGCGCAGAACTGCAACCTATCGACATCAGCCTGGAGGCCTGCCTCGATCTGGTGCTGGAAAATGAGGCTGAAGGCGTAGACGTACGCGCGCATGCAATGAGCCTCAGTTACGAAAATGTCGACTACCGCCGAGTATTCACACCGTTCGCGGGCCCACATTTGAACCCCGCGATGTCCCACGCCCCCTTAAACGGGGACCCGATCGATACGCGGCACCTCGACGACGATGATCTCCAGGCCGGGCACGAAGACGAGGAGAATTCGTGCGGAATGGGCATGTCATGAGCAGCACAGTGATCAGCATCGATCAGCTTCGCCAGGCTGTCGACGCATACCGGCTCGAGCACGGAGGCCGCTTCCCAACAATGCACGACGGCCAGGCTCTTCCCGGCCTTGCCTGGAGCACCATCGAGCACCGGCTGCGCGACGGGAGCTGTGGTCTGCCAGGCGGCACCTCGCTCAGCAAATGGCTCGATGAAGCTTACCCGGCCGCGCGCCACACGGCGCCCTACACCAGCGCCAGCATGCGCGCCTGGGTCGAAGCACATCGGGCCGCGAACGGCGGCGCCTTCCCTCACGTCGCGTCAGGCGAGATCCCTGGCGCCAGCCGCAACTGGATGAACGTGAACGATGCCCTGCGCAGACGCAATCTCGCGTTCACGAAATGCGGCTCGCTATCTGCATGGCTCGACGACCAGTTCCCGCTCGACCGGAAGAGAAGAGCCGCCTTGCTCACGGCAGACCTGATCATCAACCTGGTGGAAGCCTACCGGGCCGAGCACGACGGCGCCTTCCCCTACCGCGAGTCTGGAAAGGTGGCCGGCTTGAATATGACCTGGACCCAGTTGGACAACGCGCTGCGCCAGGGCGGACGGAGCCTAGCCAAGTGGCTGGGGAAGCGCTACCCGGACTTCGTCGAGGTGTCCGAGGAGCGTGTGCGTGCTTGGGTCGAGCAATACGCCAGCGATAACGCACGGGCGCTCCCCAGCCAGGCCTCTGGCGAGATCGCCGGTACCGGCTGGTCGTGGATGCAGGTCGACCGTGCGTTTCGCAGCGGCGCGTGGCGCTGGGCGACGTCCGACAGCCTCGCTGCCTGGCTCGATGCCACGTTCCCGGCCGAGCGCATCTTGACGCCGTCGAACGTGCGCGCCTGGGTGGAAGAACACGTGGCCCAGCACGGACACTTCCCAGCGAAGGACAGCATCACGCCGGTAACGGCAGACAGCGCTTGGACTTGGCACCGGATTAATGCGGCGATGATTGCCGGCTCGTACAGCTGGCCGGAGAAGGGAACGCTGAGCGCATGGCTGGACCGCCAGTACCCGGACTACCGCCTCCTGACGCCCCAGAATCTCCATGCCTGGGTATCGAATTACACGGCCGGACGTGGCCGCTACCCTACGCGCCATAGTCTGGACCCGGCCGCGCCCGGCGCGCACTGGAATTGGTTCGAAATCGACAAGGCGCTTCGGCGAGAATCTGCAGGTTGGCAGGGGAAGACTACCCTGAGCAGCTGGATCGACGCCAACGTGGCGCCCACGGAAGACGAGCTGTGGGGAGACGCGCTGCACTCATGCGCCCAGGCCAGTCTCGACAGTGAAGGTTTGCGAGAGGACATGAATGAAGCCGAGGCTCCCGCTATACGGTAGTTCCCAGCGGCGGGGGGCCTATTCTCGTTCACCACCTTTATGCTAGTCTTAGCAAACTAGCAAAGGAGCCTTCATGCCGAACGCGATTCCACTTGATCCGAAGCTGCGCCGTGGCTTCGATGACACGCCAAATGATCAGCGCACCAAGGATGAACTCGATGCCTGGTGGGACCATCCGTATGGCGTCACGCTACCCGACGGCCAGATCATGGTCCGCTGCTTGAACGGAGGCGCCTGGGACCGCTCGACGCAGCTGGGCGTCGCCGCCAACTACGAGGACGCGTGCAAGCTCGCCGAAGAGAAGCAAGCCAGCTGGGTGCGCTTCCGTGGGAAGCCTACCTATTACATGGACCAGCCGAAGCCCTCTATCGTCATCATGCCTCAACGGCCAGACCAGCCGATCCGCCACCTCATCTATGTGGAGTCGAAAGAGGCGGTAGACAGCTACCTGAAAGAACACTTCCCCGAGTATCTAGAGAGCAGCACGACGCCGCCGATTTGATCGCTTACCGGAGATTTTCTCCCGAGTACCGCAGAGATTTTCGCGGCTCCTTCGATAGCCGGCCTTAACGGTCTTGGCTAAATTGAGTGACGCGTCACGGAATCCCCTCTCCACGCGCCCTCGAAGCGAGATAACGAAACTTTCAAAATTTGACGCCTAGAAGGACCGATACTGCCTGCAGTCTTTCATCGGTAAGAGCGGCCAAGCCTTGAGCGACACGCAGGACTCGCCGCGTCTCAAAGGACGGGGTTTCGCTGTCGACCATGACCCCCTCGCCAGTCGCGAGCCATCGAGCCTCCACACCTAGGGTGTCGGCCAATGGGAATAAGAGCTCGATCGCGACACCTCCGTCGGGCCGGTTTTCGTAATTCCAAACGGCCTGTGTGCTGACGCCAATACTCTCAGCCACCTTTACAAGAGAGAGGCTCGACTTTTCACGGGCGTATTTGCATCGTTCGGCGAATGTGGTCATGTCGTTGCTGTTAGTGGGTAAGGAAAGCGCCGAGCATCAGGCCGCCAACGAGCGTCGTAAAGGTGCTGCCCGAGTCATCGCCCTTAGCGCCCTCGCGCGACTGGTTGGTAGCGCGGTTCAGAATCACGTTCTGGTCCTGCAGCAATCCGACCTGCAGTGCCATCAACCGCTCGGCACCGGTGGGGTTCTCGATTCCAGCAGCTTTGCAGATCGCGTTTATGCGCTGCTCGAGCTGCGCTTTCGCAGCTTCAGCGTGTAGAGACTCCGTGAACTCGACCATTTGTCCGCGGGTGGGGTTCGATGCGAGCAGGGCGTCCAGGTGCTTTCGCATACCCGGATGAGTGCGCACAGCTTCCATCGCTCGGTCTATATGTCCTTGGGTTGCCGGCAGTGCCGCAAGGTCAGCTGGATTTGTCATAAGCGTCTCTCGTTTCTTCATTGAGGCGCAGCCGTGCAGACAAGGGCATAGGCCGCTTTCCAGCTCTTGCGACAGCCCAGCTTCACGTCGCCCTTCCACACGTCGATGCAGACCCCACGTCTACCGAATGGCGCGCTGTGCAGCCTGGATACGTTCCTCGATTTTCACATTATCCGTGCACGGCCACATGTCTCGCAAGCATGCCATGAGTACACCGCGGCTACGGCTTCGCGCCGGGTGCAACCACGTTCGTAAGCTCTTCATACACTGGCGGACACAAACAAACGGCCCGGATAACACAAACATGGGCGCAGAAACACAAACAGGCCTCCCATGAAGATCGAAACCCTCCAGTTCCAACCACCCGCCGCGGCCGCTATTTCTGACGACCTAGCGCAGAAGCTGGCCGCGGCGGAAGACGCAATCTATCGCCTGTACACGGCTGGCCACCCGGTGTATTACGGATATTCGGGCGGGAAGGATTCGGCCCTGATCACCGATGTCGGCCTGCGCGCTGCGCGCCGATACAAGGCCGAGGGCGGCAATCCAATCTCGGTGGTTGGCACCAGCAACACTCTCATGGAGAATCCCGAGATCCGAGCGCACTACGGCAGCGAGCTCAACAAAATGGGCGCCTACGCGCGTCAGCATGGTCTGGCGCTGCAGACAGCGATTATCAAGCCCACGCTGGCCTCCACTTGGCAGGTTAAAATCCTAAGCGGCCGGGGCATCCCGAGTTTTGCTGGTAACGATAGCGGATGCACCACCGATTTAAAAATCCAACCACAAATTCGGTTTCGGAAGAACCTGTTCGCCACCTGGATGAAACAGGGCCTGCCTGAGCCGGTTACTGTGCTCGGGGTGCGCAGGCAAGAATCCGTTGTCCGCGCAAACCGCATGCGCGAACGAGGCGACAGCGCGATCGAGCCGGTGCGAAACAAGGACAACGACCTGGTGCTGGCGCCGATCGCCGACTGGTCCGAACTGGACGTGTTCGAGCACTTGGGCAACGTCACCAACGGCCTGGCTGAATCCTATTCCGACTTCAAGGAAACGGACCGCATTTACGCCCACTCGGCCGGCACGAGCTGTTCGATCGTGGCGATGGACACGCACGAAGCGCGCAAGAGCCCCGGCTGCGGCGCCCGCCACGGCTGTTGGGGATGCCAAAAGGCGGAGGACAAAAGCCTCGAAGCGATGATCGAGTTCGATCCCCGCTACGACTACGCTCGTGGCCTGAACAAGCTGAACAAGCTGATCCGCGCCACCCGGTACGACTGGTCGCGCCGGCACTGGGTTGGCCGCACAATCAAGGGTGGATATATTGAAATCAAGCCGGACACATACCACCCCAAGTTCATCCGCGACCTGACGCGCTACATGCTGCAGCTGGACTACGATGAGGAGCGGCGCGCCGGGCGTGCAGGCCAAGCGCCAAAATTCCGGATTCTGCCAATCGAGATGATGATCGCGATCGATGCCCTGCAGAGCCTCAATGGCCTGGCCAAGCCCTTTCAGGTCTGGGCAGACTATCGCGACATCCGCGAGCGCAAAATCCGCTACGACATCCCCGAGGTGGCCACTACGCCGGCGCAGCCGCTGCCGCAGGCTAAATATCTCTACGTCGGGACCGAATGGGATGATAGCCTCAACTCCAACTGGAACGGCCTTCGAAGCGACTACATCGAGGGCATCATCGGCGACCACGGCGTACAGCCGGATCTGAAAGAGCTCAAGGACGGAACCAAGGTCTGGGAGGTGCACCACGATCAGCAGTTCGACATCGACACGGAAGCAGCGATGATGATCGAGGATTTCGAGCTCGAACAAATGCTAAAGTACTACGACCAACCGTCCGTTCCGGGCGGCGTCACTTTCGGCTACAAATGGTACGCTCTTCAGGGAGTGCTGACGCTCTCCCACGCGCAACTGGCCAAGCACGACGAGGTGTTGCGCAGGACGGCTTATAAGGACAGCGTGGGTCTGACCCTGGACTACTCGGTCGAGGATCTCCTCGCGCGGTCCCTCGCCTTCGAAGATTTACCGGCCGATGCGCAGCTTGCGTGGAGCGCGCCGAAGAAGGAAAAGAAGGCGAAGAAGAAAAAGGTCGCTGACACTGGCGTGCTCGATCCGTTGCATATGGCGGCCGAGCCAGTGCCCGCAACCGCTGACGCATCGACCCAGGCGCCGGAGCTGATCACCCAGGACGACGTGGAAAGCATTGACGATATCGCCCTCGACGATCCAAACGACCTGGGCAGTACCGAAGGGCCGCAGCTCCAGCTGTTCGTCTAAGCCCGCTCGACCCCGATGATGCTATAGCCGTGGTGCTCCAGAAGGTGGATGGTGTGATTGTTCGATTCCCGCGGGCGGTCGACCGGCAAAACCACGTCACCGAGTAGCCGGTCTCGGATGGCTACTGCGACCTCGTTCATGGTGGGCGGAGTATCGGTCCAAAGGATTTCGGTCGTGCGCGTCTCTCCGTCTGGGTTCGTGAAGGTGACGTTCCAAGCTGTGTTCATGAATTCCTTTCGTCAGGGTGATCCCCTATTCTGCACTATGCCGCCGGCGGAGGCTCTTCTGCGCTGCGCCCGGTCCTACCTCGTAGAGCCGGACCTTGTCGAAATAGGGAGAAAACGGTTCCAGATAACAACATTTACGTCACATGCCTATGTCACGTAACAACTTTTCCGGCATAATTCTCCGGTTAATTACCGCGCGGCAAGCTTGAGTCAGCGCGGAAGTACAAGGAGAAACCGTGACGCTTTTCGACACTACCTGGAATAACTTGCTAGACCAAATCGAGCAAAAAGGATGGGCTTGGCAATATGTGCACGCGGAAGACGATGGCGAATTCGGCCCGTTTCCCTTCTACTGCTACACGGCTTTAA
>Ga0209023_10003825_pt1 | contig 17642 bp, 15 predicted proteins | sample LakOneMetagenome_FD_187468 | JGI IMG/M metagenome (GOLD analysis project Ga0209023, IMG submission 187468) | Freshwater and sediment microbial communities from Lake Erie, Canada (SPAdes) (version 2) | ecosystem: Environmental > Aquatic > Freshwater > Lentic | place: Lake Erie, Canada... | reverse complement strand
GACGAACCCATGACACCCCGTTTTCACACCTCTGGTTTTCACACCTCCCGTTTTCGCATCGCGGTCACCCTCTGCTCGGTCGTGGCCGGGGCGGCGCTCGGCATCGGCATTTTCGTGCTGAGCCCGCCCGTGGACCGCTCCGCCGGCGGGTCGTCGTCCGCCGCGGCCGTGCAGGTCTCCTTTCCGGGCCTGGTTGCACCGACCGATGAGCCGCAGCTGGCCGGCCTCGACCGGCTGCGTCCTGCTCCCGGTCAGGTGCTACGGGCAGACGGTCCGTTCGACGATCGGTTCGCACTCGATGACACCGGCTTCGACGGAACCGCTGTGACCGGCACCGTTCGCGTGACCAGCGACGTGAGCGCGGTGCTGGAGCTGGAGGTGGTGGCCGGTTTCTACGACGCGACCGGCGATCTTCTGGGCACCGGCCGGTTCGTGCACCACCTCGTTGAAACCGACGCCGGCCACGCACCGACCCCGGAAGAACATATCGAATTCACCGTCTCGGTGCCCGCGGCGCTGGCTGGACAGGCCGTAGCGGCCGCCGTCGGGGTGCCGGTGCTCGTGAACGAATAGCTCGCGGCAGCGGTCCTCCACCGGCGGTTACCGCGGTCGCCTCTGCACTGCTTTGATCTGCTTGGTTCTGCGGGCGTCTCCCGCGCGGCACAGTGGTGGTACTAGCGCCACCCATGCACGCGTTTCACGACGCAGAAGGAGACCAGACCATGCCTCTTAACTCTTCAGCCGCCGAGGCGACGAACAGCAGCTCCACCCGGCCCGACCCGCAACGCGGGTGGTCGGCCCGGCTTGCGGCGCTGGGGGCGGATGCGGGTGCGGCCACCGCCGAGTACGTTGTGGCCACCATGGCCGCCGTGGGGTTTGCCGGTCTCTTGATCGTGATCCTGCGCGGCGACGAGGTGCGCTCGATCCTCACCGACCTGGTGCGCCGTGCGCTCTCGGTGGGCTGAGCGCCCCAACGGTGACGTGGGAACGGTGACCGCAGAGTTCGCCACCGTGCTGCCCGCCGTGATTCTTGTGCTCGGGTGCTGCCTCGGCGCCGTGACGGTGATCGGTCAACAGGTGCGCCTCACGGACGCCGCGGCCGACGCGGCCCGGGCCCTGTCCCGCGGTGACAGCGTGGCCCAGACGACAGCGCTCGTGGCCGCCCAGGTTCCGGGAACCGGACTGTCGGTCGAACCCCGCGGTGACTTCGTCTGTGCTCGGCTGCATGCCCCGAGTTCCGTGGAACTTTTCTCCGCCTGGGGACTCGCTCTCGATGCCACCTGCTGTGCCCTCGGCGGTGGCCGCTGATGCGCCTACGACCGCCGGGGAGCCTGTGCCGGCGGGGACCGGACGGCGGCGCCGGATCGGTGCTGGGGATCGGCATTCTCGGGGCAACCGTGTCGCTCACCGTGCTGGTGATCCCGCTGCTGGCCGTGCTGAGCCTGCAGCAAGCCGTGCAGAATGCCGCTGATGCTGCGGCGCTCGCCGCGGCGGATACCGCCTCCGGCTTCGTGGCCGGTTATCCCTGTGCGGCGGCGGCTGAGGCGGCGACTCTGAACGGGGCATCCGTCACCGACTGCAGCGTGACCGGGCTCATCGCGACCGTGAGCGTTCGCCGGCACGTGTTGCTGGTGGACCTGTCCTCACGGGCGCGTGCGGGACCGCCCCGGCCACCCGGCGACCCGGGGACCTCGGTGGGCTGATCTACTCGAAGGCCGCTTCGAGGAAGCGGTACTCCACCGCGGTGGGGCGCAACGTTCCGGTCTGGGCTGCGGACTCCGCATATTCCAGGCCGGCTCCCCGAGTGTAGAGGTAGCGCTTGCCCGCCTCGACCGGGATCTCGATCCGTGGCTGCGGATCTCCGGTGTCAAGAAACGCGGTGGTGATGGTCTTGCCTTCCAGTGGGCCATCCGTCAGTTTTGCGGTGTAGGTGCCCTGAGTAGATTCCATGGCACCATTGTCCTCAGCACCGGGCAACTAGCAAGGCCTGCATGCAAACCGAAGGCCAACCGAGGGCCGTCCGAGTGGCAGCCGATCGTCGCCCGAGTGCACACGGCGTGACCCCTGATTAGGCGGGTACTCCATTCGAGTGTGTATGGTGTGCCTTGGCCTTTCTATCGGCCACTACGTATAAAGAGGAGTCTGGTGCCAGGCACTAAGAAGCTGGTCATTGTCGAGTCGCCGACGAAAATGAAGTCGATCGCGGCATATCTGGGCGATGGGTACGAGGTTTTATCCTCGGTCGGACACATCCGCGACCTCATCGAGCCGAAGAATCTGCCCGCTGAGCTCAAGAAGGGCACACTCGGCCGGTTCTCGGTGGACGTGGAGAACGGCTTCGAGCCCTACTACGTGGTCTCCGATGCCAAAAAGAAGACCGTCAGCGAACTCAAACGCGCGCTGAAGAATGCCGACGAGCTCCTGCTCGCAACTGATGAGGACCGCGAAGGCGAGGCCATCGCATGGCACCTGCTCCAGGTGCTGCAGCCCAAGGTGCCCGTGAAGCGCATGGTCTTTCACGAGATCACCAAGGACGCCATCCTGGCGGCCACGGACAACACCCGTGACCTTGACACCGCCCTCGTCGACGCCCAGGAAACCCGTCGCATCCTCGACCGCATCTACGGGTATGAGATTTCCCCCGTGCTCTGGCGCAAGGTGGGCCCCGGCCTCTCGGCCGGTCGCGTGCAGTCCGCCGCCACCCGCCTCGTGGTGGATCGCGAACGCGAGCGCCTCGCGTTCGTCTCCGCCGGATATTGGGACCTGCTGGCCCGACTGGCAGCGTCCACAGCCGACACCGAGCAGGGCTTCGACGCCAAGCTCGTGCGCCTGAACGGTGAGCGCATCGCCACCGGTGGCGACTTCGACGATTCCGGCACGCTCAAGCCCACGGTCAAGGCAGCCACGCTCGACGAGGCATCCGCCCTCGCCCTCACCGTGGCACTGCAAGAACCCGGCGTTGCCATCACGGTGACCAAGGTCGCCTCCAAGCCGTACCGGCGCAGCCCCGCCGCGCCCTTCACCACCTCGACGCTGCAACAGGAGGCTGCCCGCAAGCTGCGCTTCACCGCCCGGCAGACCATGAGCGTGGCCCAGTCGCTGTATGAAAACGGCTACATCACCTATATGCGTACCGACTCGCCGTCGCTCGGGCAGCAGGCGCTCACGGCCGCCCGCAAGCAGGCCGCCGCGCTGTACGGCCCCGAAACGGTGCCGGAGGCCCCGCGTGCCTACAAGGGAAAGAGCAAGAACGCGCAGGAGGCCCACGAGGCCATCCGTCCGTCCGGAGACACGTTCCGCACCCCCGCCTCACTCGCGTCCAGCCTGCGCGGTAACGACTTCAAGCTCTACGACCTCATCTGGAAGCGCACCGTCGCTTCGCAGATGAAGGATGCCACCGGTTCCACGGCCTCCGTGACCATCGCGGCCGGGCCGACCGGAACGTCGACCCACCCCGCGGCATCCGGTGCCCTGGCCGAATTCACCGCGAGCGGAACCGTCATCACGTTCCGTGGCTTCATGCTCGCCTACGAGGAAAGCCGCGACGAGGAGCGCAACGCGCCCACCGACGCGACCGAGTCCAAGCTGCCGCCGCTCGAAGAGGGTCAGACGCTGGCGCTGCTCGAGCTCGAAGCCAAGGGTCACGAGACCACGCCGGCCGCCCGCTACACCGAGGCGAGCCTGGTGAAGAAGCTCGAAGAGCTCGGCATCGGCCGCCCGTCCACCTTCGCCTCGATCATTTCCACCATCACCGAACGTGGCTACGTCACCCCGCGCGGCCAGTCGCTGGTTCCGAACTGGATCGCGTTCTCGGTGGTGCGCCTGCTGGAAGAGTTCTTCGGCGACCTGGTGGAATACGACTTCACCGCCGAGATGGAAGACGACCTCGACCGCATCGCCGGCGGCGAGGCCAACCGCCTCGACTGGCTGACGAGCTTCTACTTCGGCAGCGAGAAGCACCGCGGACTGCGCAACGTGATCGACAACATGGGCGAGATCGACGCGCGCACCATCAACTCGATGCGCATCGACGACGAGATCACCCTGCGCATCGGCAAGTACGGCCCCTACCTCGAGGTGGCCGACCCCGACGCCGCCCCGGATGCGCCGCCGCGCCGCGTCAATATCCCGCCGGAGCTCGCTCCCGACGAGCTCACTGCGGCCAGGGCGCATGAGCTCATCGACGCCCCCGTGATCACCGACCGGGTGATCGGTGTCAACCCGGACAACGGCAAGGAGATCGTGGCGAAGGACGGCCGATTCGGGCCCTACGTCACCGAGCTCGATCCGGCACCGATCGTTGACCCCGCCGTGGCCGCCGCCGAAGCCGCTGCCGTGGCACTGGCCGCGAAGCCGGTCGAGACCATTGACCCGAAAACCGGCGAAGTGACCGTCGCCAAGCCCAAGCGCAAGGCGGCGGCCAAGAAGGTCGCCCCGGCGGACAAGCCGCGCACGGCATCCATTTTCAAGTCGATGGACCTCGCCACGATCGACCTCGACACCGCGCTGCGCCTGCTGGCGCTGCCGCGTGTGGTGGGACTCGACCCGGAGACCGAGGCGGAGATCACGGCCCAGAACGGCAAGTTCGGCCCGTACCTGAAGAAGGGCGTCGACACCCGTTCGCTCACCAGCGAGGACCAGATCTTCGACATCGATCTCGTCGGCGCCGTGGAACTGTACGCCCAGCCGAAGTACGGCGCCCGTCGTGCGTCGAGCGCCCTCAAGGAATTCGAAGCGCCCGACCCCGAGAGCGGCAAGGCGATCAAGATCAAGGACGGGCGATTCGGGGCGTATGTGACCGATGGCGTGACCAACGCCACCATCCCGAAGTCTGAAAGCGTGGAGGAGATCGACTTCGACCGTGCGGTCGAGCTGCTCTCCGACAAGCGGGCCAAGGGACCGGCCGCGCCGCGGGCCAAGAAAGCACCGGCCAAGAAGGTCGCCGTGAAGAAGCCGGCCGTCAAAAAGCCCGCCGTGAAGAAGGCTCCCACCGCTGCGGCGAAGGCCGCAACGGCGAAGAAGGCGGCGGCAACTCGCGCCGCCAACGCCGCGAAGAAGGCGGCCGCGGCGGGCGGCGCCCCGGTGCTGGCGAAGGTAGTCGCCAAGAAGGCTCCGGCGAAGGCTCCGGCGAAGAAGGCCGCACCGAAGGCGACAGGCACGGGGGAGTGACCGGCCTCTTCATCACCCTCGAGGGCGGCGACGGCACGGGCAAGTCCACCCAGGCCCAGCTGCTCACCGACTGGCTCGAAAGCGAGGGGCGCACCGTGGTGCGTTCCCGCGAGCCCGGCGGAACGGATGTCGGCGTGGAGATCCGCGAGATCGTGCTGCACCACCGCGGCGAGATCGCCCCGCGCGCCGAGGCGTTGCTGTACGCGGCCGACCGCGCCCAGCATGTGGCCACCAAGCTGCGTCCGGCGCTCGCCCGCGGCGAGGTGATCGTGCAGGACCGCTACCTCGACTCATCCGTCGCCTACCAGGGCGCCGGACGAGTGCTCGGCGCCACGGAGGTGCGGGACCTCTCGCTCTGGGCGGCCGAGGGGCTGCTGCCGGATCTGACCATCCTGCTCGACCTCGATGAAACCCAGGCCCGCAGCCGCCTCGATGCCGCCAACAAGCGTTTCGACCGGCTCGAGGCGGAGAAGAACGACTTCCACGCCCGGGTGCGTGCCGCGTTCCTGGCTCTGGCCGACGCCGAGCCGACACGGTTCCTGGTGCTCGACGCGGCGGCATCCGTTGACGAAATCGCCGCGCAGATCCGTGCTCGGGTCGCCGCACTGCTCTGAACCGCAACGGTTGTCGGACGTGAAAGGTAGCCTTGGATGATGGCAGTGTGGGAAAACCTGACGGGACAGGCTGAGGCCATTGAGATCTTCCGAGCTGCAAGCGCGGTCTCGACCGGGTCCGGGAACTCGATGACGCACGCGTGGCTCATCACCGGGCCGCCCGGTTCCGGCCGGTCAAACCTCGCGTTCGCCTTCGCGGCCGCGCTGCTGTGCCCCGGCACGCCGGACGGCGACCGCGACGCCATCCGTCAGGTGGAAGCGCGCACCCACCCCGACCTGAGTGTGCTCACCACCGACGGGGTCATCATCAAAATGGCCACCGTGAAGGAAGCTGTCGCTCGCTCGCAGTATTCACCGTCGGTCGGCCGTTACCGCGTGATCGTGGTCGAAGACGCCGATCGTATGGTGGAGCGCACATCGAACGTTCTGCTCAAGGCCCTCGAAGAACCGCCGGAGCGCACGGTGTGGATTCTTTGCGCGCCGAGCGAGGCCGACCTGCTGCCCACCATTCGCTCCCGCGTGCGCACGGTGCGCCTGCGGGTGCCCAGCATCGACGATGTGGCCGAGCTGCTCGTGCAACGTGACGGTGTCGAGCCTGCCATCGCCGAGTTGTCGGCTCGACTCGCGCAGAGCCATATCGGCATGGCCCGTCGCCTCGCCACCAACCCCGAGGCACGGCTGCGCCGCGAGGAAACCCTCACCACGGCCCTCGGCATCCGCTCGGTCTCCATGGCGGTCAACGCCGCAGCCCGCCTGCTCGCCATCGCCGGCGACGATGCGAAAGCCATCACGATCGAACGGGATGCGTCCGAGCGCGAGAGCGTGTTGCGGTCGCTCGGAGTCGAGCCCGGGCAGTCCGTTCCGGCGGGCCTGCGCAGCCAGGTGAAAGCCCTCGAAGACGACCAGAAACGCCGTGCTGTGCGCAGCCTGCGCGACGGAATCGACCGTATCCTCGTTGATCTGGCCTCGCTCTACCGCGATGTGATGATGGTGCAGCTCGGCCGGGAACAGGCCGTGATCAACCTCGAACTGGGTGCGCAGCTGCGGGCCGCGTCAATGTCCAGCTCGCCTGCAGCAACCGTAGCCACAATGGATGCAATCGCTCTGGCCCGCACCCGCATTCAGTCCAACGTTGCACCCGCTCTTGCCCTGGAAGCCATGCTCGTGTCCGCCGTTCGCCGGTGACGCCCAATCGAAGGAAACCGATGACCTACCGAAATCGCCTGATCGCGGTCGTGGCCGGCGCGCTCGTGCTGACCCTCGGACTCAGCGGCTGTGTGTCGGCGTTCGTTCCGAAGCCCGCCCCGTCCACATCGGCGCCCACCGGAGAATCCGTTGACGCGGCACTGCAGCCGTTCTACAACCAGGTGCTGAAGTGGAACGACTGCGGCGACGGCATGCAGTGCACCACGGCGATCGCTCCGCTGGACTACGCCGACCCCGGGGCCGCCGACATCGACCTCGCGCTCGTGCGACACGTGGCTACCGGCGGAAACCGGGTGGGATCCCTGCTGGTGAACCCCGGTGGTCCGGGGGCGTCCGGTTATGACATCGTGAAAAACTCCCTGAGCTTCGTCACCGACGACACCCTGCAGTCCAGTTTCGACATCGTGGGCTTCGACCCGCGCGGGGTGGGGCGGTCCTCGGCCGTGGCCTGCTACGAACCTGCGGCGATGGACGAATACCTCTACGGCCTCACGACCGCTCCGCGCGGATCGGACGCCTGGATCGCCGAGCTCGAAGCCTCCTCGGCAGCCTTCGGAGCCGCGTGCGCGGCGGGCACCGGGCCGCTGCTGGGGCACGTGGACACCGAGAGCGCCGCCCGCGATCTAGACCTACTGCGCGCCGCGTTGGGCGACACCACGCTCAACTACCTCGGGTACTCCTACGGCACCTATCTCGGGGCCACCTTCGCGAAGCTGTTCCCGGAGAAGGTGGGGCGCCTCGCTTTCGACGGCGCTCTCGATCCGGCCACGACCAACTTCGAGGTGACCGAATTGCAGGCCAAGGGCTTCGAGAGCGCCCTGCGTGCCTACCTGGCGGCCTGCCTGGATGGCTCGGACTGCCCGTTTTCCGGCACGGTCGACAACGCCATGTCCACCGTCGGGGCCCTGCTGGCATCCGTTGATGTGAGCCCGATCGCCAATAGTGACGGGCGTCAGCTTGGATCAAATGCCCTGCTCACCGCCATCATCTATCCGCTCTACCAGGAGGCCGCCTGGCCCCTACTGACGGCCATGTTCACGAGCGTGATGAGAAATGACGCCACGGATGCCTTCCAGCTCGCGGATTCATACAACGGCCGCCAGGCGGACGGTACGTACCTCGACAACTCGAGCGAGGCTTTCTCGGCCATCAACTGCATCGACTACGCCTACAACGACGACCCGGCCGCTATGCGGGCGCAGGCCGCGGAGATCGAGGCCGCGGCACCGACCATCGGCCGGTACATGAGCTTCGGGGATATCGCCTGCGCCAATTGGCCGGACTCCTTCACCGGTGAACGAGGTGAAATCGCCGCGACGGGTGCGGCGCCGATTCTGGTCGTGGGCACAACGAATGACCCGGCCACGCCGTATGCCTGGGCGCAAAGCCTCGCCGCGCAACTCGACAGCGCCCAGCTGGTGACCTTCACGGGTGAAGGCCACACCGCGTACAACAAGGGCAGTGCGTGCGTGAACAACGCCGTGGATGAGTACCTTGTGAACGGCGTCGTGCCCGCGGCCGATCCGATGTGCTGACCTGCCTGGTGCGCCACTCAACAGGATCCGTGCCTGCTCATTACGGGCATTTTGTGCACAATTGCACGCTGTGAAAGAATCATCTCATGTCTGAAATCCCACAGCCGGGTCTGCGCGAGCGCAAGCGTCGGGCGACCCACCGGGCCATCCAGATGGCCGTGTTGACCCTCGTGCGGGAGCGCGGAATCGAGAAGGTCACCGTCGACGACATCAGTCGGGTGGCGAACGTGTCGGCCCGAACGTTCTTCAACTACTTCCCGTCCAAGGATGCCGCTTTCGTCGGTGAAACACCCGGGCTGGCGTCGGAAGTCGATGTGGAGTCGTTCGTGAACGGCGGTCCCGGCGGCGACATGTTGACGCAGCTGGCCGCCCTGCTGGCGGCCAACATGCAGCGCACCGAAGCCGACCACGAGTTGTACCAGCTGCGCCGTGAGGTGATGAAGGACAACGCCTATCTGTTCGGCATGCGGATGGCCACCCTGCGCGACTTCGAGGTGCACCTGCAGCACGTCGTCAGTCGCCGCTTCCTGGCGGACGACCCTGCACTGGCTGATGACCCCACGCGGCTCGAGGAACGGGCGCTGCTGTTCACCCTGGTGGCGGCCGCTGCCATTAGGCACGCCTGGCGCTGCTGGGCCGACGGCACGGGAACCCCGTCGCTGTCGGAGCGAGTTCGCACCTCCTTCGACGACGTGTACGAGATGACCCGGCGAACCGACTAGGCTTGTCTCTTGTATCACCGACTGCCCTACGGGGTGTTCTGGTAACGCCGCCTTAGCTCAGTTGGTAGAGCATCTCACTCGTAATGAGAAGGTCGTCAGTTCGATTCTGACAGGCGGCTCCAATAAATCCCTGATCAAAGCAATTATGCGGGATGACTTCACACGGATTGCTTTGGGTCTTGATGGACGTGTCCACGTATTCTCACTGACCGGTCGATGAGTGCGTCTGCAACGGCGTCGGATCGATCCATCCGCCCCGTTCGGTGGCCAGAGACATGCTCGCCATGAAACGCTCAGCGCCACGCGCCATGCCTGGGTTATCTGTGGCTTGATTCTCTGGGGAGTTGGACGTATGTTCTCAGTGTTTATCAGTCACATCGCCCGACGTGGTCTGGTTGAACTGCTTAAGATCCGCCTGCTCGGCATGCACGGCGCATGAGTGGATAAGCGGGTCGTGAGCATCACAGCGTGCAGATCCATACGGTGATGACCCGACGATAGACCGGGGCCGATGCACCGGGTGACCCTGGCTGATGTGGATTGAGGATCAGGTGACGTCGAAGACGCGTACGTTCGAGAGACTCGTGGAGTCTGCGCCATGCGCATTGTTGGGAATGGACCAAACGGGTGTTATCTGGTTCGCCAATCACCAGACCGAGTCGCTGTTCGGTTATGACCGCGAGGATGTGGTCGGACAGCCCATTCAGCTGCTCATGCCTGAGTACGTCGCCGCCGTTCCAGTCGAACCTCGGGGGCAGTCCTTGGCTGATCCCGGAAACGGGTCCATTGGCCGGGTGCTGACGGGGCGGAAACAAGACGGAACTGAGGTCCAGGTGAGCATCAGTTTGTCTGCCCTTGATTCGGGAGACATCGTGATGATGATCGTGGCAGCGCCCGCAACGAACGGATACACTCAGGCCCTGACGAATTCTCATCTCTTGGCAGCGATCGTTGAAAATGCTAACGATGCCATCATCGCCAAGACGGTTGAGGGCCTCATCACGAGCTGGAATCCGGGAGCCGAGAGGATGTACGGCTATTCCAGGGCAGAGATGCTCGGCACGTCGATCGTGCGGCTCGCCCCGCAGGACCGGACGGGTGAAATCAACTCGATCCTGGCCAAGATCAAGGCCGGCGGACACATGGACCAATACGAGACCGTCCGCGTGCGCAAGGATGGCACGGTGTTCCCGGTATCGCTCACGATATCGCCTATCCGTGACGCCGCTGGCGCAGTTATCGGCGCATCCACGATCGCTCGGCCCGTGACGGCGCTGCGTCAGGCGTTTGACGCGGAACGGCAGATACTGGAGACGAGCCTGGATTCATTGGTGGCGATCAGCCCGGACGGCCTGATCTCCGATGCCAACGAGGCGACCGTGACAGCTATCGGTCTTCCTCGGGAGGAGCTGATCGGAACGGCGTTTTCGGATTACTTCACCGAACCCGAGAAGGCAAACACGATTTATCGGCAGGTTTTCGAGACAGGTAAGGGTAAAGGCTACCCGTTGACCCTCCGTAACCGGGATGGGACTTTGACCGAGGTGTTGTACAACGCGTCGGTGTACCGGGACGCGAGCGGCAGCGTGCTGGCCGTCTTCGCTGCCGCCCGTGACGTGACCGCGCTGCGGCGGTCATATGAGGCGGCGCGGTCGATGATTGAGTCGAGCCTGGATTCGTTGGTGGCGATCAGTCCAGAGGGACTCATCACCGATGCCAACGAGGCCACGGTGATGGCGACCGGCGTTCCGCGGGAGGAACTGATCGGCACGGCGTTCTCGGATGTCTTTACGGATCCCGGGAAGGCGGAAATGATTTATCAGCTGGTGTTTGAAAAGGGGATGGCTGTTGATTATCCGCTGACGATGCGCCATCGGAACGGCACGTTGACGGAGGTCTTGTACAACGCGTCGGCCTACCGGGACGCACACGGCACGGTCTTGGGCGTCTTCGCTGCGGCCCGCGACGTGACTGCGGTGAGTGAGGCGTATGCAGCGGCGCGGTCGATGATTGAGTCGAGCCTGGATTCGTTGGTGGCGATCAGTCCAGAGGGGCTTATTACCGATGCCAATGAGGCCACCGTGAAGGCGACCGGCGTTCCGCGGGCGGAGTTGATCGGTACGGCGTTCTCGGATGTTTTTACCGACCCGGAGCAGGCGGAGGCGATTTATCAGTTGGTGTTCGAGAAAGGCATGGCCGTTGATTATCCCTTGACGATGCGCCATCGAAATGGCACGTTGACGGAGGTGTTGTACAACGCGTCTGTCTACCGGGACGCGCAAGGCACGGTGCTGGGTATCTTCGCCGCAGCCCGGGACGTAACCGGGGTGAAGCAGGCGCAAGAGACGCTGACCTACCAGGCGTTCCACGATCCGCTCACCGGTTTGCATAACCGGGCCTGGATCCTGGACATCCTCGCGTTCGATCTTCGCACTGCGAAACGTGCGGGTCGTCTGGTGGGGGCCCTCTTCATTGATCTGGACCGATTCAAGGTCGTCAATGACTCTCTCGGACACGCGGCCGGCGACGAGGTGCTGGCCACGGTGGCGCACCGTATCGTGTCGGCCCTCCGCCCCGGGGACCGGGTCGGACGCTTTGGCGGGGACGAATTCATCATCGTCATCCAGGACGTCGACGATGCCCAAGATGTGCTTCGCTGCGCCGAGAGGGTATCGGGAGCGATCTCTGCCGACCTCCAGATACGTGGTCATCGAATCGTTCCCACCGTGTCCATCGGTATGGCCACGTCCACGCCGACGTCGACCTCAGACAGTTTGCTGCGCGACGCGGACTCGGCGCTTTTTCGTGCAAAGGCGGCGGGGCGAGACCGCTGGCATTTCTTCGACGACGCGATGCACGCCCAGGCTGTGGAGCGGCTGACCCTCGAAGATGAGCTTCGTAAGGCGATTTCTCGCAAAGAGTTCGTCGTCTACTACCAGCCCATCGTGGCCCTGGCCGGCACACGCGTGGTGGGGCACGAGGCTCTGGTGCGTTGGTCGCACCCAGGCCGCGGCCTGCTGAGTCCCGGAGAGTTCCTCGACGTCGCTGAGGACACAGGGCTGATCGCTGACATCGGCGCCCAGGTCCTGGACCAGGTCTGCGCTCTCCTGGCGGAGCGTTCGGACCTGCCCGGACCGATCAGCGTGAACGTCTCGGCGGTTCAGCTCGCTGCGCCCGGCTGGCTCACCAGCGTTCGGGACATCCTGACAGCCCATAGGGTGGACCCTGCCCGGATCGTGATCGAAGTCACCGAGACTGCCGTGCTGAGTCTGATTGAGTCCGCACGAATCGCCCTGACATCGCTGCGAGAGATCGGAGTCGGCCTTCACCTGGACGACTTCGGCACCGGATACTCGTCGATCTCGGTGCTGGGTGACCTGCCGGTCACCGGAGTCAAGCTCGATCTCCGATTCGTGCAGGACCTCACCGAGGGTGACAGCCAAGCCAACGCCCTCGCTGAGGGCGTGAACGGACTGGTCAAGGGCCTGCATCTCACCGGCATCGCGGAGGGAATCGAGACGCAGTTGCAGGCCGATATCCTGCGGCACGAGGGATGGGAATACGGACAGGGCTACCTGTTCGGCCGACCGGCTGCACGCCCGTCCCTGACGTGTTTGACTGATTAGCAAACCGACGCGTGAACGATCGGTCGCTGAGACCGGGACGTGAATTCTCTGCCGGGCCTGAACAGGGGCTTGTGCCGGGTTAGGCCGCTTCTCAGGCTATGGTCATGACAACCACACCGAACGCCAAGAGTTTCACCCGCATCACTGCTCGGTTCGCGGGCGTTTCGCGGCTTGTCACGGGCGACTTCATCACCGGTGACTCGATCGCGATCGTCAGCACCGTTGACGCCGCCGACACCTATTCCGAGATGCGGCGAGTCAAGCTGGAGGACATCGCCACCGATCACGGTGACTTCGATTCGTTCCGGGACGAGGTTGTTCAGGCGCTCGGCCACGTCGCCGACGAGATCGCGGCAACGGCCGGTCTCACCGTCACCGGTCACACCGGCCACGAAGAGTTGTTCTGGACTGTCGCGTGAGCCCCCGAAGCCCGGCCGCCCCGTGAAGCTTCGGTCGCTGCGCCTGCCGTGCCGGCGAAGGTTTCGGCTCCGGCCGTGATCCGAGGGGCAGCCAGAAGTCGGTGCGTCAGATCGGGTTGACTGGCAGCACCGCGCGCGGTGCGAGATCACCGGAGCACCGTGACGTCAGGGACGAAAACGGTCCGGCTACCGGTGGCGGGCGGCGTTCGAGACGCGCTGCAGCAGGGAAGCGAGTTGGGTCTGCTCGGCGGGGCTCAAGCCGTCGACGATCAAGTGCTCCGTCAGCAGGTGGTCAGGCAGGGCTTCTTCGATGAGGTCGCGCCCGGCCGATGTGAGCGTCACCAGTGTTCCGCGGCCGGCATGGGGATGAGGCCCTCGCGCAATGAGGCCGCGGTGTTCCAGCTTGCTCAACCGCTGGGCCACGACGCTCGTGCTGCACAGGGCATCCCGAGCCAGGTCGGCCGGGGCGAGCTGGTGCGGGTGGCCGCTGCGCAGCAGGGTGGCGAGCACGTCGAACGAGGAAGAATCCAGCCCGTGCCGGGTGAATGTGGCCGCGAGCCGGGTGTCGACATCAACGAATGCACGGCTCAACCGGCCGATGACCGCCATCGGGGACGGGTCCAGATCGGGCCGTTCGGCATGCCACTGCCCGACGATGCGGTCCACCTGATCGGTCATATAAGCACTGTAGCAACAGCTCAGCGCTGAAATACAGCCCGCTCAGCGGTGAGCCGTGGATACGCTCGGCTCACCGCTGCGGCCGCCGCGCGGTCGTTATGCCTGTGCGAGTCCGGGCAGAACTTTCACGAACGTGATGGCGTCCTTCATCGGCTGCACCGTCTTGGCGGGACGGCGGGAGAAGCCCTTGGCGTCCAAGTGGTTCTCCGCGCGGTACTGGGCCTGGGCTTGGTCGTACACGGCGTTGAGCTGCTCGCCCACGAACGACTCCTGCGAGCCGTCGTGGAAAATGACGGACACGGGGGTCTTGGTTGGAAAGTGCCGGTTCATGCGAATGAAACCGTCGGCGTCCTGGTGCAGCGTAATCATGGAAGTCCCTTACTGGATGATCGAGGGTTCCAGTCTTGCCTATTGGGAGCGCTCCGCCGTCATCCGGCGCCGACGGAGCAGGAACGCTCGCACCAGAACGGGGAGAACGGAGACGACCACGATGCCCACGAGAACGACATCGATGTATCGCGCCGCGAACTCGGCGACGCCCGGAATGTGGGCCAGCAGGAAGCCGAGCCCCACGATCATGACGGTCCAGAGGGTGCCGCCGATGATGTTGAACAGCGTGAAGAGACGGCGGGGCATACGGCCGACGCCGGCGGCGACGGGGGCGAACGTGCGAACAACCGGAACGAACCGGGCCACCATCACGGCGGCCGGACCATAGCGATCGAAGAAGGCCTGCGTACGGTCCACGCTGCGTCGACTGAACAGGCCGGATTCCCTGCGTTCGAAGATGGCCGGCCCCGACCGGCGCCCGATGAAATACCCCACCTGGTCGCCGGCCGCCGCGGCGATGGCCACGAGCAGCATCACCAGCCACAGCGGTTGGGAGATGGCGCCGCCGAAGGTGAGGATTCCGGTGAAGAACAGCAGGGTGTCTCCGGGCAGGAAGAATCCGATCAGGAGCCCTGTTTCGGCGAAGACGACCGCGCACACGAGCAGGAGTCCCCACACGCCGGCTCCCGTGATCAGGGCCTGGGGATCGAGGACGCCGGCTGAGAGAGCGATCGAGGAAGTCATTTCCATTCAGGTCTACGCTACGAATCCGTGAGTTCGGCCGGGCCGGGCCGGGGTGCCGGCCCGGGCGGCACTCGTTTGACCGGGCGGCACCCGTTCAGACCAGTGCCCACGGGGCAGACGAGTGCCGTTGGAGCGGGTGCGGGTACGTGCAGCAGATTACTGCCCAGAGAACGGATGCCGGGTGCAGAATATTCTTATGACCCTTCAGTCGTCGAGCCCCGTGCAACGCCTCGTGCTCACCGTGGCGGTGCTCGCGTCGTTCGTGGCGTTTCTCGACGGCACCGTGATCAACGTGGCCCTGCCCGCGATCACCGGCGAGCTCGGCGGCGGCATCAGCGCCCAGCAGTGGGTCGTGGACGCCTACCTGATCACCCTCGGCGCCATCATCCTGCTCGCCGGGTCGCTCTCGGACGCCTTCGGGCGAAAACGCGTGCTGTTCTGGGGCCTGGTCGGGTTCCTCGTCGCCTCACTGCTGTGCGCGGCCGCGCCATCCGCGGCCTTCCTGATCGGTGCCCGCGCACTGCAGGGCATCGCGGGAGCGCTGCTGGTGCCGAGTTCGCTGGCCATCATCCTGTCCACCTTCTCCGGGGCTGCGCAGGCCCGGGCCATCGGCGCCTGGACCGCGTGGACCAGCACGGCGTTCATCGCCGGGCCGCTGATCGGCGGTCTGCTGGTCGACCTCGCCTCCTGGCGCCTCGTGTTCGCCATCAACGTGGTGCCCATCGCCGTGACGCTCGTGCTGCTGGCCCGTCTGCCCGCCGACCGGCCAGCGGATGCCGGAGCGCGCGTCGACGTGCTCGGTGCCGTGCTCGGTGTGTTGGGCCTCGGCCTGCCGGTGTTTGCGCTGATCGAGCAGCCGAACTTTGGTTGGTCCAGCCCGGTGATCATTGTGCCCGCGGTCGTGGGCATCCTCTCGTTCGTGGCGTTCATCCTGCACGAGCGCCGCACGGCCCAACCGATGATGCCGCTGAGCCTGTTCCGGGTGCGTAACTTCTCGGTGGGCAATGTGGCGACCACCTTCTTTTACGGGGCGCTGTCGATCGGGTCGTTCGTGCTCGCGGTGTTCCTGCAGCAGGTGGGTGGCTACAGCGCCACGTTGGCCGGCCTGGCCCTGCTGCCCGTGACGATCTTCAGCATCCTGTTGTCAACCCTGTTCGGTCGGCTCGCCGGGGTACACGGTCCGCGGCTGTTCATGTGCGTGGGGCCGATCGTGGGCGCCGCAGGGTTTTTCCTGATGCTGCGGATCACTGACGAGGTGAACTACTGGAGTGAGGTCTTCCCCGGGGTCGTGATCTTCGGCCTCGGGCTCACCATCACCGTGGCGCCGCTGACCTCCGCGATCCTCGGCGCCATCGACTCGTCCCGGGCGGGGATCGCCTCGGCGGTGAACAATGCGGTGTCGCGAGTGGCCGGGCTCGTGGCGATCGCGGCGCTCAGCCTCGTGGTGGGTTCCACCCTCGACCTGGCCGGGCTGCACCGGGCGGTGATCGTGACCGGCGTGCTGATGGTCATCGCCGGCGCGGTGTCGGGGATCGGCATCGTGAACGGTGCGAGGCCGGCCCGGGCAGCGCCTAGGATCGGGGAATGACACAGGGCATTCGCTGGGGAATTCTGGCCACGGGCGGCATCGCGCACTCCTTCACCGAGGATCTGATCCTCACCGGCCACACCGTGCAGGCGGTCGGTTCGCGCAGCCAGGCCGCCGCCGACGCGTTCGCCGCGGAGTTCGGCATCCCCAACGCTCATGCCAGCTATGAAGCCCTGGTGAACGACCCCGAGGTGGATGTCGTGTACGTGAGCACCCCGCATCCGTTTCACGCCGCCAACGCCACACTCGCCCTCAACGCCGGCAAGCACGTGCTGGTGGAGAAGGCCTTTACGCTCAACGCCGGTGAAGCCCGAGCCCTCGTGGAGCTGGCGGCGTCGAAGGACCTGTTGGTGCAGGAGGCCATGTGGACCCGGTTTCTGCCGCACATGGCACGGATCCGCGAGATCATCGCGGCCGGAACCCTCGGCGAGGTGCATTCGCTGCTGGTCGACCACACCCAGGACTTACCGGATGACCCCGCACATCGGCTGAATGCCCTGGAACTCGGCGGCGGCGCCCTGCTGGACCTCGGGGTATACCCGATCTCCTTCGCGTCGGAGCTGTTCGGAACGCCCGACACCATTCTGGCCAGCGCCACGTTCAAAGCCACCGGCGCCGATGCCCAGGTGGCCACCATCTTCCGCTACGCGGGCGGGCAGATCGCCACCACGCTCTCCGCGAGCGACACGAGGGGTCCGAACACGGCGAGCATCCTCGGCACCGCGGGTCGGATCGAGATCGACGCCACCTGGTACGCGGCCACCACGTTCCGGGTGCTCAACAGCCGGAACGAGGTGATCGAAACCTACGTGAGCGATGTGGTCGGCCGGGGCATGCACTACGAGGCGACCGAGGTGGAGCGGCTGATCCTGGCCGGCAAGACCACCGGCGAGATCCTGTCGGCGGCGGAATCGGTGACCATCATGGAGACCCTCGATGCGGTGCGCGCCCAGATCGGACTGCGCTACCCGGGCGAGTAGCGCCGCTGTCGCGCGGTGCGAGCGCTGCGGC
>Ga0209023_10003823_pt1 | contig 17646 bp, 22 predicted proteins | sample LakOneMetagenome_FD_187468 | JGI IMG/M metagenome (GOLD analysis project Ga0209023, IMG submission 187468) | Freshwater and sediment microbial communities from Lake Erie, Canada (SPAdes) (version 2) | ecosystem: Environmental > Aquatic > Freshwater > Lentic | place: Lake Erie, Canada... | reverse complement strand
TCAGCTTTGAAAACCTCGTATCCATTATGGTGTCGGCGCAGGTTGATTTGATCAAGGCAGGGCCTGCGCAAGGCGAGCGATCGGGCGTCGCCGACGGCTGACAAACGCGGCGTCATATCTTTGAAATCTCTCGATATTTTAACTTCCTGCGAACGGTGAGCCAGTTCGATTATTTCTATTGAGGGCGTCCGGCGAGGGGAGCGCATGATTGTGTCCGCTCGGAAAGTCTGGCAATCACAAGGTTGCAAATCATGAACATATTCGCGCTATCGAGAGACGCGCCGGGCATGCGGTTTGCGGCGCACCTGCAACCTTGGTGAGTTCTCAGGATGGTCGATCTCATACTGCCCGTAATTCTCGCTGGCGGGCAAGGAACGCGGCTTTGGCCATTGTCGCGTTCATCGCATCCCAAGCAGTTTCTCGATCTGACAAGCGATAAAAGTCTGTTCGAGCAGACGTTGCGCCGTGTGTCCGATCCGACGCGCTACGCGCCGCCACTGGTCATCACCAATGCCGATTATCGTTTTCTCGTGTCCGAGCTGGCGCTGAAAGCCGGCGTCGAATTGTCCGGCGTGCTGCTCGAACCTGCTGCCCGCAATACGGCGGCGGCCATCACGGCAGCGGCGGCCTTCGCGGCCCCGAAGTTCGGAGACAATGTCGTGCTGCATGTCCTTGCGTCCGACCACATGATCGATGCCGATGCGTCATATTGGAAGGCGGTCGATGTTGCCGCTGCGTCCGCGCGTTCGGGGCGGCTGGTGACGTTCGGCATCGTGCCGAAGCATCCGGAAACCGGTTACGGCTATATCGAAGCCGGAGCGCCGATTGGCGACGGAGTTCTCGAAGTCGCGCGCTTTGTCGAAAAGCCCGACCTGCCACGTGCCGAGAAGATGGTGGCGTCCGGAAAGTTCGTCTGGAATTCGGGCATGTTCATGATCCGCGCGGACGTGTTTCTCGACGAATTGATGACGCTGTCTCCTGACATTTTGCGCGCCGTCCGCAAATCGGTGCAGCACGCCAAAATCGATCTGGGCTTTGTGCGGCTCGATCCTGCGTCCTTCGCCGAGGCTCCGGATATTTCGGTCGATTACGCGGTCTTTGAGAAAACCAGCCGCGCCGCCGTTCTGCCTGTGACATTTGCCTGGTCGGATCTCGGAAGCTGGGACGCGGTCTGGAAGGTCGCCGAAAAAGACGGCGCGCAAAACGCGTCTCGCGGTCCCGTCACCTTCAGCCAGACCGGCCATTCGCTGGTGGTGTCCGAGGGCGTGCATGTCGCCGTTCAGGGGCTTGACGATGTCGTGGTCGTCGCCAGCAAGGATGCGATCTTTGTCGGAAAATTGTCCGACGCGCAGAAGGTCGGCGCGCTCGTCAAGACGTTGAAGCAGGATCAGGCGACAGTCGCTCTCACCGAGACCAACAGCACCACCTATCGGCCGTGGGGCGGTTATTCGTCGGTGCTCGTCGGCGAGCGTTTTCAGGTCAAGCGTCTGTTCGTCAAGCCGGGCAAGCGCCTGTCGTTGCAGAAGCACCATCATCGCGCCGAGCATTGGGTCGTGGTGCGCGGCACGGCCGAAGTCACGCTTGACGGAACCGTGTCGACATTGAGTGAAAACCAGTCGATCTACCTGCCGCTCGGCTGCACGCATCGTCTCGCAAACCCCGGCAAAATCGATCTGGAATTGATCGAGGTGCAGTCCGGTGCTTATCTGGGCGAAGATGACATCATCCGGATCGAAGACGAGTTCGGCCGGACTTAGGATGCGATGATGAAGCGAGTTCTTGTCACTGGCGGAGCGGGATTCATCGGCTCGGCCGTGGCGCGCAAGCTCGTCAACGAAACCGATCACCATGTGCTTGTGGTCGACAAGCTGACCTATGCGGGCAATCTGGAATCGCTGCAGACGGTTTTTTCGAATCCGCGTTTCTCGTTTTCGCAAGGCGACATTGCCGACCGCTCTCTTATGCGCCGGCTGTTCGGCGAATTTCGTCCCGATGTGATCATGCATCTTGCAGCGGAAAGCCATGTCGATCGTTCCATCGATGGGCCGAGCGAATTCATTCACACCAACATCATCGGCACGTTCACGCTGCTGGATGTCGCGCTCGAATACTGGCGGGCACTGGACGACGCTAGAAAGCGCACGTTCCGTTTCCAGCACATCTCGACCGATGAAGTGTTCGGCTCGCTGGGTCCGGAGGGATTGTTCTGCGAGGATACGCCTTACGATCCGAAGTCGCCTTACTCGGCGTCCAAGGCGTCGTCCGATCATCTCGTTCGTGCTTGGAATCATACGTATGGCCTGCCGGTGGTCGTCACGAACTGTTCGAACAACTACGGACCGTTTCACTTCCCCGAGAAGCTGATCCCGCTCACCATTATCAATGCGCTCGAAGGCAAGCCGCTGCCTGTTTACGGCAAAGGCGAGAATGTCCGGGACTGGCTGCATGTGGAAGATCATGCAGATGCGCTTCTGCTGGTCGCGGAAAAAGGTTTGCCCGGCGAGAGCTACAACATCGGCGGCCGGAACGAGCACAAGAACATCTCGGTCGTGAAGGCCATCTGCGCGCTGATCGATGAACTCGCGCCGGACGCCGCAATCGGACGCCGCGAAAGTTTGATCAGCTTCGTCACCGACCGGCCGGGGCACGATGCGCGCTATGCCATCGATGCTGCAAAGATCGAGCGCGAGTTGGGGTGGCGGCCTCGCCATACCTTCGAGACCGGGTTGCGGGAGACCGTGCAATGGTATCTCGACAACAAAACCTGGTGGGAGCGCGTCCGAAGCGGCGTTTATCGCGGCGAACGGCTCGGCGTCGCCATCTAAAGAACAGTCTGCGAGAGTCCGTCGATGCTGGACGTCGTTTCCGCCGCAATCCCTGACGTGAAGATCATCGTCCCGAAGGCGTTCGCGGATTCGCGCGGCTATTTCAGCGAGACCTATAACCGGCAGCGGTTCGCCGACCATGGGATTACGCTCGATTTCGTGCAAGACAATCAGTCCCTGTCCGTTGAAGCAGGCACGATCCGCGGTCTTCATTTCCAGTCGCCGCCGATGGCGCAGGACAAATTGGTGCGCGTCCTGCGCGGGCGCATCGTCGATGTGGCGGTTGATTTGCGCCGCTCGTCGCCGACTTACGGCCGGTGGGTCGCGGAAGAATTATCCGCCGAGAACCGCAAACAAATGCTGGTGCCTATCGGCTTCGCCCACGGCTTCTGCACGCTGGAGCCGAACACAGAGGTTTTGTACAAGGTCACGAATTATTATTCGGGGTCGCATGATCTCGGCGTGGCATGGGACGATCCGCAGCTTGCCGTGAAGTGGCCGGTGAGCGCGTCACAAGCCGTGCTGTCGGATAAGGATCGCACGCTGCCTGCGTTTAGCGCGCTGCCACGCTATTTCGAATGATCATGCGTATCGCCGTCACAGGACGTCACGGTCAAGTCGCGCGCGCATTGGTGGAGCGGGCTTCGGCAGCAAGCGCCGAGATCGTGACCCTCGCCCGGCCGGAATTCGATCTGCTGCGGCCCGATGACGTTTTCACCTCGCTCAAGAAGACTGGTGCGGACATTGTGATCAATGCGGCGGCTTACACGGCCGTCGATCTCGCCGAGACAGAGGCAAGCACGGCTCAGGCAGTGAATGCCACGGCAGCAGCGGCGATTGCCGACGCGGCGCGGGCATTGGCCATTCCCGTGATCTACATTTCGACGGATTATGTGTTCGATGGTTCGCTCGACAGGTCATATCGGGAAGACGATCCGCCGCAGCCGATCAATTCTTACGGCCGCAGCAAATACGACGGCGAACAGGCGGTGACTGCGGCCAATCCGGATCACGCGATTATCCGCACCGCATGGGTTTACAGTCCCTTTGGCAAGAATTTCCTGCGCACCATGTTGTCGCTCGCCACCACCAAAGACGAGATTCCCGTGGTTGCCGACCAGATCGGATCGCCGACAAGTGCGTTGGATATTGCGGACGGCCTCCTCAAAGTGTCGCGCAATCTGTTGGCACGCCCAAGCGATCCGCAACTGCGCGGTGTCTTTCACATGACAGGAACGGGCGAGGCCTCTTGGGCGCAATTTGCCGAAGCGATTTTTCAGGCCTCGGCGGCGCTAGGTGCACCATCCGCGCGGGTCATTCCGATTCCGGCCTCCGCCTATCCGACACCGGCAAAACGTCCGGCTAATTCTCGGCTCGATGGCGGAAAGATCGCCCGCATCCACGATGTCGTCTTGCCGGAATGGCACAATTCCGTTGTATCTGTGGTCACGCGGCTGATCGCCGATGAAAAGTTGAAAAGCGGCGGCATCACAGGGGCGTCACAATGAAGGGCATTATTCTCGCAGGCGGCAGCGGCACGCGGCTTCATCCGATGACGAGCGTGGTCTCCAAGCAATTGCTGCCGGTCTACGATAAGCCGATGATCTTTTATCCGCTGACGACACTGATGCTCGCCGGGATCCGCGACATTCTCGTGATCTCCACGCCGCAGGATTTGCCGCGGTTTCGCGATTTGATCGGCACCGGAGCGCAATGGGGCATCAAGGTCAGTTACGCCGAACAGCCGAAGCCGGAAGGGTTGGCGCAGGCTTACATCATCGGCAAAGATTTTGTAAACGGCGATTCCTCCGCGCTCATCCTCGGAGACAATCTGTTTTACGGACATGGCTTCACGGACGTTCTGAAAAAAGCCGCGCTGCGCAAAAGCGGAGCGACGCTGTTCGCCTATCATGTCTCCGATCCGACCCAGTATGGCGTTGTCGGCTTTGCGCCAGATGGCAAGGCGATTTCCATTGAAGAAAAGCCGGCCAACCCTCGCTCGAACTGGGCGGTGACGGGTTTGTATTTCTACGACGCAAGCGTGGTCGACATTGCAGCTAGTTTAAAAAAATCCGCGCGCGGCGAGCTTGAGATCACCGACGTCAACCGGGTCTATCTGGAGCGCGGCGATGTCAGCATCGAGCGTCTCGGCCGTGGCTATGCGTGGCTCGATACCGGAACGCCGGATAGCCTCATGGAAGCGGGTGAGTTCGTTCGCGCGCTGGAACGGCGGCAAGGTTTCCGGATCGCATGTCCGGAAGAAGTCGCTTACGACTCCGGCTGGATTTCGAAAGACGATCTCATCGCGCTTGGGAATGCACTCAGCAAAAGCACCTATGGTCAGTATCTTCTGACGATCGCGCGCGGCGTGTAGCTTTTCAATTTTGGGCCGGGTCGCTCCAGGCGCGAATTGCAGCGTCAATCAGCGCTGTTAGACTTAGAGTTCAACTGTCAAATTTGATATCGCAGCCAGATCGAACGGCGGGCCTTGAAGATGGTCCGGCGAAGGCGTCCGAGCGCAGTCCGGCGGAGACCGTATGGTTCGATGCGGTCTATCATCGATTCGCCGTCATGGTGTTGTACTGGATGCGGGTAGACTTCAATCAGCTTGAGCTTGGTAAGCCACAGCTGACGTAGAATAAAATCGAAAATATCGTACGGCGGATCCGTGAAAGGGATGAGTTTGCGCGCGCCCGCCGGCGTTATCGCATACCCCTGAGCCATAATTGATGGCACTAGCGGGCGGTTAAATGCAAAACCGCCGCGCTGGTCAATTGCTTCTTCAGTCGGTTTACCGCCAGCTAGCTTGAGAAATTCCCATTCAATATGAGTTTCGAAGATCGTGCGCATGCATGCGGCAAAGTCAGGCGCGAGCACGGCATCATCTTCGAAGATCAGAGCCCGATCTTATCCGCGCTCAATGACATGCTTCATGGCGCGGCCGTGGCTGATCGTGCAGGCGAGGTCGCCAGGCGCTATCGGCAGCCCGAACTCGGGCGATAGGCGGTGTCGCGCGGGCAAATCGCGCGCGTCTGTCGCATCGATAAATTCAAAGGACAATCCCGCCTTTTCGAACTCTGCGGCTATGTGATTGCGGCGATCTGTAGCTCGTTTTAGGCTGATAACCAGGCAAGGGACGTCCACAAAAAGTCTCCTAAAAATCTCTCTTGCGAGACGTGCTTTCGCTGTTTGCGGACAGTCAAAATCATCGCGTGATGTATTCGTGCGGAAGTCTTACGTCCGCGCCAACGTCGTATCTCTTATATTTGGATTGTTCGCATAAGTCTAAATCGCCGTCGTTCTGAGAAGGTCCCTCATGGCAAACACGCCTGGTGACGGGAAAGAATGGCGCACCCGACACGATTCGAACGTGTGACCTTTGCCTTCGGAGGGCATAGATTTCAATTTGCGCGTATTTGCGTTGGTTTGCAAACACTCGCAAAAACCTCGATTTTACGGGCACTTCCTGATGGATAGCCTTGCTGTTGTTTGATAGAATCTGATCCGTCGCGCTAGCTATTTGCTAGCTAGAGGAGGGAGCAGATGACGAGCAGAAAGCGGATAGGCATTCGCGATATTGCGGCTCTGAGAACGGACCAAACCATCTGGGACGCTGACGTATCCTGCTTTGGTGCGCGTCGTCAGAAGTCTGATTCCGTCAGCTATATCGTTTTCTATCGAACCGCGGAAAACCGCCAGCGCTTTCATACCATCGGCAGGCATGGCGCCCCTTGGGCTCCCGATACTGCGCGCAAAGAAGCTAAGCGCATATTGGGCGAAGTCGCCAACGGTGCTGATCCCGCTGATGCGAAGCGGATGAAACGGCACGCCGAAAGCGTCGGCGAACTGTGCGACATGTACTTTGCAGATGCGAAGGCGGGTCGTCTGCTAACTAGGCGAAAGACACCCAAGAAGGCGAGTACCCTTTTGACGGATGAAAGTCGCGCCAAGCGACACATTAAGCCGCTGCTCGGTAGGAAGGCGGTTTCGGCCGTCACACGGGGAGACATCGAATCTTTCATGCATTCGGTCGCTGAAGGAAAAACAGCAACAAGGGTCAAGACTGAAAAGAAGCGTGGTGTTGCGAATGTCCGAGGAGGCAAGGGAGCAGCGACGCGCACAGTCGGCCTGCTAGGGGCGATTTTTGCATACGCTGTGCGCCGAGGAATGAGGAACGATAATCCGGTTCGCGGGGTAGAAAGGTTCGCTGACGGGCAGCGCTTTCGACGCCTGAGTGAAGACGAGTATTTCGCAATAGGCCGGGCGCTAGGCAGAGCAAAGGCCGAGGGCGTGTGGCCGGCAGCCGTTGCCGCTGCACGGTTCATGGTCCTAACGGGCTGGCGAACAGGTGAGGTCGTCGGATTGGACAGATCAGAAGTCGATCTTGTGCGTCGGACGGCGTTTCTCGGAGACACCAAGACAGGAAAATCAATGCGTCCGCTATCCCACGCCGCGTGCGAGATTTTGCGTGAGCAAAAAATCGACGCTGGACTGATCTTTCCTCCGTCGAAAGGTGAGGGGAAAATGGTTGGATTTCCAAATTTCTGGTCTAAAGTGGTTGCTCTTGGTGACCTTCCGAATGATATTACGCCTCATGTGTTCAGGCATTCCTTTGCTTCGCTTGCAAACGATCTTGGTTTATCGGAACCAACTATAGCCGCACTCATAGGTCATAAAGGTCGATCAATTACATCCCGCTATGTTCATAGCGCAGATACCGTCCTGCTCCACGCTGCGGATAATGTTGCAAGAAAAACTTTAGAGCTGATGGGTGTGCGCGAAGTTGGCGAGATTGTACAACTTCGAGCGACCGCTTGATCGCGCGAATACGATGCGTTTGGATCTCGGGATAGGATCAAAGTCAAATGGGTATTCAACTCATCCTTGAAGTGAAAAGCACCAACGCTTTCTCAGGCCGTCTCAGATATGATTGCTATTCAACGCGGCGATTTATTCATCGCGACGTTCCGGAGAGCTGAGGGCAGGGCCATGCCTTCTGCAAGGACGTATTCAGGGTATCAATCGCGGCCTTCTTTCGTTCTGCAGGATTGAGGAGCAAGTAGTTGCAGAAAATATCCGCGGCTTGATAGGCGACATCCCCTCCCGGATTGCAGTACTTACGTACTATTACCCAAGCTTTCTTTAATCCTGATTTCTCAGTGTCACCACCTTCAAGCGCGCTCTCCAGAGCCGTTACGATCGTATCAATGTCCATATCCGCTCGTTCCAGTGCTCCCGACACATAAGAAATGACAAGGTCACGGTTTGGGCGCTTGCAAGACTCCTGCATGCGAAAACCGTCCGCTCCCGCGATCACAGGGAAGAAGAGTGCGAGCGCCATGCCGGTGGCAAGCATTCGTCGAATTATTCGATTGGCCATCGTTACCTGGAGCATCTGTCCGTTACCTAAGTTGCTAGTGCGATAGCATGAGCCAGCTCAGAGGATTCATCAGAACAGAGCGCGTCGCACCACCGAGAACGAATTCCCGCAGCTTCGAGTGTCCATAGGCACCCATCACCAAAAGATCTGAGTTGTGATCGGCGATATAGTTCTCGATGAAGCTGCCGATTGAATGCTGGTCACTCTTCTTCACTTCTTCGTAGATGGTGTCGACGCCTTCGGAATTGAGCTGTTGTGCGATTTCGCGTCCACGTGGCGCTGACGGCATAGGCTTATCGTCCGTTGCCGAAAATATCCGAACGCGAGAGGCGCGACGCAGAAACGGCATGGCATCGCCGACCGCTCGCGCCGCTGGTCTGCTGCCATCCCACGCAACTGCAATGTTCGCAAATGATTTGGCTAAAGGGCGGGCCGCGCGTTCGGGGAATATCAAAACCGGCCGCCCGGACTCAAAAATCAAATGCTCGGCAACATCCTGATCCTGCCCATTATCTTTCCGAATGGGAAGAACAGTCATGTGATGGACGCGGGCTTCTTCGACCAGAAGACGGAGACTCTCAAAAGGAGTCCGCTGCTCAGTACTGCACTTCGTAAGAACAGGGCGGTCCGTCGCGATTTTTCTAAAGATCTTCGCGAGATTCCTGGCATTCGCCGCACTTCTTCTTGCTTCGGTTTCAAGAAACTCTCCGATATGCGCACCTTCGAAATAGAGTCCCGGTTCTATTTTCGTTTCCAGAACGAGGGCTGAGATTCGCGTGCGAATCTGCCGGTGTGCGCCACCCTGATCACAGGGCTTCGACAAGTTCTCCACCAGATCTACGACCGCGCCAATCGCGGCGGCATGGATCGGCTTAGGATAACTGAGAAGCGGAAAAAAGACATCACGAATGGCCACGGCAAAATCTCCTTTTCACCTATGATGCTGGAATGGCCATGAGTGGTCTTGATCTGGATCAGAGACAGCGCCCTTGCAGAGTTTAGTCTTCCAACAATCTCGGCACTGAACTTCAGGAGGTGCGAATGAAGGCCCACCACATCATGACCCATCATGTGGTCACAATCGACCCTGATGCGACGCTTGCCGACGCTGCTCAACTGATGCTCTCGAACCATTTCAGCGGTCTGCCCGTTGTTGACGCCAAAGGCGAGCTTGTCGGCATTGTGACAGAGCGGGATTTCATGCGCAGGCAGGAAATCGATACACAGCGAAAGCGACCGCGCTGGCTCGAATTCATTCTGGGCCCTGGTCGCATGGCCGAGGACTATGTGAAGACGGCAGGCCGCAAGGTTCGCGAAATCATGACGCGAAATCTTTACACGGCGGCAGAAGACACACCCTTGCCGGAGATTGTGTTGCTTATGGAAAAGCACCACATCAAACGTGTTCCCATTATGCGCGGAAAAAAAATCGTCGGCATGGTCAGCCGGCAGAATTTTGTACAGGCTGTTTCTAGTTTGTCGCGAGGTCTGCCCGGCCCGACATTCGACGACACAAGTCTCCGAAACCGGATTCTTGCGACTATAGAAGATCACCAGTGGGCTCCGATCGGGATCAATGCGATTGTCAAGAATGGCGTCGTCGATCTATGCGGAGTCATAACTGACGAGCATGTTCGTCAGGCCATCATCGTTGCGACCGAGAACGTTCCGGGTGTCGAACAGGTTCATGATCACTTGGCGTGGGTCGATCCGATGTCCGGCGTCTACCTTCTGTCCCCGGAGGATGAGATGGAGAATCCTTCGACACCACAGGCGATGGCTTCGTAGCGTACCGATGCTTTAATCTTATTCTTGCGGTGAATTTATTGTTGGAGTTCGTCCTCACCGTCTTGCTGCTGGAGCTTACGCCCGGACCAAACATGGCTTATCTCGCGGCGTTGTCGCTGACACGCGGGCCTCTCGCGGGCTTTATCGCGGTCGCAGGGATTGCGCTCGGACTTGCTACTCATGCCGTTCTTGTGGCTCTCGGCGCGGGCGCCGTTATTCAGAATCATCCGGGACTGTATGAATCGCTCCGATGGGCTGGCATCGCCTACCTTTTCTATCTGGCTTGGGAAGGTTGGCAGCCCATATCAGCACCTCATTCCAAGAGGCCGTTGGTTGCAGGTGTTGCGGGGTCTCTGTTTTGGCGGGGTTTTTTATCAAACGTTTTTAATCCGAAATCGATTCTGTTCTTTTTGTCGGTCTTGCCCAGCTTCATCAATCCGGTGAGCGCGCGATCCATCTCGTTTCAATTGGCCGTGCTCGGCATGGTCGCCATCGTTATCGCCTCAATTGTGCACTCGGGGATAGTGATTGCTGCGGATCAGTCAGGTCGATGGATCTCTGACGATCGGATGCGTGACAGGATTAGGCAATCGCTTTCGGTCGTATTGTCGCTGATGGCCAGCTGGCTGGCTTGGGTGGCTATAAGTGGCGGGCACTAAGTTGACTGGATTGTGTGCGTAGATGAATGCGGTCAACGTTCAAAGGCCACGCCAACTCGGGATCCTCTGCGCCAGACGACCCGGCAAGACCGGCGCCGGTGTTCCATTTCAAGGACGAGGGTGAAGGCGTCGGGCAGGGGCGACACACGTCTGACGCTGAGTGAAGCGCCGGCCGCAGACAGATCATGAACTGTGCATGTCATCGAATGGCCATCAACAGCGATCAATCCAGACTTTCGAAGCTTGCGCCGGACAACTTTGCGCACTTTTTTCATTTTGAGTCATCAATTCACATTTTGTATCTCGGCTCTCCCGATCAGTTTTCGATGTCCCGCAGCTTATGACGATTACGCAGGCTGATTTGGCGTGCACCCGAAAAATCGAGCACGCCCTCGCCATGAAGTTGTGACAGCGCGCGAGACACCGTCTCCAGCGTCAGGCCCAGATAGTCTGCGATGTCTCTTCGGCACATCGGGAGAGCCATCATCCCTGTAACTGCGAGGCGGTGGTCCATTTCGAGGAGAAACGCCGCGACGCGCTCGAGTGCCGTTTTTCTCCCAAGCAACAGCATGTGATCCTCGGCGTGACGCAAGTCGCCTGCCGTCATCGTCCAGAGATTGCGGGCCACGTTGACGTCGGTGGTTGCCGCTTGTTCGAGCCCGCGGCGTTTAATAAGCCGCACCGTCGTGTCCACAATGGCTTCTGCGGTCAGGCGGTGGATGCTGCCGGAAACCAGTCCGAAAACATCGCCAGGGAGATGAAAAGCGCCAATTTGACGTCGGCCATCGGAGAGCAGCTTGTAGCTGCGAACCGCCCCGCTGATGACCTGATATACATATTCTGCCGGTTCATCCTCTCCGTAGATTTCCTCATCTCGCCCGTAACTGAATTCGGTCGCAATGAGGTTGGCGTGACCTGCGACCAAACCGAACTGGTCCGTGGCCGGAATCCTGCGAATAACTGCTTGATTGTGGACGATTGCATCGGCGGATTGGGTGAACATGGCCATCTCCCTTGGCAGCAGATGGCTATTTCTAGAGGCCGCAGCCGGCCTCCGGATATTTCGCGCGATATCTTAAGGGCAGCACCCTAAGTAGTTTGCCGGAGGCTTCTGTGCCGTTGGACGGCAACGCGGATTCGCGAGGCGAGACTTTCCTCCGGGTCCAGTTTTGCCCCTTTATTGTCGTCCGGATATCCCCCCAAGGAAACAACGGGCGCAAGTAGGGTTCTGTCGCGCAAGCTGTTTGCGACCGCAATACCGCCTACGCGGAGCATTTTGGAATCAAGAACGAAACAGTCGAACTGTAAGGTGGATGCGGCGTCCAGCATTGCTGCGCCGCTTCTAAAGATTCGGACATCAAACCCTTCCGTTTCCAGAAGGAACCGGAGCGAATTGAGGACGTCGAGGTCATCGTCCACGACGCATATTTTAAGATTTGGAGAGGAGAAGGCCATCGTGACGGCGCTTGAATAATCCGAATGACGCATGTTCTTGATTAGCGCCGTGCGGTGAGGCCATCTTGACTTGTCTCAATCCTTTAGGACTCCGCCCCGCATCGCAAGCCGGACCAGTTCTGAGATGCTGTTGGCCTGCATTTTGGTCATGACATTTGCCCGATAAACCTCGATGGTCCGGGGACTGATGTTGTAGTCACGGGCAATGAGCTTGTTGGAGAGGCCGCTGATAAGGCCATCCATCACCTGTCTTTCCCGCGGACTCAGGGAGGCAATCCGGGATGCGATATCCGCGGCAGCCGTTTCATTTTTAGAGTGATTGATTGCCTCACTTAAGGCCGCGCCAATCATAAAGACCAAGCGTTCGTCCTCGAACGGCTTCTCAAGAAAATCGATCGCGCCGAGTTTCATTGCTTCCACGGCGAGGGGAACATCACCGTGTCCGGTCATGATGACAACGGGCAGCGTTCTCGGCTCCTTCTTGAGCTGCCGCAACAGCTCGATCCCGTCCATGCCGGGCATTCGGATGTCGGAGACGACGCACCCAAGAGCCAAGCTTGGCATGGTTTCAAGAAATCTTACCGCGCTATCGAAAAGCGTCACATTGAAACCAGCCGAATTAAGCAGAAATTCCAGCGAGTCCCGCATCGCAGGATCGTCGTCGATGACGTATACATTTCCCTTATGCGAAGTCATCCCGAACTCTCGCCAGTTGTGGCGGCTGGTAGCGTAAAGCGGAATGTTGCGCCACCCGATGCATTACTTTCAACAGACATGCGGCCCCCGTGCGCCTCCACGATAGACCGGCTGATCGAAAGTCCAACACCCATTCCCGTTTCTTTGGTGGTAAAAAACGTCTGAAACAGCTTTATCCTCACGTCATCGCTAAATCCGTGTCCTGTATCGGATACTTCCACTTCGATCATGTCGTCTTGGGCTTTGGTATTTGCGACCACCAGTTCGCGCCGGTTGGCGTCGGCCATGGCCTCCAGCGCATTTCGAAACAGATTGACCAGAACCTGTTGGATCTGGACTCGATCAACAAGCACCAGATCGCAGTCAGGGTTCAGGTTGAAGCGTAGCAGAATTCCTTGTTCTCTGGCACCCGTCAGGCCGAGAGCGCCAGCCTCTTCAATTAGCTTCGAAAGACTTTCGACGCGCTTTTCCGATTCCCCGCGCGACACAAAATCGCGAAGCCGCCGAATAATCTGTCCGGCACGGAGAGCTTGCTCTGCCGCGCGATCCATCGCAGTCACGATCTTCGCTGCGTTCGGATCCTCGCTCGAAGCCAGGAGACGCCTTGAACCTTTCATGTAGTTGCTGATGGCTGCCAAAGGCTGATTCAACTCGTGCGCTAGCGCCGAAGCCATTTCACCCATCGCACTTAAGCGAGAAACATGCGCGATTTCGGATTGAAGCTCCTGGAGACGTGCCTGGGTTTGCTGGTATTCGGTCAGGTCACGGACGAACCCGGTGAAATATAGCTGTCCGCCGGATTCCATTTCTCCGATGGACAGATGCATCGGAAAAGTTGTCCCGTCCCTCCGCTGACCGGTTACAATGCGGCCGATCCCGATGATATGGCGTTCACCTGTTGAACGGTAGCGGGAAAGGTATCCGTCATGACGCTGTCTGTCGGGATTAGGCATCAGCACGCTGACGTTCTGACCGATCGCTTCCTGTTCGGTGTAGCCAAACTGCCGTTCAGCGGCGCTACTGAAGAACTGCATGATGCCGCGGCTATCAATGACGATCATCGCATCGGGGATCGTTTCCAGGATGGAGCGAAGGTGGCCTTCTCGTGTTCTTAGCGCCTCCTCAACCTGTTTTTGGTCGTTTATGTCGAGAATTATTCCGCTAAGATAGATTGGTGCGCCGTCATCGCCTTTGACGACGCTGCCGCGCGTGCGAACCCAATGACCACCTCGCACGCGGTGCTCAATGTCCAGATTGCACCCGGTTTCGATGGATTTCTTCACCGCAAGCGCGGTTAGCTCGCGATCCTGTGTCTCAAGGAGCGAGAGAAAAATCTCATAGCTCACAGGCCCGTCGCCTGAAATGCCGAACAGGTTGCGCGTCGCAGCGGACCAGGTCAATTTTTGCGTTGAAAGATCGAGATCCCAAGTCCCGATACCGGATCCATCGATGCCGCGCCACAAATGCTCGTCGTGGAAGGGACCGCCCGGCGCGTCATTGCTTCTGGTCAAGATCCGTGCCTCTGGATACCGGGCCGGGGTCTTATTGTTTAATAATCTGAAACTGAGACCAGAGCCCTTCGGGTTAGTAATGGCTCAGTTGAGGCCAAGGCTCAAGTCCTGCCGCTCGATTTCCGGCCTTCAAACACCGACAAAACTGTCGCTATGCGATTTGGTCCGGAGATCTTTCGCCGCGCATTGCTGTGAGAACGAGGCGGGATGAGGCCTCGAAAATCTCATGACTGTGGGTGAAGATATGCTCGTAGTCATCTTTTATGAGATCGAGCTGGCGGTGTCCGCAATCACGGACCAAGTTTGCGATGTCTTTGACAGAGTGGGCGCCCGCGATCTTGGAGAGAAACTCTTGGATAATATTCGTGCTCAAGCGGGTATGAGTGGCGAAGTCTTGTCCAGCCTGGATAATCTCGTAAAGAGCAAGTCGCTGTGCGCCGAAAACGAGCCACGTCCCCCGCCGAGCGATTTCGGTTAGCTGCGTGGATACATCTTTTGCTTGTCGCGGTTCGTTTATAAGCGCTTGCATCGCTGGTCTCCGATAATATGGCTTTCATATACGGAGAGTGTCGGCGGGGCATTGAGCGAAATCAAATTAGGCCGGGAAACGGTATCAATTCGCTTCCGTTGATCTTGATCAAGTCATCTTTGCCGAATTTGCTTTTTGATATTGCGCAAGTCGCTCTTGATCATTCATTCCGGCTGCACAATTCAGGACCCGTCTTGTACAAATTCCTTGAGGAAACAGCCGCCGATTGCATGACGCGCTCCGTGAAAACGGTTTCACGCGACGTCACCATGCGAGCGCTGATGGCGTTGTTCGAGCGCGATGACTTCAACGCCTATCCGGTTGTCGAGGGCGCCCATCCTGTGGGGCTGGTTAGCAAGCTGGATTTCCTAAAGTGCTTCGCTTTTACGCCTACGCAACTGGTCCCGCATTACGACGAACTCATGAGCAAAGTTGTGGCCGACGTCATGATGCCGGCGTTTATCTATGTGGGTGCTGCAACCAAGCTAACCCGGGTTTTGCAGCTTATGGTCGAGCATCGCGTCAGAAGTATCCCGGTGATCGATCAAGAAAAACTCATCGGTATCGTTTCTCGGGAGGACGTCATGCGTGCATTGAAGCGGTCCACGCGGCACCAAAGAACTAATTAGCTGATTTTAGAGCGGAACAACCGATACAACGCGATAGGTATGGGTGCGGCCTTCATCTGTGATTGAAACATATTCTCCCGCTTCAAACTTTTCCTCTGAGAAATGGTATCCTGTCTCGTCTTCATGATCGCCGAAAATGTCGTAGCGAAATGCCCAATGGCCGCCGGCGCGATGAACGAGGTGGCCGAGATCGTCCGGCTTTCCGGGTCGGAAACGTGCGACCCGGCATGCTTCACGATGTTGTCGCCACATGTTGAGATCAAGCCAGCCCTCGGAATCCAGGGGGGCGATTAAGACATAGGCTATTCCGGAATCGCCGAAAGGATGATCTGCCTCCCGCGCGAGTTCGAGCCTGATTTGCCGGAAACTCGATGGCAAGCTTGAATTCAGAATTCGCCGGGGCTTCGCTTGGTTCATGGCACAGTTTCTTTATCTGGATGAATGGCTTCGTTGCAGGACCAGTCAAGGAGGCCTCTATTCAAGGCTTTTCATGAATGCGAGCAGGTCGTTGATCTGGTCCGGATCGAGTTGAAAGGCGGGCATCGTAGGGTGACCGGTATAGATTCCCTCCGCAAAAGCCTCTGCAAGCGTCTCGACCTTGTAGCGCAGATGAAGATCCCGAAATGGAGGCGCAATCGTCAACGGACTTGGATTAAAACGGTCGATGGCATGGCAGCGCGCGCAATTCGTCTTCGCGAAGAAAAATCCGCGTTGTTCGCTGGCTGATGCCGCTTCGGCCGGAGTGGACAAGATCATTGAGATCGCCAAGCATACGTAAAGGTATTGCATGACCGACGTTTCTGTATGAGGCGCGCGTTTGCAGAATGATCTGGCGGTATTCGCTCCGATCAGCATTGATTTGCATCAATCCGTTCCCATCAAAATCGTTATGGTTGTCGCAATGCAGCCGTTCTGCGGGTTGCGACGTGCGTGTTGAGGAGGCGAGGGCCCCGGATGTCTCATCGCATATTCCCAGATCGTCTGGAGCGCGAGCCGGTAGACTGCCTTCACTGCAATCTCCGTTCGCTCAGCATTTGCGGTGCGCTGGACGAACGAGAGTTGCGCGAGCTGACAAGACTGTCGCAGCGAGTGAGTTTGATTTCTAAGGCGCCACTTTTTTCAGAAGGCGAGCGTGCCGAAGCCTTTTACAACGTATCCGAAGGAACAGTGCGCCTTTCGAAGTTGTTACATGACGGCAGGCGCCAAATTGTTGGGTTCGCAATACCTGGTGATTTTATTGGCGTTGCGCCGGACGATTGCTACGGTTTTTCAGCGGATGCGATCGAGACCGTGGTGGCATGCCGTCTCATGAGACAGCCATTCGCTCGCTTCGTGGAAAGCCAGCCACTTATGCTGCAACGAATAAATGATTTTGCGCGGCGAGAAATCGCTCTGGCTCATGACCATATGGTATCGCTCGGACGGCGATCTGCCGAAGAGAAAATCGCGGCGTTTCTGATCGGCTGGCGTAACAGGCTGCATAAAATCGGCCGTGAGGGCAAGACAGTTGACCTGCCTATGAGCAGACAAGACATCGCCGACTACCTCGGCCTGACCATTGAAACAGTCAGCCGGACGTTGACCAAGCTGGAGCGCGACGGTGTGATCATTATCGTTCCTCGGGGTGTCCGCATGATGGATGTGGCCCGGGCCGAGGCTTTGGCTGCAGCTTGATCAATGAAAGCGGCGATTTGATCCGGATCAAGGATCGATATCAGTTAATGCCGTACCTTGCGCTCAGATCAAGGAGAGTAGCCATGTCAACCGGCGCGATCATTATTTCATCCATCATTCTGGTTTCGTTTGTGTCATTTGGCGCATTGGTCATGTGGGCCGATTTTGAAGTTAGATCGGACAATCTTAAACACCCGCGCTCTGCAAGGCAGAGGCGAAGGGCATTTTGATCCTCTTTCAGGAATCATGAAAGCGATTGCGTCCGGCTTCGGCGCGTAAATAAACGTCTATTCAAAGGTAGGAAGTCTATGTGGCCGCGATCTGGGTTTTTGGATAACTCGATTAGCCGGACAATATCTTTTGCCAAGAGATTCTTTGCGCGAGGTGAGCAGTGCCGGCAATTACAACGGCTCGATCGCGAGGAGCTCGAAAAGATTGCCAGAGACATTGGGGTGTCTGTCTTCGAACTTTTCAAGCTTGCGTCCGAGCGTGACGATATT
>Ga0209023_10003822_pt1 | contig 17646 bp, 10 predicted proteins | sample LakOneMetagenome_FD_187468 | JGI IMG/M metagenome (GOLD analysis project Ga0209023, IMG submission 187468) | Freshwater and sediment microbial communities from Lake Erie, Canada (SPAdes) (version 2) | ecosystem: Environmental > Aquatic > Freshwater > Lentic | place: Lake Erie, Canada... | reverse complement strand
CGTTGCTGAAATCTACCCCGGCGTTGAGGTTGACGATCTGGTAGCTCGGCAATTGCAGGTCGATCGTGGTCGATGCATTGGCCGGCATGCCCGCGAACGGCAGATTGTGCACGAAGGTCCGCGGGTTGTTTTCCTGATCGCTCGGCTGGGTGTAGCGGTTTCCAATATGCTGGAAGGTCGCGGTAAAGTGCCCATCCGCGCCGTCGGCAACCTCGAAATTATAGGTGGCGTTGGCCGAAATCTGGAACTTGGGCACCGAAGGCAGACGATTGCCGTCGCGAATTCCGCCCAGTACCGCGCCACTGCCATCGACGACGGTCGAGTCGAACTTGGACTGCAATATGCTGCCCGAAATCCCGAAATCGAATGCCTTGCTCGGATGGGCCGTCAATTCGAATTCAAAGCCCGATGAATGGGCTTTGGGAACATTGAAGACGACGCGCGAGGAGCAGGAACCCGCATCGAGCGTTACCTGCAAATTGCTCATATCGGTGTAGAAGCCGGCAGCATTGAAGGTGAAGCCATGACCCTGTGCCTTCACGCCCGCTTCATAGTTCCACAGCGATTCATCGCTGAACCGCTGATAGCCGCCGAAGATGGCACGATCCGCCGGTGTGCAGAGCGTGGCATTGAGCGGATCGTTCACGCCACCAAGCCTGAACCCCTTTGAAGCCTGGGCATTGAAGGTGATATTATTCGACGCCTTGTAACTGGCAAGCACGCGGGGGTTGAAACCGTTCGAGCTGGTCCGGTCGGTCTGGTTGTCGCCGTTGGAGAAAAGGCCGCCCGATTTGAAGCTGCGGACCTCCTTATAGTCGTAATAGCGACCGCCAGCCGTGATCGTGAACCTGTCGGCCAGTTCGAGGCTCGCTTCGCCGAACACGGCATATTGCTTCAGATTGTAGGGCAGGTCCGAGTTATAGGGCGAATTGAGCGGGAAGCCGTTGGCCACTGCCGCCGACGTTCCAGCGCCCAATGTCGCGTCGGTCACAGCGTCATAGCCCGGTGTGGGCAGGCGCTGGCGATAGAAGCGATCGGTGTTGGCGTAAAAGGCCCCAACGAGCCATTGGAAAGGACCATCGCCCGTCGAACTCAGCCTGAGTTCCTGCGTGAACGCCTCGACATCGGTCGTATCGCGCAAGTTCGATGGAAGCAGGACGCCCGCCGCGGGGTAGCCAAGGTCCACCGAGACCGACCCGGTCAGCGCACTGGCATCGCGGCTGACAAGGATGTTGCGGTTGGTATAGGTACTGACCGAGGTCAGCGCGGCCGGGCCAAGGTCGATGTTGATCGTGCCATCAGCGATGAAGGTTTCGTCGCTGAACTGCTCGCGGAGCAACAGATATTGCTGGCGCTCGCCGAACACGACCTGAGGCCGGGTCGTCGTGAACTGGTTGCCGAACAGGTTGAACACTTCCTGCCGGTTGAACCCGTCGGTCGTGATCTTCTGGTAGATGACGCGCGGCGTGATCGTAATGTTTTCAGAAGGCTGGAAGGTGATTGCGAAGCGGCCGCCATAGCGATCGCCGTCATTCACATTCTTGCCGCCTGCCGGCCCAAGAGCATCGATGAAACCGGCATAATGGGTGTAATATCCGACCGCGCGCGCTGCCGCCTTTTCGCCAAGCGGAACGTTGACTGCGCCTTTCAGGCTGCCGCCGACCGAGCCGCCATCGACAAGGTTGACATTGCCTTCGATCGCCCCCTCGGTCACGCCGATACGCGGCTGGTTGGTGATATAGCGGATCGTGCCACCGATATTGCCCGAACCGAACAGCGTGCCCTGCGGACCACGCAAGGTTTCGACGCGATTCAGATCGAACAGGTCGAGATCTGGCGTGAACAGCGAGAGCGAAATGGGCGATTCATCGAGATAGACGCCAACCTGCTCCTTCACGCCCGGCTGGTCGCGAACGATCTGCCCGGCGGAAACGCCGCGAATCGAGACCTGGCTTTGGCCCGGCCCGAGATTCTGGATGGCGAGGCCGGCGACATTGCGCGAAATATCCTCGAGCGACGTCGCGCCGGATTTCTGGATATCCTCGGCGGTCTGGGCGTTGATGGAAAAGGGAACGTCCTGCAGCGTTGCGTTGCGCTTGGTCGCGGTGACGATGATCTCATTGCCTTCGGCTTCGTCGGCTGCCGCAGTGTCCTGGGCGTAGGCGGGAAGCGCAAGAGCGAAAGACAGGGCCGAAAAGCCGGCCAGAAGCGATGATTTTTTCATTTTGGGTACCCTCCCTCACGAGTGCATGCCGGGATTCTGCCCAAACTCAGAGTCTTGGCCAACCCCTCGAGAGGGAGTTCGGCCCGATTTGGCCCTAACTGTGACACTTTGGTGACACGAATAAAAGAGGACCGATGCATTTCTGCACCGGTCCAGTGAGGTTCGCAGGAGGAACCCGGGGAGGAACTTCCGCTTGGCGGAAGGTCCAATCTGTATTGGGAGCGGGCCGAGGAGGAGAGAGGATTGCCCGCCCCCAAACTCGTCAATAGTTGTAGGCGCGCTCCCCATGTTCGGCGAGGTCGAGCCCTTCCTGCTCGACTTCGGCAGTGGGGCGCAGGCCAATCGTGTACTTGAGCGCAAGGAACAGCGCCGCCGAAACACCGCCCGACCAGACCAGCGTGAGCAGCACGGCCTTGAGCTGCGTGATGAACTGCGCCGCCATGTCATATGTGCCGGGCACGGCGGGCGTGACGGTGTAATCGAACCAGCCCTGGCCGCCGAGCGCCGGGTCGGCGACGATTGCCGTGCCGAGCGCGCCGACGATTCCGCCGATGCAGTGGACGCCGAACACGTCGAGCGAGTCGTCATATTTGAACTTCGACTTCACTGTGGTGACGAAGAAGAAGCAGACGATCGAGACCACGAAGCCCAGCAGGATCGAGGTCATCGGTGCGGCGAACCCGGATGCCGGCGTAATTGCAACAAGGCCGGCAACGGCCCCCGTCGCCGCACCGAGCAGCGAAGGCTTCTTGTGGACGATCTGTTCGATCACCGCCCAGGCCACGGCAGCGGCGGCGGTCGCAACATAGGTGTTGATGAAGGCAACCGACGTCACGCCATTGGCTTCGAGGTTGGAGCCGGCGTTGAAGCCGAACCAGCCCACCCACAGCAGCGATGCGCCGATCATGGTCATGGTCAGCGAGTGCGGCGGCATCGGTTCCTTGTTGAAGCCGATCCGCTTGCCGATCACGAGGCAGCCCACAAGGCCAGCGATACCGGCATTGATATGGACGACGGTCCCGCCGGCGAAGTCGAGTGCGCCAAGGCCATAGAGGTAGCCAAAGTCGCCCGGCTGGTTCGGGAGGAAGTCCGGGCCGGCCCAGTACCACACCATGTGCGCGATCGGGAAATAGACGAGCGTCAGCCACGCAACCACAAACAGGATCAGCGGGGTGAACTTCACGCGTTCTGCAAAGGCGCCAACGATCAGTGCCGGCGTGATGCAGGCAAAGGTCATCTGGAAGACGACATAGGCATATTCCGGGATGTAGACGCCGTTGGAGAAGGTCGCGGCGAGTGTGGTCCCGTCAACGCCCTTGAGGAAGGCCTTGCCGAAGCCCCCGACATAGGGCGCCAATGCACCCGATCCAGCCGTGAAGGCTTCCGAATAGCCCCAGCAGACCCAGACAAGGCTGGCGACGCAGACGATCATCAGCACCTGCATCAGGACCGAGAGCATGTTCTTGGTGCGGACAAGGCCGCCATAGAAGAGCGCCAGGCCCGGAACCGACATCATCAGCACGAGTGCGGATGAGATCAGCATCCAGGTGGTGTCGCCCTTGTTGACCATGTCCGCGGTCGGCGTGAAAGCGGCTGCAGCGGCAGGTGCGGCTTCCGCAACGGCGGCGGTTGCGTTGGACGCCGCTTCGGCAGCGTTGCTCGCCGCCTCCTGCGCCCAGGCGGGCAAGGCTGCGAATGCGGTCGCGAGACCGCCGGCGAGCCCATACAAAGTCTTTCTGGAAATCATGCTTCCCCCTGTTGTTCTAGAGTGCAACGCTATCGGTTTCGCCGGTACGAATGCGCACCGCCTGACCGAGGTCGAGAACGAAGATCTTGCCGTCGCCGATCGCGCCGGTGTTTGCGCTCTGCTGGATGGCCTCGACCGCGCGCTCGGCGAGGTCGGAGGCGCAGGCGACCTCGATCTTGATCTTGGGCACCATGTTGGTGCTGTATTCCGCGCCGCGATAGATTTCGGTCTGGCCCTTCTGGCGACCGAAGCCCTTCACTTCGGAAACGGTCATGCCGGAGACGCCCAGCTCGCTTAGCGCGTCGCGGACGTCATCGAGCTTGAACGGCTTGATGATGGCAATGATGAATTTCAAAGCTAACCCCCTTTTTTCGTGTCCGGGGATTGCTGTGCAAAGGCCGTGCCAATTTGCTGCGCCGCAAAAAAGCTTAAGAATGTGTAATCAAATTGCAATTTTCGCGATGTCCGCCGCTCGAATCTCGGGCATTCGTTCTAATTTGCCTATATTATGGGCAATTTACATGCGGCATGGCTATGGACTTGCGGCGCCCCTTCGTGTTGGGCAAGGGTAGCGAAAAGAAACCGAGTCCCGGGCATAACGAGAGGAACCTGCCATGACCGAAGCCTATATCATCGATGCTGTCCGCACGCCGCGGGGGATTGGCAAGCCGGGCAAGGGCGCACTTTCGCATCTGCATCCACAGCATCTGGCGGCGACCGTCCTGAAGGCGCTGAAGGAGCGCAACAACCTCAACACGGCCGAAGTCGATGACATCATCTGGTCGACCAGCACCCAAAAAGGCAAACAGGGCGGCGATCTCGGCCGGATGGCCGCGCTCGATGCCGGCTATGACATCAAGGCCTCGGGGATGACGCTCGACCGCTTCTGCGGCGGCGGGATCACGTCGGTGAACCTTGCGGCAGCGCAGGTCATGTCGGGGATGGAGGATCTGGTGATCGCCGGCGGGACCGAGATGATGTCCTACACCACGGCCGCCGCGGCCGAAGAGCGCGAAGCCGGCATTCGCCCGATGGGCATGGGTGCGGGCAACCGCCATTTGCAGAAGATCCACCCGCAATCGCACCAGGGCGTGTGCGGCGATGCGATCGCGGCGATGGAAGGGATCAGCCGCGAAGCGGTCGACGCGCTGGGGCTCGAGAGCCAGCGCCGCGCCGATATTGCCATCAGGGAAGGCCGGTTCGCAAAGAGCCTGATTCCCGTCCTCAACGAAGACGGCACGGTTGCGCTCGATCATGAGGAATTCCCGCGGCCGCAGACAACGGCCGAGGGGCTGGCGTCATTGAAGGCGTCGTTCAACGAGATCGCCGACATGTCGATCCAGCCCGATGGCCAGACCTTCCGCCAGGCGATCAATGCCGTTTATCCGGACGTCACATGGGAAGGCGTCCATCATGCGGGCAATTCCTCGGGTGTGGTCGATGGCGCGGCGGCGATCCTCATTGCCTCGAAGGACTATGCCGACAAGCACGGTCTGAAGCCCCGCGCGCGGATCGTGGCGACGGCGAATATCGGCGATTGCCCGACACTGATGCTCAATGCGCCGGTGCCGGCTGCAAGGAAGGTCCTGGCGAAAGCGGGACTCTCACCCGACGATATCGACCTGTGGGAAATCAACGAAGCCTTTGCCGTCGTCGCGGAGAAATTCATCCGCGACCTGAAGCTCGACCGTGACAAGGTCAACGTCAACGGAGGCGCCTGCGCGCTTGGCCATCCGATCGGCGCGACCGGCTCGATCCTGATCGGGACGGTGCTCGATGAACTCGAACGCCGCGACCTGAAGCGAGGGCTGGTGACGATGTGCGCCGCTGGCGGCATGGCACCGGCCATCATCATCGAGCGGGTGTAACGACCCGCCTTTGGTGCCCTCTCTCGGAGAGACCTCGAACCTGATATTCGAGACTTTGGCCGATTGGAACCGGATTTTACAGCATACCTCTCTGGGTAAAGCCCGACCCGCGAATACTGACGCAGAAAGCCAGAACAACCGCCCGCAATCCCGAACCGCTGGTGCCAAGGGCAAAACCCGACGCGCATCGAAGCTGAGGGGTTGATATGGAAACGCCGCTGCATCCCGTTTCATTGAGGATGACCTTCGCCGAAAAGGCGAAGCTGGAACGGGACGCGGCGGGTATGTCACTTTCCTCTTATATACGCTGGCGGCTGTTCGCCCCTGATGATCCTCCGCCCCATAGCCGTGGCAAGCATCCGGTCGCCGACCATAAGGCATTGGCACAGGCGCTTGCCCTACTGGGCGCATCGCGGCTTTCCAGCAATGTGAACCAGCTTGCCCGTGCGGTGAATACCGGCAGTCTGCCTGTTGCCCCTGATACCGAACAGGCCATTCGGGAGGCCGCGCAGGATATTGCCGAAATGCGGGAGATGCTGCTTCATGCCCTCGACATGGATCGCTCTCCATGATTTTGAAGGCCTCGCAGCGTAGTGGTGCCAAGCAACTGGGGCTGCATCTACTCAAGACGGAAGAGAATGAGCATGTCGAGGTGCATGAGGTCAGCGGCTTTGTCGCGGCTGACCTCATGGGCGCGATGCGGGAGGCTTATGCCCTCTCACGCGGCACCAAATGCCAGCAATTTCTGTTTTCGGTATCGCTCAACCCGCCCGCCGACGAGGCAGTACGGACTGATGTATTTGAACATGCCTGCGCCATGATTGAAGAACGGCTTGGCCTTAAAGGCCAGCCGCGCATCATCGTCTTCCATGAAAAGGAAGGGAGGCGGCACGCCCATGCCGTGTGGTCACGGATTGAGCCGGAAACCATGACCGCCAAGCCGTTGCCGTTTTTCAAGACCAAGCTGCGGGATATCGCCAAACAGCTATTCCTTGAGAATGGCTGGCGGCTGCCACAGGGGTTCGTGGACTCACAGTTGCGCGACCCGCGCAATTTCACGCTGGCTGAGTGGCAACAGGCCAAGCGTGGCGGCATTGACCCCAAACAAGTCAAAGCCGCTATTCACGAATGCTGGGCAATCTCTGACAGCCCCCACGCTTTTGCCGCTGCGCTGGAAGGACGTGGGCTGTTCCTTGCCAAGGGCGACAGGCGCGGCCATGTCGCTGTTTCGGTGGAAGGGGAAGTATTCTCGATTGCCCGTGTCATCGGCAAGAAGGGCAAAGAGGTTACCGCCCGCCTCGGCTCACCTGATGATTTGCGCTCTGTCAGCGATACACTCGCCCATATCAGCCACAGTGTCGGGGCTTCCCTCAAATCACATATTCGTGAAGCCAAACGGATATCCGCCAATCGGCTGCGCCCATTGCATGAGCAGCGCGATGAGATGAAGCTCCGCCATGGCGAAGAACGCCGCAAACTGGATGCAGGGCAAAAGGCGCGCGCTGAAGCTGAGCAGCAAGCCCGCGCTTCCCTTGTCCGTACAGGGCTCATGGGCGCGTGGGATTTCCTGACCGGCCAATATGCCAAGGTACGGAAGCAGAATGAGGCTGAGGCCTTTTTCGCCTTCCAGCGGGACAGAGAACAACGCCACCAACTGCTGCACGACCAGCATAATGAGCGCCGTGAACTGCAACGCCACATTGAAACGGAACGCCACCGTAATGCCATGCAGGTGCTTGCCCTATACCGTGAAGCGGCGCGTTTGCGCCGGTTGCCTGAACAAGCACAGGGGCGCGGCCTTGAGCCGGGGCGCTAACCCTCAAGCCATTGGGCTATATCCCGCCTTGGCCATTCTGACCTGACTTCCTGCCTTTTAGATGCATTGCCCGATGGGCTGCTGATTAAGAGTTTTTAGCGCGAGCTGATCCATCAACCGCAAGGCGTGGGCATATGCCACTGGCCTTCTCCACTCATGTTGCGATCCTGCGAAGCTGGATGCTGGTTTGGTCCATCCCGCGCTTTTTCCTCCGCCATCGCAGCCCAATTCCGGGCGGCGCAACAAAAAGGAGGACACCATGTTCAACATGACCCAGAACGATATCAGCCGCAAAACCGGCTTACAGCTCACCGCCCTGTTCGAAGCCGCCGCCCGCGCCTCAGCCCTGCCACCGGCTACAAACGCCGCCAAGGCCAAGCGCCTGATGGCGATGATACAGGCAGAATTGCAGAGACGGCGGTAAGGTTCGTCCTAATTGCGGCGCACGTTCAGCACAACAGAAATAAGGCGATGCTCGACATTACACGCCGTCGGCATCCCCTGAACAAGAAGGCATGCTTATAACTTAAATATTTCTCTGACATAAGAGCCTGATTCGAAAGTTTCTCAAGCATAGCAATATTTTGCGGTTCTGCGGGTGAGCATGCGGATGGAGGCGATGTGGGTCCAAGCGGTTGAGGAAGCGAGGGAGGTTTCCCAGTCCTTGGCGAGGCGGCGGCATCGTCCGAGCCAAGCGAAAGTGCGTTCGACAACCCATCGGCGGGGCAGTACCTCGAAGCCTTTCGCGGTATCCGAACGCTTGATGATCTCGATAGACCAGTTGCCCATGTTGGCCAACGCATCCTTGAGTTTGTCGCCCGCATAGCCGCCGTCCGCGAACAGGTGACGCAGCCATGGGAAGCTGTATCGTATCGCAGCGAGCACATCGAGGGCGCCATCGCGGTCCTGAATGTCGGCGGCGTGGATGAGGACGAAGATCAGAAAGCCGCAGGTATCGGTGAGGATATGGCGCTTCCTGCCTTTCACCTTCTTGCCCGCATCATAGCCGCAAATCCCGCCACTTTCCGTGGTCTTGACCGACTGGCTGTCGATCACCCCGGCGCTTGGACTGGCCTCGCGGCCTTCTATCTCGCGCAGGTTCATCACCAGCACCGTGTTGATGTTCTCGAACAGTCCGGCATCGCGCCAGGCATAGAAATAGCGCCGTACCGTCGAGACCGGCGGGAAGCATTTGGGCAGCAACCGCCACGCGCATCCGGCAGAGGCCAGATAGAGCAGCGCGTTCACCACCTCGCGCATGTCGGTCGTGCGCCGCCGCCCGCCGGTCTTGGCCGGGGGAATGAACGGCGATGCCAGCGCCCACTCCCGATCCGTCATATCGCTTGGATAACGCAACCCTTCCCGGCTATGCTCCCGCCGGGCAATACCAGTCCATGCCATCCTTCACTCCCACTCTTCGCAAAGCGGGCCTGAATCACAACATGCTGGTATTGCTCAACAACTTTCGGATCGGGCTCTAAGTGAAATTGCTGTTCCAAATATTAATCTAACAAATCCTAAATATAACCTACCATCAGTAAATGCGGTAAATGCATCGCGTATGAATAATATTTGAAGTACAATAAATATATACCTCCATTCTTGATGGAATTTCATTTTAATGAAAAAATAATTATTAATAAAAACAATTATCCATTCAAAAAATGGATCAAGATTTCCTATGGTAAGATCAATGCTTCGCATATAAACATCGACAATTATGGACATTGTCGAACTTAAACCAAATTTGAATGTATTGTACAAAATTGCGTATATCGACAAAGCAGAAAATATCTGACCCAAAGTCGCCCAAGTTGACCTTGGCATTATCAATGTCTTTAAGAATACAATCAAATTGCGGCGTTTTAAACGAATAAAACGCCGAAGCAATTGAGCGTTCTCAGCCATAAATGTTATCAGTAAAATAAAATTCCGGCCCACACCCTTCATTTTTATGCATTTTGGCAATCCTGTAGAAGGCGTCGACGTATAACATATATCTGACATATGATGGTGCAACACAATTTCGGACGTAGGCTAGAGGTCGTTCATTTCTGCGGGAAAATTCCCAGACTGCGCAATATGGGTAATCTCGCCCGTTCAAAATCCTTAAATAGCCGTTGAAGTTCGGCTATATTCGTAGCCTTGTCAGGAAGTTCATTGCCTTCAACAATCAGGCGCTTGCCCTGTGCGGAGAGAATGTCCCAGGCTCGGGAAGGAACATCGTCAACGCCATCTGACAGCGCCTTTATGAATATCTGATCAATCCACGACACTGAGACCGCCGAACCTATTAGTGGGCTGGCTAGAAATTGCATTCCTGAGAGTGATTCAGATTTTGCACAGATGAATTTATTCAAAGAATTGGCAGCATCGGTTCGGCCCGCCTCAACATCCCTGCTATCGAGCGGGGCAATGGTTCCAGCTCCTGTCAACACCAGTAGCGATTCCCATATTTGCCAAAAATCAATGTTTTGACATGCTTCGGCTTGGGCCAACTGCTCTACGGAGCAGGTTTTGCTGTCTGCTGCATCGATGGCAGCTATAACAGGCGCATAGATGTCCTGTTTCAGCTCAGCATCCCCTACAGAAGTGCCGACTGTAGACGGACAATCCGCCGCGTTGGCTAGCAATGTAAATTGCTGTTGGCTGACCGTTGCACGCAACTGGTGGCCGTCCAGTCGCCGCAGTCCTTTCACAAAAATGTCCCGTCGAAACTGCCGATTTACGAAATAATCGAGGGTTGTCTCACGAAGAATCGGGTCAGTGATCTCACTCAACACCTCTGTTGCTGATGAAGGCACTGACAGCGCCGGAATATTATCCAGAACATTCGCTGAACCCGCGAACGAGAGCTTCGCGTCGCTCAGTATATCGGCCACCTTTGAAAAGGCCATCGGCTCCCACTCAGCATTAAAATACTCATGGGCAACATAATGCATATCTTGTTTGCGGATTTGATCGAGCCTTGCTTTAAGCTGTGGATGTGTTGCGAAATACGCCGCGCCGGAATCCATTACCTGATCAACAAAGTCGATGGCTTTTTGCGCGCGTTCCAGTATTCCGCCCGTAGCAGCCCTCTTCGAATATTCTGCCATCAAATGTCGTAATGGCATTGCAGGTGACCAGCCGGGGGTCACATTGTAACTAATGTAAAAGATGCCGCCGGGCTTCAAGCGATCTCGCGCAATCCTAACAATCGCACGGCGGCTTTCGTCCGATACCCAAGACCAGATCCCGTGCAAAGCGATGATATCGAACTGTGGCAGATCAACTCGCTCGGCGAGTTGCTCGAAGGAGTCTTCAAATATCCTGATGGGCTTGCCTGTTGCCTGCGCCAGCTCCAGTGCATTTGCAACCTGTGCCGGATTGAAATCGGTGCCGTAAAAATTCCCGTCATTGGTCGCGGCATTGATGCTCAGTGACAACCCTTGGCCAAATCCAAGCTCAAGATAATTGGGCGCTGTTCCTACGGAATGCCCAACTCCGGAAGCCAAGAGGGCGAGCCTCAGGCGGACAGGAGATGTTTCAGGATAATAGCCATAAAGGTAATCAACTTCGGAAATATAGCCGTTGGCTGACATTGTTACTCTACCTCAAAAAGAAGGGCGCGCCGGTTAAGACGCGCCCAAAGGTTGCAGGTGTACTAGGGGGATTAGAAGTTGACGTTGATACCGCCTTGGACGCGGCCAACATTCTGCTGACCTCCGAAGCCGTAACCAACACCGAAGAAAACGCCGAGCTTGTCGTTCATCAGAGCTTCGATGCCAGCTTCGATCTTGCCGAAACCGTCAGGATCAACGCCCGCCAACGTGAAGCTGTTGCCACCACCCAGATAGCGAACGGTACGCTCGTTGCCCATGTTCCCTTGGAACGTATAAGACAGCTTACCATATGGCTTCAGGGTGAATGCACTACCTTCGATCGACGCGCCTAGCTTTACGCCGAACGTCGGGTTGAACACGGTCTTGGATGCTTTGTCCACGGCCAGTCCGATGCCTGCACCACCCGTTTCGGTGAAGCCGTCCATCGACCAGTGGCGTAGAGCCAGTTCACCGAATGGTGTGACTACCAGATTACCGTTCGTCTCGAAGTCATAGCCAATCTGGATGCTGCCATCCCATTCGCTGCCCTTGAAATCGGCAGAGATTGTACGTGCCAGAATTGCCAGTTCCCGTTCCGTCTTGAATTTCGAGAAGCCGTAGGAGAACTGAGCATTCGCGTAGAAGTTCTGACGGAACCTCTGCGTCCAGTAAGCACCGAGGGTGTAGGTGCGAACCTGACCCTCTTCAGCAGTGCCACGGGCGCTTGCATCGTGCTGGACATATCCAAACCCGAAACCAAATGCTCCGCCATTGCCATACCCCAGATCAAGTCCGAACGCGCCGCCGTAGCTGTTCACCTTGGTCTTTGATGCACCGGAATTTGTTCCGCCGTACTTAGCGAAATTGGCAACCGGATTGAACCACAGGCTTGCACCGGCGTCGGAATCGGTTGGACGGGCAGTCGTCAGGCGTTCCGCAGCCGAAGTGAACCCGATATTCTGGCGGACACTCGAAAGCGAGCCGTAGAATTCGGCGGATGAGAGTTCATCAAACACTTGAGCTGCCTGTGCGCCGTTCAAACGCCAGTCGAGACCAGATACAATGTTGGCAATATCCTGCGCCCGACCAATCTGGCCAACCGAAGAAAACGCCGCATTTCCTGCTGCATCAGCTTTAATGGTGCTCACGATCTGCGGAATGGTAGAGTCCAGAGCGACAGCGGCATTGACCGCATTGGGGTTGGTCGCGCCAGTTGCGTAGCTTGTACGGCTTGCAACCAAGGCAACTGTCTTCGCGGTGGTGTCGTGCTTCAGACCAAGCGATACAAACTTGGAAGTCAGCGACGTATCAACCTTTAACGTGGCCGGATCGACAGTTCCCACTCCAGTATAGCTGAAGAGCGTGTAGCCATCGCCATTGCTGAAAATGCTATCCTTACTGACATTCGTGACCACCTTACCGGCAAGGTTTAGATCGCCAGTTATGGTCCACGAAGACGGCGTGGACGCGGTGGAGCCGTTTTCAGGCGTGGTGAAGAACGGAATGCCCACGCTTGCGGTGATCGGGCCAAGCAACTCATTGGCCGAGCTTCCCGTATCAACCCCCAGATTGCCGAAGCGAACCAACGAGGGGTTAACGCCGACAACGAGAGTACCAGTAGCGCCTTGCGAGAAGTTACCCGTCTGAACCACATCGATACCCCTGATGCTCTCAGGGCCAGCGCTCGTCAGGCTACTACCAACCGGCTGAATAGCCGACGTAACGCGGCGGCCTACGACCAGCGTGGCACTGTTTACAACATCACCCTTGATACCGAAAACATCAGTGGGAGACGGGGACTGTCCCAGCGAGAGCTGAACTTCACCAGCATTTACCGCGAACTTGCCAACATCCAACGTCCAGCTCGGTTGAAGCCCAGCGGCAGCGGGAGCCTGATAGGCTGCACCATTGATGACAAAGGTGCCTGCTCCGTTTTTGTTGAGGGCAGCTACACCCAACACCTGAACCGCTGGGGTGTCAAACGCGCCGAAACCAGCCTTCTGAGCATTGTCATTAAGAACGAGTACCGGATTAGCGGCAGGAAGCGTCACACTCTTGGCAGAGGTGTAAGTCGCATCCGATCCAAGGAAGCCAGAGCCGTTCAGATTGACAGTGGTGTTGGTTTGGAATGCTCCGGTTTTCGAGTCACGTTCGGCGACAATAGAACCCAGGGTGGCTGAACCACTGTTGAGGTTCAAGGTGGCTGCGATGTTGCTCGTCTTCAGTGGCAAACCGTCCGGGCCAGTTATGTTGGCACCGCCAACACTGATCCCACGGGACGTGCCGTTTTGATCAACCGTATAGGTTTGGTCGAAGAGAGCGGCAGGAGCTGTCGCCACCTCAGGTCCAGATGCCTGAACAGTTTCGGTCTTGGCGGTGCTGTGGTTGAAAACCGAACTTCCGACTGAAATGCCGCCGGTAATGGCGCCACTGTTAACAACGCTACCGGTTTTGCCGGATACCGAGACTGATCCGTCGATGATAGCACCAGACGCGTTCGTAACCTTCGCATCACCTCCAACAGCCGAATAGACGTTAGTGGTCACTCGCTTACGTTGTGCCGGAACGTTTAGCGCCGTATCGACAATGGACGTGTCAGTATTGACACCCAGCGAGCTCGCACTGACCGAGCCGCTAATCTTGCCGGTGTTCGCCACAAGTGCGCTGGTCGCACCATTTGCACTGGCTCCGCCAATCGTGCCGTCGTTAGTGACCGTCGCGCTACCGCCGACAATCTTGGAAGACGAAGTCGAGGTGGAGTCGGTAGCAACGCCTGCTTTGTAATTGGTCACATTGCTGTCGGCATCGTCGGTGAAAGTGGAGTTGGCACTTACAAACCCACCGACCTTAGAGCCTTTGGTGACAGTCGCTGTTGCACCACTGACACCGCTGGCAAATACGCTACCATTCACTCCGTACTGATCCAGCGCCTGAAGGGCTGGAGCTGTATCGACAATGACTGTTGCCTTGCCGCCAATATTGACCTCAGAACTGGACGAGGTCGTCTTGGTCAGCAGTGTGCTGGACAGACCTGGAGGCGAAACGAAATTGCCACCAGCAGCCTTGCCTGAATACTCGGAGACAGAGCTGAAATTAGCAAACTCGCCTTCAGATCCGGCACTTACCGATCCACCCACAGTTCCCGTAACAGTGGCAGTGGCGTCACCTCGGCTTGCACCGACATTAACCCCGCCTGCAACTGTACCAGCGATATCTGCGGTCGCTTTTCCTGAAGCAAGTGCAGCTTGGCTGGACGACTGATTGGAATATTTTGCTGTGACAACGCTCGTCTTGGCATCGCGAGCGTAGCTATTGTCAAAGCTGCTAGAGCTGTCTGATCTGCCTGCATTAACCGAGAGGCTTCCGCCAAGCTTTGCGGCGCTATCGATCTTGGCACTGGCAGACTGCACACCGAAAACGCTAACGCTATTATCCACTTTGGCGGAACCAAGAAGATTAGCAGATGCGTCACCAGCCGTAACCGACGAAGAAGAAGCGCCAGATTCTGTGACACTATCCGTTACGTTATTGAATGCCGTGATGGTCTGTGAACCGGCGGTCTTGGTCGTGTTGTCGCTGACGTCGTTACCGAACGCGGTGACACTTACCGAACCTTCAACAAGCCCTGAATTGACGGTAACGGAGCTACCTTCGCGGCCAAACGAGTTTACATTGGCAGAGGGTAAGCCCCCACGCTTAACCGCTCCCGTGACCGTGACCGTGCTTACACCGCCGGCATTTGTGGAAAACTTGCTCGTATCGGTACCGCTGCCGGATGCCGTTCCATTCCCGGCTGTATCCAGCACCTGAGTGATTGTGGAGTTGCTCGCAAATGAATTTGTGAAGCCGTTACCAGCGGTTGAGTTCACGTTGCCAACAACCGACCCAGAAATCGTGGCAGTGCTCGCCTTATCTGCGGACTGAGTGATATGCCCCACAGCCGAGCCGAAGCTCGCATCACCATTAGCAAATGCATAGGTTCCGGTGACAGATCCGCCAGTGGAGGTCGAATCATCCGTTTGGGTTTCGGTGTGAACAGTAGTCGTTACATCCAATGCAGGGGGTGTACCCAATACGGTTGTCGCCACATCACTTGATGAGAACGTGCTGTTATTGAGCGAACCGCTGCTTTGCGCGAAAGTGGTTCCAAGGACAATTCCGTCGTTGCTGACAGTAACGTCTCCTTGACCGAAGGCAGATATCGCGCCGTTGACGACACCACCAGCAGAATTGGCTATCGATACGGTACCACCCGCAGTCCCTCGCTGCTGAGAAAATGATGAAGTGTCGGTAATCACACCCCCAGTAGCACTCGATACTTCCGTGTGCTTCTGAGACTGAGACTGGCTGAGGGGGCTAACGAATCTGTTGGAGCTAGCTGATAGGCCGCTGATCGTGCCAGCATTGGTAACCGCAGCACTCTTGTCGCCCGTAGCTGAAACAAATCCCGCTTTTCCGCCTGCGTTGACAGTCACGCTGGCGGCTCCGCCAATGGCGCTGTTCGACTGACTTGAATCTGTCGCAAAATCAGTAGGCGCAGCCGGGAAAAGCGTGGTTTTTGATGTATTGGAGGATGACGTGCCAGTGGCATTGGCGGTCACCGCGCCGCCGACGATGCCATCAACGACGACTGTCGCGTCACCGCTACCAGCCGTTATGGCATTCGCATTTCCGGTGACAGAACCTGACTTGCCAACCGTTAGCTTCGTCGAATTTCCGACCTGCTTGCTCGCGAATTTAGATGATAACTCGGTTATCGCACTGGTTGCATCCTGAGTTTGGCTGTTGACCTGGCTAAACTCGGTGAAATTCGAGTTTGCGGACGCGTTGCTGCTCACTTTGCCATCGACAGTCACCGTGCTTCCACCGGAACCATTAGCCGAGACAAGACCGACATCACCAGCAGAACCGATTGTAACCGTTGCAGCGCCGCCGCCAATGGTGGTGGAGCTTACGAATGTGTCAACCGCCTTACCGGCAGCAGGAGCGGTAGAAAGAGACTGACTCTTCACCACACCACCTGCATTTGCGGTAACATTGCCTGCCACTGCATTAACAGAAATGTCAGCCTTGCCTGCCGCCGAGAAAGCAGAAACGTTGACCTTGGTAGTTCCGTCAGCGCTTACAGCTGCACCGTCCTGCACGATGGAAACATTTCCGCTCGTAGTTGTACTGGTTCCCGTCACTGGATCAAATTTGCTGTCGAAAGAACTCGCACTGATCGATCCACTGCGTACCGCGCCCACCGTAGTGGTGTTTAGCGAAACGTCCCCTGCGCTGGATGCTGCCAAACCGTTGTGGACGGTCCCGCTGTTATCAATTTTCACCGTTCCGCCGAAACCAGAAGCAACAAGGCCGCCCGTAACCAGCCCGTTATTGGTCACGGTTGCCGTATTTTTGGTGCCATTTGCCAGTGAACCGTTGAGAATAATGCCCGATGCATCCGTAACCGCATCCGTTGCAACATTCACGGTGCCGACCGAGCCTGCGTTGGTAACAATGATTGCGCCATCACCGCTGCCCGCCGAGGGATTAAGCACAATATTGCCACCCGTCACCACAGCGCCAGCCTTGATATCCAAGGTAAGGTCGGACGAAGGCGTGCTGATGTCGGTCACTATCGCCGTATTTACAGTTCCTACCGGCGTGGAGGTGGCAGGCGGCACAGGAGCCGACACGGTTACTGTTCCCGCGTGGGCAACAGCACAAGAAGCAGCCACCATTGCCGTGGTTATCAGCAAGGAAGCCCGACGATGAGCAGTAAACCCGCCTTCAGAAGATGTGCCGCGTAGGACTGTCATTCTTATTCCCCTATCTTCATAAATCGCCGCACAAATCGTCGGCATAGTTTCAATAAAATCCGTTAGAATCGAAAGGCGAACCGCGATTAATTCTACACGGCGTGAGCGATAGGAAGATTATCGGTTTAATAAAAGTGACTTTTACTGCAAAAGTAGCTGGCTTACAACCGGGAGTTCACGCGATTCACATTCACGAAAAATCAGATTGTACTGCTGCTGACGGAAGTTCTGCTGGCGGACACTGGAATCCAACTTTCAAAAAACATGGAAAATGGGGTTCAGCTGAATATCATAAAGGTGATATAGGAAACTTTACTGCTGATGCAAAAGGAAACGGAACCATCACATTAACGACTGACGAATGGTGTGTTGGCTGTGGAGACGAAACCAAAGATGTTCTAGGAAAAGGTTTAATCGTGCATCAAGGAACAGATGACTTTACGACACAGCCTACTGGAAATGCAGGAGGCCGAGTTGCCTGTGCGGGAATCATCAAATAAAAAAAAACAATAACCACTATTTTTATAAAATCTAGTGGTTATTTCATTTAAAATGAATACTAAAACAATAAAAAAAATTAGCTTTGTATCCTCAAATAAAAGTTAA
>Ga0209023_10003821_pt1 | contig 17656 bp, 14 predicted proteins | sample LakOneMetagenome_FD_187468 | JGI IMG/M metagenome (GOLD analysis project Ga0209023, IMG submission 187468) | Freshwater and sediment microbial communities from Lake Erie, Canada (SPAdes) (version 2) | ecosystem: Environmental > Aquatic > Freshwater > Lentic | place: Lake Erie, Canada... | reverse complement strand
GAGCGCGGCAATGGCGGCGGGCGGCGGGGGTGTGGTCGTCAGTGCGGCGATCAAGCCTTGCGCGCCGCACGGGGGCGGGTGCGCGGCGTGGGAGCGGCCGTGACAGAGGCCTTGGCCAGTGCGGGCGTATCGGCAGTGGGTGCTGCTGCAGGGCTGGCCGCACCGGTCGCCTTGGTACGACCGGCTTCTGGCGGTGTCACCCACCGGGTCGCCACAGCGGGCGCTGCCGATGCCTCCGGTGCAGCTGTCGCCGTGCCGGCGACCTTGGTAACTTTGGCAACCTTAGCAGCGACGGCCTTGGCTGCTGGTTTGGCCGCCAGTTGTTTGGCTGCCGGCTTGGCTGCTGGTTTCGCTACAGGTTTCGCTGCAGGTTTTACTGTCGCCTTGGCCGTTGTTTTCACTGTGGCTTTGGCCGTGGCCTTGGACTCCGCCACTTTGGTGGCTGCAGGCTTGGCAGCAGCGATCGCCTTCGGGGCCGGCGTGGCTTGGCGCGGTGGGTTGTCGTCGGGCGTCTCGATCACGCGCGCGACAGCTTTCTTCTGGGGCTTTTCGTACTCGTGGATGAAGGTGCGTACTTGCGGGTACACCACTTCACGCCAGCGGCGGCCGCTGAAAATGCCGTAGTGGCCGGCGCCCTTGGCTTCCAGATGGCGCTCCTTGTGCACGATACCGCTGCACAGGCCGTGCGCGGCTTCGGTCTGGCCCGAGCCCGAGATGTCATCGAGCTCACCCTCCACCGTGAACAGCGCCGTGGTCTTGATGTCTTCCGGACGCACGCGCTCGATCTTGCCGTCGGGCGAGCGCACATCCCACGTGCCGTGGACCAGTTTGTACTCCTGGAACACCGTCTCGATGGTTTCCAAGTAGTAGTCCGCGTCCATGTCCAGCACGGCGTTGTACTCGTCGTAGAACTTGCGGTGGGCTTCCGCGCTCGCGTCGTCCCCCTTGATCAAGTCCTTGAAGTAGTCGTAGTGGCTGGTGGCATGCCGGTCGGGGTTCATGGCCACGAAGCCGGTGTACTGCAGGAAGCCGGGGTACACGCGGCGGCCGGCGCCAGGGAAGTTGTCCGGTACGCGGTAGATCACGTTGTTCTCGAACCATTCGTAACTGCGGTTCGTGGCCAGGTTGTTCACCGCCGTGGGCGACTTGCGCGCGTCGATGGGGCCGCCCATCATGGTCATGGTCAGCGGCGTGGTCTCGCCCCGGCTGGCCATCAGGGACACGGCGGCCAGCACGGGCACCGTGGGCTGGCACACGCTGATCACATGGCAGTTGCCGTAGATGCCTTGCAGGTGGCGGATGAAGTCCTGCACGTAGTTCACGTAGTCGTCCAAGTGGAACTCACCGTCGGCCAGGGGCACCAGGCGGGCGTTCTTCCAATCGGTGATGTAGACCTTGTGGTCCTTGAGCATGGTGCGCACCGTGTCGCGCAGCAGCGTGGCGTAGTGGCCCGACAGGGGCGCCACGATCAGCACCACAGGCTGGGCCTTGAGCTTGACCAGCGTGGCCGGGTCGTCCGAGAAGCGCTTGAAGCGGCGCAGCTCGCAAAACGGCTTGTCCACCTCGATGCGTTCATGCACCGCCACGCCGACGCCATCCACGTCCACCGAAGGGATGTCGAACGATGGCTTTTCGTAGTCCTTGCCCAGGCGGTACAGCAGGTCGTAGCCCGCGGACATGCGCTGCGCGACGGGGCTCTGGCTGAAGGGCGACAGGGGATTGCTGTAGAGCTTGGCAGCTGCTTGAGCGAAATCAGTGAAGGGCTCCATCAGAGAGCGCTGTGTCTCGTAGATGTGGTACAGCATGGGCGAAACTCCGTTATGTTGCAGTGCAATATAGCAGCACTTGGTAACAAGCGCATGGAGGATAACCACCAGTTTCAAGTCACCTATGCGACATGGCTGCTGCGGCCGGTCTGCGGCAGCCACCCCGCAACCTCGATCATCCTTTTGCTATTAAATCAATAGCTTCTAGCGCTTTCTGGATGAACGCTGCAGGCATTTTTTGCATTGTTCAATGCGCCTTGATCTCGCCATGCTCCTGCAGCCAGGACTCAAAGGATTCTCTGGCCGAGTTGCGCAGCGCCGGTCGGAAGGCTGTCTTGTTACTCAGGTACAGGCAGTGCCGGATCACTGTGTACGGGTTAAAGCTCGCTTTAGGGTTGTGCTCTTCAAAGTGCTGCTTGTAGCGCTTGACCACCCCCACGGTCTCCCGCATCAACGCATTGAAGCGTGCGCGGGTCATGCCGGGTGACCACACCTGGATGTCGTCCACAAAGCCGTCGACCTTGGACGGCTCAAACTCAAATTCCTTGAAGAAATGCGTGGCGATCTTCAAGAAGGTGAAGGCGTTGAGCTCGCTGCTGCCTGCAGCAGCCTTGGCCGGCGCCCGATCTCCGCCAAGGTCGCCATCGGCTTCAGCGTCGGGCAAGGGCTCTGCGGTTTCGTCCGGTGCCTGCAGCAACTCGGCAGCGGTGGCGTCGCGAATCTGGCGAAACTCGCGGTCGGCCAGCTCGAACAGGGCCGACAGCACATTGATGCGCCGCTTGAGCTGGCCCGGGATCGATTTTTTGTACTTGATGCGGTGGTCCAGCACGCTCCAGGAGTCCTGGATGATGGTGCGCACCTGCAGCTCGAAGGGCAGGTGGGCGTAGTCGGCGTGCTCGGGCAGGTCGCGCTCGGCGGCGGACAGGCGCAAGTCCAGGTGCAGGCCCTTGTAGCCGAACGACGCCTCGGTGCTCTCCACCGCGCTGACCTTGTCGGTCACGTCGATCACCGCGAAGTGCGCACGCATGATCTGCGCGATCTTCTCCAGTTCATCCTCGTACAGGCACACCACGCGCACGCCGATCAGGTCGGTGATGTAGCTCTGGATGTCGTACGGCGTGTTGCTTTCTTCCAGCGCTGGGCGGTACTTGCGAATGAACTTGCGGATGCACTCGTCGGCATCTTTCACCCGGCCCTCGACCTTGGTGATGTCCACCCCACCGGCCTGCGTGACGGTGGCTGCCACCAGCGCTGTCAGCGCCGCACAGGCATCCTTCAGCGCGGCGGACTGTTGCGCGTAGAACGCGCGAAAGTTGGATTCCTCAAGATCGAAATCAAGCGATGGCATGCCGTGTCTCGGATGTTGTTGTTGAATGGGTGAAGAGTGCAATCGCAGGCACAGGTTCGCCGCCCACAGAGCATAGCTGCCAGCGTCCTTGTTGATCGCTTCCCCAAGTGTGTTCGCAAATGCAAAGGCGCTGTGCCGGACGATTGCCCATGATGGCGCGGACGGCCAAAACTGTCACGGCCTGCCGCAGCACGTAAAGGTAACCTGCCAGACCCGAAGCCTCACCTGGGATGCGGTGTTTGCCACAGCACTCAGTCCGCGAGAACAGCCCAACGCTCATGGTCCCGCCAGTGGCCGTCGATTTTGAGGTAGCGCTGCGAAAACCCCTCCTGCACGAACCCGCAGGACCGTACCAGAGCGATGGAGCCCAGATTGCCGGGCTGGATGTTGGCCTCCAGGCGGTGCAGCTTCAAGACATCAAACGCGTGCAGCAGCACCTGTTGGAGGCCTGCGCGCATGAGTCCTTGCCGCTCATGGCCCGCGAACGCGTAGTACCCGAGATAACCACTGCAAAACGCCCCCAGGACCACCTGGGTGATGTTGATCACGCCGGCGATCTCTTCGGAGCCGTCAGCGGAGTGCAGGCACACCAGAAAGCTGTGGTTGCTGCGCGAATCCATTGTCACCAGGAATTCCGAGAACGCCTGGGCATCGCACGGTGCGGTGGTCCATGGCGCGTGCAGCGCACGGCTTTTGCAGGCCAACGCGATGAAGCGGGGCGCATCGGCCACCATGGGCGGGCGCACAAACACGGCGGGCTGCGCGCCTGATGTTACGGAAAGCCCGGATTCCAGCACCTTGCATCCCGCCAAAACGCCGCGTCAGGCTACGGCCTGCGCCACTGGTTCTGCAGCAGCGTCCGGCGCGGTGTTGACATAGGACGCCATGGCCAGCGCATGCACCTCTCGCGCAGGGCGGTCCTTGAGCAAATGGTTGCTCCACACCTGGCGCCAGATGCGGGCGCCGGGCAGGCTGTGGCGCAGGCCCAGCATGTGGCGGGCGATGTGGGGCCAGGGGGTGCCGTACAGGGCGGCCTCGCGTTCCATGTATTCGACCATCGCCAGCTCCACCTCTTCGCGGGTCAGCGCACAAGGGGCGCCGCCATAGTAGAGCTGGTCCCAGCGCGCCATCCACCAGGGGTTGTGGTAAACCTCGCGGCCTATCATCACGCCGTCCAGGTGCTCCAGCTGCTGCAGCACCACATCGTCGGTCTGGATGCCGCCGTTGATGGCAATCGTGAACTGCGGAAACTCGGCCTTGAGCTGGTGCACCACCTCGTAGCGCAGGGGCGGGATGTCGCGGTTTTCCTTCGGGCTCAGGCCCTGCAGCCACGCGTTGCGCGCGTGAACGATGAACACGGTGCAGCCCGCCTCGGCCACGGTGCCGATGAAGTCGCGCACGAAGCCGTAGTCTTCGGCCTTGTCGATGCCGATGCGGTGCTTGACCGTCACGGGTACGTCCACAACGTCCTTCATGGCCTTCACACAGTCGGCCACCAGCTGCGGCGCCTTCATCAGGCTGGCGCCAAAGGCGCCGCGCTGCACCCGGTCGCTGGGGCAGCCGCAGTTCAGGTTGATTTCGTCGTAGCCCCATTCCTCGCCCAGGCGCGCGGCGTGGGCCAGCTTGTCGGGCTCGTTGCCGCCGAGTTGCAGGGCCACCGGGTGCTCCTCGGTGTTGAAGCGCAGGTGCCGCTCGGTACCGCCGTGGATGATGGCGCCAGCGTTCACCATCTCGGTGTACAGCAAGGTCTGGCGCGTCAGCAGCCGGTGGAAGTACCGGCAGTGGCGGTCAGTCCAATCCATCATCGGCGCGACGGACATGCGCCAGGGGCTCAAAGCGGGGGATTCCACGGCGGTCAAAGAAGGCAAGGCGGGCAGACGAAAGACAAGTGAGGACTGCAGCAGTACGCCCTGGTGGCGGCCGCACAAGGCTGCAGGCGAAGGAGGGCGCGATTATCCCACCCGCCTGCAAGCCGCGCCAGCCTGTGAATATGAGAAAAAATGGGCTCTACCGCTTGATAGGCAAGCGGTAACAGCTATCAAATCAGTAGCATACAGCGCGCCTGCCCTTGGAGGGGCGCCTTGACTTGTCCTGCCGCAAGGCAGGGCCAAGGCGGCATCGGCGATACTCCGCGGCGCTTTTTCTGATGCCTGACCGATGGCCTGTGTGGCCGTTCGTGTCAGGCCCCGTCTGCCGCTTGTTCCCCCATGCACCACACGATTTTTGACACACCGGTTGTCAACACCTTGCTGCGCGCCCTGTCGCGCGCCACCTTGCGCCTGACGGGTTGGCGGGTGGAGGGCGCCTTGCCCGCCCATGCTGCCAAAAGCGTGCTGATCGCCGCGCCGCACACCAGTAACTGGGACCTGCCGTTCACGCTGATGCTGGCTTTTTCGCTGCGCCTGCGGGTGTACTGGATGGGCAAGCAGAGCCTGTTCAAGGCGCCGTTTGGTGGCGTGATGCGCTGGCTGGGTGGCATTCCGGTCAACAGGGATCAGGCGAACAACCTGGTGGCCAGTTCTGCCCAGGCCATGCGGGATGCGGACGGCCCCATGCAGCTCATCGTGCCGCCCGAGGGCACGCGCGGCAAGACGCGGCATTGGAAGACGGGTTTTTACTACATCGCTCAGCAGGCCGGCGTGCCCATCGTGCTGGCCTTTGTGGACTATGGCCGCAAGGTGGGGGGGCTGGGGCCGGTGTTCGAGCCCACGGGCGATGTGGAGCGCGACATGGCCAGCATCAAGGCGTTCTACGCGCCCATCCGGGGCAAGAACCCGACGCAGTTCGATGCGTGATCTGCGCGGCCTGCCTGATCTGCCTGGCCTGAATGAGAGTAAAAATGGCCTCTACCGCTTGCTAGCAAAGCGCTGCCAGCTATTTTATTGATAGCAGTCGGATCTACCCCCGGGTGCGTGACCTGGATCGATCACCCCACGCTCCGGCGGTCGATCTTGCGGCTGAGCACGATGCTGGTCTGCGTCTGGTGCACCCCGTCGAGCTGGCCCAGGCGGTCGAGCAGGGTGTCGAGCTGCTCGTGGCTGGTGCAGCGCAGAAACACCAGGTAGTCGAACGGCCCGCTCACGGCCGAGACCTCTTCCACTTCGGGCATGGCCTGCAGGGCGCGCAGCACGGCCGGGGCAGTCCGGGGCAGCACGCTGAGCGAGCACCACGCCCGCACGGCCAAGGCCTCCAGCTGCGGCCCCAGGCGCACGCCATAGCCGGCCACCACGCCAGACCGCTCCAGCCGAGCGATGCGGGCGACCACCGTGGTGCGCGCCAGGCCGAGCTTGCGCGCCAGGGTGGCCGTGCCCTCGCGGGCGTTGGTTTGCAGCAGGCTGAGCAGCTGGCGGTCCGTGTCGTCCAAGGGGGTCATACAGTGCCTTTATTGGTCAAAAAATCATGGTGGCGATGGTAATCGCCGATATGACCAATTGCACAGAGCTTTTCGACGTTTTGCCTGCTACACATTGACAGTTGTCCCGCCTAGCATCACTGCATCTGCGTTCGATGGCCCGGCATGCGGCCGGCAGCAATCCCACCAGGAGCACTCCATGAAATCCACATCTCTCCCAACACCCCGCCATCCGTCAGCAGGGCGTCTTGCCGTCACCATATTGGGCGCCGGTCACATCGGTTTTGCCATGGCATTGCTGTTGCAGCAGTCTGGCGACTACGACATTGAAGTGGCCGACCGCGACCCCGTGCGCCTGGCCGAGGTAGCTGCCCTCGGTATCGCCACGCGGCTGACTGCCGATGACGACAGCCTGGGGGTTGCCATTGCAGGCCGTTTTGCGGTGCTGAACGCGCTGCCTTTCCACCGCGCCGTGCCTGTGGCCACCCTGTGCGTGGCGGCCGGGGTGCACTACTTCGACCTGACCGAAGACGTGCAGAGCACCCAGGCCATTCGCGCGCTGGCGGCTGGTGGCGCAGGCAGCGTACTCATGCCCCAGTGCGGCCTGGCGCCGGGTTTCATCGGCATCGTGGGCAACGATCTGGCCCGCCGCTTCGACTCCCTGCACACCCTGCGCATGCGCGTGGGGGCACTGCCGCGCTATCCGCAGGGCGCACTGCGCTACAACCTGACCTGGAGCACCGAGGGCCTGATCAACGAGTACTGCAACCCCTGCGAAGCCATTGTGGACGGTGTGCGCACCACCGTCCCGGCGCTGGAAGGGCTGGAGAATTTTGCGCTGGACGGCGTCGAATACGAGGCGTTCAACACCTCGGGCGGCCTGGGCACGCTGACCGAAACCCTGGCGGGCAAGGCGCGGCAGGTGGACTACCAGTCCATCCGCTACCCCGGCCACTGCGCCATCTTGAAGCTGCTGCTCAACGACTTGCGCCTGCGCGAGCGGCGCGATTTGCTACGGGACATTCTGGAGACGGCGGTGCCCACCACCGACCAGGACGTGATCGTCATCTTTGCCACGGCGGCAGGCATGCGCGGCGGGCGGCTGGTGCAGGACTCGTATTCGGCCCGCATCGTGGGCACCGAGGTGGCTGGGCACAGGCTCAGCGCCATCCAGCTCACCACCGCGGCGGGTATCTGCACGGCGCTGGACCTGGTGGCGCAGGGGCGGTTGCCGCAGCACGGGTTTGTGGGGCAGGAGGCGGTGCGGCTGGGAGACTTCTTGGCGAACCGGTTTGGGGGGGCTTACGTGGAGGAGGGGGCCAAGGCGATTGAAAATTGCACCTAAGCGGAATGGCCGTATAAAATTAAAAAACACTATTTATACGGCCAATGGACTTTCTACCCCTTCCAGACAGTGCTGCCCGGCAGTTCATTGACTCCATCACCATCTTCGAGGAATACCAGCGCACACGCAAACAAGCCTTTCAGTACGCAGGCGGCATGTACTGGAAGGTGCAAGGCGGCTACGAGTACTTGGTGAAGACCCAGCGCGACAACAGCCAGGAGCGCGTCGGCCCGCGCAGTGAACAAACCGAAGCCATCTACAAGGAGTTCACCAGCCGGAAGACTGCGCTGGAAGATCGCCTCAAAACCTTGCGCGCTGCCCTCACAGATGCGCAGCGGCTCAACAAAGCCCTGAAGGTGGGCCGTACGCCCTCCACGGTGATCGACATTCTGCAGGCGCTCGATACCGCAGGCCTGGCGGAGCACTTCACCGTAGTCGGCACCCATTCGCTGTACGCGTACGAAAGCGCTGCGGGCGTGCGCATCGTGCAGGGCGCATTGGCTACGCAAGACGTGGACCTGCTGTGGGACGCGCGCAGAAAGGTGCGGTTCATCACCGAAATGAAGCGCTCAGACGTGTCGATGCTGCAGGTACTGCAGCGCGCGGATTCCACCTTTCAGCGCAAGGAAGGGCAAAACGAAACCGCCATCAACGCAAAAGGCTTCGAAGTGGATTTCTTGCGCAGAATGGCCGAGGGGGACGACCCACACCCGTTTCGCTTTTCCGCCGATGAAGATGATTTGTGGCCTGTGCAGGCGGTTCGTGCTTCGGTGTTGACCAATGCACCGCGCTTTGAGCACGTGGTGGCATCGGCGACTGGACACATGGCGATGATGCGCACCGTCGCTCCAGCTACCTTCGTGGAGTTCAAGCGCTGGATGGCAGAAAAGGCCCCGGCGCGCGAGCCACTCAAGCGCAACCGGGATCGGCGCCAGGCCGACATCGTGCAAGGACTGCTCGACCAGGGAATGCTGCTGTCGTGATGCCGAGCTTCGGGGTGCTCAGCGCCCACCCGGTTTCAAGTACATCCCGTCGATAGCCTCCGCAAAATGCGCCGTCAGGTTGTTGCGCTTGAGCTTGAGCGTGGGTGTCATGAAGGTGTTTTCAATCGTCCACGGCTCCAAGGTGCAGTGCACGGCGCGCGGCACGGCGTAGCGGGCAAAGCTGGCGGTGTTCTTCTCGATGCGGGCCAGCACCGCGCGGTGCACGCTGGGGTGGTTCAGGCTGTCGGCATCTTGCGCGGACAGTCCCAGGTCCGCCGCCAGCCGCTGCCACTCGTCACGCTTGAGCACCGCCACGCAGGCGATGAACGGGCGGTTTTCGCCCACGACAAAGGCCTGCTCCAGCAGCGGGTCGGCCAGCAGGGCCAGTTCCAGGTCGCCGGGCGGCACCTTTTCGCCGGTGGAGGTGACGATGATCTCCTTGATGCGGCCTTTGATGTAAATGCGCCCGCCCACGATGTCGGCCTGGTCGCCCGTGCCCAGCCAGCCGTCGGCGCTCAGGATGCGGGCGGTGTCTTCTGGCCGCTTCCAGTAGCCCTTCATCACGATGGGGCCGCGCACCTGCAGCTCGCGGTTCTCGCCGATGCGCACCTCCACGCCCGGCAGGGCCTTGCCCACGCAGGCCGGGTCGTTGTCGTCCAGCGAATTCACCGACACCACGGGTGCGGTCTCGGTCATGCCGTAGCCCTGAATGAGCGGCAGGCCCAGGCCCAGAAAGCACTTGGCGATGGTGGGCGACAGCGGAGCGCCGCCGCTCACGGCCACGCGCACACGCCCGCCGAACTGCGCGAGCAGCGGCTTGGCCACCAGCATCTGCAGCAGCGGCCAGGGCAGGGCGGCCATCCACCCGGCGGCGCGGCCCTCGTCTGCCGCCGGCGCAGCCAGGGCCTGAGTGGCGCAAAACTGTGTCCAGCCCTTGTGCTGGGCGGCCTCGTACAGCTGCATCTTCCAGGGCGAGGGCGACAGCTTTTCGAGCAGCTTGGCATGGATGCGCTCGTAGATGCGCGGCACCGACACCAGCACGGTGGGGCGCACCGTCTTCAAATCTTCAGCCAACAGCGCCACCGACCGCGAATAGGCCACGCAGCTGCCCGCGGCAATCGGCAGGTAGTAGCCGCCCGTACGTTCGAAGGTGTGGGACAGCGGCAGGAACGACAAAAACACATCGTCCACCGTGGGCGCGATGCGGTCGAGCACCGCTTTGACGTCGCTCACCACATTGCGGTGGGTCAGCATCACGCCTTTTGGCTTGCCGGTGGTGCCAGAGGTGTAGACGATGGCGGCCAGGTCGTCCTCGGTAGGGGGCGTCCATGCGGCGGGCGCGGCGGCCTGTTGCGCACCGGCCAGCCACTGCGCCAGCGACCCGACGATGGGGCCGCCCTGGGTAGGTGGCAGGGCCGCGATGGCCGCGGCGTCGTCGTCGGCAATGACCACGGCCCGCAGTGCGGGAAACGGCGTGCCCACGGCCTGCACCTTGGCCCACTGCTCGGCCTGGCCCACGATCAGCATCGAGGCTTCGCAGTCCGACAGGATGTAGGCGATGCTGCCGGGGTTGTCGATGGCGTGCAGCGGCACCGGTACGCCGCCCGTGGCCAGCGTGGCCTGGTCCGCGCACATGGCGTTCAGGCCGTTGGGCAGCAGGATGGCCACGCGCGCAGCCGGGGGCAACTGCATGGCCGCCAGAGCGTGGGCCCACTGGTCGACGCGCTGCGCGGTCTCTGACCACGAAAGGCTGGTCCAGGTCTGGGTGGGGTTGTCGAAGGCGCGGTAGGCCTCTGCGTCGGGAGTGCGCGCTGCGCGGTAGGCCAGAAGCTGCGGCAGCGTCTGGACGCTGGCGATATCGGAAGGAATGGAAGCCATGGAACCTGCGGTGAAGGCGGCGCACGTCAAAAACGCACCGCCTCGGTGAAAACCCGCGGGATCATACCCACCCCACCTGCCCAAAACGCGCCAGCCCATCCCTCTTGTGTTGCAAATGGTGCGTTCCGATTCCCGGAATGATCGAGAAGATTCCTATCGAGGTCTTAATGGACGTCTCTATGGAGGTCTGTTTGTAGGTCTCTGTGTCACCTGCTGCTGCATCTGCTTGCTGCAGCATCTGCTGCTGAAGGTCGCCTGGGCATGAAGCGGGCCGCTCCAGCAGGCGCAAGTATGAAACCGCTCATACGTCTGGTCACACCAATCACGCCAAAGCGTCCCACTGCCTGGGTTCATGGCCCTCCGGGCGCAGGGACAAGGTGCGAATCACAGTGGTGGCGCCGGTCTGGCTCGGCCACAATGCCCCACCTTGGGCGCAGCTGCGCCGGGGGGCAAAGCGCGCCCTTTGCCGCAAGCCCGTCGATATTTGCCCACCGTACCGTGCAGTCACCTCCCGCCTTCACCATGGACCCCGTCACCATCTTCATTGTCGTCATGCTGATGATGCTGGCCAACGGGTGGGTGCTGGGCCTGATGCGCAAGGACTTCCCCGCGGCGCTGCGTCCGTGTACGGAGACCTGGCGCACTGCCACGCTGCTGCTGGCCGGCAGCGCGGTGCTGTATGCGTTTCAGTACCACCTGCCGCTGGGCTTGGCGTCGCCACTGGCCAATGGCCTGGTCATGCTGGGCTGCACGGGCTACCTGCGTGCACTGCGCCAGTTCTATGGCCTGCCAGACCCGCGCTGGCTGTGGGTTCCGGCCCTGGTAGGGTTCATCGGCATCCTGTGGTTTGCCGCTGTCCAGCCCGACACCCGGATGCGTGTATCCATTTTGTCGGCCTGCTGCACCTTCTTGTTGCTGACAAGCTTCATGCTGCTGGTCTCGCAAAAAGCACCCGAGGGTGCGCACAGCCGCCGCGTGGTGGCCGGCCTGTTCGCCCTGGTGGCGGGGTTCATGGTGTTCCGGGCGGCGTATTTTTTGGGGCGCGGCGTCAGCCCGTCGTTCGACATCACCGGGGACGGCGCCTGGATCAACATCGCCAGCCCCATGATAACGGCGCTGCTGCCCGTGGTGGGCACGACGGCCTTCTTGCTCATGTGCTCCGAGCGCATCGGCCGGCAATGGGAGCTGGCTGCGTCCACCGACTACCTCACGGGCCTGCCCAACCGCCGCACGCTGGTCACGGTGGGAGAGCGGCGGTTTGCCGAGCGGCAGCACGCGCAAGGGAACAGCCTGGCGCTCGCCGTGATCGACATCGACCACTTCAAGCAAGTCAACGACCGCCATGGCCACGAGGTGGGCGACGTGGCGCTGCGCCATGTGGCCGAGCACCTGCGCGCCACATGCCGCGGCAGCGACCTGGCCGCCCGCCATGGTGGCGAAGAGTTCGTGGTGCTGTGGGATGGGCTGGACGCCGCAGCCGCCCTGACTGCCGGGGAGCGCCTGCGTGCACTGGTGGCGCGGGAGCCGCTGCATGTGGGCGGCGAGCGGATCGCGATGACCATCTCGATGGGCGTGGCGGCGGCCGGCAAGGGGGACGGCAGTTTCAGCGACTTGCTGCGGCGTGCCGACGAAGCGCTCTACATCGCCAAGGCCGGAGGCCGCAACCGGGTGGAGATGGCGGACTGAAGTTCGGCGGTCCTTCGCTTCGGGAGTCCTGCCCGCGAGGCACGGCGGCAACGGGGTAGTGAGTCGATGAGGCGCTGAGGCTGTAGGGCAGCCGGGTACTGACGCAGTGGTGAGGTGCGTCGGTGGGGCGGTGGTGTTCAGCTCAAGTCGCCGCTTCCAGGCCGTGCGCAAAGTGGGCCTGCATGGCCTTCATGGTCGCCTTGGCATCGCGGGCCACCATGGCGGCCAGGATGGCGCGGTGCTCGTTCAGCGAATCCTCGATGCGCCCTTGCTTGAACAGCGAGTTGTGGCGGTTGAGCTTCATCACCTTGCGCAGGTCGGCCACCATCTGGCTGCGCCAGCGGTTGTCGGCCAGCTCCAGCAGCAGCATGTGAAAGCGCTCGTTGACTGCAAAGAACCGCTCTCGTTCGGCGGCGGCGGCCTCCAGCTCGGCGTGCAGGTCCTGCAGCGCCTGCATCTGCGGGGCGCTGGCCGTGGTGGCCACCACGCCGGCGGCATCGCTCTCCAGCAGGCTCAGCAGGTGGTACACGTCGCGCAGGTCCTTCTCGCTCATCTCGGTCACATAGGCGCCACGGCGCACCTTCATCGTGACCAGGCCCTCGGCGGCCAGCACCTTCAGCGCCTCTCGCAGGGGGGTGCGGCTGATGCCGAATTCTTCGGCGGTCTTGAGCTCGTCGATCCAGCTGCCGGGCTCCAGCTCGCGCCGAAAAATGCGCTGGCGCAATTGCTCAGCCACTTCTTCATAGAGGGCGCGGGGCGTGAGGGTGACAGCGGACATGGGTGGATTGTAAGCTGGGTAGAATATTTTGAATCAATAATTATGAATGATGTAAACTCGCCGCCACATCGGGGGAGGCTCCCGGCGCAGCTTGCAGCGCATCGCCCGCTCCCAGTCCACTGCCATCTTCGGAGACCGCTTCGCCATGAGTGACACGCCCCACAACGCACCGTCCGCAACGCCGACGCCCGAGTTTGCACCCGCGTCGCTGCAGGCCTGGGCCAAGGCCGCAGCCAAGTCCGCCCCTGGTGGCAACGTCGAAGCGCTGAACTGGGTGACGCCCGACGGCATCACCGTCAAGCCGCTGTACACCGCCGAAGACACCGCCGGCCTGCCGTACGCCAACACGCTGCCGGGCTTCGAGCCCTACCTGCGCGGCCCGCAGGCCACCATGTACGCGGTGCGGCCCTGGACCATTCGCCAGTACGCGGGTTTCTCCACCGCCGAGGAATCGAACGCCTTCTACCGCAAGGCGCTGGCCGCAGGCGGGCAGGGCGTGAGCGTGGCGTTCGACCTGGCCACCCACCGCGGCTACGACAGCGACCACCCCCGCGTGACCGGCGACGTGGGCAAGGCCGGCGTGGCCATCGATTCGGTGGAGGACATGAAGATTCTGTTCGACCAGATCCCGCTCGACAAGGTCAGCGTCTCCATGACCATGAACGGCGCCGTGCTGCCGGTGCTGGCGGGCTACGTGGTGGCGGCCGAAGAGCAGGGCGTGTCGCAAGACCAGCTCTCGGGAACCATTCAGAACGACATTCTGAAAGAGTTCATGGTGCGCAACACCTACATCTACCCGCCCAAGCCCTCGATGCGCATCATCGGCGACATCATTGGCTACACGGCACGCAACATGCCGAAGTTCAACTCGATCTCGATCTCGGGCTACCACATGCAGGAGGCGGGCGCCAACCAGGCGCTGGAGCTGGCCTTTACCCTGGCGGACGGCAAGGAGTACGTGAAGACGGCCATCGCCTCGGGCCTGGACGTGGACGAGTTCGCCGGGCGGCTGAGCTTCTTCTGGGCCATCGGCATGAACTTCTACCTCGAAGTCGCCAAGATGCGCGCTGCGCGCCTGCTGTGGTGCCGCATCATGAAGGAGACCGGCGCCAAGAACCCCAAGAGCCTGATGCTGCGCACGCACTGCCAGACTTCAGGCTGGTCGCTGACCGAGCAGGACCCGTACAACAACATCGTGCGCACCACCATCGAGGCCATGGCGGCCGTGTTTGGCGGCACGCAGAGCCTGCACACCAATGCGCTCGACGAGGCCATTGCCCTGCCCACCGAGTTCTCCTCGCGCATCGCGCGCAACACGCAGCTCATCATCCAGGAAGAGACGCACATCACCAACGTGGTGGACCCCTGGGCCGGCAGCTACATGATGGAAAAGCTCACCCAGGACATGATGGACGCCGCCTGGAAGATCATCGAAGAGGTCGAGGCCATGGGCGGCATGACGCAGGCCGTGGACAGCGGCTGGGCCAAGCTCAAGATCGAGGCCGCCGCCGCAGAGAAGCAGGCGCGCATCGACAGCGGAAAGGACGTGATCGTCGGCGTCAACAAGTACAAGCTGGCCAAGGAAGACCCGGTCGACATCCTGCAGATCGACAACGTGAAGGTGCGGGACGGGCAGATCGAACGCCTGAAAAATATCAGAGCAAATCGTGACCCAGCGCTCGTCCAGCAAGCACTGGATGCTCTCACTTCTGCAGCAGAAGACGGCAGCGGCAACCTGCTCGACCTGGCCATCAAGGCCGTGCGCCTGCGCGCCACGGTGGGGGAGGTGAGCGATGCGCTGGAGAAGGTCTATGGCCGCCACCGTGCCGATACGCAAAAGGTGACCGGTGTGTACGCAGCCGCCTATGACTCGGCCGAGGGCTGGGACAAGCTCAAGGCTGAAATCACCGAATTTGCCGACACCGAAGGCCGCCGGCCCCGCGTCATGATCGCCAAGCTGGGCCAGGACGGCCACGACCGCGGCGCCAAGGTGGTGGCCACAGCCTTTGCCGACCTGGGGTTCGACGTGGACATGGGCCCGCTGTTCCAGACGCCCGAAGAATGCGCGCGCCAGGCCATCGAGAACGACGTGCACGCCGTGGGCGTGAGCACGCTGGCTGCCGGCCACAAGACGCTGGTGCCCGCCATCATCCAGTCGCTCAAGGACCAGGGTGCGGACGACATCATCGTGTTTGTGGGCGGGGTGATCCCGGCGCAGGACTATGAGCACCTGTACGCAGCGGGCGTGAAGGGCATTTACGGCCCCGGCACGCCCATCCCGGCGAGCGCCAAGGATGTGCTGGAGCAGATTCGCAAGGCGGTGGCGGCGTGACGAAGCTGCTCGCTTTCACCCCATCCGTTCGGGCTGAGCCTGTCGAAGCCGGGGCTTGGACCCGTGACGGCCTTCGACAAGCCCAGGCTGAACGGTTGGGGGTTCATCTAGGTGAGCAGAACCTTGGCCCAGTCGGGTTCCTGCCCGTTCGGGCTGAGCTTGTCGAAGCCAGGGCACAGACCGGTGATGGCCTTCGACAGGCTCAGGCTGAACGGTTTTGGTTGGGTGGGGCTGAATGCCATTGCGGGGGGCGAGCGTCCGGCCTTGTCAATCACTGAAGCATGCGCCCTTTTTACGTCTACATCCTTCGTTGTGCCGACGGGTCTTATTACGTGGGCCACACCGATGACATTGAGTTGCGCATGCACCAGCATGAAAACGGCGACATCGGCTACACGTCATTGCGAAAGCCGGTTGAACTGGTTTGGCAAGGCGAGTTTGAGACCCGTGAGGGCGCGATCGCTTTCGAGCAGCAAATTAAAGGCTGGTCTCGGGCCAAGAAGGAAGCATTGATGGCCGGCGATTGGGACCGCGTTCAGGACCTGGCGCGGTCGCAGGGCAAGGTTGCAGGATCGCCCGGGCTTCGACAAGCTCAGCCCGAACGGGTGGGGGGAGACGCGGGCGCTGGAGATCGAGCCGCTGAAGATGCGCAAACATACCGAAGCTCTGACGTTTGCATCCCTGCAACCCTTGAAGCCCCAACACCCAAAACCGTTCAGCCTGAGCTTGTCGAAGGCCAGCCTCAAACCTCGAACAACCTGCTTTCAGGAATTACCGGCCCCGCCGGCCCCATCCAGCGCCGCGCCATGTCCAAGGCCATCACGCTGCTCGAATCCACCCGCGCCGACCACCGCGAGCAGGCGGACGAGCTGCTCACCGCGCTGCTCCCCCACACAGGCCAGGCGTTCCGCCTGGGCATCAGCGGCGTACCTGGCGTCGGCAAGTCCACCTTCATCGAGGCCCTCGGCCTGTACCTTATCGGCCTGGGCCACCGCGTGGCCGTGCTCACCATCGACCCGTCCAGCACGGTGTCGGGCGGCTCCATCCTGGGCGACAAGACGCGCATGGAGCATCTGTCGGTGCACGACAAAGCCTACATCCGCCCCAGCCCGTCGAGCGGCACCCTGGGCGGAGTGGCAGAAAAGACCCGCGAGGCCATGCTGGTCTGCGAGGCCGCGGGCTACGACATCGTCATCGTCGAGACCGTGGGCGTGGGCCAGAGCGAGATCGCCGTGGCGGGCATGACGGACATGTTCGTGCTCATGCAGTTGCCCAACGCGGGCGACGACCTGCAGGCCATCAAGAAGGGCGTGATGGAGATCGCCGACCTGGTCGTCATCAACAAGGCGGACATCGACAAGAACGCCGCCACGCGGGCCGAGGCGCAGATCACCTCCAGCCTGCGCCTGCTCGGCATGCACGGCAACCCCGACCACGCCACGCACGGCGCACTGTGGCAACCCCGCGTGCTGCAGATCAGCGCTTTGCTGGGGCAGGGTGTGGATGCTTTCTGGACCACGGTGGCGCTGTTCCGCGACATGCAATCGAACAATGGCCGCCTGGCCGCGCGGCGCGAAAAACAATCGCTCGCCTGGATGTGGGAGCGCATCGACGCGGGCCTCAAGCTCGCGTTCCGCCAGCACTCGGCTGTGAAAGAGCTGCTGCCCCAGATGCAGGCCGATGTGGTCGCAGGGCGCATCGCTGCGTCCACTGCGGCAAGACATTTGCTGCTAGCGCAAGCCCATCAAGCGCCACCAGCTATCAAATAAATAGCAAGCAGCTACCCTGACCAATTCAACGAAATTTCACCAAAGGACGACCATGCAAGACATCCTGGATCAACTGGAGAAAAAGCGCGCCCAGGCACGCCTGGGTGGCGGGCAAAAGCGCATCGACGCGCAGCACGCCAAGGGCAAGCTCACCGCGCGCGAACGCATCGAGCTGCTGATGGACGACGGCACCTTCGAAGAGTGGGACATGTTCGTCGAGCACCGCTGCACCGACTTCGGCATGGAAGCCAACAAGATTCCGGGCGATGGCGTGGTCACCGGCTACGGCATGATCAACGGGCGCCTGGCGTTCGTCTTCAGCCAGGACTTCACCGTGTTCGGCGGCGCACTGTCTGAAACCCATGCCGAGAAAATCTGCAAGGTGATGGACCAGGCCATGAAGGTCGGCGCGACGGTCA
>Ga0209023_10003820_pt1 | contig 17659 bp, 18 predicted proteins | sample LakOneMetagenome_FD_187468 | JGI IMG/M metagenome (GOLD analysis project Ga0209023, IMG submission 187468) | Freshwater and sediment microbial communities from Lake Erie, Canada (SPAdes) (version 2) | ecosystem: Environmental > Aquatic > Freshwater > Lentic | place: Lake Erie, Canada... | reverse complement strand
AGATCAACATGAAGATTCTATTCGTAGCTTGAGACAAAAAAACAAACGTAATCAAAAAAACTTAGAAAAGTATTTTTTAAAATTAATTCAATGCCATTGCAAGCTTTTGTTGGTAAGAGTTGATTTGCACTATTCCACAGATGTTTGTCCAAGCATAAAACAATTTGATCAAGATATTAAAAAGTTAGTTAAACGAATTCAGGACAAGGATACGATCTTTAATGGGCAGGTAGGGTATGCGTATAGGCTTGAACAAGGCGGAAAGAGTAGAGGTTACCACTGCCATTTACTGGTGATCTACAATGGCTCTAAACGTTATAGGGATAGTCATCTAGCACAAGAGATTGGGACACTATGGCAAGATAGAATAACCAGTGGTGACGGAGCATATTATATTTGTAATACTGCTAAGAATAAACGCGAATATCAGCAGGCAGGTAGGCTAGGTATAGGAATGATTGAACGAGGTGATGCTAGAGCGGAATATAATGCATTAATGGCGATAGGCTATTTGGCTACACCTGAAAAAGACAATCAGTACTTAAGAGGTAAGTTATCAGGTATGCGAGAGTTTGGGAAGGGACAGGTTAAGAAAGATCAGCGTAGACGTAGAAGTCGATCCCAAAAAATTATAGCGATACATCATTAACATGAAGATTGAATGTTCCTTTTCATCTTTACATTCAAAACTATAGGCTTATCCATCGGTAAGCCTTTTTTCATTTTATCAGGTATATTCTATGATTCTTACATGCCCATACTGCAATTCTGAAAACGTTACACGTGAATCGACACAGGCAACCAGTAATAACAACTTGTCATCAATGGCGGGTGCAGGGATTGGCGCAAGCATCTCTAAACATTTGCCGACACCATTTTCACCACTGTTGGGTGGATTAGCAGGAGCGATGATTGGTGGTTTGATTGATAGCTTTGTACAGCCGTCACAACCAAAACAGACGGTTAGATATTTCCACTGTCACCATTGCCAACAGAATTTCCAGTAAGAATAATTGCCTAGGCGATTGTGATTGTTGAGGTGTTAAAAAATAAGGGAGTTAGTTCCCTTATTTTTTGGTTTAAATCCTTGTATTTTATAAACCGTAATTGCATCCTTCACTCGGTGTTGAATATTCTTCATCCCAACCCAATGAAAACACAGGGCGATTCATTGATGTAGCTTTGTTCTTTTTGACATATTCAGAACTCATTTGGACATTGAGATTGTGAAGACTTCCATCCATAACACGAAATGAATAGGTTGAATTATATTGAGTGTCTAGGATATCAAAACATCCTTCTTTAAGTTTTCCTATCGCTGTCTTCAATGTATCTTTACCAATGGTAATGGTTTGACCACGTGTTTTGATGGAGGTGGTAGATGGTTTGTTATTCATTTGAGATATACCAAACTTACTTAAGCCCCGTTGACCATAACTGGCACTAATTGAGTAATTCGGTTTTTCCCAATAACTATAAGTTGTATTCCCACTGGTTGGTTTGCCTAATTTGGCGATCAAGGTGGTTTGATTGTCTTTAGGGGTAATTTGCTTGCCTGCAAAAGTAATCACTGGTTCACTTGCAATCGTCAACGTAGATACAGCCAATAATGCGACACATAGAAGTTTTTTCATTTATTTTTTTCCTTGAATTTAGAGTGATATGTATAAGCTGTAGAACAAAAAAAGCTTCACACATCAAAGTATTCAGTTTATAAAAAGATCGGGTTGAGAGAATGACTATCTGCGTACCAAACGCATGGGTAGGTCACGTGTTAAATAACTTTTTTGTCCAAATGCCGTTTCGTATGCCCAATACCATTCCATCTTATCGTACTGAAAATACTTTAAATTTTGAGCTTCACGCTTATCTGGAACAAAGATGGTGCTACTTCTTAACGTATCCTTGGTGTCATAGCGTTCAGGGTTAGGTGGAAAAATCGTGGTGTTGATTGCGGGTTGCCAGCATTCGCTATCCAGTGATAGCAACTCATCAATGCTTGGTAAACGCCAGTTTGGTGCATATTGACTGATATATGACTTGGCACTTGAATTGGAGAAATCGAGTATTTCACCAGTACAAGCACGACCATTCCATTGTTCCCCAGCAAGACAGCGTTGCCAAATTAAACCTGTTTTCAGATCTTTGACTTCTCGCCCTGCGTTTAAAAGCTGATAACGGCTATTTGGGGTAATTGAAGGTTGTTTACTATCACACTCTTGAGCGAAAACAGAACTGCTCAAGAATAGACTGCTAAGTAATAAGGGCTGAACGATATAGGTTTTGATCATTTGAATTATCCAAAGGTTTTAAGTGAAAATGAATCATCTCGAACGCAGTGTTAATGCACCAATGAATAGCAAGATCAGAACTCCACCAATAAACTTACCCACTGATGGAAAAAGCATTGCTGGCCAAACTAAGCCTTGACCGATATTGAACATAAACGGCTTATAGCTATATTGCCCCCAAAAATGTTGATAGACTGCGAAGAAGAAACCAATGGTCAGATAGCCACCAATTAAAGCTGTTTTAATACTTGAATTCATTTTTTACCCCCACCTACAGCAAAGTTAACCAGTAACATAAATAGACCCAGTAAAATCATAAAACCAATAAAGGGTAAGCCTAGAAATGCTACGATGACGATTACAACGATAATGCCTGCAATGACACGCATGACTTATTCCCTCATACACTGAAGACTGCTTTGCACCATATCGTTTTGAAAAGACTCGGTTTGGCTCAGGGTGTAGAGGTTATTTTTGAAACCATCTTCCCCATATTTACCTTCAAGTTTTTTATAGACGCATTTACAGACAGAGCGTTCCATACCTGTAGACTGACATCCGCCGAGAAATTCTCGTTCAGCCTGACTGGCACAGCCCAGTATCATGAGTGAACAACCCATGATTAAAATAGATGTGTGAATTTTCATCATTACCCCTAATTTATTGTTTTTGCTTATTTAAGAGTTGATCATCTCAACGGTAGTTCGAATTAAAAAGACAAAGGTGTCCTATTCCAAGGACAAGTAAGTCTTAGATTGAATGTCTGTTGAATGAAAAACTAAGTGCTATGCCAAATGCAGGGCAACAAACTTATAGGGCTTTAGAGAAAAGAGTAAAGAAAGATAATGCTTAGTCATGGTAATGACTCCTTTGGGTATAAAGAAGTTTCACCAGATTACTGTCAAATAATGGTGGCGAAACGAAAAGGGGTTGACAGACTGATACCCAAAAAGATCAGCACACCCGAAGGTGTCCCCCTCCCGTTCCACCGCAGAGGGGGAGACGCAGGGTAGCCCACCAAAAAGTGAAACTTTTTAGCGTGCTTTGGGTAAACGGTCTGTCAAAACCGACTGACAATGTAGGTCAGCAGGCAAAGGATAATCTGACGGTAGGGCTTAGTCAATGCCACATTTCAAAAGTGGGAAGCACTTTTTGAAGAATGGAATTGTATTAAGTACCTAATTAATTTACATGAATTAAGATGAAATAATGATAGTTGATTTTTTATTAAGCTTAAATGTAAGCAACTTAATATTGAGTCGCTTTAACGTATCTTGTAGATCTTGAGCCAACTCTTGATCATAAGGTAGTACAAGAGTTCTTTGGCATTCATTGGATACGCCATGAACCATTAATTGACCTACAGCAGTATATATATTAGTACGGTTTGAGTTTGTTTTGACTTCATATACTTCAACAAGGTTATTATCAATGGCAACACCTAGATCAATATACAAATTTTTCACCAAATGGCTTTTATCTGGAAGTGAATTTGCACTGCGCCATTTATAAACCGCATCGACAATTTCTCCATGCCTTGAAATATAATCAATTTCTTCTGAACGCTTTCCTTGGCGTTGCCCACGTGATTCTGAATAGAAATCAGAAAATTCTTTTTTCTTTTTTTGAAATTCTGGTGATGTTAATTCACCATCACGTACCGCTTGTTTGAAATTTGCAATATTGTTGATATAGAAGATAGCAGGTTGAGTAACGGCTATACCTTGAACAGGCATAACCACGATTCCTTCTTTAACATTACCTAATGAATCTAAAACTTCAATAGGTTGCTGATTACTCCATGCTAAAAAGGCTTCTTTACCAACGCCTTCCGTTCCACCACCGACGCGACCTGAATGCATTAAATAGACGGAACCAGTTTCACTATCACGTGCAAAGAAGCCTGCAATTCTATCATTACGACCTTTATATACCGTATTAATCTCTACTGAAATATCTAGACTTGAACTATTACTAAGTAAACCAAACCAGTTTAAACGACGTGGATTAAGAACATCCTTTCCATTATGATCTGTTGACCAGAACCAATAAGTTCCATCAGATTGCACTTGTGCATCAAATACAGTACCACCAGGATAGCCAATATTTTTTTTAATTTCTTTTTTAAAATCACGGCGAATTGAACGCTCTAAATCCTGTTGTGCTTTATTAATTTCTTCTCTTGATTCGATGAGTGTAAACATAAAGTTAATCCATAGTCTTATTGTAAAATTGTGAATAATAATTACAAAAAATCAAAATAATTTCAAATACATATTACCTAAGTGAATAATCAATTTCATTGGAGTAATTTAGTATGGCACATTTAATAGAACAAATGGCATACGTTGGGCAAACCCCTTGGCATGGCTTAGGCAACCAACTTTCTCAAAACCAACCGATTGAAGTATGGGCACAACAAGCAGGCATGGATTGGCGTATTGAATCCTCCGATGTCAGCTATATGGCACAAAACGAACGTGGGCAAAGCATTATCATGCCCTATGAAGAGCAACGGGTTTTATACCGCTCAGACACCCATGCACCATTATCAGTGGTCAGTCAACGCTACCAAGAAGTTCAACCCAAACAGATTCTTGAGTTCTATCGAGATTTGACTGAACAATCAGGTTTTGAATTGGAAACCGCAGGCGTTCTTAAAGGTGGCAAGAAGTTCTGGGCATTGGCGAGAACAGGACAAACTTCCTCACTCAAAGGCAAAGATGTGAGTAATGGCTACATACTCTTAGCCACCGCTTGTGATGGTACACTCGCCACCACTGCACAATTCACTTCAATCCGTGTGGTGTGTAACAATACTTTAGCTATTGCACTGAAAGGACAAAACAGTAGTACAGGCGTAGTCAAAGTACCACATAGCACCAAATTTGATGCAGATAAGATCAAACAACAGCTTGGCATTTCAATTCGTGCATGGGATGAACACAGCTATGAAATGAAACAACTGAGTCAACGCAAAGTGACCCAACAAGAAGCAGCTGCTTACTTTGATGCTGTATTTAACAATACCAATCTTAGTCAAGCAGAACAGGGTGAAGGCATCATTCAGTTTTATCGCAATGTAGCGAATCAAACTGAGTCCACTAAAACTGAACTAGCCAAAACAGACTCAAGCAAAGCTGAACCGAATGGACGAGCTATGTCGAAAGTCATGACCATGTTCAATGGACATGGAAGAGGGGCAGAACTCAGTTCAGCCAAAGACACAGCCTATGGCTTACTGTGTTCCATCACCGAGTTTGCTGATCATGAACGTCGTGCCATGAGTCAAGATCACCGTCTTGATTCAGCTTGGTTCGGTGCAGGGGCAGGCTTGAAACAACGTGGTTTAGAACAAGCATTAAGGATGATTGCTTAATAGCCTAAGTAGCCCAACTGATTCAATACCACATTTTAATATTTTAAATTAATTAAGCAAATCAAAGCTGTGTCTACGGACACAGCTTTTTTTATGCCCAAATTTTAAAAAAATACCAGAGGAATACTTATATGCAATCTATTACCCCGTTAACCCCATCCCCACATCTCAATCGTGCTACACAACCTTTTATTGCCCCGAAATTCTTTACCGCCAAACGCTTAGTGAATACAAAACATATGAGCCAAGCAGAATGGCTAGAGGTTCGAAGACAAGGTATAGGCAGTAGTGATTGTGCAGCAGCGTGTGGACTCAATCCCTATATGTCGATGCTAGAACTTTGGATGATCAAAACAGGACGCATCCAACAAAACATTGAAGATGAAAGTGAAGGACATGCACCCCTATATTGGGGCAAACGTCTTGAACCTCTAGTTGCTGAATACTACAGCATGCACACCAACAACAAAGTCCGTCGCATCAATGCTGTTCTACAACATCCCGAAGCTGACAAATACTTTATGTTGGCAAACTTAGATTACTCAGTAGTCGGAAGTGATGAAGTCCAAGTCTTAGAATGCAAAACCGCAGGGGAATACGGCGCAAAACTTTGGCGAGATGGTGTGCCTTTATACGTGCTGTGCCAAGTCCAACACCAATTGGCGGTGACAGGTAAGAAAGCAGCACATATCTGTGTACTGATCTGTGGGCATGAAACCCGAATCTTTAAAGTGACCCGTTCAGAATCGGTGATCCAACATATCATCAATGCCGAACGTTACTTCTGGGAATGTGTAGAAAAGGATACCCCACCTGATGCAGATGCCAGTGAATCCGCAGGCAAAGCACTACAACTACTATATCCCGAGCATATCCCACTCAGTACCACTGACTTGTCCGAGGATGAACAAGCCAATCAACAGTTTGAACAATTGCTTCAAGCGCGTAACCAAATTGAAAAGCATCAACAAAACTTTGATCAGCTTAAACATCAACTACAAGCCAAGATACAAAATGTAGAACGAGCAACATTCACCAATGGTTCGGTGACGTGGAAAAAGTCTAAGGACTCTATCAGCTTAGATAGCAAGGCATTACTGAAACAACACCCTGAATATCTCAATCAATTTCCACACAACAAACAAGGTTCACGGCGTTTCAATATCTACAGCAACGATGATTGAAACAAAATTAGCCTAAGAAATAGAAATCTTCAGCAAAACTCAAAATGACAAAAACCGCTCCCCGCCCTCTACTTAAAAGCAGAGAGCAAAACGGTCGCGGTTTTCGTTGCTAAAAATTTATTTAATTGAATTATTTATTTATGGAACTGTATCTCGTTCATATAGGACGCAATTCTGTAAAAAAATAAATATGAGGAATATACCATGATCAAAGGTTTAGCGATTACACCGCCAATACTTGGACGAATCAGTATAGGCAAGATTGTCGAAAAGAACGGAAAACGACTCCCTGAGAAAGATGATCAATTTACCATTACCAGCCAAATCCAAAATAAAGACGGATGGGTCAAACATCCCCTTGATGAACAGCTTCGAGCAAAACAGCAACAAAATCAACAACCCAACCAACACGCAAGCCAAAACCAAAGCCAAGCCCCCAAACTCCGCGCTATTCCAGTACGGATGATCTTTAACGATCCTGAACTGAACCTACGAGCAGAGTACACCTTATTCGACCGACAGACTGGACGACCTGTGTGTATTGGTAATGGTGAAACCTGTCAACGACTGACTAATCAAGGTGTGGAACAACATCCATGCCCATCACCTGACCTATGTCCTTTAGCAAAAGGAGGTAACTGTAAGCCCTTTGGGCGATTGCATGTCAATTTAGATGAAAGTGATGAACTAGGTACGTTTATTTTTAGGACGGCGGGTTTTAATAGTATTCGGACTTTAGCAGCACGACTCAGTTACTACCATGCAGCATCGAATGGTTTATTGTCATGCTTACCGCTACAACTCACACTTCGAGGCAAATCCACCACACAAAGTTATCGAACGCCTGTGTATTACGTGGATTTAACACTACGGGATGGAACAAATCTGCAAAAGGCTATTCACATGGCGCAAGAGATTGATCAGCAAAGTAAGCAGAGTGGGTTTAACCAAAGTGCTTTAGACCAGATGGCACGACAAGGCTTTGCCAATGCGCGATTTGAGATGAATGATGAGGAGGGCTTAGAGTTGGTTGAGGAGTTTTATAGTGATGAAAATCAAGAGACTGAAGTAGAACAAGCTCAGCCTGTAACCACAGCGAGAAGCAAAGCAAAGCCTAAGCTGAATCAGGCTGAGGGTTTTGTACAGGATATACAGAAAGGATTGCAGAGGAGTGTGAGGGCAGTGAATTAATTGTCATGTAGTTCAAAGTTAAATTTTTACAGTTCTCCCAATCATTTGAGCAGTAACGCTCGCATCATTGATAGGAGTAAACATCATGAATGCGTTTGTTGGACAAACTTTTCAAATGAATCAACTTATTAGTATCAAAGAAGTCATAAAAATTGTTGGTGTAGGTCGTTCGACGATTATGAAATGATGGATGAATTTTCACCTTATTACGATCCCACTTTTCCAAAGAAAGTTCAAATCACCCAAAACCGTATTGGTTGGTCAGCTTATGAAATTCATCTGTGGATTGAAAGTAAGTTGGCAAGCCGAGAGTAAAGGAACAACTGTTCCTTTATTTTTTTGATTTTATCATGAAGTATTGAAATATTTAGAATTAGCGATCGATACTCATTAAAGTATGGATTATATTTCGCCTGTAAGTCCAAAAACACTCAGATAATTGTCAATGTTTTAGCTATGAGTTAACATCAATTTTTAGCTTAATCACATCTCCTGTCTTTTATAGTATTCTATTTTGATCTTTTAATTGATTAGCTGTTGAGACAGAGATGAGGGTGCAATCAGTACTCAAAATACTATCATTCAGGATGAATAAGAAGGTCAGCAAGTTTTAATAAAAAAGCTTAATGGGATTAGGAGTTTTGATATTTTAACAGTAACTATATGAATTTTATATAAAAATAACTATTTTGTTGCAAGTGCTCTATTGGGAATATCACTCCTAAACTATTGTTATTAAAAATGATTTTATCTGAGATTAAAATTAGTACAGCAAATGTCAACACACTCTAATTAAAACTAATAAATTTGAAGATCAAACTTAATCGGATCTTAATAACTTGGTTTTACCCTTGCATAGAAAAATCTCTTTGAGGGTGGGGTCAGTGAGTCAACAAGTAAGTGTACTGGGTAATAAAAAACTATTATTCGCCATTGGCGCATTGGCCGTGGTTATCGTTGCGATTTTGTTAGGTAGTAGCTTACTGTCAAACAAGAATGAAGCTGCACAAGTTAAGGAAACCGATGCTGCAGCCAATGAAGCGATTAAAAGTGATGCTTCGGGTAATCAAATCTTGATCTCACCAGAGCAAATTAAACAAGTCGGCATCCAACTACAAAGTTTGGGTCAGCCAAGTACTGATATTCAAACGACTTTGTCTTTGCAAGGTCTGGCGCAGTGGTCACCTGAAAGTAAAGTGGTGTTGACCAGTCCAGTTGCTGGGGTAGTACAACAAGTTTTGGTGCAACCTTTGGCGGCCATTGCACGCAATAGCAATGTACTGACTGTAAGTAGTCCAGACCTGATTCAAACTCAAAATGAAATATTACAAATTCGTGCACAGCAACAACTGGCACAGCAAACTTTAGCACGTGAAATAAAACTCTTTGCTGAAGGCATCATTGCAGAAAAACGTGTCCAAGAAGCACAAAACCAAGTGCAACGTTTGAGCATCGACTTAAGTGCAAAACAACGTATGTTGCAGTTTATGGGGGGCAGCAGTGCTAATGGTCTTAACCCTGTGGTTTCTGTAAAAAGCCCAGCCAGTGGTCAGGTGGAAAGCCTACAAGTTTCTGCGGGTCAATATGTAGAAATAGGGGCGGTACTCGGTCAGTTGGTCAATGGCGATTTACCTTTGCAACTGCTATTACAAGCCAGTTTAGCTGACAGTAAATTTATTCATATTGGCGATACGGTTAAAGTAGAAGGCTGTGAGATTACTGGTCAGGTGCAAAAAATCGCGCCAGCATTGGCAGGCAATACGCAAACTCAAAATGTCGTAGCACAGATGAGTGCCAATCATAGCTGTCTGCATGTACAACAGTTTGTTAAAGCACAGCTGCAAAGCCATAACTCAACAGCGATGGCTGCTTGGACTGTACCGAGTGCGGCACTGACTTTAAAAGATGGCAAACATATCGTCTTTGTGAAAAATCAAAATGGTTATGCTGCAGTGCCAGTGGATGTTGTGGGTGAAAATCAACAACACAGTTATATCGCTTCAACCGGTTTAAAACCAGGTATGGGCATTGCTGTCAGTGGTGTTGAGCGTCTAAAAGCCGTTTGGTCAGGCTTTGGTACAGAACAAGCACCTGCCGTCAATAGCAATACTGCAGCCGCAGCGCATTGAGGCCAAGCACATGTTGAAACGTATCATTGCATTTTCACTTGGCCAACGCATCCTGATTTTGCTGATTGGTCTGGCGATCAGTGTGGCTGGCTACATGGCTTTTACCAAGCTACCGATCGATGCCTTTCCTGATGTATCGAGTACTCAAGTTCAGATCGTGATGAAATCACCAGGTATGACTCCCGAAGAAGTGGAAAGTCGTATCGTGGTGCCAATCGAACAAGAAATGTTGGGGATTCCGCATCAAACCGTACTGCGTTCGCAATCCAAATATGCCATTGCCATTATTACTTTGGACTTTGCCGAAGGCACTGATCCTTATTGGGCCAGACAACAGGTCAATGAACGCTTAAGTGGCGTCATGTCCGCATTGCCAAGCAGTGCTTCGGGTGGGATCGCGCCGATGACCACGCCTTTGGGTGAGTCATTTATGTTTACCCTACATGGTTCACTGAGTGACATGGAAAAACGGACCTTGTTGGATCGCGTGATTCGTCCACAGTTACGTAAGATCGAAGGGGTGGCTGATGTCAACTCTTTGGGTGGTTTGGTACGTACGTTTGAAGTGACACCGAACCTAGAAGCCTTAGCTGCACGTGGTTTATCACTCAATCGACTGCAACAAGCGATTGAACTTAACAACGCCAGTGATGGTGCTGGTCGACTCAATGAAAATGGTGAATCACTGCTGATTCGTAGTGATAGTCGTGTCAGTAACTTGGCTGAGTTGGGTGATATTATTGTTTCCAACAACCAAGGTGTTTTGGTTCAAGTCAAAGACGTTGCGACAGTACATACTGGTGCTTTAACCCGTTATGGTGCCGTAACTGAAAATGGTCAAGGTGAAGCGGTTGAAGGCATTGTACTCAGCTTAAAAGGTGCCAATGCGCGTCAAGTGGTACAACATGTGCGTGAACACTTGCAAGAGATCGAAAAAACCTTACCTGCAGGCACCACTATTGAGCCGTTTTATGACCGTGGTGAATTGGTCAACCGTGCCATTCATACCGTGAGTAAGACACTATTTGAAGCTATCGTTTTAGTCTTAATTTTACTGTTGTTGTTCTTGGGGAATTTACGCTCTGCATTGGTGGTGGCAGCGATTTTACCGCTATCAGCATTGAGTACTTTCTTGATGATGCGTCAGTTTGGTTTAAGTGCCAACTTGATGTCGCTCGGTGGTTTAACCATTGCCATTGGTTTGCTGGTCGATGCTGCCGTAGTGGTGGTTGAAAATATCGAGATGCAGCTGGCCGATGCACATGAATCCAAAAACCGGTCATTTTTACCACCGCTGAATGTAATTTATCGTGCGGTATGTGAAGTATCGGTACCTGTGACTGCGGGTATGATCATCATTATGTTGGTGTTTATCCCACTGATGACTTTGGAAGGTCTAGAAGGCAAGCTGTTCTCACCCGTCGCGTTGACGATTGTCTTTGCACTGTCGAGTTCACTCTTTTTCTCTTTAACGATTATCCCTGTGTTGTGTTCGTTCTTCCTCAAATCACAAGCCCATCACACACCATTTATCGTGCGTAAACTTGAAGCGGCTTATAGCAAAGTTTTAAATGCGAGTTTGGCCAATCCGAAAAAAGTCTATGCAATGGCTGGTGTGGCCTTGTTGGTGGCGGTGTTGATTTTCCCATTTATTGGTAAATCGTTTATGCCGACCATGGATGAAGGCGATACCATTTTACAGCTAGAAAAAATCCCTTCGATTAGTCTGCAAAACTCGATTGCACTGGATATGGATATTCAACGACGTATCTTAAAACAAGTGCCTGAAGTCAAGCGTATCGTGGCGCGGACTGGTTCGGATGAGCTCGGTCTGGACCCGATGGGGCTTAACGAAACCGATAGCTTTATTGTGCTTAAACCGCAAGATCAGTGGAATGGTCAAAGTAAGGAACAGATCTTAGCGAAGATTCGTCATGTCTTGGGTGATGTCCCTGGCGTGAACTTAACCTTTAGCCAACCGATTGAAATGCGGACGTCAGAAATGCTCTCTGGGGTACGTGGTGACTTAGCGGTGAAAATATTTGGTACAGACCTCGATAAACTCAATGAATTATCTAAGCAAATTGCCGGCATTTTACAGGGGATCGAAGGCAGTCAAGACGTGATGACCCTTGAAAACTCTGGGGTGCAATATCAAGAATTGCGTGTACGTCGTGATATGGCCGTGCGTAATCAACTCGACAGCCAAAACATTCAAGCGCAACTGAAAACATTGATTGAAGGTAAAGAGATTGGTTCGATCATTGAACAAGGCCGTCCTGTACCGTTAATGATGAAAGGTGATCCATCTTTAAGCCAATCCAGCTTTAACTTGGCCAATATCGCATTACCAGTTGAAAACTCTGCCGCAGTTCCAATGCAGTCTTTGGCTGAGATGGTCAAAACCGAAGGTGTAGTGAAAATCGACCGTGAAAATGCATCGCGTATGTCTGTGGTGCGTTCTAACGTGCGTGATCGTGACTTGGTTGGCTTTGTTGATGAAGCCAAACAAAAAGTGGCTGAAAAAGTCAAACTGCCTGCTGGGTATAATTTGAAATGGGGTGGTCAGTTTGAAAACCAACAACGTGCAGCAGCGCGCTTGATGTTGGTGATTCCTGCAGCCTTGACCATGATCTTCTTCTTGTTATTCACTACATTGGGTTCTGTACGCCAAGCGGTATTGGTGTTTGCCAATATTCCATTTGCCTTGATTGGTGGTGTGGTGGCCTTGGCGATTACGGGTGAGTATCTATCCGTACCTGCATCAGTCGGCTTTATCGCGCTGATGGGGATCGCGGTGCTCAATGGTCTGGTAATGATTGGCTACTTTAACCAGCTCATTGCCCACGGTATTGAGATTGAGGAAGTGGTAAGAGAAGGGGCAATGCGTCGTCTACGTCCAGTGATGATGACTGCAAGTATTGCTGCATTGGGTCTGATTCCATTGCTATTTACCACAGGTCCAGGGGCAGAGATTCAGCGCCCTCTTGCTATCGTGGTGATCGGTGGATTGATCTCATGTACCTTATTGACTCTGATTTTGTTACCTAATCTATTTAAAAAATTTGGTTTAGCGAGTGATCATCATGCCTGAAATGTGCCAACTCTCTATTAACGTGTCGAGTGAGATTGTCGAAGAACTGATGAGCCATTTATGGCTGATTCCTGAACTGGTTACGGGTTGTACCTGTGTGCCAGCCAAGGGTTTTGGTAGCCGTCAGCATTATCGCAATGTGCAAGAAAAGATCCGTGGTGCGACTGAGCGTAACCTGATCTTGATGGTTTTGCCGCAAGCATCGGTACCTTTAGTTTTAGACCATATTAAACAAAAATTTAAAGCAAGCGACTGTTTCTACTGGGTACTTCCCACTGTGACCTCTGGCTATGCAGGCCAAGGAGCACTTGACTGATGAACTCAAATCTCAATATGCAGATCAAAATTCAACCCGCTGTACTCAGTAAAATGTTACGTTTACTCGGACTTGGCTGCTGCTTGGCTTTTACCCAAGCTACATGGGCTGAACCGAGTCTCGATCCAGTCTTGCCACCAGTAGAAGCAGTTAAACAAAGTTTGGCTGAGCACTCGACTGTGCGTGCTGCGATCTCAGACCAAGACTATGCAGACTTTGCTGGCCAAGGACTCAAATTGGGTCAACACCCATGGACAGTACGTGCCGGGATGCAGCTGCGTAAGACAGATGCTCAAGAGGGTCAATCCAAATCCAACAGCTATGAGCCGAGTTTTGGGGTCGAAAAGCAAATCCGCTTATCGGGTAAATATCAGCTCGATCAAGACCTAGCTAAGCGTGGTGTAAACATTGCAGAGTTAAAGTACGAAGATGCCAAACACGAAGTCGCTAAGTCTTTGTTAGGCAACTGGTTTGCTTATATGCGTGCAGCTTTGCAGCTGAATCGTTTGCAAGAACAGTTAGGTCAGATCGAACAGTATATGAGTATGACCCAGCAACGTATTCGTGCTGGTGATGCACCGCGTCTGGAACTGATGTTGCTCAATAACGAACATAGCCAAGTTGAAGAAAAATATATGCAAGCCAAAGTGGCTTACTATCAGTCACAGCAACTATTGGCACGTGATTATCGTGGTACGATTCCTGAGCAGTGGAACAGTGATATGATTCAGGTTGGTCCAATCAAATTTACTCAGGCGGAGTGGATTCGACAGATTCTATCCGCTAACCATGAGTTAGAGTTGGTGCGGAAACAGGCTGAGCAACAACATGCTTTACACAAACGTGAACAGCTCAATAAAATCCCTGATCCAACCATTAGTCTTGGCTATAGTCGTGAACAGTCGGGCGTGGAAAACTTAATGGGGGTGACGATTTCGGTACCATTATCTGGCAGTCACACTCGTGTTGCGTCGGGTATGGCCGCAGCCGAAGCACGTAAAGCAGATTATGAAGTAGGACGTGTAGAAAACCGTCTACGTCAGGAAGCGCAGTACTGGTCAACGCAAATGGAGTCAGCTCAGGTACGTTATGGTAAAGCGCAGCAGAACTTAACCCAATTGCAACAGCAACATAGCCTGATGCAAAAGGCTTATAAATTGGGTGAGCTCAGCCTCAACGAACTGTTGTTACATTCACAACAATTTATCGAAGCGCGTAACCGTATCGATCAAGCCAAAGTTGATTATGCCGAGAGCTACGGACTACTATTACTCAATTCACATCAATTGTGGCCATTACACGACGAACATGAGCATGATGGCCATGAGCATGAGGTGAAACAATAACTGCATGATTCAATAGGTCGAGTATGAGAATTTTATTGGTAGAAGATGACGCTTTATTAGCCAAAGCAACTGCACGTGGTTTGGATCAGGCTGGCTTTGTGGTCGATATCGCGGGTACGGCAGAGCAGGCATATCATTTTCTGGGCAGTTATCACTACCATTTTGTCTTACTCGACCTAGGCTTACCAGATCGTAATGGGATTGAGGTTTTAAAATCCCTACGCCGTAAAAAAAATATGGTCGGGATTATTATCCTTACCGCACAAGACCAAATCGAAGATCGTATTGCCGGTTTACAAGCGGGTGCCGATGATTTTGTGGTCAAACCTTATGACTTACATGAGGTGGTGGCACGTATTCAAGCGGTACTACGACGCATCTCTGGTGATGTTAGTGACCTGATCCAGATTGGTAATATTCAGATCAACAAGGCCAACAAACAAGTGTTTTTAGATGGTGTCGAGGTCGAATTGACCCATAAAGAATTTCACTTACTTGAATTACTTAGTCTTAATCGTGGTCGAGTGATTTCTCGTGAAAATATTGAAAATTCATTTTATGCCTACGATGCTGATGTCAGCAGTAATGTCATCCAAGTACATATTCATAACTTACGACGTAAATTGGGTAAAAATATTGTGCGTACCGTACAAGGTTTTGGTTACATCATGGATGAGTCCAGCCAATGAAAGATAAATCGACAGCAGACAAGCCAACAGCAGAAAAGCCAATCACCGAAAAGATCCGTAGTTATTCGTTAACACAACGGCTTTCCATGATATTACTGGTGATTACCACCAGTGTCTGGGCAGGGAGTTTGGGTTGTATTTATTGGGGCATGCAAAAAACTGCCAATAATATCTTCGATAAATCTCTGGCGGAAACAGCGCATGCCTTATTGTCTACTACCCTAAGCACGCTCAATGGTAAGGTGCCTGAACATACTGCGATTGAAAAGATCCAAGGTGAACACTATGACCAGATCGTGTTTCAGATTTGGCATGGTGATGGGCAATTGATTTATCGTTCGGTTGGCGTGACCACCAAGCCCTTGGTTCAACAAAGCAGTTTCGGATGGATCAATATGCATGGTAAGACCTATCGAAGCTATTCAGCTTGGGATAGTACCCATACCATTCAGGTGCAAATTGCACAAGTCTGGGCGATTCGCGAAGATATCCAAAAAGATATGCTGTTGTTTTTGATCTTGGTGTCAGCGGTATTTTTACCACTTTTGTTCTGGTTGATTATCCGTATCATCCGCAGCAATTTATCCGCGGTGTATAGCATTAGCCAAAACTTAGAAAAACAATCAATTGAACATTTAAGTCCTATCCATCCTGTAGTACCTAAAGAAATTGAACCGCTGGTCAGTTCATTAAATACATTATTGAGTGAGATTGCTGAGAGCATTCAAAGGGAAAAGCGCTTTACTTCCAATGCAGCACATGAATTGCGAACGCCACTTGCTGCAATTCGTATGCATGCTCAAATTTTACAAAGTGCACGTTCAGTTGAAGAGTTGCAAGAAGCTACTCAAGATATTATGAGGGGGGTAGATAAAGCCTCACGTATGATCGCTCAATTACTAACATTAGCTCGTCTTGAACCAAATGCAGTTCAGATTAAAACGCAGATAGATTTGGTCAATATTATTAATAGTACTGTGACGATGATGGATTTTCATTTCCATAAAGCCAAGATCGATTTGAAACTAGAATTAACTTCAGCACTAATTTTGGCACAATCTGATCAACTTGAGATCATGCTGAGAAATATATTAGAAAATGCCATTATTTATCGTAGTCAAACTCGTGCCCCTATTATTAAAATCACTTGTGGAATAGAAAATGGACAACCTTTTGTTGAGATTGAGGACAATGGCATTGGAGTGGATGACGAGCAGATACCTTTTATATTCCAGCGCTTTTATCGCATTAATCAAACCAGTGAAGTAATAGGAAGTGGGCTTGGTTTATCTATTGTTAAGCAAATTGTTGACTTATACTCTGGAGAAATAGAGATTTTTAAACCGAATAGTGAATATGGTATGGTAATTAAAATTAAATTTAGTTTATCTGTTTAGCTATTATTAGAAATAGTGACTAAATCTTTAATTGTAATACTTGTGAGCTTTTTTATATTTTTGTGGAAGAATAATGTGCAGAATTTTAATATTTATAAAGTTCATAAAAACTCTATAAAAATATAAAAAACTTCTATTATTAAATTTATCAAACTTAATAAGAATTTAAGATATTATTTATACGATTTTAGAAATATTTGAATTTTTTAAAATTTTGGTACAAGTATGAAAAACAAATATCCTTTTCCCATAATGATTATACATTGGCTGACCCTTCTCCTTGTTGCATTAGCTTATATTACTAGGGGAGATCCAACGGTACATTTAAAAAGTGGGGAACTTCATATTTTTGCTGGAATATCAGTATTCTTCTTATTTTTTATCAGAATTATAACGATTTATCTTTATAGAAAAGATCCTCCACTTAATAAAGTGATGAGTAAATATCAACAAACTTTATTTTTGATCGTCAAATACATGCTTTATTCATTGTTGTTTTTAATTCCTATGTTGGGTTGGTTAACTTTATCAGGATTAACCGAAAGTTATCAGTTATTTGGTATAAATTTACCTTTAATAAGTAACTTACGGGATGTGGAAATAATTGGTGAAACTCATGAATATCTTGGTAATTTTTTCATGG
>Ga0209023_10003819_pt1 | contig 17666 bp, 13 predicted proteins | sample LakOneMetagenome_FD_187468 | JGI IMG/M metagenome (GOLD analysis project Ga0209023, IMG submission 187468) | Freshwater and sediment microbial communities from Lake Erie, Canada (SPAdes) (version 2) | ecosystem: Environmental > Aquatic > Freshwater > Lentic | place: Lake Erie, Canada... | reverse complement strand
CCCGCCGAGGCCGAGGGACGCGTCATCGCGACCCCGCTTCCCGCCGCGTCGACACCCGCTGCTCCGACACCCGCAGGTCCGGCAACACCGGCCGAGGAACATGACGGGCCGCACGCCCACGTTCCCGCCCAGGCCCGTGATCAGGCCGACACCTCCGAGGTCGGGGCGCAGCGCACCTCGCTGTTCCTCAGCCCTGCGGCTGCCGCGGCGCCGTCATCGGAAACCGCGACCACCCGCCAGGGGCTGTTCGGTCGCTGATCGCCTCGACCCGGGTCATCAACGCCGGGCGAGATCAGATCTCGGGGGTCGCCGTCCTGGCGTCGAGGACGTCGCGGGTTTCCTTCTCGGCGAGCACGGCGACGAACGAGGGTGCTTTCGTGTCGCTGGCGATTCGAGCGACTGCCTCGGCGACGAGGCCACGGATCTCGGCCTGGTCGATGGTCGGATAGTGCACGGCGAGGTTCTCGACGACGACGTCGATCGCCTCGTCGTAGTCGGGTTGCGGGAGGTCGGTCATGGGGTCTCCTGAGTCGGACTGACGTGAGGTAAGCACCCTCAGGTGAACGCGGGGTGAATCCGTCGCCATGACCGGGGGGAACGTCATCCTGACGTCATCTGCGCGCCGTTCGCTGTTCACTCGGCGACCATAGGTTCCGGGCCCGGAGGTGGCGGAGTGCGATCACGACGTTCGAGGGGCACGGACGGCCCGAGTTCTGGTAGCCCGTTGCAGGTGTCCGAGATGACGACGTCGAGCGAGGCCGACGGCCCGGTGACCGTCGGGCTCAGCTGCGCCCCATGACCGAGGTGCTGGTCGATCCGTTGCGCGGCGGACCACTCGCGCCTCCCGAACGGACGTTGGTGGACATCCTGATCGCCACGGCGCAACGGTTCCCCGAGGAGCCGGCGCTCGACGACGGCACCGGCGTCCTGTCGTACCGCGACCTCCTCGCGCACGTCGACGCGCTGGCGGAACAACTCGTGGGCCACGGCGTCGGGCACGGGTCGCGCGTCGGGATCCGGATGTCGTCGGGCACGAACGACCTCTACATCGCGGTCCTCGCGACGTTGTGGGCGGGCGCCGCCTACGTCCCGGTCGACGCCGACGATCCCGAGGAGCGGATCTCGCTCGTGTTGGGCGAAGCGGCAGTGACCGTCGTGGTGACCGACGGGCCCACCATCACGCCGACGGGGACCGGCACCGATCCGGCCGACGGGGCCGAACGGCGCCCCGTAGCTCCCGACGACGACGCCTGGATCATCTTCACGTCGGGCTCCACCGGTGTGCCCAAGGGGGTGGCCGTCACCCATCGCTCGGCTGCTGCCTTCGTCGACGCCGAGGCGCACCTGTTCCTGGCCGGCGAACTCGACGATCCCCTCGGTCCGGGCGACCGGGTGCTGGCGGGACTGTCGGTCGCGTTCGACGCATCGTGTGAGGAGATGTGGTTGGCGTGGCGCTACGGCGGCTGCCTCGTTCCCGCACCCCGGTCGCTGGTCCGTTCGGGAATGGACCTCGGGCCCTGGCTCGTCAATCACGGCATCACCGTTGTCTCCACCGTCCCGACGCTGGTCGGGCTGTGGCCCGCCGACGCACTCGACCACGTTCGACTGCTGATCTTCGGCGGCGAGGCGTGCCCGCCTGCGCTGGCGGAACGAGTCGCTGTGGGCGGGCGCGAGGTGTGGAACACCTACGGCCCGACCGAGGCGACGGTCGTGGCGTGCGCTGCCCCGTTGACGGCCGACGGTCCGGTCCGGATCGGGTTGCCGCTCGCCGGCTGGGACCTCGCGGTCGTCGACGAGGCCGGCAACGAGGTGGAGCCCGGGGCCACCGGCGAGCTGGTCATCGGGGGAGTGGGCCTGGCCCGCTACCTCGACGCCGAGCGGGACGCCGAGCGGTTCGCCCCCATGGAATCACTGGGGTGGGACCGCGCCTACCGCAGTGGCGATCTGGTGGTGCGCGACCCCGAGGGGCTCCTGTTCGTCGGGCGGGCCGACGACCAGGTGAAGCTCGGCGGCCGTCGCATCGAGCTCGGCGAGGTCGACGCCGCGCTGCTGGAGCTTCCGGGCGTGACGAGCGCCGCTGCGGTCGTGCAGCGCACCGGTGTCGGGCACCAGGTGCTGGTCGGCTACCTCGTGGGCGACGACCTCGACCTGCGGGCGGCGACGGAGTCGTTGCGCCGCTCGCTCCCCGCTGCGCTGGTACCGCTCCTCACGGTGTGCGACGAGATCCCCGTTCGCACCTCCGGCAAGGTCGACCGCGCGGCGTTGCCGTGGCCCCTGGTGGGACGCGACGACGAAGCCGACGCGGCGTTGCATGGCTCGGTCGGTTGGCTCGCCGAGCGATGGGCCGACGTGCTCGGGGTGCGCGTGGGGAGCCTCGACGAGGACTTCTTCGAGCTCGGCGGCGGGAGCCTCGCTGCTGCCCAGCTCGTGTCGGTCCTGCGCGAGGAGTACCCCCAGGCGACCGTGGCGGACATCTACGGCTTCCCGCGGCTCGCAGCGATGGCGGACCGAATGGAGGAGTTGCGCGCCATCGGCCAACCCGAGGGCCGGGCGTGGGTTCGGCGGACCCCCCGCCCGACGCAGGGGCTGCAGCTCGTGTTGACGTTGGCGCTGCAGACGGTCGTCGGACTCCGCTGGCTGGTCTGGACCCTCACGCTCACCGGAGCGCTCGCCCGGTTCGCCGACGTCGCGTGGGTGCCGACCGTGTCGTGGTGGTGGGTGGTCATCGGATGGCTCGTCCTGATCTCGCCCTTCGGCCGGATGGCGCTCGCTGCGACCGGGGCGCGGCTGCTCCTCCGCGGCGTCGGGCCCGGCACCTACCCGCGTGGCGGCAGCGTTCACGTCCGCATCTGGGCCGTCGAGCAGCTGGCCGAGGCCGCCGGCGCCGCCAACCTCGCCGGCGCACCGTGGATCAGCTACTACGCGCGGGCCCTCGGCGCGACGGTGGGCAAGGGCGTCGACCTGCACACCCTGCCGCCCGTCACCGGCCTGTTGACGCTCGGCGACGGAGCGTCGGTCGAACCCGAGGTCGATCTCGCCGGGTACTGGCTCGACGGCGACGAACTCCGCGTCGGGCGCGTCACCATCGGAGAAGGAGCGACGATCGGCTCCCGCACGACCCTGCTCCCCGGCACCCAGATCGGCCGCGACGCCGAGGTGCTCGCCGGCTCGGCCGTCAGCGGTCGGGTCCCGGCTCGGGAGCGCTGGTCGGGCTCCCCGGCGCGGCGGGTCAGCAAGGCGAAACCGCCGTGGCCCGAGGAACGCCCACCGCGGCGTCCGATCTGGGTCCTCGCCTACGGAGCGGCGTCGGGGGCGATGGCGCTCCTCCCGCTGATCGCTGCGGCGGTCGGCGGCGCCGTGCTCGGCTGGGCAGTCCGCGACGCCGACGATCTCGGCTCAGCGCTCGTCCGGGCGCTGGTCGCGGTGCCCGTCGCCACGGTTGCGGGGCTCGTGACGCTCGCGCTCCTGACGTTGGCGGGCGTGCGGCTGCTCGGGATCGGTGTGCGCGAGGGCACCTTCGCGGTGCGGAGCCGCATCGGTTGGCAGGTGTGGGCAACCGAGCGTCTCCTCGACGCGGCGCGGACCCAGCTCTTCCCGATGTACGCCAGCTTGATCACGCCGTGGTGGCTCCGGGCGCTCGGAGCGAAGATCGGTTCGGGCGTCGAGGCCTCGACGGTGCTCCTCCTCCCGAAGATGACCACGGTCGGCGACGGCGCGTTCCTGGCGGACGACACGATGATCGCCAGCTACGAGCTCGGTGGCGGCTGGCTGCGCATCGACCACGCCAAGGTCGGCAAGCGGGCGTTCCTCGGCAATTCGGGGATGGCCGCGGGCGGCCGTTCCGTGCCCAAGAATGGGCTGGTGGCCGTCCTGTCCGCAGCACCCAAGAAGTCCAAGGCCGGCACGTCGTGGCTCGGGAGCCCGCCGGTCAAGCTCCGGCGGACCGTGGTCGACGGTGACGACGAGCGCACGTTCGCCCCGCCGACGCGTCTACGGGTCGCCCGTGGCGCCGTCGAGCTGTGTCGGCTCGTCCCGGTCATGGTCTCGGTGGCGATCGCCGTCGGCGTCGTCGCGACGCTCGTGCAGCTCACCGACCGAGTCGGCGTGGTCGCGACGGCCCTCGTGTCGGGCGCGGTGATGCTGGCGGCCGGGTTCGTCGCAGCGGCGGTGACGACCCTCGCGAAGTGGGCGATCGTCGGTCGCATCACCGAGGACGAGCACCCGCTGTGGAGCTCGTTCGTGTGGCGCAACGAGGTGGTCGACACGTTCGTCGAGATGGTGGCGGCGCCGTGGTTCGCCAATGCCGCCATGGGAACGCCGGCCCTCTCGATGTGGCTGCGAAGCCTCGGGGCGAGCGTCGGCCGAGGAGTGTGGTGCGAGTCCTACTGGCTCCCCGAAGCCGATCTCGTGAAGCTCGGCGACGGCGTGAGCGTCAACCGGGGCTGCGTCCTGCAGACCCACCTCTTCCACGATCGTGTGATGAGCACGGGCACCGTGCTGCTCGACCATGGCGCGACGATGGGCCCCCACGGTGTGATCCTCCCCGCTGCATCGGTCGGGACCGACGCCACGATCGGGCCGGCGTCGCTGGTCATGCGAGGCGAGCACGTCCCCGACCGCACCCGCTGGGCCGGCAACCCGATCGCACCGTGGCTCGGCACCGCCGGGGGTGAGGAGTGACCTCGGCGATGCCGGCGTCGTCCAACGGTCTCGACCCCTACGTTCCCGAGCGCGGTGAGCTCGGCTACGACGTCCTCCACTACGACCTCGACCTGAAGTACTCGATCAACTCCAACCGGCTCGACGGCCGTGCGCGGATCACGATCCGCCCGACCGACACGTTGGCTCGCGTCTCGTTCGATCTGGCCGGGCTCCGGGTGGCGAAGGCGACGGTCGGCGGCCGTGCGGCCCGCTGGCAGCAGCGCGCCGAGAAGGTACGCGTGGAGCCGGCGGCGTCGCTCCCGGCAGGCCGGACCGTCGACGTCGAGTTCCGGTATCAGGGAACGCCCGGTCCGACGTCCTCGGTGTGGGGGCCGGTCGGTTGGGAGGAGCTCACCGACGGTGTGCTCGTCGCGTCCCAACCGAGCGGCGCGTCGACGTGGTTCCCGTGCAACGATCTCGCCCGCCAGAAGGCGTCGTTCCGGGTGGCGGTGACGACGTCGTCGGCGTACCGCGTCGTGGTCAACGGATCGTTGCGATCCCGGCGGTCGAGCGGGAGTACCACCACGTGGGTGTACGAGCAGCCGGAGCCCACGTCGCCCTACCTCATGGCGGTGAACATCGGGCGGTACGGCGAGTTCGAGTTCGAGGGCTCGGACCCTCCGATCGACGCCGTGTTCGCCCCGGAGCACCGTGCCGACTTCGACGTCGCCTTCGCCCGGCTCCCGGAGATGATGCGCCTGTTCGAGGACCGCTTCGGGCCGTACCCGTTCGAAGCCCCGTTCACGGTCGTCCTCTGCGCCGAACCGCTCGAGATCCCCATCGAGGCACAGGGACAGGCGATGTTCGGCACGAACCACCTGTCACCGCGGCACCACCGATTGATCCCTCACGAGCTCGCCCACCAGTGGTTCGGCAACAGCGTGACCGCGGCCAGCTGGCGTGACGTGTGGTTGCACGAAGGGTTCGCCTGCTACGCCGAGTGGATCTGGTCGGAGGCCTCGGGCGGTCCGTCCGCCGACGAGATGGCCTCGACGCACCTCCGACGGCTCCGCACGCTGCCCGAGGACCTCGTCGTGGGCGATCCCGGCGCGGTCGACATGTTCGACGACCGGGTCTACAAGCGGGGTGCGTTGGCGGTGCACGGGGTGCGTGGTGTTGTCGGCGACGACGCGTTCTTCGACCTGCTGCGCCGCTGGACCCGAATCCACCGCCACGGGATCGTCACGTCCCGCGACTTCGAGGACCTCGCAGCTGCGACTTCGGGCCGTTCGCTCGAGCGGTTGTTCGACGCGTGGCTCCGCGAAGCGGCGCTACCGGCGTCAACGAGCCGGTTCTGACGTCGAGCTCGGGGAGTGCAGGAAGTCGAGCGTGCGCTCGGCCCCGTCGACGCCGGCCCGGCCCCGCCCGAGACGGGCAACGCAGCCGACGAATCCGCCGCCGAGGTCGAGATCGGTCAGGGTCACCGCCGGTCGCCGGCCGGGGCCGTGCCACGTCTCCAGCCGCGGCGCGGCGTCGGGTCCACTGATGCCCACGAGCCGAGGGTCGACGTCGAGCCCGTGCCCCGTGGCCTTGAGCACGGCCTCGGTGCGGACCCAGGTGACGAGGTCGCCGGTGTCCGTGGCGGTGTCGCCAGCGTTCGTGACGCCGGCCTCGCCGACGGGTTCGAGGTCGACGCCGACGGGGTTCGACGCGATCGCGACGGCGACGAGGCCGCCGGCGTGGGTGGTGCTGACGTGCGGACCGGGCCGACCGGCGATGCGGACCGTCGGTCGCCCGTGGGGGCCGCCACAGCGATCGCACTGCTGGTGGAGTTCGACGTCGTCAGCGGCGCCACCCCGCAGCTCGACCACGGTGTCGCGGAGCAGTTGTCGGGCGCCGACGAACTGACGCCGATCGACCGGCTGGCGCAGCGACCGGTGACGCTCCCGCTCTGCCGGAGTGAGCCACTCCGGCACGAGGTCGGGGTCGAGGGCGTCGACCTTCGCCCATCGCACGATCGTTGTCACGACGACCACGGTAGGCGGCGTGGTCGATGGGTGCTGGTGAGCCCGCCTGTAAGCGGGGTCCTGTTCCCCGGTGCCTCTCGGCGGTCCGGTTCGGTGACCATCCATCTGTGCAGCCCACCTGTGGGTGACACCCGGAGGTGTCGGACGGGCAGCCCATCCCACGTCTTGGCCTTGCTCCGGAAGGGGTTTACCGAGCCGCCACGATCACTCGTGACGCTGGTGCGCTCTTACCGCACCGTTTCACCCTCACCTGTGCTCTCCCGGAGAACCGGGGGAGCCATCGGCGGTCTGCTCTCTGTTGCACTGTCCGTGAGGTCGCCCCCACCTGGCTCTCGCCAGCTTCCTGCCCTGTGGAGCCCCGACTTTCCTCAGGTCGGGTACCTCGCGGTGCCCGGCCCGCGGTCACCCAACGGACTCACCAGCGGATCGAGTGTACGCGTCCGGGGCCATCAGAAGTTCAGGGCGGAGAGATCGCCGTACCAACCCTTGGCGCGGTCGATGGCCGAGTGCCATTGGGCGCGCTGGGTGTCGCGGTCGCAGCCCTCGGTCGGCTCGACGACCTTGGTCGGGCGCCACGTCGCGGCGATGTCGTCCCACGACGACCACATCCCGATCTCGAGCCCGGCGAGGAGTGCTGCGCCCACCGCCGTGGCGTCTCGGACCGGCGAGACCTCGACGTGGCGCCCGCTGATGTCGGCCAGCGCCTGTACGAAGACCGTGTTGTCGGTCATGCCTCCGTCGACCCGGAGCCGTTCGATGCGGATCCCGGCGTCCGCCTCAGCCGCTTCCACGAGGTCGACCCCGCGGTGGGCGATGCCTTCGAGGACCGCTCGGGTGATGTGGCTGCGCCCGCTGCCGCGAGTCAGCCCGAGGAGTGTGCCGCGGGCGCCGTAGTCCCAGTGGGGCGTGCCGAGGCCGAGTTGGGCCGGCACGTACATGACGCCATCGGTCGATTCGCAGCCGGCGGCGACCGCCTCGCTGTCGGCCGCTGTCTCGATGATGCCCAGGTCATCGCGTAACCACTGCACGTTCGTGCCGCACGACAGCATGATCGCCTCGAGACCCCACATCTGCTCACCGTCGCGCTGCCAGCACACGATCGGGAACGTGCCGCCGTCGGACCGCGACGCCTCGAGTGGACGGTCGGGGCCGAGGCAGACGTCGAGCATGCCGCCGGTGCCGAACGTGATCTTCGCGAGGCCGGGCTGCACGGCGCCTTGCCCGATGAGCGACGCCTGCTGGTCGCCGGCGAGACCGCAGATCGGGAGCTCGCGGTCGAACACGGTGGCGGTCGCGAGCCGGCCCGACGAGTCGACGATCTTCGGGAGCGACGCCGGCGGCAGGTTCAAGAGCCCGAGGATGCGTTCGTCCCACTCCCGACCGCCCGAGGTGGTCATGCCGCTGATCGCGGCGTTCGAGGCGTCGGTGATGTGGCTCGCACCCTCGGTCAGACGCCACACCATCCAGGAGTCGGGGGTGCCGATGCAGAGGTCGCTGGTGCGATCGGGGTCGACGCCGTTCCAGATGTTGGCCGCCTTGGTGGCCGGCTGGTTCGGGGCGATGAAGAGGCCCTCGGCCTGGAGCGCCAGGCAGTCGCCGATGGTGCGGAGGTCCTGCCAGCTCTGCGCCGGGGCAACCGGTTCGCCGGTCTCCCGATCCCACACGACGGTCGATGCCCGCTGGTTGGAGATACCGATCGCCTCGACCTCGCCGTGGGTGGCGAGGCCATCCCAGGTGAGCACGTCGCGGGCGAGTTCGATCGCGAGGTCCGCGTACGCGACGGCGTCGAACTCGACGAGGCCGTCGAACGGCGTGTCGGGCAGGAACTCGTGGGACCGCTCGTGCAGGATCGTGGCGTCGGTGCCGACGATCGCGGCGCGCACGCCGCTCGTGCCGATGTCGAGGACGAGGATGGTCATGTCGTGCTCCCGTTGGTCTTGCCGAACACCCACGCGCCGAACATGCCGAAGATCGACAGCAGCAGCGCCAGGAAGATCCAGCTGATCGGGCTCGAGATGTCCCGGCCGATGATGGTGTGGCGGATCGCTCCAGCCACCTGGATGACGATGGCGCCGAGGGCCGCCGCGGCCGCGCCGTTCTGCAGTCGCGACGTCGGCGCCAGCTTGGCGGCGGCGTACCCACCGAGCGCGCCGCAGAACATGATCGCCAGGTTCAGGAGGAAGTTGACGGCCTCGTCGCCGGCGACGCGGTCGCTCTCGACCAGCCACTTCTGCAGGAGCGACAACGGCACCGCGAACGTCACCGTCGTGATCGCGGCCCGCCAGATCGCGGACCAGTAGAGCGTGATGTGCGCCGGAGTCGGCTCGGGGTCGATCACGGAACGACGACGCTGCCGAACGGATCGGGCAGGCCGAGCTTGCCGGGGTTGAGGATGCCGTTGGGATCGAGGCCGGCCTTGATGGCGGCGATGACGCCGAGGCCGCCCCCGAGCGCCTCGGCCATGTACCGCGAACGGTTGAGCCCCACTCCGTGGTGATGGCTGAGCGAGCCGCCGGCAGCGAGGACGGCGCGGGTGCCGGCGTCCCAGATCGCCCGGTAGAACTCGTCCTTGGCCGTCGCCCCCGGCTTGCCGGCGAACGTGAAGTAGAGGCAGGCGCCGTCGGTGTAGGCGTGGGACTGGTGCGCTGATACGGCCAGGACGCCCTCGACGCCCCCGATGGCGGTCGTCGCCTCGTGGTAGATCCGTTCGAGGTGGGCCCACGGCGCCGAGATCTCCATGGTGTCGACGACCAGCCCGCCGCTGATGAGCGCCTCGAGCTGAGAGACGTCGTTGCGCTTGCCGAGCCAGTGATCGACCAGGTCGTCGCTCAGACGCACGGCGTCGGCGCACTCCGCCTCGACCACCGTCCAGCTGCCCTCGACGATCGGCTCGTCGCCCTCGTCGAGCGCGACCACGACGTTGAGCGCTCCGTCGGTTCCCGGCGCGCCCGTGTGGTAGTTCCGGTCGGATTCGATGGCGTCGTACAGCCGGAGCACGGCGGGCGTCGCCCCTCGACGGAGGATGCGGCGGCAGGCCTCGAGCCCGTCGGCGAAGTTCGCGAAGCCCCAGGCCCCACGACGCTCGTGGGTCGGCGCCGGGTGGAGCCGAAGCTGGGCCTCGACGACGATGCCCAGCGTGCCCTCACTCCCGATGAACACCTGGTTGAGGTCGGGACCGGCGGCCTGGCGCGGGTAGCCGCCCGTGTGGATGGTGGTGCCGTCGGCGAGGACGACCTCGAGCCCCGTGACGATGTCCTCGATCTTGCCGTAGCGCGTCGAGAGCTGGCCGGCGCCGCGGCAGGCGATCCATCCGCCGACGGTGGCGAGTGTCATCGACTGCGGCCAGTGGCCGGCGGTGAGGCCGTAGGTGGTGCGGAGCTCGTGCTCGAAGTGGTCGCCGAACGTGCCGGCGCGCACCCGGGCGACGAGGGAGTGGTCGTCGACGTCGATGATGCCGCTCAGGCCGCACAGATCGAGCACCACGCCACCGTGGACCGGGATGGATCCACCGCCGACGCCGGAGCGGCCGGCGGCCACCGTCAGGGGAATGCGCTCCTCGTTGCAGATCGCCGCGACCGCAGCGACCTCGTCGTTGGTGCTCGGGCGGCACACGACCGACGCCAGTTCACCGACCTGACCGTCGAGCGCCCACGTCATGGCGAGCGGCCACCAGTCGCGGCTGCTCTCCGCAAGTGTGACGGCGTCGGTCGTGACCCCGGCGCATGCCGACTGGAGGCGGGCGAGCGTGGCCGCGCTCACGTCGACGCGGGCGGCGCCCAGACGGCCGGTCGTGGTGCCACCGGCGAGGGCGATCGGCGGGGTCGGTTGGGCGGGGCCGGTCTCAGGAGCTGCAGTCATCGGTGCCGATGTTAGGGCGGACCCCCGACAGCTTGCCCTCTTCCGCGGCGCCCACCGGCTTCGGTCGCGCAATCGCCCGCTCAGCGGGCGATTCCGCGACCAGAACCCGACGGGGCGGTCGGATCGCTCAGTCAGACGGTGGCGAGTGCCGTACCGAGGAGGACGTCCTCGAGCCCGGCGGCGTCGCGCTCGTGGTCGCACAGCGCCCGGAACTCGGCGGCGGAGGCGGCGGCCTCGGCGGCGCTCCACCCCAACTCGGGAGCGATCAGCTCGGCGACGGCGTCCGCTGCGGCCGCGGAGTCGGCCCGGCCATAGAGGCGGGCACGGGTTCGACGGCTGAGCACGTCGTCGACGGAGCGGGCCATCTCGTGGCGCACCGCGAAGATCGCCTCGGCCCGCACGTAGGGAAGGCCCGGAACGAGGGGCTCGGCCAGCGTCGGGTCGTCCTTGATCATCGCCATGACGGCGCGGGCCTCGCCGCCGAAGCGGTTGGCGAGGTGGTCGGCGACAGCGCTGGTGACCCCGTAGCCGCGCGCGGCGGCCGTGACCGACTGGTAGCCGTCGGCGCCGCGGAGCCGGAGCTTCTTCGTGACCGAGCGCTTTGCCCCCTGCGGGGCGCGGGCACCCAGGACCTCGGAGACGACCTCGTCGACGGTGTCGGCGGCCATGTGGCGGTAGGTCGTGAGCTTGCCGCCCGTGATCGTGACGACGCCGCTCGGGGAGCGGTGGATGTTGTGGCCACGGGAGAGATCGGCGGTCCGGCCCGACGATGCCGACTTCACGAGCGGACGCAGGCCGGCCCAGGTGCCGACGATGTCGTCACGGGTGATCGTGTTGACGTTGTTGGCGTTGATCGCGGACAGGAGGTAGTCGATGTCGTCCTCGGTGCACTGCGGGTCGTCGATGCTGCCGTCGTAGTCGGTGTCGGTGGTGCCGATGTAGGTGAACTCGCCGTGGGGCACGACGAACACCGAGCGGCGATCCTTGGGGACCGGGATGACCGCGGCGATGGTGTTGCGCACGAGGTGGTGGGGGACCGTGAGGTGCACCCCCTTGGCCGGCCGCATCGAGTCGGGGTCGGTGCCCTCGTCGAGGGTGCGGACCCGATCGGCCCAGACGCCGGCGGCGTTGACGACGGCGTTGGTGGCGATGGTGAACTCGTCACCGTCGGCGGCGACGGTAACCCCGTTGACGTTGCCGGCGGCGCCCTGGGTGAGGCCGGTGACGGTGACCCGGTTGGCCATCACCGCACCGTGGTGCAGCGCTGCGGTGCGGCAGATGGCGACCACGAGACGGGAGTCGTCGGCTGCGGCGTCGAAGTAGAGGTAGCCGCTGACCAGGTTCTTGGCGGGCAACGTCGGCATGTACTCGAGCGCCTCGGACTTGGTGACCCGCTTGTGGAGCTTGCCGACCTTGAACCCGCCGGTGATGTCGTAGCCCCACATGGCGGTGCCGAGCAGGCGGGCGATCTTGGCGGGGATCACGCCGCCCTTGCCGAACATGGGCAGGAGAAAGGGGAGGAGCTTCACGAGGTGCGGCGCATTGGTGAGGAGGCGCTGACGCTCGGCGAGGGCTTCGTAGACGAGCTTGACGTCGCCCTGCTGCAGGTAACGGAGCCCGCCGTGAATGAGCTTGGACGACTTGGACGATGTGCCCGAGGAGAAGTCGTCGCGTTCGACGAGCGCCACCTTGAGACCACGCGACGCGGCATCGAGCGCGACACCGGCGCCGGTGACGCCACCGCCGATGACAACGAGGTCGAAGGTCTCGTTGCGGAGGCGATCGAGGGACGTGGCGCGTTCGAATGCTGCGAGAGTCACGCTCCGATGTTACCGCGGGGTAACAACGCGGTCCGAAGTCGGACCCGTGCCGCCTGGCACAGCAGCCGATGTGACGTAATTCACGACCGAAAACATGGGGTGAATGCGTTGCAACCGCACGGTGGGAACTGCCCGCCACAACTGATTGGACAGGGCACCGAACGGCCCGCAAGGATCGAAAGTCAATGGACAGGAACTGGGTCGGGCGTGCCGCGTGCAGCGGTTTGGATCCCGCCATCTTTTACCCCCCAACCGACGAAGAAGCCGACGCCGCCAAGGCGATCTGCGGCGAATGCCCGGTGATGGAGGCATGCCTCGAGCATGCCATCGACAACCGGGAGAAGAACGGTGTCTGGGGTGGGGCGACCGAGCGGGAACGGCTCCGCATCATCCGCCGTCGCCGCCGGGTCCGCGCCCAGGTCGGTAACATCGCCAGCTGACCGGCGGAACCGCCGTGAGCTGGGGTGAGGACTGACGTTGGAGACTGACGGGTTCGAGGGCTGGACGAAGGTGCTCGGACGGCTCGCCGCGGGCGCCGATCTCACGTCGGCCGAATCGCGTGGTGCCTTGGCGGAAGTGCTCGCCGGGGGCGCCACGTCCGCCCAGCTCGCGGCCTTCATCGTCGCGTTGCGACTCAAGGGCGAGACCGCCGAGGAGATCACCGGCCTGGTCGAGGCGATGGTGGCCGTGGCCGCACCGCTGCGCCTGCCGGCCGGAACGATCGACATTGTCGGCACCGGTGGATCGCCCACGCTGCGCGACCGTGCCTTCAACGTGTCGACCGTCGCCAGCATCGTGGCCGCAGCCGCGGGCGCGACCGTGTGCAAGCACGGCAACCGGATGGCGTCGTCGACGTCGGGCTCGACCGACGTACTCGAGCAGCTCGGGGTGGCCGTCGACCTCGACGGCGCCGGCGTGGAACGGTGCATCGAGGCGGCTGGCGTCGGCTTCTGCTTTGCCCGCATGTTTCATCCCGCCATGCGTCATGTCGGTCCTACGCGCTCCGAGCTCGGTATCCCGACGGTGTTCAACATCTTGGGGCCGCTGTCGCATCCCGGTGGTGTGACGCGTCAGGTGCTCGGCGTGGCCGACCCGGCACGGGTCGACGTGATCGCCGAGGTCCTCCGCCAGCGGGGCATGGAGCGGGCCATGGTCGTGCACGGTCACGACGGGCTCGACGAGCTCACCACCACCGATCGCACGCTCGTCATCGACATCGTCGACGGTGAGGTGTCGCGGCGGGAGATCGACCCGGCCGATGTCGGACTGGAGCGCCGCACCGTCGACGACATCGCTGTCGGCGATCCTGCGGCCAACGCCGAGGTGGCCCGCCGGGTGCTCGGCGGCGAGCTCAGCGCCCATCGTGACATCGTGGTGCTCAACGCCGCAGCGGGCCTCGTGGTGGCCGACATCGCCGGCGATCTCGCCGATGGTGTGATCCTGGCCGCGGCCGCCATCGACGACGGTCGCGCCGCAGCGACGCTCGATCGCCTCGTGGCCGCCAGCAACGCCAGCACCACCTGACGACCCACGAAACCTTCACACGGGCTGCGGACCGTTCGGTGGGGCGCGCCGGTACCCTCCGCTCCATGAGCCGCTTTCATCGCACCATCTCCGTCGTCGGCGCGGCGACGCTCGGCCTCGCGCTCCTCGCCGGTTGCAGCCAGCCGGGCACGATCACGATCAGCTCGAAGCGCCCGTCGGCGCCCGTTCGCGACAGCAGTGCTCCGGCGGGAGCGACGCTCGCGGCGTTGCGTTCGGCCGGCGAAGCCACCAGCTCGCTCTCGTCGGGGCGCTACGAGAGCACGATCGCCGACGGTGACGGCAACGTGTTCATGACGCTGACCGGCGAGTTCGCCGGCGACCGGACCCGCCAGTCGACCCGCCTCTCGACCGGGGAGCTCCTCGGCGAGGACGCACCCGCCGACGGCGTGACCGCCGAGATGATCACCGACGGCTCGACCCTCTACGTCGGCGGGTCGCTGCTCGCAGGGATCACCGGTCTGTTCTCCGACAGTGCGGAGAGCGACGAGGCGGGAGCCGGGCAGGTCGAGTGGTACCGCGTCGACGTGCCTGAGGGTGACACCTCGTTCGACGGCGGCGACCTCTTCGGCAGCGCCTTCGGCCAGGATTCCGGCCGGGCCACGACGTCGTTGCTGTCGGGGGCCTACGGCGAGGTCACGACGATCGGACCGGAGGAGGTGCGCGGCATCGCGACGACGCACTCCAGCGTCGACGTCGACGTGAGCAAGGTCCTGGGTGAGGTCGGCGGGCTGGCCGACGAGCTGGGAGATGGCACCGTCCCCGTCGACGTCTGGTTGGGCGACGACGGCCTGGTGCACCGGATGCGCTTCGAGATCAGCCCCACGGCGCTCGGGCTCCCCGGGGAAGGTGCGACCTCGATGGTGTCGACGTTCGAGCTGTGGGACGTCGACGCCGACATCACGATCGACGTGCCGGAGAACGCCACGGCCTTCGATCCGACCACGATCTTCGGCGGGCGCTGAGGCCCGAGCGGACCTGACCTGGCCGTCGGCTCAGCTGGCCAGGCGCCGAGCCGACGGCACCGCGACCCGCCCCGGCACGGGCACCGGGCGCACCGGCGAGGACAGTTCGCCCTCGACGTGGTTGACCCGGACCCGGCCGGCATTGCGGTCGAGCCAGCGGGCCATCAGCAACAGCTCGTCGGTGAGCTCGGCGTCGAGCGGGCCGGCCTCGGGCGGCCCGGGGTCGGCAGGTGGCGCTTCGATCGCCCGGCCCGGATCCATCCCGTCGAGCCGCGTCGCATCGCCGTCGTCAACGGGCGCCCAGTGGCGCACCAGCTGACCGCGCCGGAACTCGAAGCGGTTGCCGACGGCGTCCTCGATCTCGAGCAGCGTCGTGCTCCGCTGCCGGTCGAGGAGCCGTTGGCGTTGGAGGGCGTCGGTGTAGGCCGTGAGGCGGTCGCGGGTCGCGGCCGCTTCCTCGAAGCGCTCCTCGGCGGCGAGATCGCGCATGCGGTCGGTGAGCGCGTCGATCACGACACCGGGATCGGTCGTGAGGCAGCGCCGGGCGAGCGCCGCGGTGGGGGCGTACTCCTCCGGGGTCATGGCCCGGTCGCACAAGCAGAGCGCCACGCCGAGCTGCGCCGGGATGCACGGCCCCCGCGACGTCGGTTTGGTGGCGGTGCAGCGGCGCAGGGGCACGACGGTCTCGATCGCCTCCACCACCAGCGCAGCGTTGGCCCGTGAGCCGATCGGCCCGAGGTAGGTGGCGCCGTCGTCGCGAGCCTGCTTCACGACCGTGAGACGGGGGAACCGCTCGGCGGTGAGTTTCACGTACACGGACTTCCGCCAGCGCGTGCCCTCCCGGTTGTAGTGCGGTTCGAGGTGGTGGATGAGCCGGATCTCGAGCACGGCGGCCTCGAGCGGGCTGGACGTGCGCTTGAAGTCGATGCGACCCATCTCGCGCAGCATCGGACCGATCTTTCGTCGATCGTCGGTGGAGAAGTACGAGCGCACCCGACTGCGGAGGTTGGTGGCCTTGCCGACGTACAGCACCTTGCCCGACGGTTCGCGGAACAAGTACACCCCGGGCTCGCGGGGAAGCCGGTCGGTCAGCCGGAGCTTGGCCGCCTGGGCGTGGTTCGCCATCTTCGGGAGGGTCCGAAGGTCGTCGAGGCCGGTGACGCCGAGGGCCCGGGCGCGATCCAACAGGACGTGGAGGAGGTCGCCGGTGGCGAGGGCGTCGTCGAGCGCCCGGTGCGTAGGCGTGTGCTGGAACCGGAAGTGGCGGGCGAGCGTGCCGAGCTTGCAGTTGGGGACCTCGTCGCGCAACAGCCGCCGGGCGAGCGGCACCGTGTCGACGACGGTGTTGGTGGCCGGCGGGCGACCGTCGCGTCGCAGCGCGTCCTGCAGGAACGCCATGTCGAACCGCGCGTTGTGGGCCACGATGACCGCATCGCCGATGAAGTCGACGAGGGTGCCGAGCACCGTCTCGATGCGGGGCGCCCGCACCACCATCGCCTCGGTGATGCCCGTGAGCACGGTGATGGTGGGTGGGATGGCCCGGCCCGGATTCACGAGCGTCTGCAGCGTGCCGAGGCATTCGCCGCCGCGCAGCTTCACCGCGCCGATCTCGGTGATGCTGCTGTCGGCGGTGTTCGAGCCGGTGGTCTCGAAGTCGATGACGCAGAACGTGACGTCGCTCAACGGGGTGCCGAGATCGTCGAAGCTCGCCTGCATCGAGGCGGGCCGGGGGGAGCGCCGGGTCACGAACGCCTGTTCTAGCGAACGGATGTTCGTCGCGCGCGGATGCCGTCTCCGGGGCGCCGCTGGCCCCGGGGTCGGGGACCGCCGCCCGGGGTTGGTAGATTCTGGGCGTGCCGTCCGACCTCCCCGACACCGACCCCTCCGGCGCCGGCAGTTCCACTGCCCCCCGGCTCCCTCCGATCGGTGTGCGCTACCGCTGCTCCGCCTGCGGCAACCTGACCCGCTTCGACGTGAAGGTCACCCGGACGACCCGGTCGTTCCACCACTACAGCGTCGGCGGGGAGCTCGAGGTCGAGGACGTCGAGGTGCTCGCCGAGGACATCGAGGACGTCTCGTGCCGCTGGTGCGGCACGAGCGCCAACGTCGTCGAGTTGGGCGCCGTGGCCGGGAGCGACGCCGCCTCGTGACCCCCGAGCTGGATCTGCTGAGACCAGCTCTGGAGATGGCGATGATCGTGGCGCGGCAGGGTGAGACCGCGCCCGTACGCGTCGAGGCGCCCCGGTCCCTGCGGCCGTTCCTGCGGTTCGCCAAGTTGCCACCCCGCGCGCTTGCCGCCGCTCGCGTGGCGCTCGAGGACGCCGAGTTCCGGGCCCGGGTGGCCGAACGTTGCGACGAGGAGGAGGTCGGGCGTGCGGGGTGGCTCCTGCTGACGCGCCCGGAGCACTGGGACGAGGAACTCGACGCGTTGGTGCAGGACCGCGTCGCCGCCGCCGAGGCGTCCGAGGAGGGGACGGCGCGACGAGGCCTCCACCGGGCCGCCGAGACGATTCGTTCACAACAGCGTGAGATCGACGCCCAGGCGCGGGAGTTGCGGCGGCTGCACCAGCAGCTCGAGGCCCGGGCGGTCGTCGACGACCGGCACCGTGACGCGCTCGCCCAGGCGCAGGAGGTGACCGACGCGGCGCTCGCCGAACGGGCCCGCGCCGTTCGCGAGCTCAAGGACATGGAGCGACGCTTGGGGGAGCGAACGGCCGAGTTGCGCCGCCTCGCCGAGCACGCCGGCGACGCCGCCCCCGAGCCCGAGGTTCCCGTCGACCCGAGGTGGGCCGAGGCCGAGCGGCTGCTGGCGG
>Ga0209023_10003818_pt1 | contig 17667 bp, 3 predicted proteins | sample LakOneMetagenome_FD_187468 | JGI IMG/M metagenome (GOLD analysis project Ga0209023, IMG submission 187468) | Freshwater and sediment microbial communities from Lake Erie, Canada (SPAdes) (version 2) | ecosystem: Environmental > Aquatic > Freshwater > Lentic | place: Lake Erie, Canada | collected... | reverse complement strand
GCGCGCTTGGCGTCGGCCAGCGCCATCAGCAGGTGGCCCTCGGCGCGGGTGCCGGGGCTGTCGCGCCGGATGATCTGCAGGCCCGCCTGGGCCTCGCCGCGGGCGCCGGCGAAGTTGCCGCTGGCGGCCTGCTGGCGCGAGCGTTCCTCGTAGATCAGGGCGACCAGCCACGAGGGCTGGACGGCGGAGGTGGCGAGGCGGTCGCGGGCCGAGTTCAGCGCCTTGTCGGCGCCCGGCTGGCCCAGCTCGGTGAGCGCGGAGGCGGCAAGATAGTCGGCCTGGGCCGAGAGGATGGCGGCGCGGTCCTGGTCGGTCATGCCCGTCAGCACCGGGGCCACGGCGCGGCGGCGGCCCGGAGCGGCCATGGCCTCGATACGGCGGGCGTCGGCGGCGCCGATGCCGGTGGTGCGGGTGGGGACTCCGCCGAACATGCGGTCGCGGTCGGCATTGGCGGCGCGCGCCAGCACCAGGGCGTCAGCGGGCTGGCGGCGGTTCAGCTTGTCGATGGCGCGGTAGTTGGTGATCTTGGTCAGTAGCAGGGCGGCATTGGCGGCCCGGGCGCGCAGCTCCGCGGCGTCGAAGGCGTCTTCCGCCTCCTGGAAGCGGCGCTCGCCCGACAGGTTCAGCCCGATCTCGGCCAGGATCTCGGCGGAGCCGGCGGCGTCGTCGGGGGCCAGCTTTTCCTGGGCGCGCAGCAGTTCGGAATAGTCGCGCTCGGAGGCGGCGAAGCTCCAGCTGGTGTTCTGCTCATAGGCGCGGCGGCGCAGGATTTCCTGGTTCACGGCCGCCGACTGGCCGGGCGCCCCGGCCGGGTAGACCGACTGGATTTCGCGCAGGCCGGGCGTCAGCGAGGTGTCCTGCACGGCGGCCTGGGGACGCGCGGCGCCGGAGAGGACTCGCGCGGCGGCGACCATGGGCGCCCAGTCGGCGGGGAATGCGGAGCCGACGATCAGCTTGTCGCCCCGGCGCGCAATGATGCCATAGCGGCGCACGGGGCCTTCGCCACCGGCGCTGCAATGCACCTGGCGCAGGTCGGTGAAGTCGGAGGACTGCAGCGCCGTGCCCTCGCCGGGGCAAAGCTGGGCGAAGGCGGCCATGGCCTGGTCGGCCTTGGCGGCGGGCCAGGCGGCGACTTCGCCGGAGGCGCGCTCCCAGGCGCCGCAATAGACATCCACCCGGTCCGCGCCGGACGTGTCCAGGCGTTGCTGGGCGCGGCAGGTCTGGCCTTCGCCGTTTTCGCCGAGCCCGAACTCGGTCGGGCCGGCGCGGGTCCAGGCGGCCGGGACCGCGGCGGTCAGGGTGGCGGCGGCCGCCGCGGCGCACAGGAGGCTGAGCTTCTTCATGCCGGGGTTCTTCATGATCGGGCTCACGGGCGAACTCCCGTTGGCTTCATGGTCCAGAGGTCTTCGTTGCCCGAACCGGTGACCGGTTCGCCCTCGACGTCATCGTCGTCGTCGTCATCGTCGGGCTCCGCGAACGGGAAGCCGGAGAAGAAGGAGAGCAGGTCCTCGGTGTCGAGCTGCACGGGCGGGGCCGGATCGTGGAAGATCGGGATGTCCTCGTCGGTGCCGCACTCGCCGTAGAACAGGCAGCTGTTGAAGAAGTAGTCGCCCACCAGCAGGTCGGGATCGAGCAGATTGTCGACATTGGCGGCGTTGAAGCCGCCGACGGTCTGGCCGTTGGGGCCGACGAACTGGCCGAACAGGTCGATGCTGGTCGGGCCGGCTCCGAAGTCGGCGGTGAAGCCGCTCGGACCGCCGATCTGCAGGCCGTCGATCTGGTCGGGGATGAAGATCAGTTCCTGGCCGGGCTGCGGCAACCCGATGATGAGGCCGCCGAACTGGCCGTTCACGCCCGTGTTCTGCTGGAGGATGTCGCCCATGGCGGCCATCTGAAGCGCGTCGGCGGCGATGAAGACGTGGTTGTCACCGGGGGTCGGGTACTCGACCGTGGGATCGAAGTCGGGGCCGAGGGCGGCGGTGATGAACTCCGAGGAGCCCATCAGGATGTCGCCCTGGGCGATCAGGGTTACCGAACCCAGGGGGTTGTCGGCGCTGCCCAGACTGCCGCTGATCAGGATGTTGTCGGGCACGAAGCCGACCAGGAAGGTGTTGGCCGCGAAGTCGTCTTCCTGGGTGAAGGCCAGGGCGAAGCCCAGGTGCAGGTCCACGCCCTCGCCCGAGGGCGTGACGTCGCCATCCACGATGATGTCTTCCTGCGAGCCGAACCAGACGTCGTCGACATTGTCGGCGTCGATGGTCAGGTCTGCGATGTGCAGGTCGTAGCCGGCGCTGGCGTAGCCCGTGCCCTGGCCCGCCAGGACGACGATGGAGTCGGCGCTGAGGTTCTGGAATTCGGCGTTGGACAGGGTGAAGCCGACGCCGAGGTTGAGCGGATCGGCGCCGCCGACGGTGACGTTTCCGCCCGAGACGTTGTAGGCGCCGATGACGATCATGTCGCCGGAGACGATGTGGCCCTCGATGTCCACGTCCGAGGCGGCGATGCTGACGCCCGGCGCAAGGTCGTAGGCGGCGTAGACCACCACGCCGGTGGGCTTGGGCATGTCGACCGCGCGGTCCTCGGCGCCGGAGATGATGCCGTCCTCGCCCAGGATGAAGAACTCGGTCGCGTAGATATCGATGGACTCGTCGGCCCGCACGGAGCCCTCGCGGACCTGGACCGAGCCGTCGTAGGCGATCAGGCTGACCGAGCTGGCGTCGATGTCGCCGGACAGGTCGATGGCCGAGGTGGTGGGGCCGTCGGCGCCGTCGGCGTAGATGCCGATGAAGCCGTTGCGGTCGTCCGTCTGACCCACGTGCATGATCGAACCGGCGTCGGAAATCACCCGCCCGCCGCTCTCGATCGTGATGGCGGAATAGCTCCCGCCGGCGCCCGCGATCAGGACGGCGTCAGAGCCCAGGTGCACGTCGCCCGGGGCGTCATTGCGCACGGTGATGTCGTAGTCGGCCGTGACCTGGCCGTCGATGTCGAGGTAGCCCACGCCTTCGCCGCCGTAGACAAAGAGATCGACGTTGTTGCCGTTGACCACGCCATCCACGGTCATGCCATAGGTGGCGATCAGCCGGACAAGCCCGCCGCCGCCAAGGGTGCTATCGGCGGTCTGGTAGAGCACGCCGAAGGCGCGGCCGTAGACGTAGTCGCTGGCGTAGACGTCGCCGCTGAGAAGCAGGTCGCCCTGCGCGATCATCTGAACGCTGTCGTCGGCGTCGATCACGCCGCCGATGCCAGTGTCGCCGCCGCTGCGGGTGTCGAAGGCGGCGCCGGAATAGGAGAATCCGTCCAGCGTCAGGTCGCCGGCGGCGTGCAGGTAGATGTTGCCCTGGCCGGTCGAGAGCGTGCCGGAGACCTGGGTCAGGTCGCCGCCCGCGTCGGCGAAGAGCTGGCCGATGGTGGTGTCGATGTCGCCCGACAGGTTGATGTCGGCGTCGGCATTGAGCGACACGCCGCTGCCGGCGTTGATGGAGCCGCCGACGTCGATGTCGCTGCCCGAATAGGCCAGGACGTTGCCGGCCGAAAGCACCGTGCCGTCGACGGTCAGGTCGCCGTTCGAGGTCAGGTTGACGAAGCTGCCGGCGTCGAGCGAGCCGTCCTCGAAGATCGTCAGCAGGCCGTTTCCGGCGTTCTCGGCGGTGATCGAGCCGTCCGCCGCGAGGTCGCCGCCGATGGTCAGGTCCATGGCGTTGGCGCCGGTCAGCAGCAGGTCGATGTCGCCGCCCGAATAGACGGTCCCGTTCACCTGCAGGCTCAGGCCCGCGGTCATGGAGACGTCTCCCGCGCCGTCAATCGACGCCGGGGCGTCCATGACGATGTGGAAGCTGTTGGTGATGTCCAGGTCCTCGGCGACCGTGATGGTTCCGTCGGCCAGGTGGATCGAGCCGTTGTCGGCGTCGAGCGTCAGGGTGTCGGCGTCGATGTCGCCCGACAGGTCGATGGCGCTGTAGTTGGCATTGTCGCCGCCGCCCGCGGTCAGGGTCACGTCGCCGGTCGTGGCGCCGGCCGCGCCGACAACCATCGACGAGCCCTTGGCCGAGATGATCAGGCCGTCGGAGGTGACCGAGATGTGGTCCGGACCGCCTGTGGAATCGGCGTCGGCCAGGATGGCGGCCGTGCCGTCGATGTAGATGTCGCCGGATCCGTCGTTGGTGATGTCGATCGACCCGTTGGCGGTCAGGTTGCCGCCCACCACCAGATCGCCCGCGCCGGCCGTGAAGGCCGAGCCGAAGTAGGCGTCGGGATCGAGGTGCAGGTAGATGGTGCCGCCCGAGGTGATGTCGCCGTAGCTGCGCAGGCTGTTGGCGGCCACGATGGTGACGTCGCCGGCGGCGTCGATGGTCGCGGGCGCATCCATCAGGAAGTCGACGTAGGTGCCCAGGAAGAGGTCGCCCGACACGACGATGTCGCCGTCGCGCAGGCGGATCGAGCCGTCGGTGGTGACGTAAAGGCTGTCGGCGTCGATATCGCCGGACAGGTCGACGGAACTGTAGGACGCGTTGTCGGCGCCGCCCGCGAAGATGTAGACCCCGCCGGTGGTCGCCCCGACGTCGCCGACCACCATGCTCGAGCCCGCGGCCGAGATGACCTGGCCGTTGGAGTCGATGGTGATGTCCTCGTAGACGCCGTTGCTGCTGTCGGCGTCGGCATGCAGGTAGGCGGTGCCGTCGATGTAGATGTCGCCGGTCGCCTCGTTGACGATGGTAATGGCGCCGTCGGCGGTGACGTTGCCGCCCACGACGACGTCGCCGGCGTTGGCGACGAAGCCGGCGAACACGGCGTTCGGGTCGAGATGGAAGTAGACGTCGCCGCCGGCGGTGATGTCGCCATAGGATTGGATGCCGGTCGCCGCGATGATGTCGACATCGCCGCCGCCGACCAGCGTCGCCCGGGCGTCCATGAGGAAGTAGCCGTAAGCCCCGATGTAGATGTCGCCGGTGGCGTTGATGTCGCCGTCGCGCAGGTGAACGGAATCCCCCGCGATCAGGAACAGGCCGCCGGCGGTGATGTCGCCGCTGAGGTCGATGGAGCTGTAGTTGGCGCTGTCGGCTCCGAAGGCGGAGACGCTGACGTAGCTCGTGGGCGTGCCGTCCGGACCCGCCTGCATCACCGAGTTCGCCCCGCTGATGAACTGGCCGTTGTAGACGTTCACGCGCACGCCTTCGCCACCGTAGACGTCGACGCCATCGGCGTCGGAGTGCAGTTCTCCGGACAGATAGACGTCGCCGCCGCTGTAGTTGGAGACCGCGACTTGGCCATTGGCGGTCAAGACGCCGGAAACCACCAGGTCGCCCGGACCGGCCGTGAAGCCGTATTGGCCGGGTCCCGGTCCCGGTCCCGTGGCCGGCACCGTCAGGCTGATGTCCCCGCCGGCCGTGAGCTCGCCGCCAACGGCCATGCCGTCGTCGGCGGTGAAGTTCACGTCGTCGCCGGCGTAGATATGGGCCTTGGAGTCGGTGACGATGGTCGCGCCCGAGTCGAGGGTGACGTCGTCGCCGGCGTCCAGGACCGTCGAGCTGCCCAGATGGATTGAACCCACTTCGGTGGTCAGGGTCACGTCGTCGGCGGTCAGGGTGATGCCGGTGAGGTCGATCGCCGAATTGGTCAAGGCGTCCGCGCCGCCCGCATAGACGGTGATGGATCCGTGCTCGTAGCCGTCGGCGCCGACCTGGATCGAGCCGCCCCCCGGCGCGACGACGGCGCCGCCGTAGGCCGCGATGTAGACCTGGTTGGCGCTGGCGCCTGTGCCGTCGAAGTCGGCCACGATGGTCGGGCCGCCCAGGACGATGTCCCCGTCGCCGTGGTTGCGGATGAAGATGTCCTCGCCGGCGTAGAGATAGCCGTTGATGGTCACGCCGCCCGCCGTGGCGCCGAGCTTCTCGACATCGATGTCGCCCAGCGCCGTCACGGTTCCGGCCACGCTCACGCCGTCGGCGCCGCTCAGGGTGATGTCGTTGCGGCCATAGATGGTGGCCGGCGCGTCCATGATGAAGCTGCCGCCGGCGGCTAGGTTCACATCGGCGCTGGCGACAATGTCCCCGTCACGCAGGCGGATGGAGCCGCCGTCGGCTTCGATCGTCAGGTAGTAGGAGCTGAGATCCCCGGACAGGTCGACCGCCGAATAGTCGGGGCCGTCCGTGCCGTGGGCGATGATCTCGATCGTGCCGTGGGTTCCGCCCGGCGGGCCCACCTGGATCGACGAGCCCGCATCGGTGCGCACCTGGCCGCCGGCCTCGAGGTAGACGTGGTTGTAGGCGGAGTTCGGTGCGTAATAGTCGGTGTCGGCGAACAGGTCCGCCCCCGCCGTCAGGTGAATGTTGCCGACTTCGCTGTAGATGTTGATGTCCGAGGACGTCGAAAGCGCGCCGCCGACGACCAGGTCGTTGAGGGAATAGTCCGACAGGAAGATGCGGTCGGCGGTGATGTCGCCATTCACCGTCATGCCGTCCTGGCTCGTAGCCCGGAAATCACCGCCGGTATAAATGTAGGCGCCGTCATCGGTCTGGAAGTAGCCGTCGACGTCGATGGTGATCGGATTGATCGCCGCCGCCGAGCCTTCGCGCTGGCGGAACGAGCCGTTCTCGATGTTGAAGATCAGCGACTGGGTGTCGATGTCGCCGGACAGGTCAACCCGGGTCGGATCGCCGTCATAGTTATAGGCGTGCACATAAACGCTGCCCACGCGCGGACCGCCATCGGCGCCCACGGTGATCAGCGAACCGGCCTCGGTGATGATGTTCTCGCCGGTGATCTCGATCGTGTAGTCCTGGTAGCCGTAGCCGAGGCCGCCGTAGGGATCGCCCGACAGGTTGCCGTAGAGATTGCCGGCGATCTGGACGTCGCCGACGCCGTTGTAGATGCGAATGGTTTCGCCCGCGCGGATGTCGCCCTCGACGCGGATATAGGCGCCATCGACGCCGGAGCCGCCCTCGCCGCCGTAAATCGAGCCCACCATGTAGTTGCCGGCATAGATGTCGCCCGACAGCAGCATGTCGCGGTCGGAGATCAGGCGCACCAGATCGGCGGCATACAGGTAGGAGTCTGCGGTCGTCGTCAGCGCGCCGGCGCTGTGGAGCTGGATGTCGTCGGACGCGGTGATCGAGCCGCCAACGACGATGTCGGCGTCGCCGACGGTGTCGGCGGTCAACAGGCCGATATGCATGTCGCCGTCGAGCTGGATGCCGACGCCGGTGGTGGTGAGCGCGTCGATGTCCACCTGGCCGTTGTCGCCGCCGTCGGTCTCGATCAGCGAACCTGCCTCGGAGGTGACGGTGAGGCCGCGCAGGCGCACCGCGGGGGCCACCTGGTTGATCGTGCCGTCCTCGTTGGAGGAGATGTCGGCGTTGGAGCCGATCACGATGTCGCCGCTGGAGTCGTAGGCGCGCACATAGTCGTCGGCGTGAATCGCGCCGTCGATCTTCAGGGTATAGCCGTCGCCGGTAACCACCGCGTCCACCAGCCGGGCGTAGATGTCGCCGCCAAGGAACATGGCGCCGTAGGACCGGATGTAGGCCTGATCGGCGGCGTCGAGCACTCCGCCGGTGATGTTCACACCGCCCGTGCTTTCGATGGTGATGTCGTCCAGCGCGGTGATCGCGCCGTCCGTGATCTGAATGTCGGCGCCGTTCAGCGTGTAGAGGCCGACGTCGCCGGACGCGATGTCGCCCGCCAGATCAATGCCGTTCCCGCCCGGCTGCGCGCCGGAGGTGATCGTGACCTGTCCGCCGACGTAGTTGGGATCGGTGTGGATGTAGGATCCTGCCACGCTGGAGACCGCACCCGTGGCGAAAAGCGTGATGGTCGGGTTGCTGGCCTCGAAGGGCTCGCCGACATAGAGCTCGCCCGTGGCCGCGACGTTGATCGAGCCGTTGTCGTTGTAGATGTCGATGGCGTCGGTGGCGTAGATGTAGCCCGCCAGGTCGATGATCGACGAATTGCCCGGCGAGGCCGTGCCGTAGCTTTCGATGGCGACGTAGTAGCCTTCCATCGAGCCGCCCAGGCGGATGTCGCCGCCGGCATAGATGTTGATGTTGGCCTGGCCGTAGGCGAGCCCGTCGATGTCGTTTCCGGCGCCCTGGTAGACATTTTCCGCCGCGTAGGCGGTGAACAGGTCGGTGACGTTGATCTGCCCGTCGCGCAGATTGATGGAGCCATTGTTGGCCGTGACATCGACCGTATAGGCATAGATGTCGCCGGACAGGTCCACGGCGGAGGTCGTGGTGTTGTCGCCGCCGTTGGCGACGATGGTGAGCAGGCCGGCGTCGGCGCCGGAGCCGCCGGTGGCGTTGATCTTCGAGCCCGCTACCGTGACCACCTGGCCGGCGCTGTAGATGTAGATGTCGCCGTCGTTGCCCTGCAGCGCGTTGCCGCCGGTCGAGAGGCAGCTGGGACCACAGTAGTAGTACTCTCCGGCATAGTAGTAATAGGTCGACAGATAGGCGTTGGGGCCGATGGTGACGTCGCCATTGTTGCGGTTGGCGATGCGGATGCCGCCGACGGCGACGATGTCGCCGTCGATGCTGATGTCGGCGTTCGTGGGCGTGGCGCTGTCGCTGGTGATGTCCACCTCGCCGTAGGTGAACAGGTAGCCGGTGTCCTGGAGCGTGATGTCGCCGGAACCGGCGACGTGGATGTTGTAGCCGGTGACGTAGCCGCCGATGGTCAGGTCGGCGTCGGCGCCGGTGGTCTCAAGCCGCACGTCGTTGGGCCCGCTGACCTCGGATCCGTCCTCGAGGGTCAGGTCGCCATAGGCGCTCAACAAGACCGACACGCCGCTCTGGCTGGTCCCGCCACGGATATAGCCGGTCGGGCCGACGTCGATGCCGCCGCCATGGTTGGTGACCGACAGGGGTCCGTTCGACCGAACCGCGCCGTCGATGTCGATGGAGGCGCCGAGGTCGCCGTCGGTCTCGATGGTCAGGCCCAAGCTCGAACGAAGCGTGCCGGTGTCGCCCACCGAGACGGCGCCGTAGCCGTAGACATAGACCCCGCCGCCGTGGACGTAGCCGTCAACCGTGATATCGCCGCCGGTGCTTTCCAGTATCACGGACTGGCTGGTCTCGATGTCGGCGCCTGCACCAACGGTCAAATCACCGGCGGCCGTGGCCTCGATGACGCCGCCGCTGAAGATATAGGCGTCGCCGTCGATCAGGATGTCGAAATTGCTGTCCAGGTAGAGCGACTGGACGACGTAGACGTCGCCGTCCCCGAGATGGATGGAACCGTTCTCGGTGTTCAGGAACAGGGCGTTGGCGTTGATATCCAGCGACAAGTCGATGGCGTCGAAGGCCCCATCGTAGCCGTGGGCATTGATGGTCACATCGCCGGTCACGCTGTCGGGGGCGGAGCCGACCTGCAGCAAGCCGCCGTCGCCGCCGATCACGGATCCTTCACTCGAGACGTAGATGTAGCCGGGGCTGCTGATGCCGTCGGCGTCGGCGATCACGTCGCCGTTGATGATCACGTCGCCGTCGCCGGCGTTGACCAGGCGAACGCCGCCGTCGGAGGTCAGGTCGCCGCCGATGTAGAGGTCGTGATCGCCGCTGTTGAGGCGCACGGCGTAGATGCCGCCGCCGGCGGTGATGTCGCCGTTAAGGATGAGCTCGCCCGGCGCGCTGATGGTGACATCGCCGGTGACGTCGATGGTGACGCCGCTGTCGATGACGACGTCGGCGGTGGCGCTGCCGATCGTCATGTTGTCGAGGTGGATGTCGCCGCCCGCGAAGTGCAGCGAACCCGCGACCGGATTGATCGAAACGCCGTCGGCGATGATGTCGAGGTTCAGGTCGATGGCGCTGTAGTCGACGGTATCGCCGCCCGCGGCGGCGATCGTGACGTAGCCCGTGGTGTTGTAGACGTCGCTGCCGACCTGCAGCAGGCCGCTGAGCCCGATCACCTGATCCTGGCTGGAGATGTAGATGCCCGAACTGCCGCCGTCGCCATTGGCGTCGGCGATGATGTCGCCGTCGATGATCACGTCGCCGTCGCCGGCGTTGACGATGCTGACGCCGCCGTCGGCGTGCACCAGGCCGCCGACCGTCAGGTCGCCGGGGTTGGCTCCGTACTTGTAGAAGCTGACGTCGCCGTCGGCGTAGATCGAGCCCTCGGCATCCAGGGTGTACTGGGCCGTGATGTCGACATCGCCGCCCGAGTGGAGGCTCGCGGGGCCGTCCATGACGAAATCATAGGCCGCGTTGATGGCCAGGGAATCGTCGACGTAGATGTCGCCGTCGCGCAGGTGGATCGAGCCATAGGCGGCGATGAGGCCGAGGCCGCGGGCGTAGATGTTCCCTGACAGATCAATGGGTTCGCCGGAACCGTCGGCGGAGATGATCACGTCGCCGGTTCTGTAACCGGTGTTGCCGACAATCAGGTTCGACCCTGTCTGGGTGGTGACATTGCCCTCGGCATAGAGGCCGATGAAGCCGTCGCCGCCGTTGGTGTTGGCGTCCGACTGCAGGGCCCCGCCGGTGTAGAGGTTGATGTCGGCCGACGAGTCCAACTGGATGGCGCCGTTGGCGTAGATGTCGCCCTTGATGTTGATGTCGGCGTCGGCGTTGACCGTGGTCAGATTGATGTCGCCGTCGACGCGAACCACGCCGTTCAGATCGATGCCGTCGCCGGCGGTGATGTCCAGATAGCCGTCGGCGCCGAGGTAGCCGGTGTAGTCCATGGTGACGGCGCCGCTGACGTCGAAGGCCAGGGCGCCGGTGGTGTAGAGATTGCCGCTGAGGTCCAGCGACCCGTCGTCGACGACGACGTCGACCGCCTCGGCCTGGATATAGCCGCCCAGGGTGACGTTGTGCGGATCGCCGTAACCGGGGTCGGCTGAGTGGATGTAGAGGGTGCCACGGTAGGGATCGCCGCCGTTGCCGACGGTGATCCTCGAGCCGTCGTTGAGGTAGATCGCTTCGCCGGTGATCTCGATCGTATTGGTCTGGTAGCCGCCGGGCCCGCCGTTGTCGGCCGAGGCGTCGGTGTTGCCGTGGAGCGTGCCGGAACTGGTCAGCTCGACATTGCCGACTTCGTTGTAGAGCCGGATGGTGTCGACCGCCGAGATGTCGCCGCTGACCTGCAGCAGGACCCCGTCGTAGGCCCCTTCGCCGTTGTTGGCGTAGAGCGCCGCGACGATGTAGTTGCCGCTGATGTCGCCGCGAAGGAGCATGTCGCGGCGCGAGCCGAGATTGACCGTGGGCCCGTCGATGGTCGAGCCGCCATAGGTGACGAGGTCGCCGGTTGAATAGATGTCGACCAGGGTCGAGGCGTCGATTGCGCCGTCATGAATGCGGATGTTGCCGCCCGCCTCGGTCCCGATGATGATCTGGCCGGAGGTGATGTCGCCGGCGAGCGAAATGCCGTTCGCGCCGTAGGACACCATCCGCACGCTGCCGTTGACGTAGGACAGCGGCGTCTGGATCAGGGAGCCTGACTGGGTGCTGATGTAGCCCTGGGCTTCGATGTCGATGGTGGGCTGTGAGGCCGCGAATGGCGTGTTGACCTGCAGGATGCCGGTCGAGGCGATGTCGACATCGCCGGAATTATTGTCGATCGCGATGGAATCGCTGGCCACGATCGAACCCGAAATCTCGACCAGCGAGCCGTTCGAGATCAGGTTGATGTCGGTGCTGTCGATGTCGCCGGCCAGATTGATGTCGCCCGCGGCGTTCACGTAGACGTCGCCGTGGTTGGTCAGGGGCGTGGTGTTGATCTGCGACGTGGCCAGGGTGGTGAACGACCCGCCCTGGGCGTAGACGTTGAGCTGATTTTCGGCCGTCAGCGTTCCGCCGGCGAGGGTGATCGATCCCGCGGTGGTGACCAACTGGATGTTGTGGCCGGTGATATCGCCCGACAGGTCCAGCGCGTCGGTGACGCCGTCTGACCCGTAAGCCTTGAGCGAAATCGTGCCGACGCCGCCGTCGCCGTCGATGTTCGATCCGGCCGCGGTCGAGAGGTGGTCCGCCGCCGTCAGGCCGACGCTGAAGCTGGACAGGTCGGCGGTGGCGCCGATGTCGATGTCGCCGCCGTTGCTGGTGATGAAAAGGGTGGTGGGGGCGTCGATGACGCCGTCGACCTGAATGTCGCCGTCGGCCTCGCCGTGGAACTGATTGACGTCGAAGAAGGCCGCCGACGTGATCGTCATGTCGCCGCCGGAATAGACTCCGACGAAGTCGCCGCTGACGTCGACGGCCACGCTCAGGTCGTCGAAGGCCGAGATGTAGAGGTTGTCGGCCGAATCCAGCAGGCCGGAGCCGTCGATCGTCAGGTCGGCGTCGGTGGACTTGACGGTGGTGACATTGCCGCTGGTCACCGTTCCGTCGATGGTGATCGTTCCGCCGGCGCCGTAGCTGGTCAGGGTGGTGGAGGCGTCGGAATCGACGACGCCGGTTCCAGTGATCGTCAGATCGGAAGAGACGATGTTGGTTCCACCGGTGGAATTGACGCTGCCGGAGATGGTGGTTTGCCCGTTCGCGCCGAGGAACACGCTCTCGGCGCCGTCAACGACGGCGCCGGCGGCGATGTCCATGTCGCCGGCGGAGTAGATGAGGGACGCGAAGGTGGCGTTGCTGCCCGTGCCGAACGAATAGACCGATCCGCCGATGGAGAGCGTCCCGCCCGCATCGGTGACCTGGATGATCATGTCCGACAGGCTGGTTACGCTGGCGCCGGCCGTGATCGTCAGGTCGCCATAGGCATAGAGCCGCACGGCGGGGCCGGCCGCGAAGTGCCCGCCTTCGATGTCGGAGGTGGCGCCGATGGTCAGGTCGCCGCCGGTCGAGGTCAGATTGATGAGCGTGCCGTAGATGTCGCCGTTGACGACGATGTCGTCGGAGGTGGTGAGGTAGACGGCGACGGCCCCGGACGAACCGATATCGCCGTTCAGGGTCGCACTGTTGACGTCGATGTTGACGCCGAAATCGGAGTCGATGACCCCCGACGTATTCAGCTCGGTGTCGCCGGTGGTCAGGTCGACCACGCCGTCGGCGCCGGTCAGGATGACGACGCCGTCCTGGGTGCCGGGCTTGGCCCCGCTGGCCGAGGTCGTGCCCCCCAGGTTCAGGACCGTGGTCCAGCCGGAGATGCTCGGCGTCGAGACGCCCACCCAGGTTCCCGCCGTGGTCACGCCCGTGGAGCCTTGCGTGAAGCTGGGGGTGCTTCCGGTGGTGTTGCTGACGGTCGCGTCGTCCAGGGTCTGGCGCGTGCCGGCCGTGCCGATGGTCAGGGCGCCGCCTTCGGCGACGCCGTACCAGACCGCGTCGTTGTTGGAGACCACCTGGCCATTCTGGACGATGGTCTCGCCCAGCAGGACCATGAAGCCGTCCGAGGCGGTCAGGGTCGCCCCATTGGTCACCGTCAGGTTAGCGCTGTTGGGCCCCCCGATGTCGGTGGCGGTGATGGTGTTGGACGTCAGGGCCGCGGTGGCGTCGGCGTCCTGCAGCCGGGCGGTCGATCCGACGAACGAGCCGACGTTGACCTGAGCGTTGGCCCCGAAAAGCAGCCCGCCGGGCGAGAACAGCCACACGCCGCCATTGGCGGCCAGGGTCCCGTCGATGGTGGTGAAGGCGGACGGGTCGACGCGGTTGAAGGCGATGGCGTGGGAGTCGGGCTGGTTGAAGGTGACCGTCTCGCCGGAGCCGATGTTGAAGGTCGACCAGTCGATGACCACGCGGTCGCCGCCCTGGTCGACGGTCAGGGTGCCGGAACCGGGCGTGATGGTGGTGATGGGGCCGGGCGTGGAGTCGAAGACCACCCCGCCGGTGGGCAGGGCGCTGGCGGCGCTGGCTAGCGACCAGACGATGACGCCGGCCGAGGCGGCGGCGACCAGGCGCGTGCGCCGGGTGCGGAGAAGCTTGGCGGGGTAGGACCGGATCATCGGCGGTCTCCGTTACGCATATGCGACCAGCCCCAGCGCAGGGCGTCGTCGAAGGACACTGTGAGGTTCATGAGCAAGGACGACCCGGGGGTCTTCTCGCCCAGCCCCAAGGGCGGATCGAGCGGGCTGGCCCACATGATGTCGAGACGGCCCTTGCCGCGCGCTTCCAGGCGAAGGCCGGCGCCGGCCGAGGCGATGGTGCGGTGGGCGACGCCGAAGGTGTCGTCGTTCCAGTAGCTGACGTTGTCGTAGAAGACGAAGGGCGAGGCCTGCAGGGCGCCGCCGCCGAAGCCGAACGGGCCCCAACGGCTTTCCAGCACGAAGGCGGCCGCCCGGTCGCCGAAGGCCGATCCCGGCTCGTAGCCGCGGCCGATCGACAGGTTGCCGACGCTGTATTCGTCAGGCGCCAGCAGCGGGCCGCTGGTCCATTGGCCCTCGAAGCGCCCGTAGAGCGTCCATTTGCGGGTCAGGCGCGTCTCGGCCTCGCCGCCGCCACGCATGACGAAGGCCTGCGGATCGCCCTCGGCGCGCGACAGCAGCGCGTCGCCCGGCTGGCTGGCGTTGCCGATGTCGAGGCCCTGGCGGGCTTCGAGCCAGCCGGAGACGGCCCGGCCCTCGTCGGCCCAATGGCCCGTGACCTTGGCCGACAGGATGCGCGTGCGGTCTTCGGTGATGGCCACGGAGGAGAACACGTCGGTGTCCTGGTCGGACCAGTCGAAGCCGCCGCTGGCCACGATAGAGCCCCAGCCGCGCGCGATGATCGGCTGGCTGACCTCGCCGTGGAACAGCTGCACGCTGGTGGCCAGGTCCAGCGGGGCGACGACGCCCTGCGGATTGGAGTCCGCCCAAAGGTAGGTGAGGCCGACGGTCAGGCCCTGGGCGTTCAGCCGCCGCGAATGGCCCAGGCGCAGCACCTGCTGCTCGCCGGAATCGAAGGTGGTGTAGTACTGGATGGTGGTCGTGTCGCCGTAGGTCGAGGCGCCGTAGAAATCCGCCCCCACCAGGATGCCCCACGGCCCCACCGGGTCGGAGAACAGGTTGTTGACGTTGGCGTAGGCGCGCCAGCCCTTGCGGCGCGGCTGGATCACCAGGTTCATCCCGCCGGGTTCGGAGCCGCGGCGCAGGGCGCCGGACATGGCCAGGCCGGGGACGTCGCGAGCCAGGGAATAGCTGCTTTCGACGTCGGCGCTCGACAGCGGGGCCTTGGTGGTCAGGCCGGCGAAGGCGGCGGCGGCCTGGCGGCGCGCCACCGGATCGTTGCCGATGACGGTGACGTCGGTGATGCGCCCTTCGACCACGTCGAAGCGCACCTGTCCGTCGTGGACCTCCTGGGGCGGAACCAGGACGGCGACGAAGGGATAGCCGTGCTCGGCGTAGATCTTCTCCGCGCGCGCGGCGGCGGCGCGCAGGTCGGCCAGGGTGGCGGTATGGCCGCGCAGCGGCTCCCACGCCGGGCGCAGCTGTTCGGCGCTCAGGGTCTTGGCGCCGTTGAAGCTGACGTTCTGGACGACAAAACCCAGCGCGCTGTCGTTGGCGTCAGGGGTGGTCTGTGCGTCGTCGTATTGCAGATCGTTCGGCGCGGGGGATGACTGCGGCAAGGCCGCGGCCGGGTCGCTCCGGGTCAGCGGCTGATCCTGCGCAATGGCTGCGCCCGCCCCCGTGATCGCGCACGCGAACCCTACACTCGCCCACAAGTACCGCATTCGGCCCCTCCGCCTCAGGGATAGCCAGGAACCGTAGGGCTCCAAATCGCGGATGTCGATACATGACGGAACGGTGTTCTCCTTAAGCTAGGCTTTACCGGCCTTGGGAATTCGGCCTTTCCCGCACCGCATGACGTTGGGGAAACCTGCGTTTTTGAGGAAACCCCGCGCGAAGAGTCCCGTTGACTCCGCCAGCCAAGAGAACAAAATGTGAACAAATGTCTAAACCCGACCTCATCTCCGCGACCGCCCTGAGTCCCGCCAAAACCCCGGAAAACGGGGCGGAAGCGGTGTTTTCGGCCTGCCTGGGACTGGAGGAGGCGGCGGGATCGGGACCGGGGGGAGCGGCGGCGGGGATGGGGTTCCTGCTGGCCCGCGCGGCGCGGCGCGAGCATCCGCGCCTCATCGCCCTGGTCGCGCCGGTGAACTGGCTGGCCGAGCGGGGGCGGCTGATGGCGCGCGGGGCGCTGCGTTTCGGCATCGAACCCGGGCGGCTTCTGATCGTGCGCCCCAGGACCGAGGCCGAGGCCCTGTGGGCCCTGGAGGAGGTGCTGCGCTCCGGCGCGGCCGACCTGGCCATCGGCGCGGTGGAGGGCGCGAGCCTGACCCAGACGCGGCGGCTGGACATGGCCGCGCGCGAAGCCGGGGCGACCGCGGCGCTGCTGCGCCTGAAACCGGGCGAGCCGCTCAGCGCGGCAAGGCGGCGCTGGCGGGTTTCGGCCCTGCCGTCAGCGCCTGATCCCTGGGACGAACGGGCGCCGGGCCGCCCGCGCTGGCGCGCCGAACTGGTGCGCCGTCGGGACGGGGCGCCGGGATGCTGGGATCTGGAGTGGAATGATGAGACGGGTCGTCTCGATCTGGTTGCAGGACTGGCCGGTGACGGTCTGGGGCAAGGGTCCCGGACGGTCGCCGCCGCCTGAAGACGCGCCCTTCGCGCTGGTCGACAAGGGGGTGCACGGCCTGACCCTGTCGGGCCTGAACCGGGCCGCCCGGCGCCTGGGGCTGCGCCACGGCCAGGCCCACGCCGACGCCTGCGCCATCGCGCCGGATCTGGTCAGCGCGCCGGCCGAGCCGGAGCGCGACCGCGAGGGGCTGCACAAACTGGCCCTGTGGGCCGAGCGCTGGTCGCCGGCCGTGACGCTGGACGCCGGGCGGCCCGAGCTGGAGGGCCTGTTTCTCGACGTCACCGGCGCCGCCCACCTGTGGGGCGACGAGCGGCAAATGCTGGCCGACATCCGCGACCGGCTGGCAAAGGCCGGGATCGCCGCGCGCGTGGCCTTGGCAGGCACGGCGGGGGCGGCCTGGGCCCTGGCCCGCTTCACCGCCGTGGAGGACCCCATCGCGCCGGCCGGGCAGGAGAAGGCGGCGCTGGCGGGCCTGCCGGTGGAGGGTCTGCGGCTGTCGCCCCGCGCCGCACAATTGCTTGGCCGGTTTGGCCTGCGGCGCATCGGCGACCTCTACCCTCTGCCGCGCAGCGGTCTGGCGCGGCGTTTCCGGGGCTCGGAGGGGCTGGAGGTGGTGGGCCAGCTCGACCGGGCCCTGGGCGTGGTGGCCGAGGCCCAGGTCTGCGAGCAGCGCCCGGCCGCCTACCGCGCCTGGCAGGTGTTCGCCGAGCCGGTCACCGTCTGCGAGGGCGCCGCCCAGCGCGCCGAAGCCCTGGTCGGCGACCTGTGTGCGGCGCTGGAGCGCGACGGCATGGGGGCGCGGCGCGTGACGGTCACCGGTTTTCGCGTCGACGGCCGCGCCACGCTGCTGGAGGCGGCGCTGGGCATGGCTTCCCGAAAGCCCGCCCACATCCTGCGCCTGCTGAAGGAGCGCGGCTGGGAACGGCTCGACCTGGGCTTCGGCATCGACGCCCTGATGGTTTGCGCCACCGTCGCGGAACCGCTGGGGGCGGTGCAGACCGACAGCGAGGCCGGCCCCGTCGAGGCCGACGCGGCGGCGCGCGCGGCCCTGCTCGACCGGCTGACGGCGAAACTGGGCGCGGCGGCGGTGGGCCGGCCCGCGCTGGCGGCGAGCTGGATTCCCGAGCGCAGCGAGACACTTTCTCCCTCCCCGTCTGGGGAGGGTGGCCCGCAGGGC
>Ga0209023_10003817_pt1 | contig 17667 bp, 15 predicted proteins | sample LakOneMetagenome_FD_187468 | JGI IMG/M metagenome (GOLD analysis project Ga0209023, IMG submission 187468) | Freshwater and sediment microbial communities from Lake Erie, Canada (SPAdes) (version 2) | ecosystem: Environmental > Aquatic > Freshwater > Lentic | place: Lake Erie, Canada... | reverse complement strand
GAACAGGGCCTGCTCGCGCGGCGACGGCGGCCGGGGCCGGTCCGGCAGCAGCCGGGCCACCAGCGTCGGCTCGTTCGGGTCCGGGCGGATCGCCACCCGGGCCGGGTGTCCGGTGACGGCCAGGGCCAGCCGCAAATTGAACACGGCCGCGCCGCACGACACCAGCGCCGCCCAGGCGCCGCCGCCGGTCGGCGGCCGGTGCTCATCCAGCCGCACCTCGATCGCGCCGTCCGCCAGCCGGAAGCGCCACGGTTGGCTGTTGTGCATGGACGGCGCTCGGACCGCCGCGCCGACCGCATCGATCAGCTCCGCCTGGGTGTAGCCCGCCGTCTGCAACATGCCGCTCTCCCCTGCCCCGGTGCCGACCCTCATCGACCCCTTGTCGAACACCATCACCCTGTGTCGTCATCGCCTCAGCGCGTAGTGCCAGAAGACCTTTTTCTGGCCGCCGATGGTCCGCCGCTGGGCCGAGTGCTGGGACCTTCGGCCCTGCCCGCTGTCGGAGCGCTCCGGTAGAAAGAGCGCATGATCCGTGTCTTTCTGCTCGACGACCACGAGGTGGTCCGCCGCGGCCTGGCCGAACTACTCACTGCCGACGGCGACATCGAGGTGATCGGCGAGTCAGGATCGGCCCAGGAGGCCGCCCGCCGGATTCCCGCCCTGCGACCGGACGTGGCGATCCTGGACGCGCGCCTGCCCGACGGCAACGGCATCGATGTCTGCCGTGACGTACGGGCCATCGACGCCACCATCAAAGGACTGATCCTCACCTCGTACGAGGATGACGAGGCCCTGTTCGCCGCGATCATGGCCGGCGCGGCCGGCTACGTGCTCAAGCAGATCCGCGGCACCGACCTGCTCGACGCGGTACGCCGGGTGGCGGCCGGACAGTCGCTGCTCGACCCGGTGGTCACCGCCCGGGTGCTGGAGCGGATCCGCAACGGCGTGGAGGCTCAGCCGCAGGAGTTGGCCTCGCTGACTGACCAGGAGCGACGCATCCTGGACTTCGTCGCCCAGGGGCTCACCAATCGGGAGATCGCCGGCCAGATGTTCCTGGCCGAGAAGACAGTGAAAAACTACGTCTCCAGTCTGCTGTCCAAGCTGGGGCTCGAGCGGCGCACCCAGGCCGCGGTCCTGGCCACCCGCCTGCACGACAGCGCCCGCTGACGCCGGCGGATCATGCCTGCGGTCAGCTCAGCGGCACGGTCCAGCGGAGCTGACTGCCGACCGGCAGCCGTTCGACGGTGAACTCGCCGCCGTTGCGGCGGGCCCGGTCGGCCAGGTTGACCAGGCCGCTGCGGGCCATGCCAGGGTCGACCCCGCGGCCGTCGTCACGGACCGTGAGCGCTAGCCGGTCGCCGGTCACGGTCAACTCCACCTCGACCGCGTCCGCGTCGGCGTGCCGGGCCACGTTCGACAGCGCCTCCTGCAGAACCGCGACCAGATCGCCACGGATTGCCTGCGGCACGGCACTGTCGACCGGGCCGGTGATGGTCGCCGTGGGCGTGAAGCCCAGGGCCCGCGCGGCGGCGTTGATCGTCTCCTGGATCTCGATTCGCAGGTCCGCCCGCGCCGGTGCCCGCAGTTCGAAGATCGACCTTCGGATGTCGCGGATGGTGGCATCCAGCTCGTCCACCGCGCCGTTGATCTTGTCCTGAACGTCGGCACGCACCACCAGCGGCGCCGCACTCTGCAGCTGCAAACCGGTGGCAAACAGGCGCTGGATCACCACATCGTGCAGGTCACGGGCGATGCGCTCGCGATCGGACAGCACCGCCAGCAGCTCCCGCTCGTCCTGCGCCTTCACCCGCTCGATCGCCAGCGACGCCTGCGCGGCGAATGACGCCAGCTGCGGCAGGTCCTCAGCCGGCTGGGCGCGACTGTCCGGCGACTGCACCACCACCAGCAGGCCGTGCAGCGTGTCCTGGGTCGCCAGCGGCGAGACCACCGCCGGCCCGTCGATCACCCGTACGGGCCAGTTGGCCGCCTTGGACAGGCAGTCCACCACGGTCTGACGGCGCTCCTCGGCCGCCTCCGCCAGCGCCGAATCCTCCGCCGACAGCACCACCCCGACCAGATCCGCGTCGGCCCCGTCCACCACCTCGACCGTGAACCGGTGCCGCGGTTGGTCGTAGGCCAGCACCATCGCCACCTGCGCCTCGGCCACCTGCCGGGCATGCCGGGCCACCAGGGCCAGCGCGTCGGTCCGGCGGACCGTACCCAGCAGCAGGGTGGTGATCTCGGCGGTCGCAGTCAGCCAGCGCTTGCGGCGCATCGCGACCTCGTACAGCCGGGCGTTCTCGATGGCCACACCGGCGGCGGCGGCGAGCGCCACCACGATCTCCTCGTCGTCGCCGGTGAACTCGTGCCCGCCGCGCTTCTCGGCCAGGTAGAGGTTGCCGAAGACGTTGTCACGGATGCGGATCGGGACGCCCAGGAAGCTGTGCATCGGCGGGTGGTTCGCCGGGAACCCGTACGAGCGGGGGTGTTGGGTGATGTCGGGCATCCGGACCGGGCGCGGCTGGTCGATCAGCAGGCCGAGAACGCCGCGTCCGCTCGGCAGGTGGCCGATCCTGGCCTGGGTCGGGGCATCGATGCCGAAGGTGATGAACTCGGCCAGTTCACCGCGGTCGGCGCTCAGGACGCCGAGTGCGCCGTAGCGGGCGTCGACCAGGCCGCAGGCGGCTTCGGTGATCTGCTGCAGCGTGGTGCGCAGGTCCAGGCCGCTGCTGATGCCCACGACGGCGTCGAGCAGGGAACGCAGGCGCTCGCGGCTGGCCATGACCTCGCCGACGCGGTCCAGCATCTCCTGCAGGAGGGCGTCAAGTTGTACCCGGGAGAGTGGGCTAAGCCCGAGCGAAGGCGTGCCGCCGCTCGCTACGGTCGGGTCGAGCGGACTGCCGCTCGTGGTGGTCGGGTCGAGCGGGCCATCGGTCACCGGCTGATGATATCGACGGGCGGTGGTGCGGTGTACCTGCTCGGCGGAGTTATCTGGCCGCGTCGGATCGGTCGGTGTCATGCGCGTTGGTGTCGCTCGCGGGACCTTCGGCCCTGGTTGGCCCGGGTCAGCGGGCACAATCGTGGGTGAGGTGACGATACTGGGCGCTGAGCGAAGGGATTCCCCATGCGGGTGGTTGACGCTTCACCGCTGAGCGGCGAGGAGCTGCACCGCCTGGATGCCACCTGGCGGGCCGCCAACTACCTGTCGGTGGGTCAGATCTACCTGATGGCCAATCCGCTGCTGCGCGAGCCGCTGCGGGCGGACCATGTGAAGGCTCGGCTGCTGGGCCACTGGGGTACGACCCCGGGCCTGAATCTGCTGTACACGCACCTGTCGCGGGTGATCGCGCAGCGACAGCGGGAGGTCATCTTCGTGACCGGCCCGGGTCACGGCGGGCCGGCGCTGGTGGCGAACGCCTGGCTGGAGGGCACCTACGCGGAGGTCTATCCGCGCGTGTCGCGCGATGCGGCCGGGATGGAGCGGCTGTTCACCCAGTTCTCGTTCCCGGGCGGGATTCCCAGCCACGTGGCGCCGCAGACGCCGGGATCCATTCACGAGGGTGGTGAGCTGGGCTACAGCCTGGCGCACGCGTTCGGCGCGGCCTGGGACAACCCCGACCTGGTGGTGGCCTGTGTGATCGGCGACGGCGAGGCCGAGACGGGGCCGTTGGCCGCGTCCTGGCACTCGAACAAGTTCCTCGACCCGGTCAACGACGGTGCCGTGCTGCCGATCCTGCACCTCAACGGGTACAAGATCGCCAATCCGGCGGTGCTGGCCCGGATCGGCGATCAGGAGCTGACTGATCTGCTGTCCGGCTACGGCTACAAGCCGTACCTGGTGCAGGGCGACGATCCGGCCAGCGTGCACGAGCAGTTGGCGGCGACGATGGACACGGTGTTCGATGCGATCGCCGATATTCAACGCGCGGCCAGGGTCGACGGCGACACCGGCCGCCCGCGCTGGCCGATGATCGTGCTGCGGACACCGAAGGGCTGGACCGGCCCGAAGATGGTCGACGGGGTGCAGGTGGAGGGGACCTGGCGGGCCCATCAGGTGCCGTTGCCGGTGGCGCGGGGGGATGTCGAGCACCTGGCGGCACTGGAGCGGTGGCTGCAGTCGTACCGGCCGGCGGAGCTGTTCGATGAGGACGGCGTACCCCGGCCGGTGGTGACCGACTGGCTGCCGCGGGCCGACCTGCGGATGTCGGCGAATCCGCACACCAACGGTGGTCGGTCGCCGCGCGCGTTGGAGCTGCCTGATTTTCGGCCGCACGGGGTGAAGGCCGGCGAGGTGGTGGAGTCGACCCGGGTGCTCGGCGAGTGGCTGGCCGAGGTGATGACCGCCAATCTGCCGTACCGCAACTTCCGGCTGGTCGGGCCGGACGAGACCGCCTCGAACCGGCTGGGCGCCGTCCTGGACGTGACCGACAAGGCCTGGCAGGGCGCGGTCGAGCCGGTCGACCAGCACCTCGGCCGGCATGGTCGGGTGGTGGAGATCCTGTCGGAGACGACCTGCCAGGGGTGGCTGGAGGGCTACCTGCTGACCGGCCGGCACGGGCTGTTCTCCTGCTACGAAGCGTTCGTGCACATCGTCGACTCGATGGTCAACCAGCATGCGAAGTGGCTCAGGGTGACCCGGCACCTGCCGTGGCGCCAGCCGATCCCGTCGCTGAACTATCTGCTCACCTCGCATGTGTGGCGGCAGGACCACAACGGCACCTCGCACCAGGACCCCGGCTTCATCGACCACGTGATGAACAAGAAGGCCGAGGTGGTGCGGGTCTACCTGCCGCCGGACGCCAACACCCTGCTGTCGGTCGCCGATCACTGCCTGCGCAGCCAGGACTACATCAACGTCATCGTCGCCGGCAAACAGCCGGAGCAGACCTGGCTGGGGGTCGAGGACGCCGCGCTACACTGCGCCCGCGGTCTGGGCATCTGGGACTGGGCCAGCAACGACGACGGCGATCCGGACGTGGTGCTGGCCGCCGCCGGGGACGTGCCCACACTGGAGATCCTCGCCGCCACCGATCTGCTGCGCCGGCACCTGCCGGCACTGAAGGTGCGGGTGGTGAACGTCGTCGACCTGATGCGGCTGCAGCCGCCCAGCGAGCACCCGCACGGGCTGCCCGATGTGGAGTACGACGCCATCTTCACCACCGACCGGCCGGTGATCTTCGCCTACCACGGCTATCCGTGGCTGATCCACCGGCTGACCTATCGGCGGACCGGACACGACAACCTGCACGTACGCGGGTTCAAGGAGGAGGGCACCACCACGACCCCGTTCGACATGGTGGTCATGAATGATCTGGACCGCTACCACCTGGTGATGGATGTGATCGACCGGGTGCCGGAGCTGGCGTCGCGGGCGGCCGTCCTGCGCCAGCAGATGGTCGACAAACGCGCCGAACACCGCAGCTACGTGCGCCGTACCGGCGTTGACCTGCCCGACATTAGAGACTGGACCTGGCCACCACGGTAGTCGCGGTCCCCCGAAGTTGCCTGATCAGGAAAGGAACCCCGCGATGGCGTTCGAGTCGCTCACCGAACGAGACACGCGTACGGATGCGTTCACCCAGGCCACCGCGGCCGCCAGCCACGCTCCGTCCATCCACAACACCCAGCCGTGGCGCTGGCGCCAGGTCAACGGCGTGCTGGAGTTGCGACTGGAGGAGCAGCGCACGCTCCCGGTCACCGACCCTGATCTGCGGCTGGCCATCCTGAGTTGCGGCGCGGCGCTGCAACACGCCCGTACGGCGCTGGCGGCGCTCGGTTGGGCGGCGACGGTGTCGCGGCTGCCCGACCCGAACACGCCCGGCGTGCTGGCCCGGATCAGCCTCGACGGCCCCACCGCGGTGGATCCGCAGGCGGTGCGGGATCTCGCGGCGATCCCCACCCGGCGTACCGACCGGCGCCCGGGCACCGGGGTGGAGGTGCCCGATGAGGTTCTCCAGGCGATGGCGCAGGCGGCTGACCTGGATGGCGGTCGGATCCACATTCTGCGTCCGGAGCAGCGACTGACGTTGGCGGCGGCGACCGACCATGCGCAGAGCGCCGAAGCGGCCGACCCCGAGTGGCACCGGGAGATGGCCCACTGGACGGACGGCATGCGGCCCGAGGGCGCCGGTATCCCGGACCGGCTGATTCCGGAGACCGCCGCACAGACGACGGTGCATGGCCGGGACTTCGGCCACCAGGGCAACCTGCCGGTGGGCACCGAGCACGATCCCAGCGCCGTGTTCGCCCTGCTGTACGGCGACGGGGACGAGCCGATCGACTGGCTGCGGGCCGGCGAGGCGATGGCGGCAGCCTGGTTGGTGGCGGCCGAGCGTGGGGTGGCGGTGATGCCGATCAGCGCACCGGTCGAGATAGTCAGCACCCGGCAGATCCTGCGCCGGCTGATCTCCGACCTGGGCTACCCGTACCTGGTGCTGCGGTTGCGGATGGCCCAGCCGGGCGAGCCGGGCCTGCCGGGTACGCCGCGGCTCAGCGAGTAGCCGGTTCGACGATCTGCAGCAGCGCGCTGAGCTGGCCGAGCGCCTCCGGGTTGGCCCGGTACCAGACCCAGGTGGCCCGTCGGTCGGAGCTGACGAGCCCGGCCTCCCGCAGCACCTTGAGGTGGTGCGAGATGGTCGGGCCGGACAGCTCGAACGCACTGGTCAGGTCACAGACGCACGCTTCGTCCACCGAGGCGATCATCGACATCAGGCGCAGCCGGACGGGGTCGCCGAGCGCCTTGAACATGGGGGCGACGACGGCGGCCTGGCTGGTGTCCAGCGGGTTGACGCTCAGCGGGGCGCAGCAACTGACGGCGGTCGGACCGGGCGCTTGCTTCGACATCCTTCAAGGTTGACAGCCTTCTAAACAGTTGGCAACCGGATCAGCGTGCACTAAGCGGACATTTCACCTCTCAGCAGGTTCATAGGTGGCACACAGTTGACCGGTAAGCCGCCGGCCGACAGTTCAGATATGACCACGACGACGCCGACCCGGCCCACCGCCCCGCCACGCCTCCCGGCGCTGGCTCGCCGCAGGTCGTGGCTCCCCGACCTGGTGGCCAGCGCCGGCGCGCTGAGCGTGCTGTTCGTCCTGGCCCTGTGGGTACACGGCGGCGGCGTCCAGCAGCTCGGCGGACTGACCACCGGGCTTACCTCGGCCGGCCGCCTGTCCGGCCTGATCTCGGCCGACCTCCTGCTGATCCAGGTCTTTCTGATGGCCCGGGTGCCGTGGATCGAGCGCGCCTACGGGCAGGATCAACTCGCCCGCTGGCACCGACTCGTCGGACACACCTCGTTCCAGCTACTGCTGGCGCACCTGCTCACGATCACCGTCGGCTACGCCCGCGCCGCGCACACCGCGGTGCTGGCCGAAGCCTGGGACCTGATCGTCACGTACCCGGGGATGTTGCTGGCCACGGCGGGCACGGCGGCGCTGGTCATGGTCGTGGTCACCTCGATCCGGGCCGCCCGGCGGAAGCTGCGTTACGAGTCCTGGCACCTGCTGCACCTGTACGCCTACCTGGGCGTTGGTCTGGCGCTGCCGCACCAGCTGTGGACCGGCGCCGACTTCACCGCCTCGCCGGCTGCCGCGGCGTTCTGGTGGGGCATCTACGGGGTGGCCGCGGGCGCCGTGCTGATCTACCGCCTCGGTTTGCCGCTGTGGCGCAGCTGGCGGTACCAGCTGAAGGTGCACACCGTGGTCGCCGAAGCCCCGGGCGTGTGGTCGGTCTACCTGCGCGGCCGACAGCTGGACCGACTGCCGGTGCGCGCCGGCCAGTTCTTCCAGTGGCGCTTCCTGAACTGGCCCGGCTGGAGCCGCGCGCACCCGTACTCCCTGTCCGCGGCGCCCGGGGCAGACCGGCTCCGGATCACGGTCAAAGACCTCGGCGACGACAGCCGGCGGGTCGCCGCTCTGCGCCCTGGCACCCGGGTGCTGATCGAAGGCCCGTACGGGCAGCTCACCGCGCAGCGGCAGACCACCGACCGGGTCACGTTGATCGCCTCGGGGGTGGGCATCACCCCGGTCCGGGCGCTGCTGGAGGAGCTGACCTACCGGCCGGGCGGGGCTGTGCTGATCTACCGCGCCCGCACCGAGGCGGACCTGGTCTTCCGCGCGGAGCTGGAGGCGTTGGCGGCAGCCCGCGGCGTACGGCTGTTCTACCTGCTGGGACCGCGCGGCCGAGCCGACTCGTGGCTGCCGGCCGGCTGGGTGCACGACGCCGGCGGCCTGCGCTACCTGGTCCCGCAGATCGCCCACCACGACGTGTACGTCTGCGGCCCACCGGACTGGATGGACGCGGTCACCCGCGCCGCCCGGCTGGCGGGAGTACCCGACCCCCGGCTCCACATCGAACGTTTTAGCTGGTAGGAGTAGTGATGCGTCGAATTACCTGGTGGCTGCTGTCTACGGTCGCGGCAGTCGTACTGCTGTTCAGCTACCGCACCTCGGCCGGTACTGGCGTTCTACGGGTGGATACCGCCGCCGTGGCCGCTGCACCTGGCATCGTTGACGATCCGACGGCCACCCCGAGCGCGTCCAGCACGGCTGCGACGTCGAGCCAGAGCAGCACGCCGTCCCGGAGCAGCACGCCATCGCAGGGCAGCACGTCGAGCCGGAGCAGCAGGCCGTCCCAGGGCAGCACGACCGCGCCCAGGAAGACGACGACGGCCACACCGAGCAAGAGCGTGCTGGTCAACGGCACTGTCTCGCAGACCCGGTGGGGACCGGTACAGGTACAGGTCCGGATCACCAACCGGAAGATCGTGTCGGTGACGGCGATCCAGCACCCGAACGACAACCCGCGCGACGAGGAGATCAACGCGTACGCGCTGCCGCAGCTGGAGCAGATGGTGTTGTCCGCCCAGAGCGCCAACATCGACACCGTCTCGGGCGCCACGGTGACCTCGGACGGCTACCTCAGTTCGCTGCAGGCGGCGCTGGACAGCGCCAACTTCACCGGCTAGCCGCGCCGCCAGCGCGGAACGACCCGCCACAGCCGTCCGACCAGCACGGTTGCCACGATCCACAGCGCCCAGGCCAGCGGGGTCCAGGCCCCGCCCACGAAGGTGGAGCTGCCGTCCACAAAGGTGTAGGTCACCGTGTCCTGCAGGTACCGGATCCCGGCCCAGGTGAAGGTACCGGTGACCCCGGGGTGGGCGGCCCTGATCCCGTCGCCGAAGGCGAGCGCCGCCTCGCTGAGCAGCGAGGTGAACACCAGTTGGCCGGTGAACAGGAACACCGCGGCCGCCAACCACGCCGGCCGGGCTTCGTCGCCGAATTCGGCGGCGCGGTACTCGGCGGCGAGCCGGCGACTGTTGCCGAGGTTACGCAGGGCGGACCGGATACCGAGGTCGGCGGTGGCCGCGTACAGGCTCTCACGCACCTCGCGGCGCTTGGCGATGCGGGACTGTCGGGGCAGGTCGTAGAGGCGCTGGTCCAGCGTCCACACGACGCGCTCGATCCGCAGCCGGTCGACCCAGGTCAGGATGTGTGTCATCTCAGGATCCTTCGATCGGTGTGCTGGGCACAGGTCGGGCCAGGACGGTGTTGACGACGTCGGCGAGGGCCTGCCAGTGGGCGGTGCCGGCGGCGAGGGCGGCGTAGCCGGCCGGGGTGGGTCGGTAGTACTTGCGGGCGGGACCGGCGGTGGAGGCGACCAGGCGGGCGGTGAGTCGACCTTCGCGTTCCAGGCGGGACAGCGCGGGATAGACGGTCCCTTCGAGAACGTCGGTCATGCCGAGGCCGTGCAGCCGCTGGACGACCTGGTACCCGTAGGACTCCTGCTCGGCGAGTAGCTGGAGCAGCAGCAGCGACAGCACGCCCTTGAGTAGCTGCGGATCTCGGTTGGCGGTCACAGGCTGAGGCTATGCCCACTACTTTAGTTCGTCAAGTAGTTGGCATAGCCCACAGGTGGGCATAGCCCACAGGTGGGCATAGCCCACAGGTGGGCGCTAGGCGGTGGGCGCGGCGCCTGGTGAACGGGCTTCGGCGGGGGCCGGAATCCGCGCCTCGGCCGCCGCCGGCTCCACCACGGCGTTCGGGAGCGTCAGGGTCACCGTCGTGCCCAGACCCAGCGCCGAGTGCAGCACCAGGTCACCGCCGTGCGCCTGGGCCACCCGCCGGCACACCGCCAGCCCCAGGCCGGTGCCCTCGCGCTTGTCCGCCGTCCGTACCTGCTGAAACGCCTCGAACACCAGGTGCTGCTCCTCAGCGGGAATCCCGACCCCCGTGTCGGCCACCTCGACCGTGACATCCCGCTCCACCGTCGTGATGTGGACCGAGATCTGCCCACCAGGCTCGGTGAACTTGATCGCGTTCGACAGCAGGTTCTCGACGATCTGACGAAACCGCATCGCGTCCACCGACGCCGTTACCTCAGGCAACTGCAACACCACCTGAAGCTGGCGACCGTTGATGATGGGACGCAGCGTCGCCAGCAACTCCTGGACCGCGGTATCCAACCGCAGCGGGCTTCGCCGCAGGTCCAGCTGCCCGGCCTCGATCTTCGCCAGATCCAGCAGATCGTTGATCAACGCCAGCAGATGGAAACCACTGCGATAGATGTGGTCCACCCATTCCCGCTGCCGCTCGTCGCCGTCGAGATCCTCCCGGAGCAGATCACTGAAACCGATGATCGCGTGCAGCGGCGTACGCAGCTCGTGGCTCATCGCCGCCAGGAAGTCGTTCTTCGCCCGGCTGGCCTCCGTCAACGCCGCCACCGACTCCGCCAGCTCATCCGCCAGCCGCTGCTTGCGCAGCACCACCGCGCCCCGCTCGGCCAGCACCGCTGCCTGACCTGCCAACTCGGCCAACAGCGGCAGGTCGTCGGCGGCGAACAGGCTGTGCCGCCGATTGACCACCAGCAGCGCACCGTCCCGGACCCGGGGGGCCGTGAGCGGCAGCACGGTGAGCACCACGTTGCCCCACATCGCCGCGTAGTACTCGGCCAGCGGCCCCCGCTGGACCGGACGGCGGCGCCAGCGGGGCTGGCGCAGCTCCACCGAACCCCCGCCCACCATCAACTGATCCAGCACGCCGTGGTGCAGCCCCCGCGGCAGCGCAATGTCGTGCTCGTCCCGGCTGGCCAGTACCAACTCCCCCGCGGCATCCAGCAGCAGCACGTCCACCGCATCCGCTCCGGTCACCTCACGGACCGCCCGGGTGTACCGGCTCCACACCTGGTCGGGCGTCTCGGTCGGCTGCGCGTCCAGGATCCGCCGGCTCACCGTCCGCAGGGCGCGCGCCGCCCACACCTGCCGCGGCCAGCGCGGCGGCGCAAACGCCACCAGGTAGCAGACCGCCGACAGAGCGAGCAGCGCATGCGAGATGAAGACCAGCCACACCCCCGCCGGCTTCAGCGCGACGATGTCGTTCGTCGGCGAAGAGGTCAGCCCGGAGGCGCCACCACCGGTGGCAATCATCGGGACGAGGATCAGCGTCCAGGCCCCGATCGAGGCGCTGCGCAGCCGGACCGCGGAGGTGCCGTTTCGCTGCCGCGCCTCGCGGGCGAAGATGCACGCCGCCCACGTCTGGGTGGAGATGAACAGCACGATGTAGACGGCGCCGATGAGCGGGATGGCGTTACGTGAGGTGGCCACGAGCGGTACGGCGAGCACTCCCGCCAACCCCAGTGCACCGCCCAGTACCCACCGGGACACCCGGTGCAGGGTACTGGCCATCATCAGCGTCATCACCGGGTGAAACAGGTAGACCGCGGCCGCGTAACCCACCGCCGTCCAGGCCGGTCGCCCGGTGAAGCGGATGTACGCCTCGACGGCGGCGATGACGACACCGGTGACGTAGAGCAGGACCAACAGGCCGCGTAGTGCGTCGCGGTGGCGCAGGTAGGAGCCGACAGCGTAAGCGAGCATGCCGGTATTGATGACTGCCGTTGCCCAGGCGAAACCCTCGGCAGCATTCACGATCTACCCACCATCATCAGCAGCGTCCCGAATCGCCGTACTAACCACCGTTTAGTGACGACCGAGCAATTACGGTACTTCCCAGCGTTCAGCGAGTAATGCGCGGTGCCGATGCTCGCGGAAAGATAACCCATGCTACCGACTTGCGGCGTTCCTGCCCGACTCTGCCAATTGTCTAACGTATCCATCACCATTACTGAGAAGTGTTTCGTGACCCGGTGGGCGCGTCGCGCACTCAAGCGATTCTCATGTTGATCATGGCAGTCTTCGCAGCATGACGACGTCACTGGACTCCCCCCGGAGCGCACAGCGCATGCTCAACAAGGTGCCGGAGGTGACCATCTATTTCTGGGTCATCAAGATTCTGGCGACCACCGTCGGTGAGAGCGCAGCCGACTTCCTCAACACCACCCTCGGCTTCGGCCTGACCGGCACCAGCATCGCGATGACCGTAATTCTCGCCGCTGTCCTCGTCGCCCAGTTCCGAGCCCGGCGCTACCTGCCCACGCTGTACTGGTCGGCCGTGGTCCTGATCAGCATCGTCGGCACCCTGATCAGCGACAACCTCACCGACAACCTGGGCGTACCGCTGGAAGTCAGCACCGCGGTGTTCGCGCTGACCCTGGCCGTGACCTTCACCGCCTGGTACGCCAAGGAGAAGACCCTGTCGATTCGTTCCGTCGACAGCAGTACCCGCGAGGCGTACTACTGGTTGGCGGTGTTGTTCACCTTCGCGCTCGGCACCTCCGCCGGCGACCTGCTCTCCGAACGCCTCGACCTCGGCTACCTCCGCGCCGCGGCGATCTTCGGTGCGGCCATCGCCGTGGTGGCACTCGCCCGGTACGCCATGCGACTCAACCTGGTCCTCGCCTTCTGGGTGGCCTACGTGCTGACCCGGCCGTTCGGCGCCTCCATCGGCGACTACCTCTCGCAGGCCAGCGACGACGGCGGCATCGGCCTGGGCACGGTGGCGACCAGTGGGCTGTTCCTCACCACGATCGTCGGCGTGGTGGCGTTCCTCAGTTGGTCCAAGCGCGACGTGGCCATCGCAGCACGCATTCCGGCGCCCGACGCGGTCTAACCCGCGCCTCGACCGCACCGTCATGCGACAGGATGGATCCATGCGCCTGCTACTGGTGGAGGACGAGCGACGGCTGGCCGCGACGGTCCGCCAGGGCCTGTCCGACGAGGGCTTCGCCGTCGACCTGGTCCACACCGGCCCGGACGGCCTCTGGGCCGCCAGGGAACACCAGTACGACGCGATCGTGCTGGACATCATGCTCCCCGGCCTGAGCGGCTACGAGGTGTGCCGGCAACTGCGCGCCGCCAGCATCTGGACACCGGTGCTGATGTTGACGGCCAAGGACGGCGAGTTCGATGAAGCCGACGCACTGGACCTGGGCGCCGACGACTACCTGACCAAGCCGTTCAGCTTCGTCGTGCTGGTGGCGCGGCTACGGGCGCTGATCCGGCGCGGCGCACCACAGCGGCCGGTGGTCCTGACCGTCGGCCCGCTGAGCCTGGACCCCGCCCGCCGCGAGGTGACCCTGCGCGCCAACCCGGTGTCGCTGACACCACGGGAGTACGGGGTGCTGGAGTACCTGATGCAGCACGCCGGGGATGTGGTGAGCCGCTCCGACCTGCTGCACGGCGTGTGGGACACCCACTTCACCGGCGATACGAACATTGTGGATGTCTATGTGGGCTACCTACGGCGCAAGATCAATACACCGGGCGCAACGATGATCGAGACGGTGCGAGGATTTGGCTATCGCTTGGTCGCTGCCGTGCCGGAGCCGCAGCAGCCCAAAGCTAGCTAGCCGCCGGTGGTTCCGGAGCCGGCAGCCTGATCCGGAAGGCGGCGCCGCCCCCGGGCGCATCGGTCACGCTGACCGTGCCGCCGTGACCGAGCACGATCTCCCGCACGATCGCCAAGCCCAGCCCGACCCCGCCGGAGGAGCGCTGCCTGCTCTCCCCCAGCCGGACGAAGCGGTCGAAGATCCGATCACGGTCGGTGGCGGGCACCCCCGGACCGTCGTCGCTCACCTCGATCTCGGCGAACCGGTCGACCTGCCGCAACTGCAGCCGCACCTGACCGCGGGCATGGGTCACCGCATTGTCGACCAGGTTCCGGACCGCTCGGACGAGCTGGTCGCGGTCGCCACGGACCCGTACCGGGGTGAGGGACACACTGACCGTCAGCCCGGGCCGGCCGGCCAGCCGGCGCACCTCGCCGTCCACAATGTCGTCCAGGTCAACCTCGTCGGTACGACCCACCAAGCCGTGCTCGTCGGCGCGGGCCAGCAGGAGTAGATCGGCGATCAGCTGCTCCAACCGGTCACTCTCCGCGCGCAGCGTTTCGATCAACTCGGGTTCGATCGGCGCCTGCCGCTGCAAACGCACCTGCATCAGCTCCAGCCCCACCTGCACCGTGGACAGCGGGCTGCGCAGCTCATGACTCGCGTCGGCGACGAAGCGGCGCTGCGCCCGCGCCGAGCCCTCCAGCCGGTCCAGCATCTCGTTCATCGTCTCGGCCAGATCCTGCACCTCGTCCCGCGCCGCCGGAACCGGGACCCGCTCGTGCAGCCGCTTGTCACTGATCACCGCCACCTGGCGCCGCAGCGCCTCCACCGCCCGTAGTGAACGGCCGACAATCAGCCCGGTGGCAGTGCCGACGATCACCAGCAGGATCGGAAAACCGGCCAGCAGCAGGCCCACCTCCGACTCGGTCGACTCATAGGCCGGGCCCAGCGACTGGGCGACGACCACGATCCGGTCACCCCGCGGCGTGCCGACGCCCAACGCGACGACCCGAAAGGGATCGTCGGCACTAAGCGACAAGAATCGATCCTCGCGCAGCATCTCCGCCGGACCGGGCCGTAGCGGCGTAAGGCTCGGCCGACCAACCACGTTCGCCGAACTGGCCAGCACCGCCCCATCAGGTCCCAACACCTGTGCGGCCACCAGGCCAGTCACCTGGCCGTGCTGGTCCTGCTCCAACGCGGGTTGGTCGGGGGCGGCCACCGTCAGCCGATCAGCGATCGTCTCGGCCCGCGCCACGGCCGCCCCGTCGGCCAGGCTGACCAGTGCCCGGCGGTGCAGGAGCACAAAGCTGATCGCAGCGAGCGCCAGCACGATCGCCACCACCACCACCGCGGCCAACGCCGACTGCTGCCTGATTCCCAGACCTCGCCACGGCCAGCCACGCCGCCGATCGGACTCCGCACGCGGCGTTGGCTCCGGCGGTGGTGCGGTGGTCACCACAGCACGGTAACCGGATTACCGGTCAGGGGGTGCTGGCTTGCGGCAGTGGGGTGGCGGCGAGCGCGAAGGCCACCTGACGACGCTGCCAGTATCCGTAGCAGATGAGCGCGACCAGGACGGCCAGCAGTACCGCCGAGGAGCCGATGGTGCCGAAACCGAGCCCGCCCTTGGCTGCCGGCTTGCTGAAGAAGTCGCCGACGGTGGCCCCCAGCGGGCGGGTGAGCACAAAAGCCATCCAGAACAGCAGCGTGTGGGAGATGGAGGTGAACCGCATCGCTAGGGCGATCAGCACGATGCCGCTGGCGACCAGCAGGGCACTGCCGCCGAAGCCGAGCCCGGAGCTGTCGGCCAGGTAGTCGCCGAAGGCCGTACCGAGGGTGTTGGAGAACAGGATCGCCGACCAGTAGAGCAGCTCGCCGCCGGTACTGCTGACGTCCACGACGTTGAACGAGTATCCGCTGAACTTCCAGATGACGAACACCCCGGCGAGGGCGGTGACGAGGACGGCGGCACCGCGGGCGTAGCCAAGTTGAAGGGTGCGGTCCATGAAGTCGGAGATGGTGGTGCCCGCCATGCTGGTGGAGAGGATGACCGTCCAGTAGAGGATCGGTTGGCAGGTCTTCACGCTGAGCTGGGTGACCAGAGTTAGGCCGAAGACGCCGACCAGGATGAGTGAGCTGGTCAGGTAGCCAACGTTCATGGTCTGGGCGATCAGGTCGCCGCCGGTCTCGCCGAGCGTCGTCGCCGCAATTTTCAGGATCCAGAAGATCAGGGTGATCTGCGGGAGCTTGGTCATCCATGCCTCCATCGGTGTCGCGCCCCACGGCGCCGCCCCACGCTGCCGAAGTCCACATAAGAAAACGATGAGAGCCAATGTCATCGCCACGGACTTGAACGCGTTCAACAGCTCGACTAGGGTGGCGTCCATGCAGGTCATCGCACACGTGGCGGTCGCCCTCGGGATGCTGGCTATCCTGTACGCGAAACCAACCGGGCCGGATTCGCCTACGGCAGCCTGCCGGGCCACCCCGAATGTGGCGAAGAGTCGTTCGTGGTCTCCCGGGAGGAGGACGACAGCGTGTGGTTCACCATGACCGCGTTCAGTCGTCCGAACATCTGGTACACCCGGCTCGGCGGACCGTTGGTTCCGCTCGCACAGCGCGCCTACGGTCGTCTACTGGCCGCCGGCCTGCGCCGACTGTCCCAGCCGCACAACCGTCCATAGCCTTTCCACCTTCAGAAGCGATGGGGGCTGCCGATCAGAGCCGGCGGCCCCCGAACCCGCTACTCGGCCAGGCCGTACTCGGCGCGCAGCTTCTCCGCCTCGTCGGTCCGGCCCAGGTGCGCCAGGCAGTCGCTGAGCATGCCGACCGCCTGGGCCAGCATCGGGGCATTGCGGGGCAGGCCGGTGACGACCGAGCGCAACACCGGCTCGGCCTCACTGGCCCGGTCGGCCCGCAGCAGGACCTCCGCCAGCAGCAGTTCGGCGCCGAACGCCTCGCCGAACGCCTCGATCCCGCGCAGGGCCGCCGGCACCGGCTCCACCCGTTCGCGCGCATCGTCCAGCCGGCCCGCCCCGATCATGACCCGGGCGCCGTCCGCGCCGAGCAGGGCCCGCTCCCACACCGCCTGCGGCTGCTCTGTCCACGGTGCTGCCAAGGCGGCCAGCGCCGCCTCCGCCTGCTCCAACGCCGCCACTGACCCGTCGGTGTCACCGGACCAATGCAGCGCCACCGCCCGGCGCCGGCGCGCCCGCAGCGCGTGCAGCGGCTGCTCCGCCTGGGTGTAGGCGGTCGCCGCGGCGGCGAACTTCTCCGCCGCCTGCCCGTCGCGGTCCAGCTGATAGAGCAGGTCACCGGCCTCTTCGCACATCCGGCCGTGCTCGACAAGGTTGTCGAAGCCGGAAAGGTTGACAGCCAGTTCGTCCAGCAGCCGCAGCGCGGAGTCGGACTCGCCGAGGTCCCGGTAGGCGTTCACCAGCAGGTAGCGGCACCGGTCGGCGGCGTCGACCGCGTCCACCGCCAGCAGCGCCGGCAGTGCCTCCTCGCCCACCTCGGCCGCCTCCACCGGGCGGTCCACCGCGTAGTAGGTGTCCGCCAGCTCGAACCGCACGAAGGCCGCGGCCTCCGCGATGCCGAACTCGGTGCACAGCCCCAGCGCCTCCACATAGTCCGGAATCGCCTCGACGGCCCGATCCAGCGCCCGCAGCGTCTGGGCCCGCAGCGTCCAGGCGTTGATGGCGGTCGGGTTGTCCGGGGCGACCGCGATGGCCTGCTCCAGGATCGCCAGCCGCTCGGCATGCGACTCATGGTCGACCACCTGGGCCAGCACCATGCCCGCATCGAAGATCAGCTCACCGCCGACCTGGCCAGCCGCCGTGAACGCATCCTGGGCGGCGGCCAGCGCCTGCTCCTGGTGGCCCAGCACCTGGTGGGCCTGGGCCAGTCGAATCCGGACCCCGGTCAACAGCCGGTCGTCG
>Ga0209023_10003816_pt1 | contig 17670 bp, 19 predicted proteins | sample LakOneMetagenome_FD_187468 | JGI IMG/M metagenome (GOLD analysis project Ga0209023, IMG submission 187468) | Freshwater and sediment microbial communities from Lake Erie, Canada (SPAdes) (version 2) | ecosystem: Environmental > Aquatic > Freshwater > Lentic | place: Lake Erie, Canada... | reverse complement strand
CGGGAATGTCGAGTCCGTCGAGCCAGGTGTTCACGATGGGTTGCCAGGTGTGGGGGTCGCAGATCCATAGCAGGCCGTCGCCGAAGCCGGCGAATCCGATCTCGCGCCACAGGTCGAGCATCGTCTCGGGCAGCAGATCGGCGTACTCCTCGAAATACGAGTCCGCCACGGTGACCGGGGCGATGGGCTCACCCCAGGCGGAGATGAACCGGAGAAATTCCACCCGCACGATAACCACTCCCTACGTTCAAGCCCGATCCCTCGGGTCACCCTCAGACACTACCGTGCCGCGGGGACACATCGGCCGGCGTCGACATCATCGACCGCCTACTTGGTGGCCGTGCGAAGGTAAATGCGAGGTTGCGATATATGTATCGCGCTCTTCAAGTAGGTCCCTGTGTGACGGGTATGCCTGTTTGAGAATAAATGACCGTCGATGTGCTGCGATACTGGTTGCAGAGATATCTTCTAATTAATCCAATGTCACTGGTTCGGGGATGCATGTTCGACTATTGAATGAGCAGTGTGTTTCTCCGGTGGAAGGATGTTAGGATGCCTTTGAAGTTTTGCAGCTGACGCTCGGCCTAAGGGTGGTGTAGTGACTCAGGTGTTGTCGATTTGGCGGCCTGATCCGGGTGCTGCTGACGGGGTGGCGCCGGATGAATCGTTACCGCGATTGTCCGCCGAGACGGCTGCGCGGGTGGCTGATTATCTGGATGCGGGTGCGGTGCTCGCCCGCACGACGATGCGGTTGCCCGATGCCTGGTCGGGTAGCTCTGCCCCGGTGGTGGGGTTGACCAAACGCACCGATGGAGTGTGGCGCTGGGATGACGCCGTGTCCCACTACGTGCGACGGTATGGGCTCAGTCCTGGCGCTGATTTTCTGGCCTATCTGCAGGATCGCGACTATCATGTGCCGCAGGTCAGTGCTGCTGAAGTCAGCGCCGTCATCGACGAGATCGTTGGCGCCCCCGATGCGGCACCGGAGGACCACGCGATCCGGTTGGACGGGTCCCAGCTTCTGGTGTCGGCGTACTACGCGCGGTATCAGGGTCGGGTGTTTCGTTGTGAGTTCGGGGAGTCCACGGTTGATTTGATGGTTGAACCGGGGCAGGCGATTCCCGATGGCTCCAAGGCCAGGCATCAGCCCGAGTCAGGGGATCGGTCGATCGCCGTCAAGCGAGTGCCGAAGACCGAAGTTGAGGCGCTGCACCAGGCAATCACGACGTGCCAGTACAAGGGGGCGCCGTTTTCGATTCGGCGTATCGATGGTCCCCGGTTCGTCGTCAGTATCGGCGGAGGTCGGAGGGTCAAGCCGAGCCAGGAACCGCCGAGCCCTTCCATGCAGGAGTGGACACAGTTTCCCAACGTCGAGGTGCTCGGTCTTGATGATCTGTGGGCGGACCTCGATGTGGTGGAGGCAGCACAGGTGACGATGGCCGTTGTCCCGTATCAGCTAGTCGATGGGCGTTTGCGGCCGGTGCATGACCCGTCGGGGTACGGGGTGGCGGTACCGAAGCCTGATGAGATTTTCTACTTTCCGTCTCCGGGTGCCAGCCCGTTCCTGCCGCGGGCAGAGGCGCTGGTGGCTTTGCGGGCCTACCTGGATCGGCACAACCTGACCACGCCGGGTGCTGAGGTGACGCCGTTGAGATTGCGCGACGGATGGTTGATGAATCCGTCGAGTTCGGTGTCGAAGATCTATTGCGTCGCCGATGACGCTGTTGTGCTCGCGGCCTCTGGTTCCGCACCGGTCAGCCAGATCAGCAGCCACCTGTCGGCGCAGTTCCATCAGCGTCACCCGATCGTGGATCCGCCACCAGCGAACGACAGCGGTACCGAGTACTTCGACTGAGGGTTGTTTTGCTGGTCAGTGCTGCAGTCGCAGCGAGGCGTCGTAACATGTGGCACGGTCGGGGAAACGGGAGGGACCACACGCGCATGGCCAGGTATTCACTCGAACCGGTGACTCGCGAGCAAGCCGTCGCGGCAAAGAATGCAGCGTTCGCAAAGTTCAGGTGGCCGATTTCGTTGATCGCGGTCGGCACTCTCGGCTTGGTCATCGCCGGCTACAACGTGGTAAACGATCCGGGGACAGAGGCCTTTTGGGTGGCCGCGGGTATCTGTCTGGCGGTCGTGGCGGCGGCCATGTTCTGGCTCAAGACGCTCGCCAAGCGGTGGTCGTATCGCATCACTCGTCGCAACACCGGACTTGGCTGGGTGATTGCCATCCCGGCGGCGTTTGGTGCCTTTGTTTTGATCGGTTGGGGTTCGACCGAGGGGCTGCAGGCACTCGGTGTGCAGATCCCGCGGATTGTTGCGATCATCATTTTGATCGTCAGCATTTTCGCTGCGATGGTCGTGGCAGCCGCGTACTGGGGTGCGACCCTGTTGTTCAAAGGCGATGCCGAGGGGTTGATGCCCATGTGCCGTACGCATCACGACGGTTCGTGGGAGACCATCGACGGGGTGGTCGTCACCACGGGCCTCGGCACCGTCGAGATCGGGTTGATCCTTGCGCCCGGAGTGGAGGTGAAGCCGGCGAAGGTGAAACGGGGAGAGGTGCTGACCGACCTACCGGTGCGGGTACTGGTACCGGATACCAGGTTTGACTTGGAAGGGATGAAATGGGCGCTGAATCAGTCCGGTCGCACCGACGTTCCCCTGATCGAGCGCACACCCGAGGGGCACAGACTCCTCGGGTACTCCAACCGTTGGAACGAGTCCACCGGCTCGAGGTGACCTGCCCACCGGACCACACTGCATGGGCTCGCAATGAATGCGTGTGTCATGTCGACTGAAGCGCTGACGCAGCGCGCTCAGGCTGCCTACTGAGGTGGTGGCGGTGATCGCTGAAGCGGCCGTCGCCAGAGACCCGTCGTCGAAAGTCGCCGAGTTCGAGCAGAAGGCTTAACTGGCGGGATAGCATCCCGGAGTGTCTGTGCCAGGCGGTGGCCGGTCCGGCCTCTACCTCGTTGATGGTGACGGGGAGGAGCCTTTCGCGGTCAGAATTTGGGATCACGGTGAGTGTCGGGTTGCGGTGGAAAAGACGACGGTCTACGGCACTTATGGTGGCGGGTACCGCGTACCCATCGACGATGTCCGCCGACAGGTTGCCGATCGCGTGCTCACTCAACAGCAGGTACCTCTCGAAGACGACCGTGCGGCTATTGGGTAGCCGACGTGGATCTTGATGTCGAAGCGGTACGTCGGGCCGCCGACCGGATAGCCACTCTGGGCGACGCCGTCGGGGAAGTGGTGCTGGTCGCGGGCAATGCTTCCGGGCCACTGGGCACCGCAGATTTCTGTAGCAATGTCGCATCCTTGGGCAATGTCGGCGCCAAATACCGGGACGTCTTCGACGAATTTGCGGCGAGCGCGGATGTCCTATCGCCGACCATACAGCGAGCATTGAACAAGATGGAAAAATCTGTCAAGGTGTTTTCTGATGACTTGCACAGTTTTGTCACTAATGTCAAAATTACCGACGAAAGTGCCGCCGAGCAATTGCGCGCAGGCTGGACTGATCGGTGAAACTGACCCGGACCTGGATCGTCAACGGGACTTTCAATACTTTCTATGCTGATCTGAATACGAGTGCCCAGTATCACGCGAAGAAGGGCACGGTGCTGGGTCAGCTCCATTCGAATCTCACCGCGCAAACCGACAATCCCCAGAGCAAGGGGGAGTGGCACGGCCTGGCCCAGGTCGCCGCCCACCAGTGGGCTGATCACCTCGGGAAGTGTTCTGACACGATGTCGGGTCGATTCGATGCGATCTCGTCGGTCCTGACCCAGTTCGCCAACGACGTGGTCGCCTACGGTGGCGCGATCAAGACCGCGATCAATGACATTGAGGAGAAGGATCTGGCGGTGCCATTCGTCGTCACCGAGGCTTTGGTGGTCACCGATCCCAACCGCGCGGTTGCGTTGAAGAACGCTGCTGATCCCGAACAGATGCGCCAGACCCGCGACCGTGATATGCGGAATGCGCAGGCAACGATCAATGACAATAAGACCTACCTCCAAACCGCGGTCACCACGGCGGTCGCGGGTTTGAAGAACGCCGCCGACGGAGCCGATGGAGACGTCCCCGCCAATGATCGGGTCAACCAGCGCGTCAAGCATTCAATTCTGGACGGCAGCGCGGGGTTGCCCAGCGACCCCACCGAGATGCGTTCTGTCTGGGACAGTTTGACCACCGAGGAACGGGACCATCTTTACGATTTGCATCACGACCTCGGTAACCACGGCGGTATCCCCTTTGTCGACAGTGGCGACGGCCGTGGCCGTGACTACTACAACCGGCGACACCTCGGCGAGATTCTTGCCGACCCGAACCTCAGCGATGACACTCGGCACAAGTACCAAGAACTCCAAGCTGCCGCCGACGGGCAGGGGCGTTTGCTCGGTTACGTCGATGAGCACGGTCGAGGAGCCGTGTCGATCAACAATCCGGACACCGCCAAGCGGGTTGCCACGTTGGTACCGGGTACCGGCCAGGACCTCGGGGCTATCAACGGGGCGATGCAGAAGTCGGAGCGGATGTACTGGGCGGCGCGGGACGCCGACCCCGACCTCAAGGCTTCGGATGTCTCGGTCACAACGTGGATGGGCTACACCCCGCCGATGAATATCCCGGAGGCCGCATCGACGAGCTACGCCCACAATGGGGCGGCCGCGCTCGACCAATTCCAGGCGGGGATCCGTGCATCCCACGATGACGTGGTGGCGGGTGGACCGTCCATCAACACGGTCATCGGCCACAGTTACGGTTCAACGCTTGCCGGCGCGGCCGCAACGGACGGCTATCTCGACGCCAACAATTTCGTCGCTGTCGGCAGCCCGGGCGTACTGGCCCAACACGCCAGCGACCTCAGCCTCGCCCCTGGCGCCCATGTGTTCGCCACTCGCGCGCAAAACGACGTGATCACCTGGGCCACGGGTTTGACACTCGGCCCCGACCCGGTAGGCGACGGTTTCGGTGCGACCCAGTTCCAGGCGGCACCGGGTAAGCACGGCAACCTCTTTGGGTGGCAGACTCCCGACTGGATGCACCTGACCTCCGTCGATGCGCACAGCAGCTATTGGGATCAGAACAATCCGGCACTGGACAACCTCGGCAGGATCATCGCAGGAAGGGTTGATGTGACGGGCCCATGACTTCAGCCATCTCTCGTAAGCGAATCGTCGCCGCCCTGCTGGCGTTGGGCGTCGTGTCGTGTTCGGCGCCTGCATCGGGGCCGCTGGGTCCACCGACGCCTTCGGGTGACGCAGATATTGGAGGTAACAAAATGTCCGACATGCCCAGGCCCTCGGCGCCCAAGGTTCCGCAGAGCCAGCAGGAAGCTCAAGATACGGTTTTCGGCTACCTGCAACGCACCGTGGATGCCCTTCCTGCCGGTACGAAACTCGATAGCACGGACTTTCGGGGCGGGGGGAATTTCAATTGTGACGATGAGCCGGCGCAACCGGGGACATCGCCGGTTGCCTATGACTATTGGACGCACGCGATCGTCCCGCCTGGAGTTAGTGCCGATGACCTTGTCGAGGCGGCCGGCAAGGCGTGGCAGAGCTGGGGGATGAGAGTCTTGGAGCGAGACGAGTTCCGGAAGCCGAATCGGTTCGGCTATCCCGCTGACGGATACTCGCTGCAAATCAAGGGCCCGAGCAAGCCGGGGTATCCGCCGACGGTCATCGTGTCCTCGCCGTGTTTCCCGGCCGAGCATGCCCGCGACGGTCTACCCGCCCCCACGATCTTCACTCAGGGACGCTAAAAGCTCTTCATGGACGCGGCGCTCGTCGGCGGATGCTGTCCTGTGCATTGTCAATTCAACGGCCGGGTGCGGAAGTGATGGCCCAGCCACCGACCGGCGTGGGTGCTGGTACCGAGTTCGACCTGTCTCGGGTCCCTATGGGCTTTTGACGGCCAGGCAGCTGTAGTGGATTGCCGACTTCTCATCTGGGGCGCCGGGCAGGTAGACGTAGAGCTCCGAGTAGATGTTGGGTTCGTCGTCGGCGATCACCACGTCCTTGCGATCCTCCGGTAGGTCGTAGTAGACGCCGGGGTCGGAGATGATCCGCGCAGGCTTGCCCCGTAACCCCTTCGCGTCATACGGCAACGCCTGATAACCCGGGGGAATGTCGGTCATACACGGATTCTTGCGCATGGCTCAGGGCATGTGCAATCGACATATGCGCCGTCACCCGGGCCATACCATCTCATCTCGACTCACCGCTGGCCGGTTCACCCCGGCATCTGGTGTGCGGGATGATCGTCGCCATGACACCGCAGACTGATAGTCGCGATGAGATGGCCGCCGATTGTTTGGCGTTTTGGACGCAGGTGCAGTCCGATCTTGGGGCATCGACATCGATGACGGTGGATGCGTTGCTGGAGTTGGCGGCGACGCGGCAGGCTCCCGGGGACCGGGAGCGGGCAATGCTCGGACTGGCCAGTGCAATCGAGAGACTCGCTGAGAGCACGGGTGCCCAGAATCCCGAGGTGTTGCGGCTGGCGTGGCGCCTGTTGCGCTGGCGCATCGCCGCGAAGGATCCTGAGATTGTCGCCGCCCTCCGGATGCTTGCACCGGTGCTGGCAGATGTGCTCGGGGAGGGTGATCCCGAGGTGCTGTCCGCATTTTTGTCGGCTCCGGCTGAATCCTGAGCAGCCTGCTCCGGCTGAGTAGTGAGCAGGTTTACGGGGTTGAGTTTGCCTGACGATCGGCTTCCACGGAGGGCAGTGTGTCGATCGCGGTGTGTTTGATGCGGTAGCTGGAGCCTTTGAGCGCGATGACGTCGGCGTGGTGGACGATCCGGTCGATCATCGCCGAGGCGATGGTGGCCTCGCCGAAGACTTGACCCCAGCGGGAGAACGGCAGGTTGGAGGTCAAGATGATCGAGGATTTCTCATACCGGGTGGAGACCAGCTGGAAGAACAAGTTGGCCGCTTCGGTGTCGAACGGGATGTAGCCGACTTCGTCGATCACGATGAGCCCGAAGCGGGAGATCTTGCGCAGTTCGGCGTCGAGGCGGTTGGTGCGGTGGGCTTCGGCCAAGCGGGTGATCCAGCCGGTGGCTGGCGCGAACGCGACGCGGTGTCCGGCATGGGCCGCGGCGATCGCCAATGCGGTGGCCAGATGCGTTTTCCCGGTTCCTGGTGGGCCGAGCAGGACGACGTTGCGGGCTTCGGCCAGCCAGCCACCGGCTTCCAAGCGTGCGATCTGCGCGCGATCGACGCCGGGTTGGGCGGTGAAGTCGAAGTCGGTGATGGTCTTGATCGCCGAGAAGCCGGCGTATCGGATGCGTTGGTGGGCGCCGGATTGGGCGCGGGCATTGGACTCCACCGCGAGCACAGCGCCGAGGTAGTCCTCCAATGTCCAGCCGGCTTCACGGCCCTGTTCAGCGAGCCGGTGGTAGTGCTCGGCGATGCGCGGGGCCTTGAGTAGGCGGGATTGGTAGGCGATGAGCTTGTCGGCCTCACCGGGTGCCGACGGGGAACGCTTGGCGGGCATCAGGCGACCTCCCCGGTCCCGAACCGCGCGTCATAGGCGTTCAGATCGGCGACCTCGACCTCGACCTCGACGCTCAGATGCGCCCCGACGGCCGGGCGTGTGCGGAACTGCTCCCGCAACCCGGCCGCGGCCGCCAGATGGATCGGGTCGGTGACCAGCCCGGCGCTGCCCCAGAGCCGTTGGTGGTCGGCGACTAGTCGGTCACCGCAGACGGCGGTGACCCGCCCCAGGCTCGTGATCACGGTGATCATCCGTCCGATCACCTCCGGGTGCACCGAGTAGGCGTTGCCGCCGGAGCTGACGTAGTAGTCACGGCCCAACCGTGTCGTGGCCACCGTGCCAGTCGTTGGGGCCACCGGCGGCAACGCGGTCATCGCCGCGCGATCAGTCGCTAGCGCCTCTGCCGGGATCAAGCCGGTCCGGGCGTGGGTACGGCGGTTGGCGATCCCGGCCAGCCACGCCCACAACTGAGCGTTGAAGTCCTGCGGCGAGGTGAACGTGCGGCCAGGCAGAAACGAGGTCTGCAGGTAGCCGTTGGCCCGCTCCACCAGCCCTTTGGACTCGGGGTCATAGGGTCGGGTCTGGATCAGTCGGGTGGCCAGCACGCCGCAGAACCCAGCCACTCCGTCAGCCAGCCGACCGCGTTGGCCGATACCGGACTCATTGTCCCACAACAGTGTTCGAGGAACCGCGCCAATGTCCTGGATCAGCTGCCACATCCCGGCCAGCAGATCCCCACTCACCCGCGACGGGATCATCATCGCGGCGATGAACCGCGAATAGGCGGCCACCATCACCAACACCGGGAACGACCGCAACACCCCGGCGTGATCGGGCACCAACGCGCCGGGGAACCACAGGTCGCACTGCACCTGCTCACCGGGCAGATGCGCCAGGCGATCGCACGGATCCGCCGGGGCGTACTCCGGGCGGATCCTGGCGACGTTCTCAGCGAACCAGGAATGCCCACCCGCCCAGCCCACCCGCTGCGCCAGGACCGTGGCCGGCATCGTCGGGAACTGACTCAGCAGCGCCCGCACCGCCAACTCGACCTGCGCCCACCCCGACGTCGTCGACGGCGCGCGTTCATAACGCGGCGGCGCATCAGCGCTGATCGCCTTGGCCACGGTGTTCCGCGACAGCGACAACCTCCGCGCAATCGCAGCCTGCGACAGCTTCTCCGACCGATGCAGCCGACGAATCTCCGCCCAATCCTCCACAGTGATCACTCTCCAAACATTGAAGGGTGCTCACTTTTCAACCGGAACTACCTGCTCACTTTTCGACCGAAGCCGACACACCGTCCTTCGCCGTTCCAGGAGTGGTGTCAGCGGTCGGTTACCGTTCGGTTGAAGGTGTGTACCGCGGGCTGCCGTCTTCGAGGTTGACTCTCATCGTCAGCCTCGATGACGGCCTACAGGTCAACGACATGCCTTCGGAACCCAGGCCCATCCCCGTCGTGCTGGCTGGCTTGCAGCTGCAGGCCAGTCGGGTTCGGAAGGGCCGCGGTCAAGGTGTCGTGCAATTGGCCGTACATCCGTTGGCTGCACGGGCACTGTTCGGCGTCCCGGCCGCGGAGCTCAATGCCGCGTCTCTCGATGCTGCAGCGGTGCTGGGTCGGCCGGTCTCCCGGCTGCACGAGCAGGTCACCGAGGCGAAGAACTGGCCACTTGCATTCGCCCGGGTTGCGCGTTACCTCCAGGGTGCGCGGCGTGCCGCCCCGGTCCGGCCCGAAGTGGCCTACGCCTGGAAGTTGTTGGCGCACAGTCATGGCCAGATCCCGGTCCGGGTCGTCGCGGGTCAGGTGGGGATAAGTCCGCGGCACCTGACCACGTTGTTCCACCGCGAGGTCGGCCACACTCCCAAGACGGTGGCGATGCTGATGCGCTTCGAGTTCGCCACCCGACGGATCGCGGGTGCGGGGCGCAGTGGCGGACCGGCGGATCTGGCTCGGATCGCAATGGAGGCCGGGTACGCCGACCAGGCGCACCTGACCCGCCAGTTCGTCCGTTTTGCCGGTGTTTCGCCGACGACCTGGTTGGCCGAGGAGTTCCGAAACGTTCAAGACAGCCTACGAACATACGGGTCAGGCTGGACCCATGACGACTACGGGCCATGAGCACGCGATTCGAACGGCGAGGCCGTCGAACCCGTTGAATTCCCCTTGCCGCACGACGTTGCGGCGCCGGCATTCTCGGCAGCAATGACCGCTCCGATCTGGATGGCATCTCCTCCGGAGGTGCATTCGGCGTTGCTCTCCACTGGACCGGGCCCGGGATCGTTGCTCGCAGCCGCGGCGGCATGGCAGTCGTTGAGCACCGAATACGCCTCGGCGGCTGACGAGTTGACAACCCTCCTCGGCGAAGTTCAGGCCGGCCCGTGGGAGGGGCCCAGCGCCGAGCAATACGTCGACGCACACGCGCCCTACCTGTCGTGGCTGGCAGAGACCAGTGCAAACAGCGCCATTACGGCGGCTCGGTACGGGACCGTCGCAGCGGCCTATGTCGCGGCGTTGGCGACCATGCCGTCATTGCCCGAGTTGGCGGCGAATCACACGATTCACAGTGTGTTGGTCGGCACGAACTTCTTCGGGATCAATACAATCCCAATCGCACTCAACGAGGCCGACTATGTGCGTATGTGGGTGCAGGCGTCCACCACAATGGAATTCTACCAAGGGGTTTCGGATGCTGCCGTGGCGGCGATGGCGCCCACGACCCCGTCTCCGCCGATAATGACGCCGGCCGGTGAGGTTTCTCGGACGGCCGCCGAGTCGTCGGCGCTCGCGGCTCAGGCTCTGGCTGTGGAATCCGGCGCGGCGCTGGACAGCAGCAACACCGTCTCCGATCAACTGACGACCTTCTTGCGCGACCCACTGGGCACCTTAATCCAGGTAATCGAGGATTTCATCCGCAATCCGGTGGCCGCGTTGGCTACGTGGCTGCCGTTGCTGCTGACACTCGGTGTGTTGGTTTACCTGGTGGTCTCGCAGGGATACTGGTTGGCTTGGGCGATGATAATCGCGACGCCGATCCTCGTGCCGCTACTCGTCATGGCAGTGCAGCAGTATCTGAATCCCGCGACTGATGAGGCGCCCGCCGATGCCGATGCCGATCGGCCGATCCGCGGCGACGCCGTGCGGGCAGACCGTCCCCAGCCGACGGCGGCGCTCGCGCCGGCACCCACTGGTTCCGGAAACTCCACCGGTTCTGGCCCTTCGACCTCAAGCTCGTCACCGGCGCCTTCACCGGCGGCCCCGGCGGCAACCACACCGCTCTTCCTGGTGTACGCGGCATCAGAGGAACCGCCGGCTAGTCGATTCGGACCGACGCTCGATGAGGGCGGCAAGGCACCAGCTCCCGCCTCCGGATGCTCCGCGCCGGCAGCCACAGCGGCATCGGCTCGCTCTCGGGCTCGACGCAAACGTGGTGCACGAATGGAAGACCCAGCCCCACAGCACATGAACATCACCGTGGACGCCCATGTGGGCGAACCCGAGAGACCCCCAGGGCGCCAGAGCACTGCGTCGCTACGCGGCTCTGGGTCTCTCGGATCAGCCGGCACCATTCCCAAGACGATCACCACGGCAGGTCTTGTCTCGCGCGAAAACGCCGCCTTCGGTGCCGGTGCAGTGCCGTTGCTGCCAACCACGTGGGGTGCAGACCCCCATGAGAATGTTTCTCCGACCACACCTGATGACTGATCGGCACCTGACCTCTATGTTTGGGAACATTCCGAAGCGCTATGCGACTTCGCCGCTGGACGCGCGAGCTCGCGCCGTCGCCGACCGACTGCACGCGCGTAGCCGCCGCCAGCTACTGCCCCCGGCGATGGTGCCATTGGTTGCTCGATCAGTCCGCAGCAAAATCGGTACCGGAAGTTGGGATTTCACCCAATCGCCGGATTCCCGGGAATGGCTCGCGGACAAGCTGGTCGCCTTGGATCCGGCCAAGGCTGCGCTGTGTTACCTGCTGTGCCGCGCGATCGGGGCCCGCCGAGTGGTCGAAGCGGGCACCTCGTACGGTGTGTCGACCATCTACCTGGCCGCTGCGGTGCGCGACAACATTGCCACCTTTGGGGGCAGCGGTCAGGTGATCGGGACCGAGCACGAAGCGGCGAAGGTCGTTGCGGCACAGCGCAACCTCACCGATGCCGGGCTGGCCGACCTGGTCGACGTGCGCGGTGGTGATCTGCGGGAGTCGTTGCGGAATGTCGGCGGCCCAGTCGACTTCATGCTGATCGACATCTGGATTCCGATGGCGCTGCCCGCACTCGAGCGCGTACTACCCGCGCTGCGGCCGGGCGCCCTGGTGGTGTGCGACGAGGTGGTCCATGGACGTAAGGACTACCGGGACTACCTGTCGTTGGTTCGCGATCCGAGCGGCCCATTCCAGTCGGTCACGGTGCCGGGGCAGGGGGGTCTGGAGATCTCGATGAAGCGGTTCTAAGTCTCGATCAGCCGATGAGGGGCACGGGCGGCGGCCCCAAGGCGGACTCCCGCCCTCTCAAGCGCCCTCTCAAGCGGTCGGGGCGTTTGCTGTTTTCAGCAACACCTCGACGCGGCCGGGTGGCTCGCCGCGCGAGCGTCCACCTGGCGCACGAGTGGCCAGTGGTGTCCGCGTTTCCCCAGGACAGGGTCCGCGCAGGCGTACGTGGTGGAGCGCTCGCGCAGTAGGTGGCCGCTCGCCGCCCCGCCGGAATCGGCGCCAGGGCGGTTCCGGTTGCGTTCGAGCCGCCCGGGCGTCGACCTCGGTGTGCCTGCGGGTTCGGGAACGACCCTGGCGTCGATCTCGGTGAGCGCGGCGAGCAATGGGCCGGGCGACCAGTGGAGCTAAGGGGATTCGAACCCCTGACCCCCGATAGTTTGGCGTCGGCTGGGCCACGGTCCTGGCATTCTGCTGGCAGGTTACTGCAGGTCAGCTCAAACACCCGTGCCGGCCGTCCTCGCGGCGTAGCTTCGCCCGATCACGGCACGGTGCCGCGCCTGAGACGGGTGATCGCCATGAAGCAGTCGTTGCTCGGATTCCTGTCTACGGCAACGGCATCAGCAGTGGTCGCCGTCGCGGTGATGATGCCGGCCGCACACGCCGGCACCGGGGCGGATACGTCGAATCTGGACCACATCATCGAGACGCTCTACGACGACGTCCAATCCCGCTGCACGCCGACTCTGACGCCGCACTTTCAGCGCATTGACTGGGATCCCGGGTATCCCTACGGCGGCGGCGGATCCGGTCGGATCGTCGATGACGCCCCGAGCCTGGGTGGCCCGTTTCAGGTGTGGTGGAATCTGGGTCCCGATCCGCCGAACGGCTACCGCTCGGTTCCCGCTGAGCCCCAAGGGTATTGGGACATCAACCTCGAATTCTGCTGAGCTCGCGGAATTTGCGCGTACCGTGAGAGTCATGCTGGAACCACTCCCGAACATGCCCGACGGCGTCATCGGCCTGCGGGCCGTCGGCACCATTGAACCCGCCGACTACACCAGCGTCCTGGACCCGGCCGTCGATGCGCGGGCGGCCACCGGCGAGAAGGTCAACATGGTCTACCTCGTCGGCGACGAGTTCGACCACTACAGCCTCGGCGGACTGTGGGAGGACGCCAAACTGGGCCTGCGCGACCCGCGCGTGTGGGGCCGCGTCGCCGTCGTCACCAATCACGACTGGCTGCGGCGCTCGGTCGCGATCTTCCGCCCGATCATGGGCGGGCACGCCCGGTTGTTCGATGTCGATCAGCTCGACGAGGCCACCGCCTGGGCGGCCGGGCAGGACTGACTCAGTCCTTCAGCATTCCCCGCGGGATTCGCGGGGCCAGCTGCACCGACTCGGGCACCACGGAGGAGTTGGCGCGGGCCATCGTCACCAGCGAGACCAGGGTGGCGGCCACGTCGTCGAGCTCGGACATCTTCTTGGGCAGCTGGCCGTGGGCCGTCCACTGCACGAACAATTCGTCGAGCAGTTCGCGGTCGGCGCCGCGCAGGATCTCGGTGCCCTCGGTGGGACCTATGCCGACCCGGATGATCGCCATGTCCGGATGCTCGTTGCGCCAGGACCGCAGCACCTCGTCGAGCGCGGCCTTGCTGGCGTCGTAGGCGGCGACGCCGGCGCGCGGGCGGCCCACCATCTGGCTGGAGGCGACCAGGACGACACCGTCTTCGCTCAGGTGTTCGCGGGCGGCGCGCAGCACACTGCTGGCACCGATGGTGTTCACCGTGTACGCGTGCATCCAGGTCGCGGCCTCGGTGTCCTCGATATGGGCGAACGGCACGACGGTGCTGGTGAACACCACCGCGTCCAGGCCGCCGAGCGCCTCGACGACGGCGGGCACCACCCGGTTGATCGCTGCGGTCTCCTCGACGTCGAGGTCGAAGGACACCCCGCCGATCTCGGCGGCCAGTTCGGTCAGCAATTCGGTGCGACGGGCGGCGACGGCGACCTTCGCGCCGCGCGCGGCGGCGTTCTGGGCCACCGCGCGACCGATGCCCGAGGAGGCCCCCACAACCAGCAGCCGCAGTCCGTCGGCGTCGCGAATTTCACCGGTCATCGTTGGCCTCACTCTCGAAATGGCTGTCCGTGCTCTTAGGGCACCCTACGGGCTGTCGTTTCCAGCTGTGCCGGGGTCCGGCGTTTCCAGGTAGTCCAGCACCGCGGCGCACACCGCCTCGGGCGCGTCGAGCTGCAGAAAATGCCCCGCACCGTCGATCACCCGCACTCGGCTGCCGGCCGGCAGGTCCGCCGCCAGCCCGTCGGAGTAGCCGACCTGAATCGCCCCGTCCTGGGCACCCTGCAGATACAGGATCGGGATCCGCGGGGCGCCGAAGCGGTGGGCATGCAGTTCGGCGTAACGCGGGTCGGGCCGGCGGTTGCGGACCATCGCCCGGTAGTAGCCCACCGCCGCCCGGCGGTGCACCGGGCTGGGCAGCGCGGCCAGGGCGTTGGCGACGTCGATATCGTCGGCGCCGGCATCGGTCCCCGGCGGGCCCCAGTCACGCCAAAGCCGCGGGATCACCCGCCCCAGGGTCCGTTCGGGCAGGCCCGGCAGCTGGAAGTACTGGATATACCAGCTCATCCGCAGCTGACGCAGCCCCATCATCAGCCCGTTCGCGATGCCGTTGCGGAACGCCCGGATCGTAGCCATCGGCGGGACCGACATCGAAACACACGCCGCGAAAGGGAAATTCGGCGTCGCCGCCAGTGCGTTGGTGGTAATGGCACCCCAGTCGTGGCCGATCAGGACGGCGTCGGCGGGACTGCCGAAATGCCGGTGCACGGCCAGCGCGTCGTACATCAGCGCGCCGATCCCGTAGTCGGCGTCGGCGGGCACCCCGGTGGGCGCGTAGCCGCGGGTAAACGGGGCGATCACCCGGAAACCGCGATCGGCCAGCCGCGGCGCCAGTAGCCGCCAGCCCCATGCGCTGTCGGGGAACCCGTGCAGACACAGCGCCAACCGGCCATCGGGCGGGCCCCAGGCCAGCGCCCGCACGCTCAGCTGCGGCAGATCGAGCGTCAGTTCGTCCACGGACACCGCCGGTCAGAGTTCCAGCGCCGCGAGCTTTCCGGCCAGGTGCGCGATGTAGCCGGGGATCTCCTCCTCGGGCTTGTCCGGGAAGCCGTAGAGCACCTCGGTGACTCCGAGTTCCTTCCAGTGCGCCAGTTTCTCCGGGTCGGGGCGGTAGTCCAGCGCGACGATGGTCGGGGCGCCCTCGCGGCCCTGCGCCGCCCAGGCGTCCTGCAGGCGTTTGACCGGCTCGTCGAGGTTGAAGTCGCGCGGAGTGGTGATCCAGCCGTCGGCGTACCGGGCGATCCACGCGCAGGTCTTCTCCGTCGCCCCCGCGCCCACGAGCACCGGGATATGGGACTGCGCGGGCTTGGGCCACGCCCACGACGGCCCGAAGTCGACGAACTCGCCGCGGTACTCGGCCTCCTCCTGCGTCCACAGCGCGTTCATGGCCTCCAGGTACTCCCGCAGCACGGTGCGACGGCGGCCGGCCGGCACATGGTGGTCGGCCAGTTCGTCGGTGTTCCAGCCGAATCCGACGCCGAGGGTGACCCGCCCGCCGGACAGGTGATCGAGGGTGGCCAGCGTCTTGGCCAGGGTGATCGGGTCGTGCTCGACGGGCAGCGCCACCGCGGTGGCCAGCCGGATGCGAGAGGTCACCGCCGCGGCGGTGGCCAGCGCCACCCACGGATCGAGGGTCCGCATGTACCGGTCGTCGGGCAGCGAGGAATCCCCGGTGGTGGGATGTGCGGCCTCGCGCTTGACCGGGATGTGGGTGTGCTCGGGCACGTAGAACGAGGAGAACCCGTTGGTCTCGGCCAGTGTCGCGGCCGCGGCCGGGGTGATCCCGCGGTCACTGGTGAACAGGACAAGCCCAAAATCCATCTCAGCTCATTTCTCGGTCGAGTCGCGGTGCGTCCACATCGGTGAACCGGGTCGCGCAGCGCATACCGCCCGGCCTGATTCTGGACACTAGTCCAGGATAGGATGTCGTGGTCACGGTAACAAGACGGACCGGAGAAACCCTGCATTACCTGCAGAGATCCTCGTGTCACGAGACGATCGCAGAAGTTGGGCGCGTTTGGATGCCGTGTTGAGTGGACAGATTTTCATACAGTTGTCCATGTTTGCGGCTAGCATCCGACGTGGACAACCACGCGCACGCCCCGCGTTGGCAGAAAGGTTCACCCCATGCCGAAACCGCCACTGTCGATGAAACCGACGGGCTGGTTCCAGGTCGCATGGTCCGACGAGATCGCCATCGGCGGGGTCCACACGATGACCTACTTCGGCCAGGACCTGGTGGCCTGGCGGTCCGAGTCCGGGGCGCTGACCGTGATGAACGCCTACTGCGAACACCTCGGCGCCCACCTCGGCCACGGCGGCACCGTGATCGGCGAGGTACTGCAGTGCCCGTTCCACGGCTGGCAGTGGAATTGCGAGGGCCGCAATGTCTGCATCCCGTACGAGGACCGGCCCAACCGGGGCCGCCGGATCACCACCTACCCGGTCCTCGAACGCAACGCCTCGGTCTACATCTGGCACGACGAGGCGGGCCGCGCACCGTTTTTCGACGCCCCCGACGTGTTCGCCGGCTTCGAGGACGGCTCCTGCGCCGACGACTACTACCCGCAGCAGCGGCTGTTCGAACCGGCGAAGTCCATGCACCCGCAGTACGTGCTGGAAAACGGGGTCGACGTCGCCCACTTCAAATACGTGCACGGCACCCCGATCAACCCGATCTTCACCCGCCACGACTTCGCCGAGCCGGTGTCCTTCGTCGACTTCACCATCACGTTCACCGGTGACGACGGCCAGCGGATCGAGGATGTGACCAGCGGGGTGCAGGCCATCAACGGCGGACTCGGCATCGCCGTCACCAAGAGCTGGGGGATGATCGACAACCGCACCATCTCCTGCATCACCCCGGTCGACGAGTTCGTCTCCGACGTCCGGTTCAGCGTCTACATCGGCCGCCCGCGCGCCGAGGTCCGCAATCCCGAACGCGCCGCGGTCAAGGCCGAGGAATTCGGCGCAGAGATCATCCGCCAGTTCCGCCAGGACATCGAAATCTGGTCGTACCAGCGCTATTCGGACCCGCCGGCGCTGACCCAGTCCGAAAACGCCGGGTTCACCGCTATCCGCAGCTGGGCCAAGCAGTTCTATCCCGACCATCAGCCGGCGTGATCCGGCGCGAACTTTTCGAGAAAGGCCACCGCAATGAGCAAACCGATCCGGGTGTTCCAGGTCGCCACCGGCAATCTGGGTTCGGAGATGATCAAACGGATCGCCGGCGACCCGGATCTGGAACTCGTCGGCGTGCACTGCTACACGCCGGAGAAGATCGGCCGGGACAGCGGTGAACTGGTCGGGTTGGCGCCCAACGGCGTCCGGGCCACCGGAACCGTCGAGGAGATCATCGCCGCCAAGCCCGACGTGCTGACCTTCCACGGCGTCTTCCCCGACGAGGACCTCTACGTGGCGGTGCTCGAAGCCGGCATCAACATCGTCACCACCGCGGACTGGATCACCGGCTGGCACCGCGACCACAACCACCCGCACCCGTCCGGGCGGCCGGTGTCGGACCTGCTCACCGAGGCGTGCCGCAAGGGAGGATCCACCTTCTACGGCACCGGCATGAACCCCGGCCTCAACCAGAT
>Ga0209023_10003815_pt1 | contig 17671 bp, 14 predicted proteins | sample LakOneMetagenome_FD_187468 | JGI IMG/M metagenome (GOLD analysis project Ga0209023, IMG submission 187468) | Freshwater and sediment microbial communities from Lake Erie, Canada (SPAdes) (version 2) | ecosystem: Environmental > Aquatic > Freshwater > Lentic | place: Lake Erie, Canada... | reverse complement strand
CGTGGTCGTGCAGAACCTGCTGTTGAAGTCGGCCGAGGGCAACCCGACGCTGTACGGCAACGCGTACACGTTCTTCGTACTCCCCCACGGCCTGCTGGCGATGTCGATCGCGACCACGTTCCTGCCGGAGATGTCACGTGCCATCGCGGAGAAGGACAAGGCGAAACTGATCGACCGGACGAACCTGGGCATCCGCCTGGTGGCGCTGCTCACAGTGCCGGCCGGCTTCGGTCTGTTCGTACTGCGCCGCGCCATCATCGGCCTCGCTCTGCAGCACAGCGCCTACAAGGCCGAGGATGCGCTGGTCGCCAGCCGCGCCCTGGCCGGCTTCGCACTCGGGCTGGGTGCGTTCTCGATCTACCTGTTCGTGCTGCGCGCGTTCTACGCCCATCAGGACGCGCGTACACCGTGCATCATCAACATCGGCGAGAACGTCCTCAACATCGGTCTCGCGCTCGCGTTGTACGGCCGCTACGGCATCCTCGGCATCGCCGCCTCGTTCGCGATCGCCTACGTCGTGTCGGCGGCGTGGGCGTTGCAGATCCTCTCCTACAAGCTGCCGGGCTTCTCCTTGCGATCGGTGTTCGCCGGGCTGTACCGCATCGTGCTCGCCTCGGTGATCATGGCCGAGGCCGTCTGGGCTGCGTGCAGGTTGGTCGGCGCGAACGCCGGCAGCGGTGCCCTGGTGCGGGTCCTGGTCGGCACCGTCGTCGGCATCATCGCCTACCTCGGCACGCTGGTCGTCCTGCGCGCGCCGGAGATCGACGAGCTGCAGCGGCGCTTCCGCCCCGCGCGTCAGCAGGTTGCGGCACAGTAGGATTCCCGCCATGTTCAAGGTCTTCAAGAAGTGGTGGAAGTACATCGGCGCGAAGTTCAGTCACGACTTCGACAAGAACGCGGACCCGGCGATCCAGCTGGAGCAGGCGCTGAAAGAGGCGCAGGACCAGCACCGCCGGCTCAAGGAGCAGGCGGCCAACGTCATCGCCAGCCAGAAGCAGGCCGAGCTGCGGCTCAACGCCAAGATGACCGAGCTGGAGAAGCTGAACGCCACGGCACGCCAGGCGCTCATCATGGCCAGCGACGCCCAGAAGGGCGGCGACACCAACAAGGCAGCGCAGTACGAAAGCGCCGCCGAGACGATCGCCAACCAGCTCATCCAGGTCGAGAAGGACGTGGAAGGCCTGAAGGCAATGGTCATGGAAAGCACCCAGGCCGCCGACCAGGCGAAGGCCGCCGTCCAGCAGAACGGCCGTCTGCTGCAGCAAAAGCTGGCGGAGAAGCAGAAGCTGCTCTCCCAGCTGGAGCAGGCCAAGATGCAGGAGTCCATGAACTCCGCCATGGCGCAGCTGCAGGAGACCGTCGGCGACGACGTGCCCACGCTCAACGAGGTGCAGCAGAAGATCGAAGCCCGCTACGCGAAGGCGAAGGCGCACAGCGAACTGCAGGGTGCCACGGTGGAGAGCAGCATCCTGGAGATCGAGCAGGCCACCTCCAACGTGGAGGCGCAGAGCCGCCTCAGCCAGCTGCGCAGCGAACTCGGACTGGACGGCGCCAGCGCCGCCGCACCCTCCGTCGAGCAGCCCAAGCCCGCCGAGGGCTGACGCCAGTCACCAGACGTTCGTCCACGTCGGCGTTCACGTGCGGTCGCACCGCAGGTGGACGCCGACGTGCGCGTGCGGGCTCAGATCAGTAGCAGCAGGTCGTCGCGATGGATCGCTTCGTGCGCGACGTTCGGCGGCAGGTCGGTGGTGCGCTTGCCGCGCACTTCGCGCAGCACCGCCGCGTCACACCAGGCAATACCACGAGCGATGTTGACACCACCGCTGTCGCGGACGTCGACCACGTCGCCCTCGGCGAAATCACCGAGCACATCGGTCACGCCGGCCGGCAGCAACGAGGTGCCGCGCTCCACCAGCGCCCGACGGGCGCCGTCGTCGACGACCACCGCGCCCTCCACGTTCGTGGCGAAGCCGATCCACAGCTTGCGCGCCGGCAGGTTGCGGCTGCTGGGTTGGAAGGTGGTGCCGACCGAGACACCGGCGACGGCGTCGACCAGCACGTCGGGCCGCGACGCCTTCGCGATCACTGCCCGCACCCCCGACCACGAGGCCATCCGTGCGGCCGACAGCTTCGAGGCCATGCCACCGCTGCCGCGGTTGCTGCCCGAGGCCGTGGCCGCCACCGACAGCAGCGGGTCGTCGGCGGCGACGGTCTCCAGCAGTTGGGCGGACGGGTCGGTGCGCGGGTCGGCGGTGTACAGGCCCGGTGTGTCGGTCAGCAGCACCAGCAGGTCGGCAGCCACGTTGTGGGCGACCAGTGCGGCAATCCGGTCGTTGTCGCCGTAGCGGATCTCGTCGGACGCGATCGCGTCGTTCTCGTTGACGATCGGCACGCAGCCCAGTTCCATCAGCCGCACCAGGGTCTGGCGGGCATGCAGGTACTGGCGGCGGTCGACGAAGTCGTGCGGCACCAGCAGCACCTGTGCAGCGACGACGCCACGGCTGCCCAATGACCGGTTGTAGTGCTCCATCAGCCGGCTCTGCCCGGCAGCGGAGATGGCCTGCAGCGTGATCACGTCGTTGGGGCGGGCGGCCAGGCCCAGCGCAGCCACACCGGCCGACACCGCACCCGAGCTGACCAGGATGACCTCGTGGCCAGCGGCACGCAACCGGGCCAGTTGATCGCACATCGCGTCGATGACCGCGGCGTCGATGACACCCAGCTGGTCGGTGATGGAGGACGTGCCGATCTTCGCAACGACCCGCACGGTCACACTTCCTCTTGGTACTCGAAACTGAAGTTGGCGATCCAGATGATGTCGCCGTCGCTGGCGCCCGCGCGGGTGAGCAGGCGGGGCACACCGATCCGCTTCAACTGGTGGTCGATGTACGACAACGCCTCCGGCGTGGACACATCGTTCAAGGCCACGATGCGCTCGACCTGACGACCGACCAGGCGGAACTCGTGGTCACCCATGCGCTCCACACGTGCACCGTCCGCGATCGGGCGGATGATCACGATGCCCTCGGTGTCGGGCTGCTCGGCGCGCACGCCGTGCACCAGCGCGGCCAAGCGGCCGACCAGCTCGCGGATGCCCTGGTTGGTGATCGCAGAGATCTGCTCACCGTCCCAGTCGTAGACCGCGGAGTCGCTCTTCGTGCCGACGACCAGGCGGGGACGTTCCAGCAGTTCGGGCTGGTAGGCCTCCAGCTCGTGCAGCAGCACACGTTCCTGCTCGTGCGGATCGACACCGTCGATCGCGGCCAGGTCGACCATGACGCACAGCACGCGAGCGCGCTCGATGTGCTTCAGGAAGCGGTGCCCGAGGCCCTTGCCCTCGCTGGCGCCTTCGATGAGGCCGGGAATGTCGGCCACGACGTACTCGGTGTCGTTGTAGCGGACCACGCCCAGGTTCGGCTCCAGCGTGGTGAACGGGTAGTCGGCGATCTTCGGCTTGGCCGCACTGATCACACTGATCAGCGTGCTCTTGCCCACGTTGGGGAAGCCGACGAGCGCGACATCGGCCATCAGCTTGAGCTCCAGCTTCAGCCAGTGCTCGTCGCCTTCCTCGCCCTGCTCCGCGAACGTTGGGGCGCGGCGACGGTTCGAAGCGAACTTCGCGTTGCCACGGCCACCACGGCCGCCGGCACCGGCGAGCCAGCGGTCGCCGTGGTTGGCGAGGTCGGCCAGCAGCTCGCCCGTGTGCAGGTCGGTGACGACGGTGCCCTCGGGCACCATGACCTCCAGGTCCTTGCCGCGCTTGCCGTGCTGATCCTTGCCACTGCCGTGCACGCCATCGGCCGCTCGACGGTGCGGGTGGTCGCGGAACGCCAACAGCGAGGCCACGTTGCGGCTGGCGACCAGCCACACATCGCCGCCCTTGCCACCGTCGCCACCGTTGGGGCCACCGAACGCGACCGGGCCTTCACGGCGGAACGACACGCAGCCCGCGCCACCATCGCCTCCGCGTACATTCAGTTGCGCTTCGTCGACGAATCCGCTCATAAGCCCCTTGAGGCTACCGGGCAGGGCGCGTTGTGGCCGGAAGGATTGCCGACGGCCGGCGATGACCCGCTGCACGCAGCACCTGCGGGTACCCTGCGAGGCATGACCGGTATCGACGAGCGCGCCGCCCGCTGGGCCAGCACGATGGCCGGTCACCACGCGGACGGCGTGCAGTTGGCACACGCGGACTCGTGGGCCGGCAGCGGCAGCAAGCTGCTGCTCCCCCGTGAGGCCCGCGAAGACCGGGACCATGCGGCGCTGGCCACGCTCGCCACACGCGCGTCCGGCGCCGGCGATCGCGCCATCGACGAAGAAGCGGACCCGTGGCGCACCTGCTTCGAACGCGACCGGGACCGCATCCTGCACGCCAACGCCTTTCGTCGCCTGGCCGGCAAGACCCAGGTCTTCGTGTTCCCCGACGACCATCAGCGCACCCGCCTCACGCATGCACTCGAGGTGGCCCAGATCGCCACCTCCGTGGCCCGCGCGCTCGGCTTGAACGTGGCGCTCACCGAGGCCATCGCGCTCGGCCACGATTGCGGTCACGGTCCCGGCGGTCACGCCAGTGAAGATGCGCTCAGCCCCTATGTGCCCGGCGGGTTCGATCACGCCACCTGGGGCGCCGACGTCACACTGGTGTCGCTGAACCTGTGCGTCGAGACGCTCGACGGCATTCGCAACCACAGCTGGAGCCGCCCGGCGCCGGGCACACCGGAGGGCGAGGTCGTCAGCTGGGCCGACCGGATCGCCTACGTCTGCCACGACTTCGAGGACGCTGTCGCAGCCGGGGTCGTCACGCCCGAGGAGCTGCCGGCACTCGTGCGCGACCGCTGCGGGGTGCTGCGCCGCGAGCAGTTGGGCGCGTTCGTGTACGGCATGATCGACGCCGCCGCCACGACCGGCCGCATCGGCATGGTCGGCCCGATGGCCGAGGCACTCGCCGCCTTCCGCCGGTTCAACTACGACAACATCTACCTGCGGCCCGCCTCGCGGGCGCAGGCGACCGCCGTCATCGACCTGCTGCAGGCGCTGGTGGAGCACTTCGCCCAGCGGCCCGGCGACCTGCCCGACGCGAACGAGTTCGACCCTGACAGCGCCGAGGCGTTGCATGCGGCGGTGGCCTACGTGGGCGGCATGACCGACCGCTTCGCTTGCCGCCAGGGTGTCGCGCTCCTGGCTTGGCCCGTCGAACGCCTGCCGCAAGGCATCGACACCACCCTCTGACACCCGCACCCTGCCGTCCTCAGACGCACCGGCAGCCTTCCCGTACGTACAGGCTGTCGGGGCTTGAGCCGGTGTTCCAGGTTCGAGTTCTTGACGCAGAACTCCGAGCTTCAGTTCGTGTCAAACGGCTGGGAACGACGCCCAAGCCAGCCCTCGACAGCCTTTCCGTACAGCCCGGGGTCCGTGGCAGGGGCTCGCTCGAGGGATGCGGGGAAAACGACGAAGGCCCGGCCTCGCGGCCGGGCCTTCGATCAGAACAGGAGCTGTCAGGCGGTGGGCAGGACGTCGACGACGCGGCGACCCTTGCGCTCACCGAACTGCACGGTGCCTTCGGCCAGCGAGAACAGCGTGTCGTCGCCACCGATGCCGACATTGTTGCCGGGGTGGAACTTGGTGCCACGCTGGCGAACGATGATCGTGCCGGTGTTGACCTTGCTGCCGCCGAACACCTTCACGCCGAGGCGCTGAGCGTTGCTGTCGCGGCCGTTGCGGGTTGACCCGCCGCCCTTTGTCTTTGACATGAGAGCTCAGCCCTTCTTGATCGAGGTGATTTCGATGACGTGGTACTTCTGACGGTGCCCATAGCGCCGGCGCTGGTTCGTGCGGCGCTTGTAGGTGAAGCCGTCAATCTTCGGACCCTTGGCCCAACCCACCACCTTTGCGGTGACGGAGGCACCCTTGAGCTGGTCGGGGGTGGCGAGAACAGTCTCGCCATCCACCACCAACACGGGGGTGAGGGACACTTCAGAGCCCTGCTCGGCGTCGAGCAGTTCGACGTGGACCTGCTGGCCCTCGGCGACGCGGGCTTGTTTCCCGCCAGATGCGATCACTGCGTACATAGCTCTGCAATCCTAGCGGGGAAGCCACCCAGTCCAAACGGGGAAGGCCACGAAACCCGGCTCATTCCAGCGACGCCGCGTCGATGACGACGCCACGGCCCTGACAATTCGGGCATTGGTCGGCGAAATTGACCAGCAGGCCCTCGCCAATGCGCTTGCGGGTCATCTCCACCAGGCCCAGTTCGCTGATGTCGAACACCTGCGTGCGGGTCTTGTCGCGGGCCAGCGCGGACCGGAAGGCCTCCACCACCCGCTTGCGGTTCTCGCGGATCTCCATGTCGATGAAGTCGATGACCACGATGCCACCGATGTCGCGCAGGCGCAGCTGCTTGGCGACCTCCTCCGCGGCCTCGAGGTTGTTGCGGTAGACGGTCTCCTCCAGGTTGGAGGTACCGACGTTCTTGCCCGTGTTGACGTCGATCACCGTCAGCGCCTCGGTGTGCTCGATGATCAGCGAACCGCCGCTGGGCAGCCACACCTTGCGGTCCAGCGCCTTGTGCAGCTGCTCGTGGATGTGGAAGCGCTCGAAGATCGGCAGCCCTTCCTCCGTGGCATCGAAGTGCTCGACGCGATCGGCCAGCTCGGGGTTGAACGCCCCGACATAGTCCTTCACGTCGTCGAACAGGCGCTGGTCGTCGATGACCACGCCGCGGTACTCGCTGTTGAACTCCTCGCGGATGACCCGCACGGCCAGCTCGGGCTCGCGGTACAGCAGCGCCGGGCCACCGGCCTTCTTCGCCTTCGCCTCGATCAGGTTCCACTGGTCCAGCAGGCGGGTCATGTCGGCGCGCAGTTCGTGCTCGGTGGCGTGTTCGGCGGCGGTGCGCACGATCAGGCCGTGCTCGGCCGGCTTCACACGGTCCAGAATGTTGCGCAGGCGCTTGCGGACGTCGTCGGGCAGACGCTTCGAGATGCCGTACGTCTTCGAGTTCGGGATCAGCACCACGAAGCGCCCGGGCAGCGACACCTCTTGCGTCAGGCGGGCACCCTTCGCGCCGATCGGGTTCTTGGTGACCTGGCAGACGATCAGTTGCTTGGAGCGCAGCATCTGTTCGATGCGCGGCTGGTCCTGCTTCTGGACGATGTCTTCCTGGTCGTACTGCACGTCGCCGCGGTAGAGCACGGCATTCTTCGGCGTCCCGATGTCCACGAACGCGGCTTCCATGCCGGGCAGCACGTTCTGCACCTTGCCCACGTAGATGTTGCCGTGGATCTGGCTGACGTCGTCCGCCGGACGGCTGACGTAGTGCTCGATCAGCGTGCGGCCTTCCAACACGGCGACCTGGGTGAGGTTCGGGCGGACCTGCACGCACATCAGGTACCGACCGACCGGGCGACCGTTGCGCTCACGGCCACGACGGCGCTCCAGCACGTCGGCGTCCATCTCCGGCATCGGCAGGTCGTTGCGGTTGCCACCGCTGACGGCACCACCGCTGCCGCTGCGGCCCTTGCCGCCGCGCCGGCGCTTCTTCTTCGTCGCGGCGTCGCCACCCTCCGGCTTCGGCACCGACGGGGCCGGCAACGGGTTGGCTGCGGCCGGGCGGGCGGCGCCACCGGCGGCCTTGCCACCCTTGCCCTTGGCCTTCGGACCACTGGCCGGTCCAGGCGGTGGGGTGGCCGGTGCGGGCACGCTGCCGGCAGCTGCGGGCCGCGTGTCGCCGATCTGCGGACGACGAACGAGCGCCTTCTCCGCGGCTTCGGCCGAGGGACGGCCCTCGGCCATGCGGTCCGGCAGTTCCGGATGCTCGCCCGCTGCCCCTTCGACGGCCTCGGCCACAGCCGCCGCCGGGCGGCGTGCTGCGGGCTGGCGCGGGGCACGCGGCTTCGGCGCCGGCGGGGCGGCATCCTCCGCCTGCTCGTCCGCGGGCTGATCATCGACGTCGCCGTCGACGTCGTCGTCCTCGTCACCGTCATCATCGACGGCACCGTCCACGCCCGGCTTCTTCCGGTTGCGGCCGCCGCGCGAGCCGCGACGACGCTTGCGAGCAGCAGTGCTCACCGACGGGTCGCCGAGGGTTTCGGTGCCGTCTCCCCCGTTGTCGCCGTTGTCGCCGTTGTCGCCGCTCTCGGTTGCGGCCGTTGCGCTGCCGTCAGATGTCGCCGGCCCGGTGACCACCGGCACGGGCGCTGTGGGCGGCGTGGTCGCCGGGGGCGAGGCCGCAGTGTCGAGTTCGCTGTTGTCCATTGCTGAAGTCCCTTCTCATGCGCACTCCACAGGGGTGCGCGTCGCGACCGGGCCGGCAGGGATGATCTCCCTGCGGACGCCGTCGCGTTCGATCCATTGATGAGTGCGCAGCACCCGAGCGGTCGTGTCGACCGGATCGAGTGCGGGAAACAATGCGGCCACGAGCTCGGTGGGTCGCAGGCCGCGCCCGGTAGTGGCCAACACCGCGCACAGGCGTGGCCGGGGGTCGTCGATGCCGTCACCCGGGGAGGGCATGGACACCGACAGATCTTCGATGGCGGCACGCACGTCATCGACGCTGTGCTGCCCTTTCCGTTCACGCGCCACCATCAGCGACGGCAGTGCGAGCACGTGGTCGGCGGCCGCGGCCGCCTGTTCCTCGTCGACACCGTGGAGCGTGAGCTGCCACGTGCAGGCGACGACGTCTTCCTGCAGCGACGCACTGCCATGGTCGCGTTCGACCACATGCGTCACCTCGTAACCGACCGGCAGGGCAGCACCGAAGCGCGCACACAGCTCGTCGAGATCATGGCTGGTGCCGTCGGCCAGCTCGATGTCCAGGTATTCGGCCAGGCTCTCGCCACCCGTGGGCAGCGCGAGGCCGAACGACATCTTGGGGCGGGGTGTGAACCCGGCCGAATACGCCAGCGGCACATCCGCCTTGCGGACGGCACGCTCCCAGTGCCGTGCACTGTCGCGGTGGCTGGTGAAGCGGATCTTGCCCAGCTTGGTGTGGCGGATGCGCAGCTTCATGCCGGCGCTCCGGCAGGTTCGGCAGGTTCGGCAACCGACTCGGCGGGCGGCACGGGATCGGCGGCTGCCTCGCGGCGTGGCTTGGTCAGCAGCTGCACCGGCACTTCCCCGCCGCGGGCCAGGTCCTGCCCGGTCCCCTGGCTGCCGCCGGCGGGCGGCACGGGCGAGGCGACGACGTGCTCGATGCCGTACCCGGTGCACACGCCACAGTCGTAGCACGGCGTCCAGCGGCAGTCCTCCAGGCCGTGAGCGGCGAGCGAAGCCTGCCAGTCCTGCCACAGGAAGTCCTTGTGCAGGCCGGCGGACAGGTGGTCCCACGGCAGCACCTCGTGCTCGTCGCGGTGACGGTTCACGTACCACTCCAGCGAGAGCCCTTCAGCGGCCATGGCGTCTTCCCAGCGGGCCATGCGGAAGAACTCGCTCCACTCCTGGAACACTCCCCCGGCACGCCACACGCGCTCCATCACGGCACCGATGCGACGATCACCACGGGCGGCGATGCCCTCGGCCAGCGTGGCGGCCGGATCGTGCCACTTCACGTTCACGCCCTTCGCCCGCTGGCTGGCGTCGCGCACCAGCTGGATCTTGCGGCGCAGTTCGGGCGTGGTGTTCTGGCCGAACCACTGGAACGGTGTGTGCGGCTTCGGCACGAACCCGCCGAGGCTGACCGTGACGCTGGCCCGGTTGGTGTGCCGCCGCCCGATCTGCACACAGTTGCGGGCGAGGTCGACGATGCCGTACGTGTCCGCGTCCGTCTCGGTCGGCAGACCGGTGAGGAAGTACAGCTTCATGCGGTGCCAGCCCTGCGAGAAGCCGGACTCCACCGCGCCGTACAGATCTTCCTCGGTGATCAGCTTGTTGATCACCTGACGCAGCCGCCAGCTGCCTGCCTCGGGCGCGAAGGTGAGGCCACTGCGCCGCCCACCGGACACCTGGCCGGCGAGGCCGACCGTGAACGCGTCGACGCGTAGCGACGGCAGGCTGAGCGAGATCGTCTCGCTGCTGCCGCAGCCGATCGGGTTGATGCCCTGCAGCACCTGCTCGATGTTGCTGTAGTCCGCAGTGCTCAGCGACGTGAGGCTGACCTCGTCCTGCCCGGTGTTGCGCAGGCCGTTGGCGATCATCGTGCGCACCTGCTCGGCGGGGCGTTCGCGCACGGGGCGGGTGATCATGCCCGCCTGGCAGAAGCGACAACCGCGGGTACATCCACGGAAGACTTCGACGGCGAGGCGGTCGTGCACGACCTCCGTCAGCGGCGCCAGCGGGTGCTTCGGATACGGCCACTGGCCGAGGTCGGCGACCGTGCGCTTGTGGACCACAGCCGGCACGTCGGCGTACTTCGGTGTGACCGCCCGCAGCGCAGGGCCGTCGTACTCCACGTCGTACATGGCCGGGCAGTAGACGCCGGGCACCTGCGACAGTGCGCGCAGCACGCCCTCGCGGCTGCCGGGCGTCCGCCCACCGGCTTTCCACTCGCGCACGACCTCGGTGATCTCCCCGATCACTTCCTCGCCCTCGCCGAGGACCACCACGTCGACATAGTCGGCGAGGGGCTCGGGGTTGAACGCACAGTGGCCGCCGAGCACGATCAGTGGGTGGTGCGGCTCGCGCTGGGCACTGCGGACCGGCACGCCGGCCAGATCCACCATGTTGAGGACGTTGGTGAAGACCAGTTCGGCCGACAGGTTGAACGCCAGCAGGTCGAAGTCGCCGGCGGCGCGGTGCGTGTCCACGGAGAACAGCGGGACGTCGCGCTGGCGCATGAGCGTCTCGAGGTCGTTCCACGGCGCGTACGTACGCTCGGCGACAGCGTCGTCGCGCTCGTTGAGGATTTCGTAGAGGATCTGCAGACCCTGGTTGGGCAAGCCGATTTCGTACGTATCGGGGTATGCGAGCAGCCAGGAGACCTTGCCCGGCGCATGCCGGGGGGTGGCCGCGCCGTCCTCGCACCCGATGTAACGGGCAGGCTTTTGCACCCGAGCCAGGAGCGGTTCGATCCGCGCCCAGAGGGAAGTCATGTGCTGACCAGCCTATCCGTGCCGACGGACCCAACGAGTGATCCGGCAGGGGGACGCTCCGCCGGTGCGTTCGCGACTCTCACGACGGTCAGCGGTAGCGGCGCATGTGCACGTTCTGCACCAGGCCGAGCATGGCGAAAAAGGTGACCACGCCGGAGCCGCCGTAGCTGATGAACGGCAACGGCAGTCCGGTGATCGGCATGATGCCGATGGTCATCGCCACGTTCTGGAACACCTGCCACAGCAACATCGTGAACACACCGACGCAGATGTACGTGCCCAGCAGGTCGCGCGAGAGGTGGGCGATGCGCCAGATGCGCAGCAGCATCAGGGCGTACAACCCGACCACCACACCGCAGCCGATCAACCCGAACTGCTCCCCGACCGCGGAGAAGGGGAAGTCCGCCCACTGCACCGGAATGTCGTGCTGCGCATTGGTGATCGGCCCCTGCAGCCAGCCCTTGCCGGTGAGACCCCCGGTCGCCAGTGCCTGGATCGCGTGCTTGCCCTGGTACACGAAGTCGCGCAGCTTCGGGTCGTTCGAGTCCTGGTGGAAGAACGCGGTGAACCGCAGCAACTGGTACTGCTTGACCAGCTTCGTGACGACCGCGGCGCCGACCGTGGCGATCGACAGCACGGTGATCATCAACATGTAGCGCAGCTTGGCGCCGGCCACGAGCATGATGCCCATGGCCATCGTGATCAGCACCGACGCCGACCCGAGGTCCGGCTGGATGATGATCAGTGCGGCCGGCGCGCCGACCAGCATCAGGCCGATGATGAACCGGTGGTACGGCAACTCGTCGCTGCGGTCGTCACCGAGGTAGGCGGCGACCGTCAGCAGCACGGTGAACTTGCAGAACTCCGCCGGCTGCAGGTTCAGCGGGCCCAGGTCGAAGCTGAGGTTGGCGCCGCCGCTGACGGCACCGAGCAGGATGACCAGCACCAGCATCATGATCGTGACGCCGTACAGGAACCGCGACCGGTCCTTCCACCAGTCGTAGTCCATCGACATCACCAGGATCATCGCCAGCACCGCGGCGATGAGGAACACCTCCTGGCGGGTCACGAAGAAGTAGCCGTACGGCGTGTTCTGGCCGGTGGGCACCTTCGAGTGCGACGCCGAGTAGATCACCGCCAGCCCCAGGATGCACAGCGCGCCCTGCGCGACCATCAACACCCAGTCGATGTTGCGGCTCGGCGCGCTGGGGCTGGAGCGGATGTTGCCGAGACCGGAGTCCGGTCTGCGTTGCAGGAGCGAGACCGGCATGTCAGTCCTTGATGCCGGAGGTACCGGTGAGGCAACCGGTGTCGGCCAACTGCTTGGGCGGCGCGGCCACCGTGGAGTTGAGGTCCAGCTGGTCGCTGACCAGCACCGGGTCGAGCGTGACCTTGTCGGTGAGCGCGAGGAACATGCACTTCACCACCGGCGCGGCGGCCTTCGAGCCGTAGCCGCTCTTCTCCAGGTAGGCGTACATGGTGAACGGCACGGCGTCGTCGAGGCTGAAAGCCCCGAACGCGGAGGAGTCGTTCCACGGCAGGTTGCCGGCACCCTGTGCCGTGCCGGTCTTGCCGGCGATGTTCACCGGGAAGCCGGCAAAGAGCGTCTCGCCGGTGGTCGCGTGGTAGATCTGGTAGTCCACGCCCTTGCCACGAATCACTCGCCGCAACCCGTTGATGATCGGGTCGTACTGTTCGGCCGGCATCTCCAGCGCATCGCGCACGATCGGCTGCTCGTAGCTCTTCACCACCGTGCCACGGGTCAGGTCCGCCACCGCGGGACCCGCATCGGGTGTGAGCGGCGCGTAGATGTTCTTCACGATCGACGGCTGCAGCAGCAGCCCGTGGTTGGCCAACGTCGCGTATGCGTCGGCCATCTGGATCGGCGTCGCCGCCATCAGGCCCTGACCGATGGCCACCTGCACCTCGTCGCCGACCAGCAGTCGTGGCGTCTCGCCCGGCAGCAGCACGTGCTTGTTGACGAGGTCGCGCTTGACCTGGTCGTCGGGCACTCGGCCCTTCCACTCGAACGGCAGCTGGACGCCCGTCTTCAGCCCGAGTCCGAAGCGCTGCAGGTTGGTCTTCAACAGGTTCTCGGGGTTCTCCTGATCCTGCTGGCCGGGAAGGTTCTCGCTGGCCTCCCACATGTCCTCGCCGATTTTGTAGAAGTACGCATCGCTGGAGACGGCGAGCGCGTCGGAGAGCGTGACCGGCCCGTACTTGCTGGGCACGCCCAGCTTGTTGGTTGCGTTCTTGAAGTCGCAGCGAACCTGACCGCCCTTGTTCTGGCAGAGGTTCTGGTCGATGTTGCGGAGGTGGTAGATGCCCTGGTCGTCGAACGACACGTTCGGGTTCAGCACACCGGCATGCATCGCCGCCCACGCGACCAACGGCTTGATCGTGGAGCCGAGGTTGTAGTTGCCCTGCACCGCACGGTTGACGAGGATCGAGTCGTCAGGGTCGATGGGCGTGCCGTCCGGTTTCGTGCTCGGGAACAGCTGCTTGTACTTGTCGCCGCTGATGCCGCTCTCCATCCAGCGGTTGTCGAACGTCGGGTAGCTGGCCATCGCGATGATCTGCCCGTTGAGGTGGTTCATCACCACGATCGAGCCGGCCGGCGCCTTGTGCTGCACGTACTCGGGGTAATCGACCGTGTTCCCGTCGGGCAGCTTCTGGCGATAGATCCGCGTCTTGAAGTTGGTCTTGCGGTCGAGCCCGTTGTACGGCGCGTGGTCCGCGACCTGGACGTCGAAGGGCAGGTTGCGGCGGCTACGCAGTTCGGTCTCCAGCGCCTGCTCCGCGTACTGCTGGTAGTCGAGGTCGATGCTCAGCTGGATGTCGAAGCCGGCGACAGGCTCCACCCGCTGGTCGACCAGCTCGCGCACGATCGCGCCCGATGCGTCGACCTCGTAGACCTTCTTGCCCCAACGGCCGTGCAACTCGCGCTCCAGGCTGAGTTCCACCCCGAACTGGCCGACACGCTCGTTGCGCTTGTAGCCCTGGTCCAGGTAGCTCTGCAGCGAGCCCTTGCCGATCGCGCCCATGAAGCCGACCACGTGCGAGGCCAGTGGCGCGTAGGGGTACACCCGCTTGTACTGCTCCGTGACATCGACGCCGGGATAGTCCTCGCCGCGCTCGAGGATGAAGTTGACGACGTCTTCCGACACGTCCTCCTTCAGCGGCAGCGGCAGCAACCGGTCGTACTGCTGCACGTTCTTGCACGGCTTGGGCACCTTGTAGCAGGGGTCGTAGCGGCGCATCAGGTCCTCGACCGGCGTCTGCAACGGGCCGGACAGTCGCTCGAACAGCTTCAACCGGTTCTTCGACTTCTTGACGACGCCCCAGTCGACCGTGATCGTCAGGATGCGGCGGTTGTCGGCGACGACGCGGCCCTTGGCATCGAAGATGCGGCCGCGCTCGGGTGGGATCGCGACCGTCTGCGTCTTCGACCGGGTCACCTGCGCCTGGTACTCGTCGCTCTGCACTCCCTGCAGGAACCACAGGCGCGCACCGATGAGACCGATCAGCACCAATGAGACGGTGGCGAGCACACCGAGCCGGGCAGCACGCTTGTCAACGGCCATCGCAACAGTCTTGCCGCTCGGGCGACCGAGGTGGTCGCGGGGTGCGAACAGGGGCGGGCCACGAGGCCGGCCCGGGCAGTGAGGCGACGGCGTTCATTCGGCCATCGCCTTCCACTTCTTGCGCTTGACACCCATCATCCAGCGCCCGACGGGCAGCAAGGCGGGGCACAGGACACCGGCGGCGACGGCGACGATCGGCACGGTCACGAACAGGTCGCGCGTGACCCACCCACTGTTGCCGGTGATCACCTCGGTCAGTGGGATCGAGAGCTCGCCGACCGCAGCACCGAGCGTCGCGAAGATCGCCGCCAGCCACCACTGCGGGTCCGGGGTGAAACGGTGCAGCGACCCGGCGGTGATGCCGCCGACGCCGTACGCCAGCGCCATCGTGCCCAACGGTGTGCTGCCCGTGGCGTCGTACAACAGGCCGAGCACGAAGCCGACGACGGCCCCACGGTCCGCGCCACCACCCGCGCCGGCTGCAACCACCAGGGCCAGCACGAACTGCAGCTTCACGTCGTGGACGGGATGGTGGGCGAACACCACCCGCTGGATGGACAGCGCGATCAACCCCACCGGCAGCAGGCGGAGGAAGGGGCCGACGAAGAATGCCCGCACCAGTCAGCCGCCGCTGGCGTTCTTCGGCGAGTAGCGCACGACCGCGACGAAGAACAGCTTGTGCAGGCTGGCGTTGGGCGTGACTTCGACGATGGCGCTGCTGTCGTCGCTCTGCGTCACGACGCGCGTGATCACGCCGATCGGGATGCCGAGCGGTGCCGGACTGGCGAACACACCCGTGCCGCCGGCCGTCGCGACCACCGCCCCCACCTTGACCTTGGTGAGCGAGGAGGTGGCATCGACGAAGCGCAGCAGCAACGGCTTGTCGCCGCCCTGCCCCTGCAAGGTGCCGGTCTCGCGCACGACCTCGACGACGCTCGTCGTGGTGCCGTCGACGGTGCTGTCGCCGGTGACGGTCGTGTCGCCGGTGACCGTGGTGTTGCCGGTGACGGTGGTGTCGATCGGCGGCGCCGTGGTCGTCGTGGTGGTGGTGGTCGTGTCCACGCTGTCGCTGGACGGCACACCGGTGTCGGTGGTGAGCGTGCCGCCCGGCTGGTCGGAGGGTTCCTCCGGCGACAGCACCTGCACCTTCACCTTGTACAGCGGGTCGGTCACCAGCCGCACGATGCTGCGGTCCGGGAAGACCTGTGTGACCTTGCCGATGAGACCGGCGCCGTCGGTGACGGGCATGCCGATCTCGATGCCCTTCGACGACCCGACATTGATCTCGATCGTGTTCTGGAAGTTGCTGGGCGAGTCGCCGACGATCTGCGCCGCCACCGTCGGGTAGCTGAACTTGGAGGTGAGCTCCAGCACCTTCAGCAGTTCGCGGTACTCCAGCACCGCGGTGCGGGCCTCGACGTCGTCGCCCTTCTGGTGCTCGATCTGGTCGCGGAGGGCTTCGTTCTCGCGCTGGACGTCGTCGTAGTTGGTGATGCCGTACCAGACACGCTCCAGCGGCAGCGTGATCGCACGGGTCGCGGTGTCCAGCGGCTGCATCACGCGGCTGAGCCCCGAACGGACCTTGTCGATCACGGGGTTGTGGTGCTTGTCGAGGGTGATCAGCAACAGGCAGGTGAGCACGACCAGCACGATCACGCGTTTACGGCTCAACGAGGAGAACATACGAGAACCCCTGGCGGGTTATTCGTCGCCACCGAGCGACATCAGCCCCCGCATGGCGTCGATGTTCTCCAGCGCCCTCCCGGAGCCGATGACCACGCTGAAGAGCGGGTCGTGCGCGATGTTGATCGGCATACCGGTCTCGTGCGAGAGACGGCGGTCGAGGCCGGCCAGCAACGCACCGCCACCGGTGATCATGATGCCCTGCTCCATGATGTCGGCGGCCAGTTCCGGCGGGGTGCGATCGAGCGTGGTCTTCACGGCGTCCACGATGGCAGAGACGGGCTCCGAAAGGGCTTCGCGCACCTGCTCGGTGGTCATCGGGATGGTGCGCGGCAGGCCACTGATCAGGTCGCGGCCGCGAATGTCGGCCGTGAGCTCTTCGTCCAGCGGCCACGCCGAACCCATGTGGATCTTGATCTCCTCGGCGGTGCGATCGCCGATGGCCATCGAGAATTCCTTCTTCACGTACTGCATCACCGCATCGTCGAGCTCGTCGCCGGCGACGCGCACGGACTGCGCGGTCACGATGCCGCCGAGCGAGATGACGGCCACTTCCGTGGTGCCACCGCCGATGTCGACGATCATGTTGCCGCTGGGCTCGTGGACCGGCATGTCGGCGCCGATCGCAGCGGCCATGGGCTCTTCGATGATGTGCACGGGCTTGCGGGCGCCGGCGTACTCCGCCGCGTCCTGCACCGCACGCTGCTCCACCCCGGTGATGCCGGAGGGCACGCAGATGACCATGCGCGGCTTGCTCCAGCGGCTGGCGTGAACCTTCTGGATGAAGAAGCGCAGCATCTTCTCGCAGACCTCGAAGTCGGCGATGACGCCGTCCTTCAGGGGGCGGATGGTCTTGATGCGGCCGGGGGTGCGGCCCATCATGCGCTTGGCTTCGATGCCCACCGCGACCGGACGGCCGTCGGTGATGTCGATCGCGACGACGGAGGGCTCGTTGAGCACGATGCCCTGCCCGCGCGCATAGATCAACGTATTCGCCGTGCCCAGGTCGATGGCGAGATCACGACCGAGCGCGAGCGGGTTGCTTCTCGCCATCACCATCCTCCTTGCTAGCCCGACACTTCAATATCGTCACGACCACCACCCGTCGTGGCGGCCATTGACCCGCCAGTGTAGCGGGCGCGGAGATTGTTACAGATTCGGGAAGAAAATGCCGATTTCGCGCTGCGCGGACTCGAGCGAGTCGCTGCCGTGGATCAGGTTCTCGGTGAACGAGGCGCTGAGGTCGCCACGGATGGTGCCGCCGGCAGCCTTGCGGCTGTTGGTGGCGCCCATGAGCGTGCGCATGACTTCCCACGTGTCCTCCGGGCCCTCGACGACCATGGCGACGACCGGGCCGCTGCTCATGAACGAGACGAGGTC
>Ga0209023_10003814_pt1 | contig 17672 bp, 28 predicted proteins | sample LakOneMetagenome_FD_187468 | JGI IMG/M metagenome (GOLD analysis project Ga0209023, IMG submission 187468) | Freshwater and sediment microbial communities from Lake Erie, Canada (SPAdes) (version 2) | ecosystem: Environmental > Aquatic > Freshwater > Lentic | place: Lake Erie, Canada... | reverse complement strand
AAGGTGTGGATCGTGCGGCCTTTGAAGGCGGCCAGCGTATGCTCGAGAAAGCCCGCTTCGTTGAGCGTGTCGCTGTGAATCGCCACCTGGATGTCCATCGCGTCCGCCACGCCCAGGCAGGTGTCGATCGCGCTTGGTGTCGTGCCCCAGTCCTCGTGCAATTTGAGGCCGATGACGCCGGCCTGCACCTGTTCGATCAAGGGCGCCGGCTGGCTCGCATTGCCCTTGCCGAAAAAGCCCAGGTTCATCGGGAAGGCCTCGGCCGCCATCAGCATCGAGTGGATGTGCCACGGGCCCGGCGTGCAGGTCGTCGCCGCCGTGCCGACCGCGGGCCCGGTGCCGCCGCCCAGCATGGTCGTGATCCCGCTATATAAAGCTTCCTCGATCTGCTGCGGGCAAATGAAGTGAATGTGACTGTCGATGCCGCCCGCGGTGACGATCATGCCTTCGCCGGCGATGATCTCGGTCGCGGCGCCGATCACGATGGTCACGCCCAGCTGGATGTCCGGATTGCCGGCCTTGCCGATGGCCGCGATCATGCCGTCCTTCAGGCCGATGTCGGCCTTGACGATGCCCCAGTGATCGACGATGACGGCGTTCGTGATCACGGTGTCCGCCACCTGCGCGTGCACGCGCTGCGACTGCCCCATGCCGTCGCGGATCACCTTGCCGCCGCCGAATTTCACCTCTTCGCCATAGATCGCATAATCGTGTTCGATCTCGATGAACAGCGCCGTGTCGGCCAGCCGCAGGCGGTCGCCCACGGTCGGGCCGTACATCTCGGCATAGGCCTGGCGTCCGATGCGGCTCATGGCGTTTCCTTCAGTGGACCGTTTACCTGTCCATTGAAACCGTGGACGATGCGGTCGCCCGCGAGCGCGATCAAGGTCACGGTGCGCACCTGGCCCGGCTCGAAGCGCACGGCGGTGCCGGCGGCGATATCCAGGCGCGTCCCATAGGCCAGCGCGCGCTCGAAGCGCAGCGCCGGATTGGTCTCGTAAAAGTGGTAGTGCGAGCCGACCTGGATCGGCCGATCGCCGCCGTTCGCCACCTCGAGTACGAGGGTAGGCCGGCCGGCGTTCAGCTCCAGCTCTCCCGCTTCGACCAGCATCTCTCCTGGAATCATGCGGCGCTCCTAAATGATCGGGTGGTGCACGGTGACGAGCTTGCTGCCGTCGGGGAAGGTGGCTTCGATCTGCACGTCGGGAATCATCTCCGGCACGCCTTCCATGACGTCCTCGCGCGACAGGATGCTCGTCCCTTCGCTCATCAATTGCGCGACGCTCTTGCCATCGCGCGCCCCCTCCATGAGCGCGGCCGAAATATAGGCGACTGCCTCCGGATAATTCAGTTTTAACCCGCGGCCCTTGCGCCGCTCGGCGAGCAGGGCGGCGGTAAAAATCAGGAGCTTGTCTTTTTCGCGGGGCGTGAGTTCCATGCTGTCCTCTCAGGTATTCCACAGGCGCGGGACCGCCGCCTCACGTCCCAGCAGGGCAGGGCGCAGGCGGCGCCAGGCGGCCAGCAGCACGGCGCGCGCCGCTTCGCTCGAGCGGCCCAGATGGCGTACGACGACGATCTTTGGCAGTTGGGTGACGCCGCTGTGGCCAGCGGGGCTGTCCGTTTCCTGGCGCAGTTGCGCGACCTGGCTGGCGTCGAGCGCGAGGCCGCAGGCGATCAGGGTGGCGCAGACCGTGTTGCCGCCCAATCCGAATGGGCTGTGCATGAAAGGACCGGCACCGTCGACTTGCCCCTCTTCATGCCAGACCAGTTCACCCGCGCGATGAATCGTGCCGGTCTGCCGTACCGAACCTTCCTCGAATACTTCGCCCGAGGCCGTGCGGCCGAAACAGAGGATTTCGCTGCCGAGATAGCGCGCGTTCTCGGCGAGCCTCACCGCATGGGTGAGTTCGACCTGGGCATCGCGGTAAAACAGGGTTTCCTGCGGCAGCCATTCGACAGCCGCGTTCGCCTTGATGTCGATGCGCACGTCCTGGCGCGATGGGCGCCCATTGGCCCGATACCATTTACCCGCACCCGGCGTCGTCAGCAGCGCGTGCGAACCGGCGCCCGCCACGATACCGATCTCGAGTGCATCGCCGCCGACGACACCGCCGGGCGGGTGGACGAGCACGGCGTGGCAGACCTGCGGCCCTTCCGGATACAGCGGCTTCTGGACGCGCAAGGGGCCTGTGTGGATGCGTTCAGCCAGCCGGGTACCGTTTGCACCGTGCACGAACCCAAGGCGCAAATGCGCCTGCCAGCAACTGCCGGGCAGGGTTGTTCTCAACAGGATAGGTGCGTGATCGTTCATTGGTGATGGTTCAGCAAGAACCATGCCGCGCTAAGAGGACCTTATCTGCGCGAAAAGACGGCAAGCCTGCACCGGAAACGAGCGTTTACCCGACGACGCGCCAGCATGGCGCAGGCTTCGGCGAGAAGATGGGGAGGCAGAAAGCAAAAAGCCCAACCGGTAAGGGCTGGGCTTTCGCAGGAGTTTGGTGCCGGCTGCCGGTTTCGAACTGGCCACCTGATGATTACAAATCACCAAACTGAACCATTCATTGTCGTTGATTTCTGTCGATTTAAGAGAGGTCTTCACATAAAAATCAAAGGGTTACATTTCACCTGCACCATTTCCACATTGATGAGTGTTGATCGTTATATGCTAAAATTCCCTACATGGCCACTACATGACGGAGCTCTTCAATGAAACGCGACAACTTTACCAGCGCCCGAGTCGAGGCGTTCAAGTGCGTCGAGGGCCGCCAGCAGAGCATCTATTGGGATGGTAGGACGCCTGGTTTAGGGGTCCGGGTGACCGCGAAGGGCGCGAAGTCATTTATCTTTGAGACCACACTTAATGGCAAAACGTTGAGGATCACGATCGGCGACGTACGCACCTGGACGATAGGACAAGCCCAAGCCAAAGCAACGGCTTACAAAGCGCAGACTGATAGCGGCATTGATCCACGCAAAGTGCGCGCAGATCAGATCGCTGCGGAAGAGGCGGCGGTCATGGCGAAAGCTGACGCGGAGCAAGCTGCGGCTGCAGCAGAAATTCGTAACTCGATCACATTAGGTGATGTCTGGCCAGAATACATTGCAGATCGTATGGCCACGCGCGAGGGTGGTTGGTCAGAAGTGCATATCGCATCTCACCGCAAAATGATGCAGGCTGGCGGCGAGGCTCGGAAACGTGGCACCGAGCTTACACAGCCGGGCCCGCTTTTTTCGTTGTCGGAAGTCCGATTGGTTGACCTCACGGCAGAGCGTATCGAAGCATGGGCAAAGGTAGAGTCGAAAGCTCGACCAGCCAGCGCGCGCTTGGCCTGGCGTCTTTTGAAAGCATGTATGACTTGGTGCGGTACACACAAGACCTACAGCACGGTTGTTCTGGCCAACCCGACAAAGAGCGCCAGGGCGCGAGAAGCCCTGGGCAAGCCAAAGAAGCGAGACGATGTACTACAACGGGAAATGCTGGCGCCCTGGTTCACCGCGGTTAGGAAGATTAATAATCCTGTCATCTCCGCCTATCTGCAGATCCTGTTGCTGATCGGTTCGCGGCGCGAGGAGCTCGCTGCACTGAAGTGGGCAGACGTGAACTTCCAATGGGGAAGCATTAAGCTCAAAGACAAGGTCGAAGACACGCGCGTGGTTCCGTTGACCCCTTATGTTGCACATCTCATGTCATCTCTGCCGCGGCGCAATGATTACGTCTTCTCCAGCGTGGGTGCTGAAGCTGGTTATATTGCCGAGCCACGCTATGCTCATAACGATGCGGTCGAGGTAGCCGGCCTACCTCCGCTTACGTTGCATGGGTTGCGGCGATCATTCGCCAGTTTGAGCGAATGGGTCGAGATGCCAGCCGGGATTGCAGCTCAGATCCAAGGCCATGCTCCACAGGGAGTGCGTGAGCAGAACTACATTCGCAGACCTCTGGACCTGCTGAGGCTGTGGCATACGAAGATTGAAAGCTGGATGCTGGAACAGGCGGGCATCGATTTCGTGCCAGTACCAGCCGCTCTGCGCGTTGTGGCAGCGTTGTAAAGTTTAAGCGCCAGTCTAGTTTTAGCGGACGAAAAGCCGGCTCCTTCACCAGCCTGGCTGGCGCCCCAATACATGAAGGCGCTTGAAGGAGCGCAGATGGAATCAATAATTCGAGAAGAGGTCGGCCTGTATTGGCTGTACAGAAAATTTGACGAATACGCAGGCTTAATACCCTTTCCAGAAGAGGCATGCAAGGTGCTACGCCGGCTCATCGACATCAAGGAAGTACACTCGTTTACGTTCACCCCGGCTACGTCGGCTCGCCGCCTTGTCGAGCACTGGCTCGATACTGGGCGTCTCCCGATGCAACACCGCGGGAAGGCGATCGACGAACAACTGTCAGGCGTTCCGGCTGGCGGAGAACTCAGCGACTATGTCGAGCTGAACGACAGCCTCGACGGGCAGACCATCATCCACTGCAGCGATCTGATTCGATTGATGCTGGCCGAGCGAATGACCGTCCCAAGGTTCCTATTGGCCGATGGATTTGAGGAAATCGATGGATTTGGGGAACTTCTGAAACAAGATGCCGCCAAGTGCGCAGCGTATAAGCGGGCTTGGGAGTTATGGGAGGAGCATGACACCTGGGCGAATATGAAGCACCAAAACGATCCCGACAAGTTCGAGAAGATCCAGGCAAACTTGGCTCGAATTAAGGCGGAGCTAACTAGTCTGTCGCTCCCGCCCGATGTGACCGATAAGCAACCTCAAGCGACGGAAGTAAAAAGTTTGAGTAAGCGTCAAGTGATGGAGGCATTTGGCGGGGTTGTCAAAAAAGCAGAAAGCTTAGAGACGGCGCTTGAGAATCTGCCGAACTGGATTGCTCCTGCGCGGATAGCCAGAGGCACCCGTGGCCGCAATGGCCATCAGTCGAAGTGGGACCCGGTTTTACTAGCGATAGCCCTCCACGAGAACCAGAAAGCAACTCTGCTTAGGTTAGACAACGCCTTTTCTCGATACGCTTCTATGTCGCCGTGGCGCGAAGAATGGCGCGAGCGGTCCGAGGATTTACGTATCTAAATACTGCGCTGTAATACCGGACAAATACCGTGCGCATAGCAGGAAACTAACGCCGTCGCCCCACGCGGCTAAGCATTTAAATACCGCGCGTTTCGAGCCAAACGCGCGGTAATTTTTACTGAATCATCTTCAATACGCAGCAATGCGAAAAGGTGATTCAGAATGCAACCAACTTCAAAGTTCCCTCCGCTTGAGCAGGAAACCCGCAGCCACGTTGAAACGGCCTGCGCTTCCTTTTACCTGACCCGCAAGCCGCAAACCCTGCGCGCTTGGGCTTGTATGGAAAATGGCCCACTGCGCCCGAGCCGCGTTAATGGCCGCCTCGCCTGGTCCGTGCAGGACATCAAGCGCCTCCTGAGCGGAGGCACGAATGACTAAGTTCTCCAAAGCAAACGCCTCCACGTCGGGAGGCGCTCATGTCAGCCAGGCTGGCGAGCCTGAGACGGGGCCAAACAAAATCTTCGACTGCAGCGGTGAGAATATCGCAGCCGTCTGCGACGAGCTGGCGCGCAATGGCGTTGCCCTGCGAAATGCGTCGGGCACCACACAGCGCGAAACCCTGCGACTGGCCCTCCAATACCGTGGGGCGCGCGGCCTGAATACCTACGAAGGCACTGCGGCCGGATATATGCGTATGGCCACGCGCGTCAAAGAACTCAAGGAGACCTGGGATATCCGCGCCTTGAGGGAAGACGTGATCGGTCCCGACGGGCTGCTGCACAAGGGGGTGGCCCGCTACGTGCTGCTCTGCCGCCGCCAGGATCTCGTCACGAAGACGCCGGCGCAGAACCAGCTCGGACTGGAGGGCGTATGACGACTCGAGTCCTCGCGGTGAAGAACTGGAACGAGTTCCAGCACTACAAAAAACGCAACCCGCCCTGGATCAAGATGCACCGGGCGATCCTGGACGACTACGCTTTCCTGGCGCTGCCCGACGTCAGCAAGGGCCACCTCATGCTGCTCTGGCTGTTCGCGAGCCAGAACAATGGGATGGTCCCGTACGACATTCCCTTCCTGGAGCGAAAGCTGTTTGTCTCTGGCCTGGATCTCGATCGACTGATCAAGGCCGGCTTCCTGATCGAAGCTCAGGCCGCTAGCACCAACCGGGCGGGAGGCTAGCGTATGGAAAATATGTTAACTGCTAGCGGCGTGCTAGCACCGCGCTATCCACTGGCGCGCGCCTCAGGAGACTGTGCTAGCAACTGGGATGCATCTAAGAAGAGAAGAGTTAACCCCGAAGACCAGCCCGGCCAAGGGGGAGCGGGTTCGGGTGCGCTGACCCTCCGGCCGTACCAATCCTTGGCAGTCCAAAACCTCCGCCGTGCGCTCGCTGGGGGGATCGTCCGGGAAATGCTCTGCAGCCCGACTGGCTCCGGCAAGACTGAGATCGGGATGGCGCTGGTGCGCGGCGCCCGCGGCAAGGGAAAGCGGGTGATCTTCCTCTGCAACCGTGTGCACTTGGTCGAGCAGACCGCGCGCCGCTTCAAGAAGGCCGGAATCGATCACGGGGTGATCCAGGGTGAGAACACCACCCGCGTCTACGAGAGCGTGCTGGTGGGCAGCATCCAGACGGTCGCGCGGCGCGGAATGCCCGAGGTCGACCTGATCCTGATCGACGAGGCGCACACGGTCGCCGGCTCGAAGGAATACCGGGCCGTCATCGCTGCGGCGAAGGGCACTCCGGTGATCGGGCTGTCGGCCACGCCGTATGCCCGAGGCCTTGCTAAGCACTACGACGAGCTGGGCGGTCCGCTGTTCGAGCACATGACGGTGGCGGCGACGATCCCGGACCTGATCGAGGCCGGCTACCTGGTCGACTGCGACGTGTACGCGCCGAGCGAGCCGGATATGACCGGCATTAAGCAGGCGCGCAATGCGTTCGGCGACATGGACTACACCGACGCTGACGTCGGCCGCGCCGCCAACAAGTTGGAGCTGGTGGGCGACATCGTCACGCACTGGCTGCGCTTGGCGCGCGACACGCCGACGGTCTGCTTCGCGGCGAACATCGCGCACAGCAAGCACATCGTCGAGCGCTTCCACGCCGCCGGCGTCGCCGCCGAGCACATCGACTGCTACACCGACGAGGAGGAGCGGCGCGCGATCCTGGCCCGCGTCGAGACCGGCGAGACGATGGTGATCTCGAACGTGGGCATCCTCGCCGAGGGCTGGGACTTCCCGGCCTGCCGCACGTTGATCCTGGCGCGGCCGACGCGCTCGCTCATTCGCTACATTCAGATGGCCGGGCGGGTGCTGCGCCCACACGCGAGCAAGGTGCGCGCCCTGATCCTCGACCACTCCGGCTCGGTGACGCGGCTCGGGTTCCCGACGGAGGAGTTCCCGCTCGAGCTCGACGACGGCACGCCCCGAGACGCGAAGGGCGGCCAGGAGGAACGGGAGGCGCCGCTGCCGAAGGCCTGCCCGTCCTGCAGCTACGTCAAGACGGTGCACAAGTGCCCGGTGTGCAGCTTCGAGCCGGAGCGCCGCGCTAATGTCGACGTCCGTGCCGGCGACTTGGTGCAAGTCGCAAAGAAGACCAAGGCGCCGAAGATGGAGAAGCAGGACTTCTACTCGCAGCTGCTGTGCGTCGCCTCCAGCAAGAACTACAAGCCGGGATGGGTGGCGAACAAGTACCGCGAATACTTCGGGGTCTGGCCGCACGGGATGGAAGACGTTATGGCGCACGAGATAAGCCCGCAGGTGTCTGGCTTCCTCAAGCATCTGCAGATCCGTAACGCGAAGGCGAGAGGGGGGTAACCATGCAGGCGCTTAAACCTCGCACCGCCGACGAAGCGGTCGGCCGCTGGCCCGGCATCCTCCAGTCCCTGGGCATCGACCCGGCCTTCCTGAACAGAAAGCACGGCCCCTGCCCGATCTGTTCGGGGAAGGACCGGTACCGGTTCGACGACAAGGCTGGGCGCGGCACCTGGATCTGCTCCCACTGCGGATCGGGGGACGGCTTCAAACTCCTGCAGGGGGTGCTCGGGTGGTCCTTCAGCGAAGCCGCCAAGCAGGTCGACCGAATTGTCGGCACGGTGCAGGCCGGCCCGATCGCACCGGAGCGCACTGGCGCCAGCAAGATCCGTGCGCTGCTCCAGGTGTGGGAGGGGAGCCGGCCAGTCACACGTGGCGACCCTGTGTGGCAGTACCTGAACCGGCGCCTGGGCCTGGAAATCGTGCCCGCCGACCTACGGCTGCATCCTGGGCTGCGCTACACCGACGAGGATGGGCAGAACCTGGGTCGCTTCCCGGCGATGGTGGCCAGGATCAGGTACCCGGACGGCGCCGGCGCATCCATCCACCGCACCTACCTGACGGACGACGGGCACAAAGCGCCAGTACCGCAGGCCAAGAAGATCATGGCTGGAAAACCGCTCAATACGGGCGCTGTGAGGCTCGGAGCGGCCGGGATGACTCTCGGTATCGCCGAGGGCATAGAGACGGCCTTGGCGGCCTCTCAGCGCTTCGGCTTGCCCGTCTGGGCTGCGACCAATGCCGTGCTGCTAGAAGCATGGGCACCGCCGGAGGGTGTGGAGCGGGTGCTAATCGCCGGCGACAACGACGCCAGTTTCACCGGCCAGGCAGCGGCGTTCGGGTTAGCGCGCCGGTTAGTGCAGAAAGGGCTCGCTGTCGAGATCCGCTTACCAGACCAGGTGGGGAAGGACTGGGCCGATGAAGGTCTCTAAGCAGTTCCTCCGGGACTTCGCCTACGTCGCCAACCTGTACGGCTGGAATGCCGAGGACGTCGAAGACGCCAAGGCACAAACTAGAGCCAACCCGGGCGAGCTGGTGCCGTACTGGACCCGCCTCGCCGCGGCGCACCGCGCGGGATATCAACAGACCGTCGGCAACAAATACATGCGGCTCGGCGAATGGCTCCAGCTCCAGACGGAAGCCTTCTCGAACCAGTACGCGCGCGCACGCGTATGGGGCGGCTGATGCGAAAGGAGGGCGAATAAAGAGACCAGTACGCGTAGTGCGCGCGCGCGAGGAGTTGCCAATCTCATATTTTCCGTATCCATGAAAAGGGGCGTCCCAGAGATAGCGCGAGGCCACGCCGCCGCCATTTCGTCGGACATCGCGCACGTGCACGCACGCGAGGGAGGGGGGCGCCATGGGTAAAGCGGTATTCGAGCAACTGCTCGCCCACTTGGCCGGGCTGGCGGCACCGGACGACGCAAAGCAGCGGTTCGCCGAGTTGATCAGGCAAAGCGCCGCGTGTAAGGGGTTAATGGGCTCGATCGGCAGGCGCGGGTGCAGTTCGCCCGTCGCCTACTGGATCTCAAGGAGTCCGGCCAGTGATCCGTGATCGCATCGTCGCCAGATACGAAGTGGGCCGCAGCCAGGCTTATCAGGTGATCGACCAAGCACTGCAACTGTCCGGTTTTTAGCCCGAAAACCGGACGCGAACGGCGTCTAATCCAGCATCGGAGCGCGGGCATTACGAGGCCGCCCGCCTTCCTCCCCACACCGAAACGAAAAGTCAAACATGCAAGTTGTCTACTTCCCCGAGGAGCTCCACGCCCGCGCACCATCTGCAGTTGGCGTCCTGTATTTCGCGCCTACCCACGAATGGGGAAGGCTCTTCAACATGATCGATGTCGTCCGCGCTGGCGAGAACGTGACCATCCGCCAGGCGACCCCGCAGGAAGTAGAGCGCGCGGAAAAGCGCATTGTGCTGCACGAGATCAGCGTGCAGCTAGGCGCGCACATCGGTTCAATAGGTTTCCAGTGAGCTGGCCGAGAAGCTGGCGGAGGAGAGAGGCATGAGGGAGTGAGGCAGTCGTACTCTGGAACGCCTGCTGCTGGGCAAAGCCGAGAAATTCCCGGCATTCCCATATGGCTCGGCCCAGCACGCCGTAGAGTAAAGGCTATACTGGACATCTACATGTAGGTCAACTTGGGGAACAAATGATGGACATCGGCTTAGATGGAGGATGGATCTACGTGATGATGACCTCATCTAACTACAATCGCTTCAAGCTTGGCAGAACTAAGGGGAACCCGTTACAACGCCATAAGGGAATTAGAACAGGAGACCCAGGCTTAGCTTTACAAGCGGCATATTTCATACCAGCATCACACGGGCTAAAGCTGTCTAAGGTTGAGAATGCCCTTCATCGAGAGTTTGAAGCAAGAATACCCTTCCTTGATGGCGCGCTATCTGAATGGTTTATCGGAAACCCGAAAATAGCTTGTGAGTGGATTGAGTATGTTCTTGGAGAATGGAAAGATCAGCCAGTTACCTCCGATCTCAACATGTTAGGAGACGGGCGAATCTGTCGAGCTTTTGAATCGGACCTCCGCGACTTATACGCTCCTCCCACCTCTCCCGACTCCAGCGATGGCATACCTTATTGATTGCTTACCTACCTTCTGGCGACAGTTCTGAGACCAGTACGCGCAGGCGCATGAGGGCGGAAATATCACACGCGCATGCGCGCGTTAGGGTGAAAATATGCGACCAGTACGCAGACGTGGAAATATCGCACTGATCGCCCGGGCGTGTGTGCGTGTGCGCGCACGTGAGGGTGGAGGTCGAGAACTTCACAAAACCTCACGTTGCCAGACGTTCGCTGGTTCAGCCGCTGAGCCGCCAGCCGCTGGAATTAACGAAGGCAGTATAGGGAGTGGATACAACCGTGCCACGGGTCCCAAGGCACCTGTTCCGCATCTCTCAGACTTTCGTCGGCGCTAGACATAATCGTTTGGCCGCGCATCATCTAGCCGAACTAAAAATCCATGGCTCAACCAAAAGGAAGTTATTAATGACCACCTGCTTCGTTGCCCAGATTGGCCCGTTCTGCTTGGCCGCTGCCGATACACGTATCTCCGCAGAGGGGAGCACTGGCTTGCCTTCTTCAATTTGGGACGCAGCTGATCTCCCATTTACTACTGACGCCGGCCATGTCGGAACAATACCGTATCGCTTTAGGAAGATCAGGAAGCTCGATCGAGGCTGGGCAGTGATCGCAGGCAGCTTCGTGACCGGGGATCGCATGCTCAACCTTCTGAGTCGTGAGGAAGCCGCCTCCGCAAATCAAGCTTCCGAGATCTTGACGCGAAGAGCATCCGAAGAAATAGCCGTCTTAGAATCTTCTACTAGTTTGGACAGCGCCCAGATCTACACTTCTTTCCTGCTCGGGGTCCCTGCGACTGTTGATCGTACCGGTGTATGGTGCGCTCAGCTCGATCGCACCACCGGATACACTGTGACTGAGCTGCCGAATTTCGCAATAAACTGGCCTTTGTCAGTTCCGACCACGCTCCGGGAGGAAGCCCAACAAGCGTTTGCAGCTTCGTTGTCCTTAATGCCCGGTGCTGCAGGAGTCATACGAGCTGCAGCAGCCCTAATCGGCGCAGCCCGTTCCGTGCCGGACTCAAGTCCGATTGTGCAGATAGGCCTTACATGGCAGTCGAGTCCTACGGATTATCAAGCAAGGTACTTTCACGGTCACATCGACGAGATCGCCGGAATGACGAACGACGAAATAGCCAGTCGTTGGGAGACTCTCCAACCTTAGAACGATCGAAGCATGATCGACTACCAACTCGACAATGCCTGATCTCGCTGGGCTACAAAGGTTCTACCTTTCTGCGCGACTGCGGCTACCGGCGTGACGGTCTTAGAGAGCCAAGCGTCGGCAGAAACGATAGGCTTCACGACGCGCATCACACTGGCGCGCGAGACGTCGTAATCTCGAGAGAGGGCGCTAATCGACTCGCCGGCCTTGAATCGGGCAACCATCGCCGCGCGCTGCTCGGCCGTCGTGCTGGCTGGGGCGCCCCAAGGTCTTCCCCTCAGCCTTCGCCCGCGCCAGGCCAGACTGGGTGCGCTCGACCAGTAGATCACGCTCCATCTCGGCTACAGCTGCGAGCATGGTCAGCATCAGCTTGCCGGCGGCGCTCGTCAGGTCGAGCCTCCCCAGCTGCAGGACGATGACCTCGATGGGGCGCGCGGCCAGCATATTGATTGTGGCGCCGATGTCCTATGCGTAGCGGCCGAGGCGATCGAGCTTCGACACCACCAACGTTTCACCGTCGCCGATCTTGTCGAGCCGAATACGGAACTGCGCGCGCTGCATCGCAGGCACCTTGCCGCTCAGACCTTCATCGGCGAACCAGTAGGGCAGGCCGTAGCCAGCGCGCTCCAGCTCAAGGCGCTGGTTCTCGCTCTGCCGCTCCTTCGTGCTGACGCGGCCGTATCCAAAAATTGCCATTTTTTTTCTCCGTAGGTTTTCGCTTAGGTTCATTAACGTTGATGCTCCATATGAACATGTTCAAAAGCAAAAAGCATATTTTATGAACATCGGCCGCGGTAATAGGATTAGCCTATTCACAAACGGTCCTTTTTGCACAGCACGTTACTGCTTTTTAAAGCTAGGGTTCCGCGGTACCATTGCTGTATGGAATGGCTGCTTGGCCCCGCGCCCGAAGACAGCCTTGTTCGCCTGTTAGAACAATTGCGCGTTACTTTGCCTTCATAACTTTGACCTCGCCATGACCTTCACACTTCAGCGCTGGGATTTCGACTTGGACTCTGCAACACTGGGTTCGATACGGTGCACCCATTTCGATGCCTCAAAAAAATTTCGGGAATTTGAAGAGAGTATCCGAGCAAGCACCGTCGACAGCGCAGCCTTAGCGCGTAACATTTTTCAGACTGTCGCGCGCAAGCGCACCGGTGATACGGCGATCGACGCCAAATGTGGCGGTGACAGATTCGGTGATGAGGAGGTTTCGACACTTACTTTGGATGAGCTCGACCAGTTTTGTGACAAGCTCTTAAAAGGGCGCCTACGCTTAGTAGCTACAGCTGTCGATGCCCCTCCCCAGCCAGCGAGACCCGTTTTCGCAACCGGCCGTGAAGGACTTGCACCTGCTTTAATGCACTTTGCAGAAGCGAACCAAGCTTCCATGAAGCGCACATTGGAAGCTGCAGAAAGAGGCTCTCGTGCTGTGTTCGATGTCGAGCAAGCCTTCGGTGGTAAAGCTGCTATGCGAGCGATGCAGGAAGCTCAACGGCACGAAAATATGATGAAAGCTGCCTTCGGCACCTTGGACATAGCCTCTGTTTTCTCAAATAAAGCTTTGGAAGACGTCCGACGTCGCGACGAGATGCTTAAGGCCACAGCTGGAATTAGTGGACAGATGGAGTCGTTCCTAAAACAGACGTCGCTAGGCTCCGCAGCTGCAGATGCTTTTGCCCAAGAAAACCTCAAAAAGTCATTGGGTCTGACTAGCGATATGGAGGCTTTTTTGCGCAACCAGACGTCAGTACATGCTGCGATCGAGTCGATGGCTGGGGTCAGTTCTTTGGAAGCAGCAGCCCGTGGTTTAACAGATAGAGTCCGTATTGCAACCCCAGATATTGCTGGTTTAGCTGAATCGGCACCGACTCTCCCGCACGTTCCGCTCTACATACCGCCGCCTAACCCAATACATAAAACTAACGACAAGCTTGACGAATTACTTGAACACCGAAGAGCAGAGGCAACCAAAAAGGATGTGGATCGATCCGGCGCTACGGCAGAGTCAGGCGAAAACAAGAAAATTGCTACGACCGGCCTAACATACACGAAGATTTCTACCTGGTTCGCAATCGTTGCCACTTTCCTAGCGATTTGGATCTACGTGGAAGGGAAGATGGATGCGGCTGAGGCATCAAAAAAAGAAAATCAATCACAAATTCAACTGGAAGAGCTGCGCACCGAGATCCGACTGCTGAAAGCTCACAAGCCCACGGCCGATAAAACTGCAGCGGCTCCAAATGGCCAAGTCGCTGGCAAGCAAAAGCCAGCAGTGGTGCCCGCCAGGGACAAGGTCGATGCTGGCGGCACGGTTCGGCCAGCATCCGCACAGTAAGCGCGAACTCGGAGCCGTAGGAAAGCGACAGTGGCGCGTTGCCCTGGTAATGGGTCAAGGCCAGCGCTTGGTCGACGGGCTGAAAATTCACCCGGTTTTTCAGCCTTTAAAATTGAGGAGTGAATCGGCCACCATGTCGGCGAAATTAGAATGCCCACATGACAACGAAGATCGCCTACCTCGAAGCCGGTCCAGTGATTGACTACTGGGTCGCCATGGAAGGCCGCTATGAACCCGTCTACCAAGCCAACAGCGACGACGGCCCGCGCGTCTGCATCACCAAGTGCTACGACAGGTGAAACGAGAGATTTATCACCTCTATCATGCATCGCGTTACACCCAGGAGCAGTTGAGGGACCACTACGGTGTCTCACAGTCGACAATACATTGTATTGTCACTGGACAACCGCCACCTCCTCTCAAGGGCGTGAATGCCCACAGTCGTACCTAATTCGGCTTCGACTAAAAAAGCCGCTACGACGCGGCTTTCATTCATGCTTCGTCAGGCCCATTGATGACTGCATGTAGGATCGAGGCGCCCAGCATGTATGCCTTGTCGGGATCACGTATTTTTTCGCCGTCTACTTCCCATGCTGGGTATGGGAGTGGGATGCGCATTGCCGGCGTCCATGTTGCGTTGCCACTTTTGTCAGCAGTTTCCTTCTCAACTACTAGGGCGCCTTGTGCATTCTCGCCTTTAGTTGTGAGATTAAGCACGAAACGGCCCTGTCCGAACTGGCTAGTGATACGCCCGAGAACACGACCGTTGGCTTCTGCAGTTACTTTAAATTTTGGCAGGCCTCCGATTGAGATGGTCCCGTCAAATTCTCGGGCCAGTACCTGGACATGGTACTTAGCTTTCTGCTCGAAAAGTTCCGCGTCTTCTGCCAGCGCACGTAATCCGGTAAGTTCAGCTCCTGAGATCAGTCTTGTACGCATAGGCCCCCCTAGTTATTGGAACAACAATTATCTCAGCAAAGGGGACGGCGTGCCATCACCTGTTAGGAAGCAGCGTCGGTACACCACAGGCCGCAACAAGCAGATCAACATCAAAGCGACGGACGAGACCATCAAACGCCTATGCCAGCTCGCCGATGCGCGAGGCGTCCCCTTGGGCGTGCTGCTCGAGCAGGCCTTAGATGCTCTGGAAAAAGCTACCTGACAGCTACTAGGTAGCTATGAGGTATCAATCTGGATAAATAGCGGTGGAGCCCATCTGCTCCCCGTTTTCGTCGATGAACGAATAACTAAGGTACGTGACTCCAAGCTGGCTCAAGTCCTTAATGTTCTGGATGGGTGTGGCGATATCCGGGGAAATTACCCGCTTCAAGATATCGCAAATCAGAGCCTCTGCTTGCTCATACGGCCAATCCCCCATTCCGACATTAACGAGCTGATCTGACGTGCGTTTGGGCACCTCAAGAGTGCGTTTGAGAGGGGTACGTTCGCTGTTGCCAATACTGTAAAAAATTTCAATATTTACTTTGGGCATAGCTATTCTCTAAGTATCCTTCTGGTAGCACCATCTTGGGCACAGACCTCAGACTTTGCGCGTATAGGCATCGACGGAGCAGGGCCCCATTTATCCTGCGCGTATCAATGGCAGGTTAGCGTGGTCGGTAGCTAAAATAAAAGCGCTCCTTCATGAGGAGCGCTGCTAAGACGAGTTTGGAACTATGCTCGAAAGGCAATCTTCGAGCGGTAGTATCAGGCTGTCGCGACTTCAGGGAAATATTTCCTCCGTCGCTCCTTAACGATTGAAGGCATATATTTATTTTTCGAGTGACTATTGCCCAATCCAAGTAGTTCGTACACAGAACCGCCAATGCCTGGGATGACGTTCTCGCCGCCCGCATCTTTTTCTGTGTCAGTAACAAAGTGAACAAACTTAAACTTGGAACTAATTTCGTCAGGAAATTCGCGAGCTAAGCGATCTTCAGCCCCAATAAGCATCACTGGTGAAACAACAAAAATTTCTTTTGGCTGAGCGAACGAAATTACTCGTGTAAGATTAGTCTTGACGACGCAGGCACCTGAAATAATAGATTTCACAACAATCAACGTTACATCGTTGGTCTCAAAATCTTCTTTGTATTGCTTTTTAACGGGTGATAGAGAGACGCCGTTAGCGCGGATCTTTTCATTCCACAGACATATGAGGTGTACGTGCTCACCCAAGCCATTTTCTTCAAGTGCTTCAATTAAGCCTCGAGCAAGAAAATCCGCATCCTCAACGGTACAAACTACACAGATGTTTTTTGCATATCCAACAGGAAGGGAAGTAATTACACCCGCGCCCAGATGCCTGCCAATTGCTAGCATCTGTTTTCTATACGCATCCGGGTCGCCTTGGATCGTGTGTAGCTTCTCAACAAGGTTTCTTGCTTCTAGATCGGCGTCAGCAAAGGGTGTAAAAATTCTCATGGCACTAGCTCCTCAAAGCGCTCAAAAGTCGTCGGGTTTTCCTGCTCGATGAGCTTTTGAAACTCCTCAAACTTGGGGTCGGCGCAGTCGAAATCCAAAATTTCAGAGGTTCCGTATGCATCCCAACTGAAGAAGCCTTGGCTGACATCGTACTTCAACCCTGCAATTTGATCAACAATGTTCGTAAACTGAGCGCGTAAGATGACAGGTGACGTTATACCAACGGTACGAATTTGCGTCGGATAGTACCGATGTGCTGTTCGCAAAATTTCCTCAACTGAAACTTCCTGAGCAAACTCGCCGCTTGCCATTACAAGTACGCCCAACACCCCAACTAGGTCGTCCTGAGGGGGATTGCTCGACCTTGAGATTTTTCTCAAGGTATCGTGTAACGCTGGGTTGTCTAGTACGAGGCGGTTGAGCGTTTCACGATACGGGAAAAAAACAACCTCAGAGTGAGGAGCTATCGTTCCCGGCATGGCGGCCTGAAGCTTGTCCCTTAGGGCCATATCCGCTACTACAAGAGTCGTAGTCGGCCCAGGCTGATTTTCATGGCGGGCTAACTGATATTGATATGAAAAATCGGTCGCAATCGGATGGGTTCCACCGGTCCAAGTTATATCTTTTACATTTTTAAGCTGGAAGTATTTGGTTGCAGTGCCATCCCGCATGAGCACGTCGTCAACAAACCCTTGAGTCTGGCCAGCAATAGAGGGCCAAGCACTGTTCAGCATCCCGACACGACTAGCCGCAATTTCAGCTACCTTATATGCAAGGAAGTGATCCTCATACCGAGCCCCCTTCTTGCCACTTGAGCCGCCCCGATGTTTATTAGCCGCGTACGTTGCAGCCGCCTGCCCCAAACACGCAATGATTGAAGAGTTTGAATTGATCGAGAAAACAACTGCAGCAGACTGAGGTACGGGTTGATTCATGCAGTATCCAGCGTGAAATGTTCGTATCGTCTTATGGCGCGACCTCGCGCCAACCCCTACTTACGGATGTGCTATCGAAACCTACACAATCCCTACATCATCTTAAATTTTGTCTGTATAACGAACAAGGAGTCGCGTGCTATTGCTCGCAACTCCTTGTTCTGACAGCTAAATTTTGGTGCCGGCTGCCGGTTTCGAACTGGCCACCTGATGATTACAAATCAACTGCTCTACCAAATGAGCTAAGCCGGCGTAATCTGTACGGCAGGGATTATAACGCTATTTGATTCGCGTCAGCGTCGGGCGGCCGCCTTTTTTCGGCGGCTCGTCATCGCCGTCGGGCGAATGCGACACCGTCGCCGCGGGCGTGGCGCCCGCACT